>JRHI01000221.1_pt1 | contig 65057 bp, 67 predicted proteins | sample 215371 | NCBI WGS metagenome assembly JRHI01 (sample SAMN02929681, study PRJNA255918) | sediment metagenome | biome: cave system; feature: Ice Cave; material: Sediment; isolation source: sediment from deep within a dark volcanic ice cave with no known source of... ...
ATCTCCGCACGACCCGGGAGAAGACCCCGATCCTCTACCCCGACCCGGCGGATCAGGACTACCGCGTCGGCGGGAGCCGGATCGTGCGCGGTGGCGGCGCGGAGGATCAGGTCACCGTCGTCGCCGCCGGCATCACGGTGCACGAGGCGGTGAAGGCCGCCGGCGCCCCCGGCGCGCCGAAGCTGCGGATCATCGATGCCTACTCGGTGAAGCCGATCGACGGCGAGACGATCGTCTCCTCGCTCCGGGTGACCGGCGGGCGGCTCATCGTCGTCGAGGACCACTGGGAACAGGGCGGCATCGGCGAGGCCGTGCTCGCGGCCATCGCCGCGGCGGGCGCAACGCGGGAGCTGGTCGCGTTCCGCCACCTGGCGGTCCGCGAGATGCCCGGATCGGGCAAGCCGGCCGAGCTGCTGGAGCGCGCCGGGATCTCGGCCGGGCGGATCGGCGCCGCGGCGCGGGAGCTGCTCGCCTAACCGATCGGCCGGCCCGCCGTCCGGGACGGCAGGTGGCATCATTGAGCCGCGCGCGAAGGAGAGGTCCCAATGGAAGTCACCATCGTCGTGCTCGTCGTCCTGGCGGTCCTGGCGCTGTTCCTCATCTCGACCTACAACCGCCTCGTCACCCTGCGGCAGCGGGTGAAGGAGGCCTGGTCGGACATCGATATCCAGCTGAAGCGCCGCCATGACCTCATCCCGAACCTCGTCGAGACGGTGAAAGGCTACGCCGCGCACGAGCGCGGAACGTTCGAAGCGGTCACCCAGGCGCGGGCCAACGCCGTCGCCGCCGGGGCATCCGGCTCGCCGCAGCAGCGGGCCGAGGCCGAGAACGTCCTCACCGGCACGCTCCGCTCGCTGTTTGCCGTCACCGAGAACTATCCGCAGCTCCAGGCGGTCCAGGAATTCAAGGATCTGTCCGAGAACCTCACCGCCACCGAGGACAAGATCGCCTTCGCCCGCCGTTTCTACAACGGGAACGTCCGCGACTACAACACCGCGCTCCAGACGTTCCCGACGAGCGCGCTCGGCGGCATGTTCGGGTTCGCCCCCGAGCAGTACTTCGAGCTCGCCGATCCGACCGAGCGTGAGGTCCCGCAGGTGAAGTTCAGCTGAGCGTCTCGTGAGCGTCTCGTGAGCGTCTCGTGAGCGTCTCGGGCTCGCCGCTCGTTCCGCGGATCAGCATCTACGAGGCCCAGGCGCAGAACCGGACGCGCACGGTGCTGCTCATCGTCGGCTTCGCGCTCGTCGTCGGCGTCGTGGCGTACGTGTTCGGCCAGATCTTCCTGCCCCAGGGCGGCTTCGCGATGCTTCCGATCGCGCTCGTCTTCTCCGGCGGCTCGGCGTTCGTCTCCTACTTCGCCGGCGACAAGCTCGTGCTGGCCCAGAGCCGCGCGAGAGCGGTCGGCCCGAATGAGCAGCTCGAGCTTCGCAACATCGTGGAGACCCTCAGCATCGGCCTGGGGATCCCGATGCCGAAGCTCTACCTCATCGACGACTCGGCGCCCAATGCGTTCGCCACCGGCCGCGATCCCAAGCACGCCTCGGTCGCGGTCACGACCGGCCTCCTGGACAAGCTGGACCGCCAGGAGCTGGAGGGCGTCATCGCCCACGAGCTGTCGCACGTCGGGAATCGCGATATCCGGGTCATGCTGTTGGTGACGGTGATGGTCGGCACGATCGCGCTGCTGTCGGACTGGCTGCTGCGCTCGATGTTCTGGGGCGGCGGACGTGACCGTGACGACCGTGATCGTGGTGCTGGCGGCGGTCTCATCGTCATCCTCGGCCTGGTGCTCGCGGTGCTCACGCCGCTCATCGCCGGCATCGTGCAGATGGCCGTGTCCCGGCAGCGGGAATATCTCGCCGACGCGTCGGGCGCGCTGCTCACCCGGTACCCCCAGGGACTGGCGAACGCGCTGCGCAAGATCGCCGCCGACCGGGAGCCGCTTGAGGTCGCGAACAAGGCGACCGCGTCGCTCTACTTCACCAACCCGTTGAAGGATCGCCCGATCCAATTCGATCGGCTGTTCGACACCCATCCACCGATCGAGGAGCGGATCCGCCGGCTCGAAGCGATGTGATGTCGCGCGCCACGGCGCTCGCGACCGCCGCCGCGGTCTCGCTCGTCGTCGTCGCGATCCTCGCCGGGACCGGTGCCGCGGCGCTCCGGCAGGCGCGAGCAGCGCCGACCGTGCCGACGGCGACCGCGTCCGCGAGCGCCAGCGCGGCCGAGGTGCCGGACACCGGCCCACTCGTCTTTGGTCAGCCGCTCTCCGCCGGTTGCGCCGCCGGTGAGGGTGTCTACGTCGTGTCCGACGGTGGCGGCATCGGGCGGTTCGACGGCCGGCGCTGGGAGCTCATCGATCCAACGCTGCGGTCCCTCGTTGCGGCGGCCTGCCGGGGCTCGGTGCTCATGGCGGTGGGTGGCGCCGGAGGCGTGGTCACGATCGACGACGCGGTCCGCTCCATCCGCGCCGACGCGGTGCAGCTGGACGATCTGCGCGGCCTCGCGCTCCTCGAGGATGGCGCGCTCGCCGCCGGTCGCCGCGGCACGGTCGTCCGCCAGACCGCCGCGGGCTGGTTCCCCCACGCGGCCGGCCTGGAGGAGGACCTCGGGGGGATCGTCGCCTTCGGTCCGGCAGCGGCCTGGGTCGTCGGCGCGAACGGTGCGACCTACCGGCTGGAAGACGCGGGCTGGCGGTCCATCCCGAGCGGGACGACCGCGCGGCTGCGCGCGGTCGCCGGTGACGGCATCGACGACGTCGTGGCGGTCGGGGACGATGGGGTCCTGCTTCGATATCGCGGGTCCTGGGAGCCGCTCGACCGGCGTCCGGGTGTCGCGCTCCGCGCCGCGACGGTGATCGGCGCGTCGACCTGGATCGTCGGCGACCGCGGTACGGTCGTGCGCCTCGACGGGGACGTACAGACGTCGGTCGATCTGACGACGGCCTGCACGCTCCGCGCGGTCTTCGCGCAGAGCGGAATGGTCTGGATCGTCGGATCGGACGGGACCCGTGGCGCGGTCTGGCGCATCGCTGCCGGAGGGGCGCAGCGCTGGGGGGCATGTCCCTAGAGCGCCGCGCAACGGACCTTTTTGCGTAACGAACAGGTACGCGGGCGGTATCGGCGCACGGGCATAATGTCGCGGACCCGTGTCGGCGCGCGACGGGGTCGGAGGATGAGATGCGACGGATCTTTGCGGTCGCCCTCGTGGCGACCGTCGTGCTCGCGGCCTGCGGCGGATCGGGGACCGGTGGTGGAGCGAGCCCTGCCGCAGGTGCGGCGACCGTCCCGGACACGATCCACATCGGCGCGGCGCTTCCGCTCACCGGCGCGGACTCGACGCCGGGCAAGTTCATGAAAGACGCCTACGAGCTGTACATCAAGCAGGTGAACGACGCCGGGGGGCTCGCCGTCGGCGCGAAGAAGGTGAAGATCGATCTGCGGATCGAGGACAACAAGAGCGATGCCGCCACGAGCGGCCAGCTCTACGAGAAGCTCATCACCCAGGACAACGTGGATCTCCTCCTCGGGGGCTACAACACGACGACCGTCACCCAGGAGGTCAAGGTCACCAACCGGTACAAGATGCCGTACATCGGTGGCGGCGGGGCGTCGTCATCCATCTACGCCGACAACACCTGGGCCGTCGGGGTCCTGGCCTCGATCGAGAAGCTCGCGGCGACCCAGCTGGACTTCATCAAGACCCAGCAGGATGCGGGCAAGCTCCCCAAGCCGCTCCGGATCGCGGTTGCCTACGAGAACACCTCGCACGGCAAGGAATTCACCGCCGGCCTGAAGGCCGGCGAGACGGCGAGCCCCGATCGCTTCAAGGTCGTCATGAGCGAAGCCTTTGACCTGAACGGCAAGGACTACACGTCACTGCTGAACAAAGTGAAAGACGCGGGCGCGGACGCGTTCATGGTCGACGCGCGGGTGAACGATTACATCGCGATGCAGACCCAGTACAAGCAGCTTGGCCTGTATCACAAGTACCTCACCTACGGCCCGCGCGGACCGGAGAAGGCCGCGCGGGCCGCGCTCAAGGACTCGAGCGATTACATCATCGCCGCGACCTGGTTCGACAGCCTGCAGCCGGGTGACAACGTGAAGAAGTGGCTCGAGACCTGGAAGCCGACCGGCGACTCACCGGAGTGGTACGCCGCGTCCGCGTGGGAGTGCGCGCGCATCCTCCTTACCGCGGTCCAGAAAGCACAGTCGGTCGACAAGACGAAGATCCGCGACACGCTCTTCAACACGACCTGGGACAACTCGATCTTTCCCGGCGGATCGATCAAATTCGGCAAGAGCGGTCAGGCCGACAACGCCTACGTCATGACCCAGAACACGCCCGGTGGGACGCACATCCTCATCTGGCCGAAGGACCAGACAACCGGGACGCCAACGGTCCCGTACCCCCAGAAATAGTCGAGCCAACGCGATGCGGCGCCGCCGGGGCACGGTACCCCGGCGGGCCGCACGCGCGCCGCACCGGCGGGCCGTGCGTGGGAGCGCAGCGGTAGGTGCGCGTCGTCGAGGCGCTCATCAGCGCGCTTTTGGTCGCGGGCCTCTACGCGACGATGTCCTACGGGCTCGCGCTCATCTATGGGGTGATGAAGATCATCAACCTGGCGAATGCCGGGGCGATGATGCTGGGCTCGTTCACCACGTACTTTCTCTGGCAGGCCTTCGGTCTGGATCCGCTCGCCGGCGCGGTGATCGTGGCGCCGTTGTTCTTCGTGCTTGGAGCGGTGCTCGAGCTGGTCTTCGTCCGACGCGTGTCCGGACAGAAGCCGGTCATCTCGCTTCTCCTCCTGTTCGGCGTCCTGCTGGTCATGCAGGCGGGCGCGAGCCTGTTCCTGGGGGGTGATGTCCGCGCCGTCCGGCCGGTGTACGTGCAGGAGGTCATTCACCTCGGCGACGTGACGATCGCCTACACCCGGCTCCTCATGTTCATCTCCGGCGTGTTGATCCTCATCACCCTTGAGCTGTTCCTGCGCCGCACCTACCTCGGCCGCGCGATCCGGGCGCTGGCCCAAGACCGCGACGCCTGTCGGCTCGCGGGGATCGACATCCGGAGGGTCTCGATGATCGCCTTCGGACTGGGGACCGCGCTCGCCGGCATCGCCGGCGCACTCCTCACCCTGGTGTTCCCGTTCGACCCGTCGAATCCGTTCGGTATCCTGCAGCTCAAGAGCTTCACGATCATCGTTCTCGGTGGCCTCGAGTCCGTGCCCGGCGTGGCGTTCGCGGCGTTCTTCCTCGCGCTCGCGGAGAGCCTCACGGTGACGCTCTCCAAGCCGCAGCTCGAGAACCTGGTGTCATTCGTTCTCCTCGTGCTCGTCCTGGTCGTACTCCCCGGCGGTCTCGCCTCGCTCATCCGACGCCGGCGGCTGGCGTGATCGGCCGCCTCGGCCTGTCGCGGCGCTCGCTGCTCATCCTCCAGGTCGGCCTGGTGCTCGCGCTCGCCGCCGGGATCGCGCTCATCCCGGTGCTCGATGAGCGGTCGTTCAATTTGCAGCGGATCGCGTTCAATCTCCTCTGGTACGCGATCCTGGCCTCGTCTTGGAACATCATCGGTGGCTATGCCGGGCAGATCTCGTTCGGCCACGCGGCGTTCCTGGGGCTTGGGGCGTACGTCACGGGCATCCTCTGGTCGCTGACCGGGGTGAATCCGCTGCTCACGCTGCCCCTCGCGGGACTGGTCGCGGCAGGCTTCGCGGTGATCGTCGGAATGCCCACGCTCCGTCTCCGGGGCCCGTATTTCGCCATCGCGACGATCGGTGTGGGCGAAGCGACCCGGTTGTTCTTCGTGAACTTCGATGACATCTTCGGCGTGACGCTCACCAAGGGCGTCACCGGCATCTCGCTTCCGCGATTCGATCCAATCACCGTGCATTACGCGACGGTGGTGGTCTTCGTCGTCGTCATGCTCACGACCATGTACATCCGGGCGGGGCGTTTCGGTATCGGACTCTTCGCGATCAACATGGACGCCGATGCGGCGGAGACCGCCGGCGTGCCGACCGCGAGGCTGCAGGTGATCGCGCTCGCGATCTCCGCGTTCTTCTGCGCCACCGCGGGGTCGCTCTATGCCGCTCGGCAGCAGTTCCTCGATCCGGCCACGATGTTCGGGTTCGACAAGTCCATTGCGATCGTGCTCATGCCGGTGGTCGGTGGGCTCGGGACGGTCTGGGGTCCGGTGTTCGGCGCGATCCTGTATTCGACGGTGCAGGATCAGATCAGCTCGTTGGTGCGTAACCCGTATCTCCCGGCCCTCATGTACGGCGTGCTCCTCGTTGTCATCGTGATGTTCGAGCCACTCGGTGTCGCGGGCCTCATCGGCCGAGCCGGGCAGATCAGCCGCACGTTGCTCCGCCGGCGTAGGGACGTCACATGACGAGCGGGGCCGCGCTTGTGGTCGGCAGCGCCGTGACGAAGCGCTTCGGCGGCCTCGTCGCGGTGAACGCCGTCGAGTTCGAGGTCCGCGAAGGGGAGATCTTCGGGCTCATCGGACCGAACGGCGCCGGCAAGACCACGCTGTTCCGCCTCCTGTCCGGCATCTACAAGCCAAGCAGCGGATCGATCAGCCTTGCCGGACAGGAGATCGCCGGGCTGCCGGCGCACGCCGTCTGCGCCCGCGGCGTCGCGACGACGCATCAGATCGTCCGGCCCTTCCCGGAGATGACCGTCGCGCAGAACGTCATGGTCGGTCTCCTCTATGGCCGTCAGCGGCTCCGCGGTGGCGCCGCGGAAGCCGAGGTCGAGCGGATTCTCGAGGTCACCGAGCTTGCGGCGCACCGCGCGACGCTTGGCCGCTCGCTGACGCTCGCTCGGCGCAAGCGTCTTGAGGTCGCCCGTGCGCTCGCGACCGGACCCCAGGTGCTGCTCCTCGACGAGGTCGCCGCGGGGCTGAACCCGACCGAGAGCGCGCGGATGATCGAGCTCATCCGGAAGATCCGGGATTCCGGTGTGACGATCGTCATGGTCGAGCACGTGATGAAGGCGATCATGTCCCTCTCCGACCGGATCATGGTCATGGACCTGGGCCGGCGCATCGCGCTCGGGACGCCGTCCGAGATCGCGAAGGACCCGGCGGTCATCAAGGCCTATCTTGGCGACCGGGCGGTGGCGTGAGCGATCCGCTCCTCGAGGTCCGTAGCCTCGCTGCGGCGTACGGCGACGTGCAGGCGCTCTGGGACGTGAGCTTCTCGGTCGCCGGCGGATCGGTGGCCACGCTTCTGGGGAGCAACGGCGCCGGGAAGACGACGACCCTGCGGGTGGTCTCGGGCATCCTTCCCGCGCTGGAGGGTGAGGTGCGCTTCGCGGGTGAGCGCATCGATGGCAGCCTGCCCCACCGGATCGTCGAGCTCGGCGTCATTCAGGTTCCCGAGGGCCGTCATCTCTGGCCGAGCATGACCGTGGAGGACAACCTCCTTCTCGGTGCGTACAGCACCCGCAGCCGCCCCCAGCGGACCAAGACGCTGGCGGACATCTACGCGCTGTTCCCCCGCCTGGCGGAGCGCAGGTCGCAGCTCGCCGGCACGCTCTCCGGCGGCGAGCAGCAGATGGCGGCGATCGGTCGCGGCCTTATGGGCAAGCCGCAGGTCCTCATGCTCGACGAGCCCTCGCTCGGACTGGCGCCGATCCTGGTCGACGAGGTCTTCCGGGTCATCCGCGAGATCGTCGCCCAGGGCGTGACGGTCCTCATCGTCGAACAGAACGTGAACCTGGCGCTCGAGGTCGCCGCGACCGCCGCCGTGCTCGAGAACGGACGGATCGCGATGGCCGGCACGGCCGCCGAGGTCGCGAACGATCCGAAGGTCCGGAGCGCCTACCTTGGCTTCTAGGGTGGTCATCAGCCCGGCGTACCGCCTGGTCATCCGCCTGGAGATCGACAACCTCCCGGGCATGTTCGCGACCGTCGCCCGGGCGATCGCCGACCGGGGCTGCAATCTCGGCGCGATCGACCTGGTCGACGCGTCACCGGCGAAGACCGTGCGCGACGTCACCGTGGACGCGCCGGACGAAGAGACCGGCAAGGTCCTCACGGCCGACCTTCAGACCCTCCCCGGGATCGTCGTGCGGTCGGTCTCCGACCGCACGTTCCTGATGCACCTGGGCGGCAAGGTTGAGATCAAGGGCCGGGTGTCGGTCCGGACCCGCGACGACCTCTCGCTGGTGTACACGCCGGGCGTCGCGCGGGTCTGCCGCTCGATCGCCGAGGATCCCGAGCGGTCCTGGGCGCTCACGCAGCGGGCGAACACGATCATGATCGTCTCCGACGGCACCGCGGTCCTCGGTCTGGGCAACGTGGGGCCGCTCGCCTCGCTCCCGGTGATGGAGGGGAAATCGCTCCTCTTCGCCGATCTCGCCGGCGTCTCCGCCTATCCCCTGGTCATCGCGCCCGGCACCCCGGCCGAGGAGGTCGAGGCGATCGCGCGGATGTCCGTGGGCTTTGGCGGCATCAATCTCGAGGACATCGCGGCGCCGGCGTGCTTCGAGATCGAGCGTCAGCTCCGCGCGCGCCTCGATATCCCCGTCTTCCATGACGACCAGCACGGCACCGCGGTCGTCGTCCTGGCGGCGCTGCGGAACGCCGCCGCGGTGTGCGGCGCCGACCTCGCCTCGCTGGGCGTGGTCGTGCTCGGTGCGGGCGCGGCGGGCACCGCGACGGCGCGCCTCCTGCGGACCGCGGGGGTGCGCTCGGTCACGGTCGCTGACCGCGCCGGCGCGATCACCACCCAACGGGCCGATCTCAAYTCCGAGAAGCGCGCCCTCGCCGAGGAGCTGGAGGCCGGCGGACCGCCACGCGGGCTCGCCGACGTCATGCGTGGCTGCAACGTCCTCATTGGGCTCTCCGGCCCGCGCCTGGTCACGCTCGAGATGGTGGATTCGATGGACCGCCCCCGGATCATCTTCGCGCTGGCGAACCCCGATCCGGAGATCGACCCGATCACCGTCGCCGACCGGGTCGACATCATCGCCACCGGGCGGAGCGACTATCCGAATCAGGTGAACAACGTCCTCGCGTTCCCCGGGATCTTCCGCGGGCTCCTTGATGCGCGAGCGAGCATGGTGACCTCGAACATGGTCCTCGCCGCGGCCGGCGCGCTTGCGGCGGCCGTCCCACCGGAGCTGCGCTCGGCCGAGTACATCCTCCCGAGCGTCTTCGATCCCGCGGTCGTGCCCGCGGTGGCCCGGGCCGTCGCCGCCGCCGCGCGTGCCGACGGCGTCGCGCGCAAGGCCGTCAAGGACAGCGCCGCGACCTAGTGTCGCGTCCGGGGGGTGTCGGGTCGGTCCGCGGCCCGGGAGAAGAGCGGACCGGTCAGCGGCCGACCCACGACGGCCGGCGCTTCTCCAGGAACGCGGCGACCCCTTCGTGGAAGTCGTCGGAGGTGTACGCGAGCTCGACGATGTCCTCGCCCGCACCGATGCGCTCACGGGCGGCCTCGATGATCCGGAGCACCCCGAGCTTGGTCGCGCGGACCGTGAGCGGCGCGTTCCCGGCGATCTGGTCCGCGAGCGCGGTGACCCGCGCCTCGATCTCCGCCAGCGAGACGACCTCACTGAACGCGCCGGCGCGGAGCGCCTCGCCGGCATCGGCCAGCCGGGCGGTGAAGAGCAGGTCCTTGGTGAGCGCCGGTCCGACGACCTCGACCATCCGCGCGAGGTTGCGGAGCGACATCGTGTTCCCGATGGTGCGGGCGATCGGCACACCGAACCGCGCGTTGTCCGCCGCGACGCGCAGGTCGCAGGCAAGGGCGATCGCCGCCCCGCCGCCCGTCGCGACGCCGCGGATGAGCGCGATCGTCGGCTTCGCGAGCCGCTCGACCCCCCCGATCGCGCGCTCGATGTGCTGCTCGTAGGCGATCGCGTCGTCGCGGGTCCGGATCTCCCCGACCCGGCGGATGTCACTGCCCGAGACGAAGGCGTCGTCGCCGCGGCCCTGGAACACGACGACGCGGGTGGCGTCGTCGTCCGCAAGCTCGGCGCAGAGCTCGGTGAGGCGGGTGTACATGTCGTAGGTGAAGGCGTTGCGCGCCTCGGGACGGTCGAAGGTCACCCAGGCGACCGCACCGCGCCGTTCACGGACGATGTCCGTCACCGGGCTCATCCCGCCGCTCCGCTGGCGAAGAGCCGATCGATGAGCTCGGTGGCGAGGCCCGCTTCGGCCAGGACGGCGCGGGTGTGCTCACCCAGTCCGGGGGCCGCGCGGCGCATGACCGGCGGCGTGCCGCTCATATGGACCGGCGAGCCGATCGCCCGCACCGAACCGAGGGTCGGATGGGGGAGGTCCACGAAGAGTCCGCGTGCCGCGAGGTGGGGGTCGGCGAAGACGTGCGCGTAGTCATTCAGGCGCCCGCAGGGGATCCGCGCCGCCTCGAGATCGGCGATCCACGCCTCGGTGGTCCGTGTCGTCGTCACCGACTCGATGATGACGGCAAGCTCGCGGGCATGCGTGCGGCGGCTCGCCGGGTCGCGCCAGCGCGGGTCGTCCTCGGTGAGCCGATCCGCTCCGATGAGCAGGCGGAGCGCGGCCCAGGCCGCGGGCGTGGTCGCGCCGAGCACGACGTGTCCGTCGGCGGTGCGGAACGCCTGGTACGGCGCGATGACGCGGTGGGCCGATCCAAGGCGCGTGGGGACCTCTCCGGTGGTGAGGTAGACGCCGGACTCCCAAATCGCGAGCGAGACCCCGCTTTCGATGAGCGACAGATCGATGAGCTGTCCGGCCCCGCCCGCGGCGCGAGCGATGAGCGCGCAGAGGACGGCGTACGCGCCGTACAGCGCCGAGGTGAGATCGACCGCGGGCACCCCGATCTTCACCGGTGGGCCGTCCGGCTCACCGGTGACGCTCATCAGTCCGCTCTCGGCCTGGAGGATGAGGTCCAGCCCGGCGCGGTCGCGGTATGGCCCGGTCCGCCCGAATCCGGTGATGGCGAGGTAGATGAGACCCGCATGATCGGCCGCCAACGACTCGTAGCCGACGCCGAGGGCGTCCATCGTGCCCGCCCGGAAGTTCTCGATGATCACATCCGCCTCGCCGGCGAGGGCGCGGAACGCCGCGGCGCCGTCGGGCGACTTGAGATCGAGCGCGATCCCGCGCTTGTTCCGATTCAGGCGCAGGAACCCCGCCCCGTCGGCGCCGGGCGCCGGGAACGGCCCGAGCGCACGGCTGTGGTCGCCGCCGTCGGGCGCCTCGATCTTGACGACGTCGGCGCCCATGTCCGCGAGCAGGGTCCCGGCGTACGGGCCGGCCATGAAGTTCCCGAGCTCGAGGACCCGGATGCCGTCAAGCGCGGGCGCGCGCACCGATGACCTCCTGGTAGAAGGCGACGAGCTGCTCGGTGACGTGCTTCCAGTCGAACTCATGGGCCCGGGTGGCCCCGGCCCCGCCGAGGCGGGCGCGGAGGCCGGGATCGCCGATGAGGCGTTCGACCGCCGCGGCGAGCGCCGGCGGATCCTTGGGCTCCACCAGCAAGCCGCTCAGGTTCCGTTGCACGACCTTCTTATACCCGTGGATGTCGCTCGCCACGACGGCCGTGCCCGCGGCCATCGCCTCGAGGAGCACGATGCCGAACGATTCCTGTCCGGTGCTCGGCGCGCAGAAGATGTCCGCGGTCTTGTAGAACCGGGCCTTGTCGATGTCATCGACCCGACCGGCGAACAGCACGTCGGCCAGACCGGCGCGGTGCACGAAGCGCCGGAGCTCCCCGAGCTCGGGACCGCGTCCGGCGACGATGAGCCGTGTCCGCGGGCAGCGCGGCTTGAGCAGCGCGTAGGCCCGCAGCAGGTGCAGCGCGCCCTTGCGCGGCTCGAGGCGGCCGACGAACAGCAGATTGGTCTTCTCGTCGCGGTACTCCGGGAACGGTCGGGCGTTCGCGAAGAAGTCGACGTCGACCCCATTCGGGATGATCCGGTACTCGCCCGGGAAGTAGCGGGAGATGAAATGCCGCGCCGCGCTCGACACGGCGATCCGCCCGTCGAGCTTGTTCATGTAGCGCTTCCCGATCGGCCGGCCGAGCCAGTAGCTCATCGAGAACCCGCCGAACGCGTGGAACGTCGCGACCTGCGGGCAGGTGGCCCGATCGAGGATCTGCGCCGACAGGAGCGGCACGAGCGGCTCATGGTGGTGGATGATGTCGAACCGCTCCCGGTCGAGGATCTTCGTCACCAGGAATTCCAAGCGGGCCGAGAGCGTGATCCGCCCGACGCTGCCGTTGTACGGGATCGCGATCGCCTGCCCGATCTGGATGACATCCTGCGCCGGCGGGTCGTCGCCCCAGGGCGCGGTGATGATCCGGACCTGGTGACCGAGCTCACGAAGACGCTCGTACGTCTCCCGGATGTGCGCGTTCGCACCGCCCGGCCGCGGATACGCGTAGGGGCTCACGATGCCGATCTTCACGCGCGCTTCGTCCGTTTCGGTCCGATCCGGGTCCGCGCGCGCTTGTACGGATCGCGGACCATCGAGCGCCATTGCTGCGTCGCCACACCATCCAGGTGCTCGCGCAGCGTCCAGTTGCGGCCGTGCGGGGTCGTCGTTCGGGCGGCGATCGCGGATCGGAGCGCGGCCCCGTCGGTGCCGGGAAAGCTCGTCCACGCGGTGCCCACGAGATGGCCGTGATGCGCGTCGCTCGACCCGGTCTCCGCCACCCGCAGGATGTTCCGGTTCAGTCGCGCGGCCCGCGCATCGCGCACGCGACCGGCAAACGACGGGTTGCGCAGCTCGATACCGTCGATGAACGATCCCGGGTCGCCGACCACGGCGAGCTGGCGCAGGGCGCGCTCGCCGACGGAGAACGTGAGATACGACAGGGGGTGGGGGACGATCGCGAGTCCGCCGGCACGATGGATCGCCAGGACCGTCTCCGCCAGCGGCCGGAACATCGGGATGTCGGTCTCGACGAAGAGCGCCAGGAGATGCCCAGAGCGGGTCGTCACTTCGATCCCGGGCACGATCTCCACGGGGCTGTTCCGGCGCGCCGCGAGGTCGCGGAGCTGGAACGCGCCGCGGATGTCGTCATGGTCGGTGAGCGCGATGAGATCCATGCCGACGCGCTCGGCGGTGTCCAGGATCTCGGCCGGCGAGGCCAGGCCGTCGCCGAGGTCGGAATGCAGCTGGAGATCGGCCTTCCCCCGGCGCGGGTCATGGCTCCTGCTCACACCGGACACCGTAGGTCACCGCTCCCAGAACGGCTCGAAGACCGACCACTGCTCCGGCGCGCGCCGGACGTGGATCTCGAGCAGCTCGGCGAAACGGGCTACGCCGTTTTGGACATCGGCCTCGCGGTCGCCGGTCCGGGTGAGCGTGAGCTCGGGGAGGATCTGGGCGAGGACCCGTGATCCGTCGCGGCGGGCGAACGCCGGAAAGAGCGCCGCGCCGGTCCGGAGGGCGAGCGCGACATGGGCCGAAGGCAGGAGCGCCGGGCGTCCGAAGAACGGGACGCGGACGCCGACGCCGGTGACCGCCCGGTCGGCGAGTATCGCGAGGACCTCGCCGCGGCGCAGCACCCGATGGACCCCGAGGGCCGAGTCGGTYTCCACGAACCGGATCCCCATCGCCGTGCGCGCGCGGTTGATCGCGCGGGCAAGTTCGCCGGATTCGTGCTCGACAGGGAGGGTCACCGGATAGCCGGCCGCGGCGAAGATCTGCCCGCAGACCGAGACCGGACCGAGATGCGCGCTCGCGATGATCGCCCCGTTCCCGCGCGCGTATGCGGAAACGAACCCCTCCCATCCGCTCACCGTGACCTCGCGCAGGAGCTCGTCCGGCTTCAGGCGGGCCAGCCGGAAGATCTCGAGGTAGTGGCGCACCTGGGACACGAACGTCGCGCGGACCAGGGACTCCCGGTCGGCGCGCTCGGGGCAGACGATGGCGAGGTTCCGGCGGACGGCGTCACGGGCGCGCGGCGACGCCCGGTACGCGAGCGCACCCCCGACTCGGGACACCGGACCGTGCGTCCACAGCGGCAGCATCGGCGCGACGCGCTCGGTGGTGAACGAAACGAGCCCCCGCATCGCCGCTACGGCGTGCCCGCCGACAGCAGCGGCCACATCGGCCGGAAGATGTACCACTGATCCGGCCAGCGACGGACGAAGCCCTCGAGGCCGGACGCGATCTTCGCCGTCGCCTGCTCGATGTCGTCGGAGGCCTGCCGCGTTCGCTCGACGAAGATCGGCGGGAGCGCGATGCCGGTGAAGGTGTTGTCGGACTCGCGGACGCAGGCGCTGACGACGATCGGCGCTCCGGAGACGCGGGCCAGGCTCGCCGCGACCGCGGGGAAGGCCGTCCGCCGGCCGAAGAAGCTCGCTTCGACATTCTCGAATTCCTGCGCGCGCGGCCCAAGGTCCATCATCAGTCCGACCATCTCGTTCCGGCGAAGCGCCCGGAGGACCTTCTTCGCGGCGCCATCGGGCGACAGCAGATTGATGTTCTTGTGGGCCCGGTTCCCCACGAGCAGGTCCATGAGCCGGGAGTTGTCCAGGTCGTCCGCGATGACGTTGAGCGGGATCCCGTCGGCGATCCGCGCCCCGCCGAGCTCGAAGTTCCCGAAGTGGATCGAGACGAAGATGAGGCCCTTGCCGTGGGCCATCGCCTCGCGAAGATGCTCCCACCCCTGGACCGTCACCAGGCGGTCGAAATCGGTGTCGGTGAGCAGCGGGAAGCGCATGATCTCGACGAGATATTTCGCGAAGTTCCGGAACGAGCGCCGCGCCACCTGGGCGACCTCGGGGTCATCCGACGGCCGGCCGAGCACGATCGAGAAGTTGTGCTGGGCGATCCGGCGCTTGGCCGCCCAGCCGAGGTAGGTGAGCTCTCCCCCAAGCACCGCCGCGGCGTACAGCGGGCGGGCGGGGAGCCGCTGGGCGATCGCGGCACCGATGCGCCAGCTCCAATAGCCGATGCCATGGACGACGTTGCCGATCACCGCGTGGCTGCGCACCGCGGCGGAGACGCGAGATCGATCGTTGGCGTCATTGGCTACGGCCGGCCGGTGAGCGTGTCGGAGTTCCTGCCGCCGATGAACTCCTCGACGAGCTGACGGGCGCGGTCATCGGGGATCTGCTTGGGCGGGGACTTCATGAAGTAGGACGCCGGTGCCACGATCGTTCCGCCGAGGCCGCGGTCGAGTGCGAGCTTGCAGCAGCGGATCGCGTCGATGACGACCCCCGCGCTGTTCGGCGAGTCCCAGACCTCGAGCTTCACCTCGGCGTTGAGCGGCACGTCGCCGAAGGTCGTGCCCTCCATCCGGATGTAGCACCACTTGCGGTCCAGGAGCCAGGGCACGTAGTCGGAGGGGCCGACATGCACGTTCTCGGGCGCGATCTCGTAGTCGAGCATGCTCGTGACCGCGTTCGTCTTGCTGATCTTCTTCGATTCGAGGCGCTCGCGCTCGAGCATGTTCAGGAAGTCGGTGTTGCCGCCGAAGTTCAGCTGATACGTGCGGTCGAGCCGGACGCCCCGGTCCATGAACAGGCGGGTGAGGACGCGGTGCGTGATCGTCGCGCCGACCTGCGACTTGATGTCGTCACCGATGATCGGCAGGCCCTTGGCGGCGAAGCGCTTCTGCCAGTACGGCTCGCGCCCGATGAACACCGGGACACAGTTCACGAAGGCGCAGCCCGCATCGAGGATCTGCTCGACGTACCACTTGGTGGCCTCCTCGCTGCCCACCGGGAGGTAGGACACGACCACGTCGACCTTGCGCTCGGTGAGGATCTGGACGATGTCGTCGGTCGGGCCGTCGGCCTTCTTCACGACCGCCGAGAGATACTTACCGATCCCGTCGTGGGTCATCCCGCGCGAGACCTTCACCCCCGTCTTCGGGACGTCGGCGAACCGGTAGGTGTTGTTCGGCGCCGCGTAGATCGCGTCGGCGAGATCCTTCCCGACCTTGTTCCGGTCGACGTCGATCGCCGCCACGAACTCGACGTCGCGGACGTGGTAGCCCCCGAGCTCGACATGCATCAGGCCGGGGATCGGGTCGCCCGGCTTCGCGTTGCGGTAGTAGTGCACCCCCTGGACCAGCGAGCTCGCGCAGTTGCCCACGCCGATGATCGCGACCCGGATCGGCCGCGCCCGCCTCGGTGGCCGCCCCGCTCCGCGCTCCGCGGTCGTCGGGCGCGCCGGGGACTTCGCTGTTGCCGACGGCTTTCGCGCGCGGGTCTTCGCCGGTGCGGCCTTGGTGATCGTTGCCATCGCCTTACCGTCCTTTCCACGGGTACTCGCGGAGAGCGCCGCGCCCGCTCGTGTGGCGCGGTGGCGCCGTCATCGCGGCTTGAGCGCCGCCGCGACGTGCGCGACGCGCTGGAGCCAGGTGACCGTCGAGAGGATCGCGACGATGACCACCCCCACGCTGAACACCGCGAACAGGTTGAAGACCCCCCACAGGCCGATCCCCACGAGCAGGATCGTCAGGCGGGCCTCGCGGGGCGCGAGCCCGACGTTCGCCTTGAGGCCCATCGACTCCGCCTTCGCGCGCACGTAGCTGACCAGGAACGAGCTGATGAGCGCGGTGATCGCCGCCCAGAACAGGAGCTGATCCCCCCGGGCGGCGCCAAGCCAGGCGATCGCGGCCGCGAGCACCGCGTCCGACACCCGGTCGAGCGTGGAGTCAAGGAACGCGCCGAACGTCGTGCCGCCCCCGGCGACCCGTGCGAGCTGGCCATCGAGCGTGTCGGCGAGCGTTCCGATGAGCAGCACGACGAGCGCCGCGATTGGCCGCTCGGAAGCCAGGAGGAGCGATCCGGCGATCGTGAACGTGAGACCGATGACCGTGACACCGTTCGCCGTGACCCCGATGGCGTGGAGCCACCGGGCGAGCGGGGCCAGGCCGAGCCGGGTGCCGGCGGCGATCTCCTTGGGCAGCACGCCGTGACTCATCGCTCGCTCCCGGCCGGGTTGACCAGGATCCGGTAGCCGCGCTCGTGGAGCTGGCCAAAACGCTCCCGGTCGAACGAGCAGCGGACCTCGCGCCCCTTGCGCACGGTGGTGACGATGCCGGCGCGCCGGAGCCGGCGCATGTGCCAGGACAGCAGCGGCTGCGAGATCCGCAGGCGCAGGACGAGGTCGGTGAGGGAGCACTCGCCCTCGCTGGCGAGGATCTGCACGATGCGCAGCCGGGTCTCGTCCCCCAGGGCTCGGTAGTACGCGCGCAGGTCGGCGATGGTCGCATGGGTCACCGAACGCTCCGCAGCCGCCGTGACGGCCGTCCCATTCACAAATGAATGTTTATATGATTCTGACACGCGGCGCCTTCCTGTCAAGGCGGATACTCCGGCCGTGCCCCATCGGCCTCGACGTTCGGCCCGCCACCCGGCCCCGACACCGCTCTTCGTCGGTCTCGGCGATGCCGCCGCCGGCGAGGACGATCCGGCGGTCGTTCTCGGACAGCCGCTCGCCGCGCGGATGCGCCCGCGTGATCTCGATGCCTATGTCGGGCAGGAGCAGCTCGTCGGACCCGGACGGGTGCTGCGAAAGGCGATCGATGCCGGCCAGATCCCATCGATGATCCTCTGGGGGCCACCCGGCACCGGGAAGACGACGCTCGCCGCGATCGCCGCCCGGCGGGCGCGCGCCCGTTTCGTCGCGCTCTCGGCGGTCTCCTCGGGGGTCGCCGAGCTCCGCCGGGTCATCGATGAGGCGAAGGACGTCCGTGGCGCGACCGGTGAGCGGACGGTCGTGTTCATCGATGAGATCCACCGGTTCAACAAAGCCCAGCAGGACGCGGTGCTCCCGTACGTCGAGGCCGGCGACGTGACGCTTATCGGCGCGACGACCGAGAACCCGTCGTTCGAGGTGATCTCCGCGCTGCTCTCCCGGACGCGCGTCTTCGTGCTGCAGCCGCTCGGAGAGGGCGAGGTGCGCACGATCATCGAGCGCGCGCTCGCCGACGAGCGCGGACTGCGTGGCACGGTGACGGTGTCACCCGAGGCGCTCGAGGCGCTCGTGGTGATATCCAACGGCGACGCGCGGGTCGCGCTCAACACGCTGGAGCTGGCGTCCGACGCCGCGACGCCGGCGGCGGATGGCACGCGGTCGGTGGATCTCACTTCGGTGAAAGAGGCGCTGCAGCGGCGCTCCCTTGGCCATGACCGCGCGGGCGATGCCCATTACGACACGATCTCGGCCTTCATCAAGAGCGTGCGCGGCTCGGATCCCGACGCCTCGCTCTACTGGCTCCTGCGGATGATCGATGCCGGAGAAGACCCCCTGTTCATCGCCCGCCGGCTGGTCATCCTCGCGGCCGAGGACGTCGGCCTGGCCGATCCGCAGGGCCTGGTGCTCGCATCTGCCGCGCAGCAGGCCGTGCACCTCATCGGGATGCCGGAGGGCTACTACCCGCTCGCCGAGGCGACGCTGTACCTCGCGACCGCGCCGAAGTCCGACTCGGTGAAGGCGGCGAGGGCCCGGGTCCTGGCCGATCTCGACGGCACGCGCGCGGACCCGGTGCCGCTCCATCTGCGCAACGCGGTGACCGGCCTCATGCGGGGCCTCGGGTATGGGGCGGGCTATCGCTACGCGCACGACGCCCCGGACCACTTCGCGCCGGAAGAGACGTTCCTCCCCGATGCGCTCGGCGATCGTCGGTATTACCGCCCGACGGCGATGGGCGTCGAGGCCGAGATCAAGCGCCGGGTCGAGGAGCTTTGGGCCCGCCGCCAAAGCGCGAGAGCAGCAGACCGAGCTCGAACAGGAGATACATCGGGACCGCCACGATCGTCTGATTGAACGGGTCGGGCGTCGGCGTGATGATCGCGCCGACCACGAAGACCAGCAGGAAGACATAGCGGCGCTGTTTCGCGAGCCACGAACGCTTCAGGATCCCGATCTTGGTGAGCCCGAAGATGATGATCGGGATCTCGAACACCAGCCCCATCGCGAGGATGAAGGTGGTGACGAACGAGATGTACTCCGATGCGCGCAGCTGGTTCTCGATGACGTCGCTACCGAAGTTGATGAGGAACTGAATCGAGCTGGGCAGGAGCACGAAGTAGCAGAACGCCATTCCGGCCACGAACAGCAGGAGCGCGAACGGGCCCAGGGTGAGGAGGAATCGCCGTTCGTGCGGGCGAAGGGCCGGATTGACGTACGCGTAGATCTCGTAGAGCAGCACCGGCATCGCGAAGGCGAGCCCGCTGAAGAGCGACACCCGCATATAGGTCGTGAAGTTCTCGGTCGGGCTGAGCGCGACAAGGCGCTGGACGCCGGACGGGGCCTTCAGCACTTCGATGATCTGGGTCGCGAAGACGAAGGAGAACGCCGTCGTGACCAGCACCGCGAACGCCGCGACCATGAGGCGGCTCCGAAGCTCACCGAGATGCTGCATGAGCGAGAGCTCTTTATCGCGCTCCGCCGACGTTCCGGTCACCAGGCAAGGGTAGAATCAAGGTTGGCGAGGCGCATCCGCGTCCGCGTCCTGCCCCCGTAGCTCAGTGGATAGAGTGCAGGCCTCCGAAGCCTGAAGCCGCGGTTCGAGTCCGCGCGGGGGTACCGCCGCTCCAGTCCTCGAATATTCCCAAGACACGGGCAGCGGGGATCGGCGCGGGAGCGGACCGGCCGCCCCCCCGCGCCGACGACCTAGACGGTGACGCCCCGGCGGCTGCCCATCCGGCGCCAGATCAGGAGCGCGATGATCGCGCCGATGATCGAGCCGATGATCCCGGCGGCGCTCAGCTCGAGCGTTCCGCCGAACAGGAGCGCGGCAAGAGTGCCGCCGATGAACGAGCCGATGACCCCAAGGACCATCGTGCCCACCCAGCCCATCGAGTCCGGGCCGGGAACGAGCGCGCGCGCGATGAAGCCCGCGATGAGCCCCATGACGAGGAACAGGATCAGACCCACAGTCATACCTCCACTGCACCGCTCACGGTGCGCCGAAGGGAGCGTATGCAGGAGTCGTGCCGGTTCATCCCTGCCCGGCTGCGCTGCCTGTCCAGGCTGAGACCGAGGACGTGATGACGACCTTGGCGCGAGCCTGGCCCGTGCCGACGTAACGCACCGCCTCGCGCGCCTCGCTCAGCGGATAGGTCCGCTCGATGACGGGGCGCACCCGGCCTCCGGCGATGAGATCCCGCAGCGCTGCGAGGTCGTCGACGCTGCTCGTCGCGACGAAGAACTTCACGCGCTGCTTGAGGACCAGCGTCCGCCAGACGATCTCGATGATCCGTCCGAAGATCCCAATCCAGCCGCCGTGCTTCGCGGCGCCGACCTGGACGAAGATGCCACCGGGTCCGAGGACCCGCCGCAGAGAGCCGATCGAGCGCGTGGCGGCGATGTCGATGATCACGTCGTAGCGCTCAGGTCGCCGCGTGACGTCCACCGTGGTGTGGTCGATGACCTCGTCGGCGCCGAGCGATCGCGCTGTGCCGGCCTCACCTGCGCGTGGTCGCGTAGCGCCTGCAGTGCGGTCCGTCCCGCGACGCCGATCGTCGCGTGCCACCCGCAGGAGACCGCTCGATGCTGCAGCAGCCGCCGAGCTCCGCGGCGCGCTCGCGCATCGAGGGGAGGCCCAGGCCCCCAGCCGGATGTGCCGGGATACCAGCTCCGTCATCCGCGACGTCGACCTGCAGGTTGCCCGAGCCGTCGACCGCGAGACTGATGACGCACCGGCGCGCGGACGCATGGTGGACGGCGTTCGTCATCGCCTCGACGGCGATTCGGTACGCGGCGACCTCGACGGCGGCGGGGAGCGGCGGCAGCTCCGATCCCTCCACGGTGATCCGGGGCCGCGCAGCGTGCTCGTACTCGGCGGCCGCCTCCCGGAGTGCCGGCACGAGACCGAGTTCGTCGACCGCGGCCGGACGAAGGTCGGCTACCAGCCGTCGGATCTCAGCGATAGCGTCGCGCGTGCCCTCCGCGAGAGCGCCGAGGCGCGCGGCAGCCTCGGGATCGCCGGCAAGGCCGTCGCGCGCGGCCTCGAGGCGCAGGGTCAGGCTCGCGAGACGGGGACCAAGGCCGTCGTGAAGGTCGCGACGAAGGCGCCGCCGCTCCTCCTCTCTCGCGCTCACCAGCTCCTCCCGCGCTGCGAGAAGATGCGCGTTCGCCTGTCGCAGCTCGGTCGTAAGGCGCACCGCGTGGACGACGACCCCCGCCTGCCGCGCGAGATCCTCCAAGAGCCGTTGGCCGCGGACGTGAGCTCCTCTCCCCTGCGAGGCGACAGCAGCAGCGCACCGACGACCTCGCCCTGGTGGGTCAGCGCAATCTGCAGCGGCTCGTCGCCAGGAATCCCGGACGCGGCGGCGACGGCGGTCTCATCACCGATGCGCAGCGCCATCGCCGTGTATGACAGCTTCAGGGACTCCCGAACCGTACCGACGATGGCTTCGATCAACGCGTCCGAGGCAAGCGTCCGCTCGAGGCGCCGCCCAAGCCCGGCCAGGACCGCATAGGGCTCGTGCCGGCGTCCGTACAGGAGCCGATCGATCGCGAGCTGGACACGTTCTCGGAGCGGCTGGAAGAGCACGGCGATGACTCCCGTCGCCACGAGCGATACGACCAGCTCATCTCCGGCCTGGAACAGCGAGCCGAGGTATCCGACGACCGCGATGTAGACCGCGATGACAGCGAGCGTCATGGTGCCGTACAGGAGCGTCCGATTGATGAGGGCGTCGATCTCGTAGAGGCGGTATCGCAGGATCGCGACCGCGATAGCGATGGGCACGAGGCTCACGCTCGCGTAGAGCGCGAGCCGCGCGACCGTCGCGAGACCCGCTATGGATCGTGGGGGAAGGCGTCGAGCGCGACGGTGACGAGCAGGACCGGGATCACGAGCGCGGACGCTGCGACCAGCCATTTGAGCTGCTGGCGCTCCAGTCCTGTGGCGCGGATGAACCGCAGTACCAACGAGCTCGCTGCGGCCACCAGCAGCGGCAGGCCCAACGGTTGGAGGACCGCCGCGGTGTCGGGCGCGACCGCGACGAGCACGACGCTCGGGGCGGTGTAGGCGCCGATCAGCCACGCGACCGGGCGCCACCGTCGCGAGGGCGGGCGCCCGTCGGGGAAGAGCAGGAGGATGAGCATGAGCGCGCCGACGCCCGCGTAGTTGGGCCAGCCGCCCAGCCGCCCGACGAGGCTCGCGAGCGCCGGGTCCGGCGAACCGCTCTGCCCGTACGCGCCGGCGGCATCGGCCAGGCCCCAGGCGATCGCCATCACGAGGAAGAGCCAGCCGATCGGGTGCCGTGGCCGCCGCGACGCCAGCAGGGCGCCGAGGGCCGGGAACGCGAGCGGGAGCACGATGCTCGACAGCGCGAGGGCATCCGGCGCGGCGGTCCCCGATTCGAGCGCAAAGCGAACGAAGATGAGCACGGCGCCGATCGCGCCGCAGCTCCACGCGAGCCAGGTCAACGCGGCGGCTCGCGGCGCGGCCGGGATGGACCGCGGGCCGCGCAACGCTTCCGTCACCGTCGTGGGTCCAGTATGGCGACCGAGATCAGGATCCTGTCGCGCGCCAGAAGAGCAGCCGCACTCCGAGGACCGCGGCGATCGGATACACGGCGACCGGTGGGATCCCGCCCCGAGCCACGATCGTCAGAGCGAGCGCCACACAGGCCAGTGTTGTGAGCGCGCCGGTCAGCTTGGCCCGCCCGCTCGTGTACAGCGCGATCGCGAGAAGGCCGACCCCAGCCACGGTGACGAGGATGCTCGCCGTAGCGAACCATGATGGGCTCGCGCTGAAGCTGTGGACGGCCATGAGCAGTGGCGGCACCTCGCTTGCATCTCGCACACGATCGAGCGGCGCGGCGAGACGGACGACGAGAGCGACCGCATTCGCCGCCGCCGACGCGGCAGCAGCGATGGTGCCGATGCGGGCGAGCGCCGGGGCGTCCGACCGCAGTAGCCGGGCGAGGAGGATGAGGCCGACCGAAGCCGAGAGCGCCCCCGCGAAGAAGAGCAGGCTCTGGACGGTCCAGGCCACTCGCTGGCCGGCGATGCCGTTCAACTTGGCGACGGGATCGTCGGCACTGTAGAAGGCGCCGAGTGTGCTGAAGAACGCGACCGCGCCGACGAACCAGAGGATGGGACTGGCGATGAGCGCGATGGCCGCGACGCGAGCGCGCATCCGCTCCGCGGCCGGGCCGGCTGATCCGTGACGCGTCTGGACAGCCGTGTTCGCGTGCGCGATCGACATGACTGTTGGTCCTCCTGTGGTGGTGTCCGTCGCTGACACTGGGGGACCGGGGTTCCCGTCCGCATCGGATGGACTCCCGACATCGCCGGGAAGGCTGCATCGCGGCTCGGAACTCGACCGCTATCTGATCGCTCGGAAGCGCCGCTCAGGCAAGACGGCGCGTGGCGGGCTACCCGCCCGTCGCGCCGCCGAGCCCGGCGTCGCGCGCTCGCGCGACGGCCTCCGCTCTGGAGGTCACGCCGAGCTTGCCGAAGACGGCCGAGACATGGTTCCGCACCGTCTTCTCCGAGAGGAACAGGCGCTCCGCGATCGCGCTGTTCGTGAGGCCACGGGCGACGAGGTCGAGGACCTGGAACTCGCGCTCGGTGAGGTCGAGAGCGTGCCGCCGATCCTGCGCTGCAACGGTGCCGCCTCTCACCGAGGGGCCGAGGACGGTCGCGCCGGCCGCGACGGCGCGCACCGCCGCGAGTGTCTCCGGGCCGCCCGCGCCCTTCAGCACATAGCCACGCGCGCCCGCGCGCATCGCGGCGAGGACGCTCGTGTCGTCTTCGTACATGCTCATCACAAGCACGTGGCCAAGGCGTCGCGTCGCGATGAGACGGGTCGCCTCGACGCCGCCGATGCCCGGCATCTTGAGATCCATGATCACGACGTCGGGCACCACTCGTTCCGCGATCGCGACCGCCTCCTCGGCGGTGCCGGCTTCGCCCACGATCTCGAGGTCGTCCGCGCCGACGAAGGTGGCGCGGAGGCCGGCGCGGAAGACCGGGTGGTCGTCGGCGATGACGACGCGGATCACGATCTCATCCAGTGCCATCGAGCGGCAGGATCGCCTGGACGCGGGTGCCGCCGGCCGAGACGCGTTCGGCGTGCCACGTACCGCCCAGCTCCGCCGCGCGCTCGCGCATCGACGCGAACCCGATCCCGTCGCTGCGTGTCAGCGGCAGGCCGACGCCGTCGTCCTCGATCGAGATGCGAAGGGTCCCATCCGTGCGCACGATACGGACTCCGCAGCGGCTGGCGTTCGCATGCCGCAGGACGTTGGCGAGCGCCTCTTTCGCGATGTGGTAGACGGCCGCCTCCACGGCCGCGGGGAGCGGCGGCAGGTCGTCTGCGTCGAAGCTGACGGCCAGACCGCTCTCGGTCAGCCGCTGGGCGGTCTCACGGAGCACTGGGACGAGGCCGAGCTCCAGGAGGTCGCCCGGTCGCAGTCCGCGCGCGAGCGTTCGCACGTCCTCCAGCGAGCGCCGACACTCGGTGCGCAGGTCCTCAAGCAGGAGGCGTGTCCGCTCGGGGTCGCGGCTCATCCCGGCGAGCGCCGCGTCCGCGAGGAGCGTTTGGCTCGCCAGGCGGGGCCCCAGCTCATCGTGGAGGTCGTGCTGGATCCGCCGCCGCTCCTCCTCCCGCGTTGTGACCAGGCGCGTGCGCGCTCGCTGCAGCTCCTCGGTAAGGGCGACGCCGTGGACTGCCGCGCCGGCCTGGCGGCCAAGGTCTGCGAGCAGCGCCAGATCCGCGTGTCCGAGGCGGGCCTCGCCGGGGCGTGCGGCGCAGAGAAGCTGCGCGATCATGACGCCCTGGTAGACGACGGGGACGTACTCCGCCGCGTCGCGCGGCTCGCCGTGCGACGCGGCGATCCGCCCGTCGCCGAGCACGATCGCGACGTACGGAAGGCGGAGCGTTGCGGCAACGGTGCGGCAGATCGCGTGCAGCACGTCCTCCGGTGCGATGGTGCCCGCGAGTCGGCGGCCGAGCTCGGCGAGCGCCACCTCCGGGCGTCCACGCTCCCCATACAGGAGCCGATCCGCCATGCGCTGCAGTAGCGTACGCAGGGGCTGGAACGCGAACGCGACCAGGAGCGCGGCGAGCGCTGACACCCCTGGTTCGTTCGGCCGTCGGACGATGGCGCCCGCGTACACGACGATGACCGCGTAGAGGCCGATGGACGCGGCGGTGAGCGAGGCGTACGCGATCGTCCGGCTGATCAGGACGTCGATGTCGAAGAGCCGGTGCTGGAGGACCGCAACGCCGATGGCGGCAGGGATCGCCAGGAGTCCGAGACCCAGCAGGGACGGCGACCAACCGGCGAGGGCGCGCACGAGCGGATACAGAAAGTAGGTGGTTACGAGCAGACCCGCTGCGAAGGCGAGCCACTCCACCTGCTGGCGCTCGCGGCCGCTTCCCGCGCGGTATCGGGCGACCAGCGACGCGACCCCCGCGAGAAGCGTGAGGATGAGGACGAGCGGGACGCCCGGTGCGGCGATGCTCAGCAGCGACGCGAGCGCGCCCGTGGCGCGGGGGCCCGGCGGCGCACCGGCGAGCTCCTCCGGACGGAAGAAGCTCGGGTCGGGCGCGCCGGCGGCGACCACCGCGATGAACGCGATGGCCCAGGGGAGCGCCCTGACGGACCCGCGTCCCCACCGGTTGCCGAGGGGCCGTCCGTCCGGGAACACGAGGAGAGCCAGCGCGATCGCGCCGAACCCGGGTATCCAGAGCCACTGTGCGCCCCACGCGGCAAGCGCAGCGGTCGCCGTATCCGACGCGTCGAGAGCCGCGACGGCGACGAAGTTCGCGAGCGATTCCAGCCCGATCAGCGCGCCACCCCCCGCCAGGAGCCAGGCGATGGCGTTCGCTGGTCGCCGGAACGCGATGAGGGTCCCCACGGTGGTGAAGGCGAGGGGCACGAGCGGGTAGAACGGGTCGATCTCCACCGCCGCGCGCGCCGTCGTGAGTGCGAGGCCGAGGGTCGCCGCGCTCTGAGCCGCTACGAGGGCCCAGAGCGCGACGGCCAGACCGCGGGTCACCCGCCGCGCAGGTTGGTCGAGCGAACCGCTGACGCGATCGTTCCGATTCCCAGCACGACCGCGACGATACCCCCCGCGACGCCCCAGCTCCCGGGGTTCGCCGGGGCAGCGATCGCCGCCGCGCCGAGGTAGCCGAGGGCGAGGCCTCCCAGGACGCCGAGCGCCCGCCCGCCCGGGAGCGCAGTCGACGCGATCGCGATCGCGGCAACGACGAGGACGTAGGCGTACGCGTTGGTGATCCAGTGATGGTGGACGGCATGCTCATCGGTGCCGCCGGCGATCTGTAGCGCGACGTCGGATGCCGCCGCGGCCGCGAACACGATCGCCACGGCCACCGCGAGGCCGAGCAGGATGCGGTCGCGGGGAGCGCCGAAGATCGTGAGGTCCCGCCGGTAGGGGTACGCGGCGAGGACGATGCCCGTCAGGACGAGCGGGATGACGAGCATGACGGGCGAGCCGTACGAGTACGGGAATGGGGCGATCGTCGCTACGAAGCCGACCATCGCGAGCACGAAGAAGGCGAGCAGGATCCTGTTACGCGGGCGCACCAGCAGCGCGACGAGGCTCAGGCCGGTCAGGGTCATCTGCGCGGCCCAGCCGGCGTTATGCCAGAGGTGTTCCTGCCAGGTGTAGTTGTCCATCGCGGGGATGAGCCGGATGCCCCAGGGTTCGAGGAGCGTGGTCAGACCACCCATCGCGAGGAGGATGAAGGCGGCGACGAGGCCGCCCAGCGCGCGGAAGAGGATCAGGCGCCATGCGGGCGCGGACGCGGTGCCAAGGCCGGCTACAGCTTCGACGGTCATGTTCAACTCCCGACTGCCCGTGATTTCCACAGGTCCTGGGTCCCAGAATGACCTGGACCTGCGGCGCCGGCATGGGGAGCAGGTCCCGGAGAGGCGGGACACGCTGTCCCGACGAGCCTCAGGAGTGCGCGGCCGGGTCCTCTCCGTCGGCAGGGAAGAGCCGCGCGATATCCATCCAGAAATTCCCGAAGCGGCTTTTGACCAGCCACTCCTCGCCATTCGGCGACGGGTGCACGAGCACGCCCTCGCGCCACTCATCCGAGTGCGCCGGGCTGTAGCGCACGCGCGTCCCCGGCCGAAGGTCGTCGTTCGGAATGCTCATCCGCGAAGAACGATAGCCCCCGCCCCCCGCTCGTCCAGCCGGCGGACGAATTCGCCGAAGAGCGGTTCGACGAACTCATACCGGCCCCGGCCGAGCCGGGCCACGAGGCCACGCGCCTGGAGCGCCTCGAGCGCGCGCAGGACCTCGGTCCGCGGGACCTCGACCCCGTCCTTCTCGCTGGCGTACAGGACCGCCCGGTGCGCGACCCGCTTGGCGACCTGCTGGAGGTACTTGCCCTTCGCCAGATCCGCCCAGTGGAGCGCGAATGGGCGCTCCAGCTCGCGCAGGGTCTGCTCGGTGGCGACCGAGATCGCATCGCCGGTGACGGTGCGGAGGCCGGCGTCGCGCATGAGGTAGTAGAGCGCGCCGCAGAGCTGCATCGTGTCCTGCGGGTGGCCGCCGGTCGCGTCGAGCAGGCGGTCGATCTCGGCGTCGGCGACCGCGATCTTCCGCTCCGCGAACTTGCCGCGGATGTAGGTCAGCCATTCGTCCGGATCGATCCCGAAGCGGTGGCTCCCGGCGTCGGTGAGATCCTGGGGGAGCGCGAACCGGTAGAACGCGTTCCCCTTCTCTCCGAACAGCTGCTCCAGGATGCCCTCCTCGGAGCCGAGGAACGCGTAGGCCACGCCCCGCTGTGCCTGGAAGCGCGTGCGCATGACGTCGAAGACCCGCGGGCCGAGCTGCCCGGCGGACTGGAACTCGTCGAACGCGACGACGACGCGCTTTCCGCTCTTCGCCGCGAGCGCGGCCGGCAGATCGAGCGCCCCGTCGAAGAACCGCTGGGCGTTCTTCTCGCGGGCCAGCTCGAGGACGAGCTCGAGGTGCTCGTAGCGGACCTTCACCGTCGGCCGCATCCCGGCGGCGATCGCCTTCGCCTGTTCGAACGAGCGCTCGACGCCCGAGACGTTCTCGAGGAGCGCGTCGACCAGCCGCTCGCCCAGACCGCGAAGATCGGTCGCGCCGAGGCAGTCGACGTACGCGGTGAGCGCGCCCTTCCGCCGCAGCCGGCGGAGGACCTCGAGGACCACCGAGGTCTTGCCGATGCGCCGGGGGCCGGCGATGAGGAGGTGGTCGCCATCCCCCAGCCGCGCGACCGCCCGTCGCACGTAGGCCTCGCGGCCGACGAGATCGGCTGCCGGGACCGGGCCCCCGAGCGGAAAGTGCGGGGAGGGAAGGGCGGGCTTCACGAACGGTCGCGGCATTCACCAGCCAGTATACATAATATGGATACAAATGCTCCACGCGGTGCATGCGCAAAGGAGAAGACGCCCGTGGCGCGAGTGCCGCGGGGCTCGGTACGATGAGGCCGTGGGTCCGCTCGTGGCGATCGTCCTCCTGGCGTTGGCCGCCGCCGGATACCGGCTGACCCGCGCTCCCCGCCGCTCGGCAGCAGCCCAGGCCGCGCTTGACCGGGCCGTCGCCGCGGTGGACCGCGAGCTGGCCGCGGACCTTGAGCTCACCGCGATGTTCGATCAGACCAAGCAGGCCTTCGTCCTGGAGAACGGGCAGTACGGGCTGCACGCGACGACCCTGGAGCGCGAGATCCCGCAGGCAGCGGCGTTCGTCGCCGATCTCTATCGCCGCGTGCCTGACGCCGAGTCGGCGATGGAGCGCCGCGGCCCGGCCGGATCGCTGCGGGATGCCGATCGTGAGATCGTCGAGACCTGGGAGGGCGACGCGCGCGAGGCCCAGCGGCGCCTTCGCGCCGCCGCTTCCGCCCGACCGCTCACGGCATGGGACCGGGTCATCGCTCGCCTGCGGGGGAGCTCTCCGTCCAGCTGAGCTAGTGGCACATCGCGTGCAACGGGACGATGAAGATGTCCTTGCAGCGCCTCGGCATCCGTCCCGGTCACGCCTACCGCAGCTACCGCTTTCCCCATCGGGCCGGCGGGCGGCTGTCCCGGCGCTATGCCCCGGCGTCCAAGCTCGGGACGGTCGCCGGCATCCTGACCGCGATCCTCATCACCTTCGGGATCTTCGCCGGAAGCGCCGCCGCGGCCTTCCTCGGCTATTTCGCTGCCGACCTCCCCGCGGCGCACGACCTGACGACCGTGTCGCTCCCGCTATCGACGTACATCTACGACCGGACGGGGGAGCACCTCCTGTACACCCTCGAGGACGAGCGGCGCGAGCTCATCGCCCTGGCCGATGTCCCCCTGCTCATGCAGCAGGCGACGATCGCGATCGAGGACCATTCGTTCTGGACGAACCCCGGCGTTGACGTGGGGGGCATCGCCCGGGCGTTCCAGGCGAACATCGCCAAAGGCGGGATCGCGCAGGGTGGCTCAACGATCACCCAGCAGCTCATCAAGACCCGGCTGCTGGGCGACGAGCCCACTCTCACCCGGAAGATCAAGGAGGCGATGCTCGCCGTGGAGGCGACCCGCACGTTCAGCAAGCAGCAGATCCTCGAGATGTACTTCAACCAGATCTTCTACGGGAACCAAGCCTATGGCCTGAAGGCCGCGGCGAAGACCTATTTCGGGGTCGCCGACCTGAATCAGCTCACGCTCGGCCAGATGGCCCTCCTCGCCGGCCTGCCCCAGGCGCCGACCGACTACGACCCGATCCAGAACGCGCCGGCGGCCGCCGCCCGGCGCGTCCTGGTGCTCGACGCGATGGTCGATCAGGGCGATATCACCGAGGCCCAGGCGACGGCGGCGAAGAGCGAGCCGATCAAGGTCACGCCGGCGAGCACCTCGCTCTACGCCCCGCACTTCACCTTCCGGGTGCGCGAGCAGATCATCAACGTCCTCGGCGAGAAGGCCGCGTATCGCGGCGGCTACCGCATCTACACCAGTCTCGACTGGAACATGCAGCAGCTCGCCGAGAAGGAGGTCCGCGACCACGTCGACAACCTGAAGAGCTCGAACGTGAACAACGCCGCGCTCATCACCATGGATCCCACGACCGGCGAAGTCCTTGCCTACGTCGGGAGCAAGGACTACTACGACCGCTCACCGCAGGTCCAGGGCGACTACGACGTCGCCGGCATCGGGCTGCGCCAGCCGGGCTCGACCTTCAAGCTGTTCACCTATCTCGCCGGGATGCTGAAGGCGAGCATGACCGCCGCGACGGTGCTGAACGACATCGAGTTCACGCTCCCCGGAGGTGATGGCAAGGAGTACAAGCCGAAGGACGCAACCCTGGAGCAGCACGGTCCAACGACGATCCGTCAGGCGCTCCGCGAGTCGCTGAACCTCCCCGCACTGAACGTGGCCCGTATCGTGGGCGTCGACGCCATCATCGACACGATCCATCAGCTCGGTATCCAGCGCGACTGGGACCGTTCGCAGCTCGGGATCTCATTCGGGATCGGCGCCGGCGAGATGCGGCTCATCGAGATGGCGAGTGCCTACCAGGTGATCGCCAACGGCGGCCGGCGCATCGAGCCGACGATGATCCTGAAGATCGTCGATCGCGACGGCACGGTGGTGAAGGACTACTCCAAGCCGGAGACCAAGCAGGTCATCGACGAGCGCTACGCCTACGTCATGACGAACATCCTGAAGGACAACACCGACCCGGTGCGTGGCTCGTTCGTGTTCGGCCCGTTCACGAACATCGGTCGCCCCGCCGCCCTCAAGACCGGGACCACCGACAACCTGCAGGACGTGCTCGCGATCGGGTACGTGCCGCAGCGTCTCACCGCGATCTGGATGGGGAACTCGAACAATGAGGAGATGCGCGGGATCTCGTCCGCTCTCGGCCCGGGCATCCTGTGGCGCGACTACATGAAGACGGTCGTCGGTGGACTTCCGGCGGCGGACTTCAAGCGGCCCGCGGGCATCGTCGACACGGTCGTCTGCGTCAACCCCGCGCTCACCGGAGGGAACGGCTCAGGGAAGCTCCCCGGGCCGAATTGCCCGTCCAATTTCCGCTGGACCGAGCAGTTCGTGCAGGGCACCGAGCCGACGACCGACGACCGCGACATCTACACCTCCTGCGGCTACCGGCTCACGACGCCGTTCCGGGACTGGCAGAAGGACGTCGATCGCTGGGGCCGCGAGGCCGCGGGCGGTCAGCACAACTACGGGCGGTTCAACTGGGTGCTCTGCGGATACGCACCGGCGCGGCCGAGCGGATCGGCCCGCCCGTCGGGGAGTCCGGGCGCGAGTCCGGGCGCGAGTCCGGGGAACGACCCGGGGAACAATCCGTCGGCGACGCCGCCCCCACCCGCGACGCCGCCCCCACCGCCGGGGAAGAAGCCGTGAGGTCGCGCTCCTAGACTGATGCGCGTGCAGGCGCCCCCCGCCGACCGGTCGTTCTACGCCCCTGTCGGAGCCGAGCTCGAGGAGCTGCAGCGCCGCCTGCTCGACGTTGGGCGGGGGGGCCACCCGACCTTCGCCGCCGCGGTCCAGCATCTCTTTGGGTCTCCGGGCAAGCTCCTTCGCCCGACGCTCGTGTTCCTCGCCGCGCGATTCGGATCGGCGAACGATCGGGAGATCGTGCTGAACCTCGCGCAATCGCTCGAGCTCGTGCATACCGCCTCGCTGGTCCACGACGACATCGTGGATCGGGCCGATCTGCGCCGGAACGTCCCCACGGTGAACGCGACCTGGGATGACGATGTCGCGATCATCGTGGGCGACTATCTCTTCGCCAAGGCCTATGCGCTCGCGGCGGTGCTTCCCAAGCCCGAGGTCATCGCGATCGTCGCGCAGACGGTGTTTGCCCTCTGCGATGGGGAGCTCACCGAGGTGACGGCGACGCGGTCCCTGCCAACGGAGGCCGCCTACCTCGAGCGCATCGAGCTGAAGACCGCGTCGCTGTACGCCGCCTGCTGCCAGGGCGCCGCGCTCCTCGCCGACGCCGACCCCGAGCACGTCGCGGCGCTCGGCGCGTATGGGACCAATCTCGGCCTCGCCTTCCAGATCACCGACGACGTGCTCGACGTCGCCGGCGACGAGGCCGAATTCGGCAAGTCCGTCGGCCAGGATCTGGCGGAAGGCACGCCGACGCTCCCGATGATCTACGCGGTCGAGGCGCGCGGGAACGACGCCGCGCTCGCGGGGCGCATCGTCGCGCCGGGAAAGGACGAGGCCGAGGTCCACGAGCTGCTTCGGACCATCCGCGCCTCCGGCGGGGTCGAGCGCGCGCGCGATCGGGCGCTCGCGTTCCATCGGGCGGCCGGCGCGGCGCTCGAGCGGCTTCCCGAACGACCGGAGCGCGATGCGCTTACCGCGATCGCCGATTTCGTGGTGCGCCGGGTCCGCTGATCGGCCGATCCGCCGGATCGGCGCGGCGGTGCTAGTCGGGTCGGCCGGTCGGTCCGCCTGACCCACGGTGGCCCGATTGACCCGATTGACCGGACTGCCCGGGTCCGCGACGCCGGCCGCCGCGACGTCGCCTCCGCCGCGGGCCGCCACCGGCGTCGCCGGCGCTGGGGAGCGGGGTCGGACGCTCCAGGCGCGGGACTTCGTCGGAACCGTAGGTGCCGACGCCGCGGGTGTGGGCCGGCACCGGATCGAACGTCACGCCGAGCTCCTCCGCGGTGAACGTGGCGCGCGCGCCGTCGAGGAGACCCACGACGATCGCCTCCTTGGTCATCGAGGCGCCCTGCACCTGGGCGCAGCCGCCGGTACCGCAGGAGCCGCCAACGCACGACGGGATGTGGAAGGTGTCCCCGAGCTTCGGGAGCTTGCCCTTCACCTCCTGGTAGGTCTCGAGCTCGTAGATGAGGCAGCACTTGAGCCGGCCGCAGACGCCGGTGAGCTTGCTCATGTTCAGGGGCAGGTCCTGCTCTTTCGCCATCCGGATCGAGATGTTCGAGAACTTGTCGAGCCAGCTCGAGCAACAGAGCTCCTGCCCGCAGGTCCCCACGCCGGTCATGAGCTTGGTCTCATCGCGCGCGCCCAGCCGGCGGAGCTCGACCCGCGTCCCGAAGTGCGCGGCGAGATCCTCGCTGAATCCGGCGAGGTCGATGCTTGGCTGCTCGCTCGAATAGAAGATCACCAGGTTCGTGCCATCGAATTGCCAGTCCGCTCCCAGGACCTTGAGCGGAAGGCGGTGCCGCTGCGCCATCGCCTTCGCTTCGAGCGTCGAATCGGACTCGCGGCGCTTGTGCTTGGCCATTTCGAACCGGTCGCTCGCGGTCGCCTTGCGGACGACGTGACCGAGCGGCGGGTCGACCTGGACGAGCGGGGAATCGGTCGGCAGGATCTGCACCCGCGCCGCGTCCCGGCCCAGCTCGGTCTGGACGATGACCCAGTCGCCGACCCCGTACTCGGCCACCGTGCCGGGCTCGAAGAAGTACATCCGCCCGGCGGTGGTGAACCTGGCGCCGACGACGGTACGGCTCACGCGGCGGACCCGAGGCCCGCGACGTACGGCAGCTTGAGCGCGAGCAGCTCGAGCATCGCGCGCGCGTTCGCGTTCCAGGCCAGATCCCGCCGGAGGCGCTCGATGAGCAGGACCGCGTCGACGAGCTCACGCGGCGTCACCGCCGCCGCGAGCCGGCGCGTCTCGCTTGCGCGGTCCGGACGGAGCGGCTGGTCCGGCAAGCCCCGGGCCGCGAGCGCGGCGTCGCGGATCAGCTCGGACCACTGATCGAACCGCACGTCGATCGCTTCGGCCCGTCGCCGCGGATCGTTGTCGTCGGCCCGGTCGGCGGCCCACGCGAAGCGGTCGGTGAGCCCGCTGCCGAGGATCCGGTAGAGCTCGCCCTCGATCGCGCGGCGCCCCGCCCGGATGCCCTGGTCGTCTCCGGCCAGCGCGATCCCAAGGCCCGGTCGACCGTTCGCCGGTGGGGCGAAGCGCTCGGCCCCGGCACCGAACCGCTCGCGCAGCGCGGCCGCGAGCTCGGCGGTCGCGACCAGGCGGAACGGGAGCAGCTGCATCCGGGAGCGGATGGTCTCGCTCAGCATCGCCGGGGTCTGGCTGAGGAGGAGCAGGAGCGCGTGCCGTGGCGGCTCCTCGAGCGTCTTGAGCAGCGCGTCCGGCGTGGAATCGGCCATCTCGGCCGCGTCGTCGATGATGACGACGCGGGTGCGGCCCTCGAGCGGACGGAGCGCCAGGTCGGTCTGCATCTCGCGGATCTGCTCGATCGTGATGACCTTCTTGTCGGTCATTCGCTCGATCAGGCGGACGTCCGGGTGCGTGCCGTGCTCGATCTTCAGGCACGATCCGCAACCCCCGCAGCCGCCCGCCGGGCGGTCGTCCGCGGTGCAGTTGAGGGTCTGGGCGAGGCGGAGCGCGACGGTGCGCTTCCCGATGCCGCGTGGCCCGAAGAGGCCGTACGCGTGCGCGACCTGCCCCTGCGCCGCCTGCGCACCGAGCCGGTCGAGGAGCCGTCGCTGTCCGATCACCGCCCGCATCCGGCCATCAGTGTAGGAACGTCATCGCGCCGGCGTACGCGGCCTCGGTCCGCTCGGCGATCCGCTCCCAGGTCCAGCGCTCGGCGACCCGCGCCTGACCGGACGCGCCCATCCGCAGCGCGGCTCCGGGGTCGTCCAGCAGCGCCCGGATCGCAGCCGCGACCGCCCGCGGCTCGTTCGCCGCGTGGAGGCCGTCGATGCCCTCGCGCACGACCTCGCGAAGCGGAGGAATGTCGCCGGCGATGACCGGTCGTCCGGCGCACCAGGCCTCCAGATAGGTGTGGCCGAAGGTCTCGTGGCTCGAGGGCATGCAGAAGATCGTCGACCGGACGTAGGCCTCGGCCTTCGCCGCTTCGCTCACCACGCCCGGCTCGATCCATCGTGGATCGCGGCGCGGAGCCGGGCCAAGGAAGCGCCGCTGTCCGATCGCGCGGAAGCACGCCCCGGGGTGGGTCTTCCAGACGAGCGGGGCCGCCGCGCGCAGCGCGTCGTACCCCTTGTAGCGCTCCTTTCGCCCGACGAAGAGGATGGTCTGCGGATCCGGCGGCAGCGCCGGGAGGGGCGCACCGAGGATCGGGCCGACGCCGGTGACGTGCACGTTGCGGGCACCGCGCTCGCGATACCAGCGCGCCTCCCAGTCGGTGAGCGCGAGCACCGCATCGGCGCGTCCGTAGCGAGCGACGTCAGCACGTCCGTCGCCGGAGAACCGCTGTCCGGGATGCGCGAGCGGCGTCTCCACGAACGTCGCGCCGACCGCCCGCGCCGCGTGCTCGGCCGGCGCGGCCCACTCGCGGGCGAGGGAGTGGACGACGTCGGCGCCGTCGAACGCGCGGGCGAGATGGCCGGCCGAAACGAGCGACACCGGCAGCAGCGCCTCGACCGCCGCCCCGGGCGTGGCGACGAAGACGTAGCGAAGACCATCCGCGAAGAGCTCGACATCGCCCGGCGGCGCGGCGTAGACGGAGTCCGGGATCCCCGGGCGGCGCCAGACCGGCCGGATGCCCACGAGCGTCACCTCGTGCCCGCGCGCCCGCAGCGCGGTGCCGAGCGCGCGGGCCTGGGCCTCGGATCCACCGACGGCCGAGAGCAGCTTCTTCGCGATGACGACGCGCACCGCCGGAGGCTACTAGGGTCGGCGCCGGAAGCTCCCGGCGCGGGTCATTTAGGCGGCGGTCGTCCGGATCGCGGCGGCGGCCCGCGCGTAGGTCGCCTCCACCCGGTCGATGACCGCGTCCCAGCTCCAGCGGCGGCCCACCTTCGCCTGCCCCCGGCGGCCCATCTCGGCCGCCGCGGCGGGATCGGCAAGCAGCTGGAGGATCGCCGCCGCGACCGCATCGACGCGCTGGCGAACACACAGTCCATCGACCCCGTCGTCGATCACCTCACGGAGCGCGGGGATGTCGCCACCGATGACCGGCTTGCCGTGCAGCCAGGCCTCCAGATAGCCGAGGCCGAAGGTCTCGTGGAGCGACGGCATCGCGAAGAGCGAGCAGGCCTCCAGCGCATCCGCCTTCGTTGCCGCGCTCGCGCTTTCGAGGTGGACGATCCGCTCGTCGTGGTAGCGCGCGAAATCATCGAAGAACGTCGAGTAGAACCCGGGCACGCCGATGAACACGAACCGCGCGTCGGGGTGGGCTCTCCAGACCGGCGCCGTGGCGTCCAGGAGCTGGATGAAGCCCTTGTAGCGCTCCTTGCGGCCGATGAAGAGGACGATCGGGGCGTGCTCCGGGATCCGGTGGGCCGCTCGGAACCGCGCCGCGTTGCCCTCGCCGGTCGCGTTCGGCCCCATGCCCGTCGTGAAGACCCGTCCGGCCTCGATCCCCTGACCGACGTACCAGCCGCGCTCCCAATCGGTCATCGTGGTGATGGCCGCCGCGCGGCGGTAGCGCACGAGATCCGAGCCCGCGTCGCCCCCATGGAATTGTCCCGGGTGGGCGAGGGGCGTGAGGACGAGCGGGAGTTCAAGCTCCTCGCCCACCTGGATCGAGCTGTCGAGATACTCACGTCCGACGTTATGGATGAGCTCACGGTCCTCGGCATACCGCTCGAGCAGATCACCGCGCATGAGATCGACCAGCGTCGTCGCGTCCGCGGCCTTGCCCAGAATGCCGCCCCGCGGGCGGACCTGGACGACCTCGACCCCGCGGTCGACGAAGACCCGGTGGTCGTCATACACGACCGGGGAGAAGGCGGCGCCGCTGTAGCGGACCTCCTCCTTCTCGGAGGGCCAGGCGCAGACGACGCGGACGTCGTGGCCGCGCGCGGCAAGGCGCGTCGCGAACTGGTAGGCGAGGCTCTCGGAGCCGCCGATCGGCGCGTACCCCCGTTTGGTGAACAGGAGCTTCATCTGCAGGTGCGAGAGCGCAACTCGGATGCCAATCCGGTCAGGATGCGGCGGCGGCGGAGTCTTCGACGCCGAGGAACTTGAACCACTGCCGCTCGCCGGAGCGGATGTACGACGAGAACAGGTAGCTGGGGCTCGACGGCGGCCGAACGGGCTGCCGGGCGAGCGTCATCGACGACTCCTTCACGGTGCGCCCACCCTTACGGTGGTTGCAGGCCTTGCAGGCCGCGACGACGTTCTCCCAGGTGTGCTCGCCGCCGCGGTGGCGGGGGATCACATGGTCGAGGGTGAGGTCGTGGCCGCGTTTCCCGCAGTATTGGCAGGTGTGGTCGTCGCGCAGGAGGACCTCCTTGCGCGTCATCTTCACCACTGGCCGGGGCCGTTTGATGTGGTAGGCGAGCCGGATGACGGATGGCGACGGGATCTTGGCCCGCTCGCTCGTCACGATGTGGCCGTTCTGCTCGATGACGACGGCCTTCTGCTTATCAAGCAGGACCACCGCCCGGCGGACGTTGCACACGTTCAGCGGCTGGTAATCGAGATTGAGCACGAGGACGTTCGCGTCGACCACGCCCATGTACCGATTTTAGGGGTCAGGCGTTACGATAGGTGTCCCAATGGCTGAAAACGGCGCCTCCTCCGCCACCTGGACCGTGAAGTCGGGCCTCGCCCAGATGCTCCGGGGCGGGGTGATCATGGACGTCGTCACCGCCGAGCACGCCAAGATCGCCGAGGACGCCGGCGCGGTCGCGGTCATGGCGCTCGAGCGGGTGCCCGCCGATATCCGCAAGGAGGGCGGCGTCGCCCGGATGAGCGACCCCCAGCTCATCCTCGACATCATGGAAGCCGTCACCATCCCGGTCATGGCGAAGGCCCGGATCGGGCACTTCGTCGAGGCGCAGCTGCTCCAGTCGATCGGCGTCGACTACATCGACGAGAGCGAGGTGCTGACGCCGGCCGACGAAGCCTTCCACATCGACAAGAAGAAGTTCGACGTGCCATTCGTGTGCGGCGCGCGCGATCTCGGTGAGGCGCTCCGTCGCCTCAGCGAGGGCGCGGCGATGATCCGCAGCAAGGGCGAGGCCGGCACCGGGAACATCGTCGAGGCGGTCCGCCACATCCGCGCGATCACCGCGGGCATCGCGGCGCTGGCGGACCTGGACGAGGCGGGCCTCGCGGAGAAGGCGACGGAGTACCGCGTTCCGGTCGCGCTCCTCCGGGACGTCGCCAAGGCGAAGAAGCTGCCGGTCGTGCTGTTCTGCGCCGGCGGGATCGCGACCCCGGCCGACGCCGCGCTCATGATGCAGCTCGGTGCGGAGGGGAACTTCGTCGGCTCCGGCATCTTCAAGTCCGACGATCCGGCCCGCCGGGCGAAGGCGATCGTCGAGGCGACGACGCACTTCACCGATCCCAAGCTCATCGCCGAGGTCTCGCGCGGGCTTGGTGAGGCGATGCGCGGGATCGCGCTGGAGACCCTCGCCGCCGGCGAACGGCTGGCCGTCCGCGGCTGGTAGTCGATCAGTCACTGGAAGTGACTGATCGATCCGCTCCGCCGTGCTTCGCACGACGTGGTGAGTGGTCAACCGGTCATGAGTGATCCGCGCCCCGGTGTTCTCGGACTCCAGGGAGATTTTCGCGAGCACCTCGAGACCTTTGCCCGGCTGGGTGCGCCGGCGACCGATGTGCGCCGGCCGGAGCAGCTGGACGCGATCGACGCGCTCGTGATCCCGGGCGGCGAGAGCACCACGATCGGCAAGCTGGCGCAGCAGTACGGGTTCATCCCCAAGCTGCGCGAGCGGATCGACGCGGGCCTGGCGGTCTGGGGCACCTGCGCCGGCGCCATCTTCCTCGCGCGGGACGTGCCCGGTCACCCCCACCCGATCCTCGGTGCGATGGACCTCACGGTCCGCCGGAACGCCTTTGGCCGCCAGCTCGATTCGTTCGAGGCCGACCTCGCCGTCCCGGCGCTCGGCCCGGAGCCGTTCCACGCGGTCTTCATCCGCGCCCCGCTCATCGAGCGCACCGGCCCCGGCGTGGAGATCCTGTCCACCCTTCCGAGCGGGGCGATCGTCGCGGTGCGCGAGGGCCGGCTCCTCGCCAGCTCGTTCCACCCTGAGCTCACGCACGACGATCGCTTTCATGCGTTCTTCCTTGGGTGCGCGGCCGGCGCGCGGTGACCGCCCGTGCCGCGATGCCCACCGACCTGCCGCGCCTGGCGAAGTTCCTGTCCGATGCCTCCGCCGTCCCAGGGGCGATCGTCGGGCCGGTCCTCCCGCGGCCGCTCGCCTCGGGGACCTTTGCCGGCTGGCGCAAGCTCCTGCCCGGCACGCTCGGGATGCGCACCCGCCTTCGGGTCTATCTCGAGGAGCATCGCGGCCGGCTCTGCAGCGTGTCCCTCGTCTACGCCGGCCGGCGGCCCGAGTGGGTCATCCTCGCCCTCGCCGCGATGCCCGACCCGTCGGGCTCGGAGGGATCCTTTCGTCTGCTCTCGCACATCGCGGCGGTGGCGGCGCAGCGGGGGATGCTGCGGATCTTCGGGGCGGTCTCCGCTGAGACCCGGCCTCGCGAGACGTTCTTCCAGGCCGGCTTCTACTCGTACACCCGCGAGACCTGGTTCGCCGCGCCCCGGGCCGCGCTCGACGCACCGTCCGGGCGCCAGCCCGGCCACCAGGCGCGTGGCCGGGATGCGCACGATCTCTTCCGCTTCTACGTCGCCACGACGCCGCACGCGGTCCAGCGGGCCGAACAGCTGGCGGTCGAAGATTTCGACATCGGTCGCCGGGCCGGCGCGTTCGATCCGCCCCACCTGGTGAGCGGCAACCCGATCACGATGCGGCGCGCGACGGCGATGATCGCCGCGGGGGCCGGCGAGGGCCGGCTGCGGGGCTTCGCCGCGAGCTTCCGCGGGCTCGACGACCATCCCCATGTCCTGAAGATCCGGACAGCCGGTGGGGATACCGACCTGGCGCGTGAGCTTGTTCGCGGCGCGTCGCGTGAGCTCGACCCCGGCCGGCCGGTGACCTCGCCGGTGCGGTCATATGAGGAGCACATCGCCCGGGCGCTCGTTGCCGAGGGATTCCGCGAGGTGGCCACGGCTATGCTTTTCGTCAAGGAGCTGGCAGTCCGTATCGAGGAGCCGGCGCTCGCACCGGCGGTGGTGAGATGAAGACGGAACGGGACGATCTCGACGCGATCCTCGACGCCCTGCCCCCCGACGTGGGCCAGCGCATCCGTGCCCTCGACGGTCTCGATGGCCTCCTGGAGGTCGTCATGGACCTCGGCCGCATCCCCGAGGCGCGGTTCGCCGGCCGTGAGGAGATCCTGTCGCATCGTGAGGTGACCGCCGAGGACCTCGCCTACGTCATCTCCCGGATCGGACAATTCGGCGGAGACAATCGCGCCGGTATCGAGCGCACCCTCCACCGGATCAGCGCGCTCCGCAACCGCGCGGGCAAGGTCGTGGGGCTCACCCTGCGCGTCGGCCGCGCGATGTACGGGACGATGGAGATCATCCGTGACGTCGTGGAGTCGGAGAAGAGCATCCTGCTCCTCGGCCGGCCGGGGGTCGGGAAGACGACGCTCCTTCGTGAGGTCGCACGCGTCCTGGCCGACGATCTGAAGAAGCGCGTGGTCATCGTGGACACCTCGAACGAGATCGCCGGCGACGGCGACATCCCGCATCCGGGCATCGGTCGCGCGCGCCGGATGCAGGTCGCGACCCCGGCGCTCCAGCACGCGGTCATGATCGAAGCGGTCGAGAATCACATGCCCGAGGTCGTGGTGATCGACGAGATCGGCACCGAGCAGGAGGCGCAGGCCGCGCGCACGATCGCCGAGCGGGGCGTCCAGCTCGTCGCGACGGCGCACGGGAACACCCTCGAGAACCTCATGCTGAATCCCACCCTCGCCGACCTCGTGGGCGGTATCCAGACGGTCACCCTCGGCGACGAGGAGGCTCGGCGGCGGGGCACTCAGAAGTCGGTGCTCGAGCGCAAGGGCCCCCCGACCTTCCAGGTGCTCGTCGAGATCCAGGCCTACCAGAAGGTCGCGCTCTACCTGGACGTCGCCGCGACCGTGGACGCCATCCTCCTGGGCCTGCCGGTCTCCCCCGAGCAGCGCGAGCGCGACGCCGGCGGTGACGTCCGCGTGAGCGCGACCACGCCCACGCGCCAGCCCGCCGAGGCGCTCGAGCGTCGAAGCACGCCGCGCCTCCCGGGCCCGAGCATCCAGCGCGAGATCGTCAAGGTCTATCCGTTCGGGCTGTCCTGGAGCCGTCTCGAGGACGCCGCGCGCGGGCTTGGGCTGCCGGTCGCGATCGTTCGGGAGCCCGAGGAGGCCGACGTCGTCATCACGCTGAAGAACTACTACCGTCGCAAGACCCCGCGCCTGCGGAATGCGGAATCGAGCGGGGTGCCGATCTATGTCGCGCGGAGCAACTCGTCCTCGCAGATCGCGAGCGCGCTCACGAACGTCTTCGAGCTGCGACGCGGACCGGAGGAGGACGCGCTTGACGAGACCCGTGAGGCCATCGACGCGGTCGTCGGTGGGTTGAGCGACGTCGAGCTGCAGCCCCGGACGGCCTACATCCGTAAGCTCCAGCACGAGCTCATCGAGCGGGCGAACCTCTCGTCGCGCAGCAGCGGACACGAGCCGTTCCGGCGCGTGCAGATCTACCGCTGAGCGGACTGCTGCTGTCGTTCGAGGGCGGCGAGGCGTCGGGCAAATCGGTGCAGGCGCGCCGGCTCGCCGAGTGGCTGACCGCTCGGGGGTGCTCCGTCGTCGCGGTCCACGATCCCGGCAGCACCCCGCTCGGGGACCGGGTCCGCGAGATCCTTCTGCATGCCCGGGAGATCCCGCTCGCGGCGAACACCCAGGCGCTGCTCTTCAGCGCCGCGCGCGCCCAGCTGGTCCGCGATGTCATCCGCCCGGCCCTCGCGGCAGGGAGCGTCGTGCTCCTCGATCGGTTCTTCGACTCCACCGTCGCCTACCAGGGGGCGGGACACGGCGCCGACCGCCCCGGCCTCGACGCGGTCACGCGATTCGCGGTGGGTGACGTTCGTCCGACCCGCACATTCCTGCTCGATGTGCCGGTCGAGGTGAGCGCGGAGCGTGCCCACCAGCGACGGCCCGGACGCGACTGGGACCGCTTCGAGACGGACGCGCTGGCCTTCCACCAGCGGGTCCGGGATGGCTATCTCCGGCTCGCCGCCGCGGAGCCCGGCCGGGTCGTCCTCATCCGCGGTGACCGGGACGAGGAGACCGTGGCGGCGGATATCCGTCGCGAGGTCGAACCGCTCCTCGATACACTGCGGGCGCCATGAAGCTGGTCGTCGCGCTCGTTCATCCGGAGGATGCCGGGGCGCTGGTGAACGCGCTCACCGACAAGGACTACCGGGTCACCCGGCTCCAGTCGACCGGCGGGTTCCTGAAGCAGAGCACCGGCTCGATCCTCGTCGGGGTCGAGGAGGCCCAGGTCGAGGATGTCCTCGGGCTCATCCGCGAGACCTGCCACGCCCGGAACCAGTACATCAGCCCGATGCCCCCGGTCATGGAGCCGGGTGAGTTCTACATGCCCTACCCGGTCGAGGTCTCCTACGGGGGAGCCACCGTCTTCGTCCTCGACGTCGCCCGCTACGAGCGGATCTAGCCGAGCCGGCCCCGATCCGGCCCCGATCCGGTCGGGACACCTGGGGTGCGGCGCTGCCGCTCCGGAACCCTGCGGTCGAGTCTCCGTGTAGATGAACACGTTTCTGTTCGGTATCTGAACGAGCGACCCCTTAAGAGTGAGCACCGGCCTGCCGATGTACAAGGTGTAGCTCTGCCGAAGGGAGGAACATTGAACATGCGTCGGATCATTGCAGCGGTCGCAGCTCTCGCCGCGCTCGTCCTCGGCGGCGGCGCCGGCATCTCAGGTTTCTAGGACCTCGAGTTCGCTCTTTAGGATGCTGTAGATTCCACCGCGTGTGCGTGAGGAGGACCCGGACTGGGTCCTCTTTTCGTTGCCTGTCGTTGCCTGCCAGCGGACCGTGAGAGCGCTCGCTTATCCTGCCCGCGTGCGCGATCCGTTAGGCGTCCCTCCCAACATCCGTCTTCTGGTCTATGGCGTCATCATTTCCGGTCTCGCGGTGCTGCTGCGCGTCTCGATCCCGCTTCCGGCCGGGATCGATCTGGGCCGGCTGTTCTTCTGGGTCGTAATCACATTGACCCTCGCCGCTCTTCCGGTGCGGCTTCCCGGTGGCGTGATCGCGCACACGACGACGGCGCCGCTCATCGCCGCGGTCTTCGACAGCGGGCTGCCCAATCCGTTCGCGATCTGCTGGATCGCCCTCGTGGGCACGATCGAGCTGCGTGACATTAAGCGGGAACTTCCGTTTCACGGGACGCTCTATAACCGATTCGACTACCTGCTCTCAGGATTCGCGGCGTGGGTCGCGGTCCGAGTCTCCGATCCGACGGTGCGTGCAGGTGACCCGCTCGGCACGGTCGCCCAGATCGCGCTTGCCGGCGCCGCCTTCAGCGCGGTCAACATGTTCCTTGGCGTCGTCGCAGCCAGCCAGCGAACGGGGACGCCGATGAGTCGCACCTGGGCGCTCAGTGTCGGCAATGTGTTCGTGGGCCTGATCGCGCTCGTGCCCCTCGGGTGGCTGATGGCGGAGATCGCCGTGAAGGTCGGGCTGTGGGCCGCCGGGCTGTTCATGGTCCCGCTCTACCTGGCTCGTTACTCCTTCAGCAAATATGCGGAGACCCGCGATCTCTTCTTTGGGACGGTCAGCGCGCTCTCGCAGGCCATCGATGCGAAGGACGGGTTCACCCGTGGCCATGCCGACCGGGTCTCGCGGATCGCCGGCGCGATCGCCCGCGACATGGGCCTGGCGGAGAAGCAGATCGAGCAGATCGAGCTCGCCGGCCTGCTCCACGACATCGGCAAGATCGGCGTCGAGGACAAGATCCTGATGAAGCCGATGCGCCTGGAGCCCGATGAGCAGGAGCTCATGCGCCGCCATCCGATCTACGGCGCTTCCATCCTGGAGCCGTCGGCCGCGCTCCGTCCGCTCGTGCCGCTGGTCCTCCACCACCATGAGAACTTCGATGGGTCGGGCTATCCCGAGGGGCTGAAGGGCGAGGAGATCCCGCTCGGCGCCCGGATCATCATCGTCGCCGACGCGTACGAAGCGATGACCTCGGACCGCATCTACCGGAAGGCGATCGGCCATGAGAAGGCGCTCGAGCAGCTGAACACCTACAAGGGACGGCAGTTCGACCCAAAGATCGTGCGGGCGATCGAGGCGCTGCTGCAGGAACGCGGTCCCGGCGCCTTTGATGTGAGCGATCTCCCGCCCATCACTTACGAAACGCTGGCGGAGCTTCGGCGCCGGCTTGCGCGCGAGCCGCTCGCTCGCGATGCGCATGCTGGTTAGCGGAGTAGTCGCAGGGGTCGCGGCGGGCATCGCGTTCGGTGGCGATTGGCGCCGCCTGGCCATGTTCACACTCCGGCTCTGGCCCCTCCTCGCGATCGCCGCCGGCCTGCGACTCGTCGGGGTGCTCGTGCCGGTGGCCCCGCTCGCGGTCTACTTCGCGGGCCTCGCCGGCGTGGCGATCGTCGCCCTGGCGAACTGGCGGATCCCCGGCGCGGCGCTCATCGCCGTGGGCAGCGGGCTGAACGTCCTGGTCGTCCTCGCGAATGCCGGGATGCCGTACGACGTCGCGGCGACCCTTGGGGTCGGGGCGGCGCTCCCCCGGGACACCCTGCACGTTCCGCTCGGCCCCGAGACGCAGCTGCGGTTCCTCGCCGACATCATTCCCGTCGGCCTGGTGCGCGGCGTCTACAGCGTCGGCGACTTCCTGGTCGCCGTCGGCGGCTTCCTCATCCCGTTCATCCTCGTCCAGCCCGACACCGAGGGATCGGCGCCGGTCCTCGAGCTCCGCTCACCGAACTTCGCCTTCTTCTGGCTGGCGCAGGTCATCAGCCGGTTCGGCGATCCGATCACCCTGGTCGCGCTCACGTTCGTCACCTACCGCGCGACGCAGTCCGCGCTCCTCACCGCGCTGGCGGTCGTCATGGCCACCGTTCCGAACGCGATCTTCGGATTCTTTGGGGGCGCGATCGCCGATGCGGTCGGGCACCGTCGCGCGATGCTGTGGTGCGACATCGCGCGCGCCGTTCTGATCGCGATCATTCCGCTGCTGCTCCTCATCGGGGCGCCGCTGGTCGTTCCGTTCCTGGTGGTCCTGCTCGCCGGCGTGTGCGGCGCGATCTTCAACCCGGCCCGGATCGCGATCGTTCCGGCGCTCCTGACCCCGGAGCGCCTCGCCTCCGGGAACTCGCTGGTCTACGCGTCCGATCGGGCGATCGAGATCGGCGGCGCGCTCGCCGGGGGCCTGCTCGTGGCGACCGTGGGGGAGGGGGCGTTCTACATCGACGCCGCGACGTTCGCGCTTTCCGCGGTGCTGCTCGGCCGGGTGCAGGTGACCGAGATCTCGCGCCGGCTCACCTTCGGGCGCATCGTGGCCGATGCCACGGCTGGGCTCCGGTTCCTTCGCCGCTCCGCGGTCCTCTGGTCGAACACGGTCTTCTCGCTGGCGGCCCAGGTGTCGAACCCGGTGATCAACGGCCTCACGCCGGTCTTCGTGATCCGGCGGTTCGCCGACAACGATCCGCACCTGGGCGCGGTGGAGTATGGCGCGGCGGAAGCGGCGATCGCGTTCGGGGCCGTCCTGGGGAGCGCGGTGCTCCCCCGCTACCTCAGCCGGGTGCCGAAGGGGCGGCTGCTCGTCGCGGGCTTCGCCGCCACCGGCGTCGTCATCATCCTCGTCGCGCTCGCTCCGACCTTCCCGATCGCCCTCGGCCTCTTCGCGCTGCTCGGGCTGACCAACGTCATCTTCTATGTGCCAACGGTGACCATCCTCCAGGAGGCGACCCCCCCGGAGCTGCGGGCCCGGGTGTTCGGCGCGCGCATCGCGCTCTCGAATCTGAGCTGGCTGCCGATCATCCTGGTCTCCGGAACGCTGGCCGACGCCGCCGGGCCCGAGGTCCTCATCGCCGTGGCGGGTGCCCTGACCCTGACCGCCGCGCTCGTCGCCTCGCGGGTGCGCGCCGTTTTCGCGGTGCCCTGACCGATTCGCGGTCACATCGCTCGGCCGCTCCGCCCCCGGTCGGGCGACTTGACATGTACGGTCGGCGGCACACAATCCTTGACTCCGGGTACGCGGCGGGCATCAGGTGGCGCCTCAGGCCATTTCATGGGAAGGAACCGTACAGAAAATGGCGCAGAAGACGATCCTCGTCGCTGATGACGACGCATCGATCCGGTCGCTGCTGAAGCAGCTTCTGGTCGATGAGGGCTTCGCTGTGCAAGAAGCGTCCACCGGCACCGAGGTCGTGGAGAAGGTCAAGGAATCGAACCCCGACCTGGTGATCATGGACGTCCGGATGCCGGAGCTCGACGGGATCGAAGCGCTCTCACGCCTGAAGGGGTCGAATCCGAAGACCGCGGTCCTGATCATGACCGCGTTCGGCAGCTCGAACGCCGCGATCCGGGCGATGGAGCTCGGTGCCTTCGATTACATCACCAAGCCGTTCGAGCTCGAGAAGATCTCGCACAGCGTGAAGCGGGTGCTCGATTACCAGGACCTCACCCAGGAGGTCGAGGTCCTGCGCGATGAGATCAGCTCGCTGGTCCAGACCGAGCGGATCGTCGGTAACTCGCCGGCGATGCAGGAGGTCTACAAGACGGTCGGCAAGGTGGCGAAGGCCGACGCGACCGTCCTCATCACCGGCGAGAGCGGGACCGGCAAGGAGCTCGTCGCCGAAGCGTTGCATTTCAACTCGAATCGCCGCTCCGGGCCCCTGGTGAAGGTGTCCTGCGCCGCGCTCCCGGAGACGCTCCTCGAGGCCGAGCTCTTTGGCCACGAGAAAGGCTCATTCACCGGAGCGATGGCCCAACGGCGCGGCCGGTTTGAAATGGCCGATAAGGGGACGATCTTCCTCGACGAGATCGGCGAGATGAGCGTGCCTACCCAGACGAAGCTGCTCCGCGTCCTCCAGGAGCGGAAGATCGAGCGCATCGGCTCGAACCTTTCCATCAAGGTCGATATCCGCATCGTCTGCGCGACGAACAAGGATCTTCAGAAGCTCGTCGAGCAGAACAAGTTCCGCGACGACCTGTACTACCGGCTCAACGTCATCAACATCCACATGCCCCCCCTTCGCGAGCGCAAGGAGGACATCCCGTCGCTCGTCGAGCATTTCCTCGCCAAGCACCGCTACAGCGCGACTGCGCAGCCGGCGGCGATCAGCGAGGAGGCTCTCCGCCGGCTCATGGAATACAACTGGCCGGGCAACGTCCGCGAGCTGGAGAACGTCGTCGAGCGCGCGGTTGTCCTCTCGCGTGGGCAGATCATCACCAGTCGCGAGCTCCCGTTCGGTGAGCACGAGTCCGGCGATGGCGAGGACGACGATCCCGTCGAGATGAAGGGCGACAGCTCGTTCTTCAAGAAGTCGGTCGCCCAGTTCGAGAAGGACCTCATCATGAAGGCCCTTCGCGACGCCGGCGGCAACCGCTCGAAGGCGGCCGAGATGCTCGGGATCTACCGGCGCCTGCTCTACGCGAAGATCAAGGAGTACGCGCTCGAGGGCTACCCGCCCAAGGCCCGCTAGGTGGCGCCCACGCCGCGCCCGCCCCGGCGCGCCGGTGCCTCCGTCGTACGGATGATCGAGGCGCACGGATCGGCCCGGTCCGGCTGGGAGGCGGCGGTGAAAGCCGCGGTGAAGAGCGTCGCCGCCGAAGCCGCTCAGCCGGTCGCGGTCGAGGTCGGGCGCCTCTGGGCCGAGCTGGACGGCCCGGCGATCCGCGTGTATCGCGCGACCGTGAAGGTCGCGTATCGCGAGTCCCTCGCGCCACCCCCGAGGGCGGAGAAGGGAACGCGGACGCGCCCGTCGGGCTAGCGACCAAGCCCCCTATCGTGGTCCAGGATGGGCCACCTGTCTTGCTTCTTGACATGGTCGTCAGGCACAGACACAATCGTCGCCCTACGCGACCGCTGCGGACGCGGTGCGGCACTCGCCGGATACAGGCCGCTCGCGTGGGGGGTAAAGGGGAGATCGTGCCGGAGCTCGAAGGGCGTGATGCCCTGGCCCAGGTGCTCATTGCCAACGATGGCGAGGTGATCCAGCGGCTGCGCCTCTCCGCGGCGGAAGCCGCCCGGGTCTGCAACGTGACCCCCCGCCAGCTCATCTATTGGACCAAGAAGGGGCTGGTGAAGCCCTCGACGTCCGACGATCACGACTACGACGTGTTCGCGATGGAGAAGGTCATCCGGATCCGCCAGGCGCTCGAGAAGGGCTATTCGCTGGAGAAGGCCGCCCAGATCGTCCAGCGGGATCTCTCGGCACTGGCGTCCGAGGTCAGCCGCCTCGACAGCATGTCGGTCGAAGACCTCGAGGATGAGCTGCGGCGCCGCCTCGAACGGCTCGAAGACCGGGTCGGCGCGCTCCGCCGGACCCTGCCCGCAGCGCTGACGATCGCTCGGCTCCGGCGCGCCGTGGGACTGCTGGCCCACCTCGAGGCGCAGGGTGGCCTCCAGGCGGCGAGCACGAATGGCGACACCGCCAAGGCGCTCGCGCTCCGGCTCGGGCGCGCGGTCGACGAGCTCGAGCTCCTGGTGCGAGAGGTGCAGCCCGCCGCCGTTTAGCCTCAGGCGGCATGGCTCCCCCGAAGCACGCCGCCATTCGGACCGCCGCCGCGATCGTCGCCGGCAAGACGGCCCGTGCCGCGCTCCAGGTCCTCGGCCGTGGCGCGACCGCGCTCCCCGGCCTGGTCGCGCTGGCGATTGACCCGAACACGGTCGCGCGGGTCTCCGACGCGCTCCCGCACGGCGCCGTCGCCGTGACCGGCACGAATGGGAAGACCACGACCACCCGGATGCTCTCGGACATCGTGCGCGCCGCCGGCTGGGCCCCGGTCCACAACCGTTCCGGCTCGAACCTTGACCGCGGGCTGGCCGCGGCGATCCTCGCCGATGCGACCTGGACCGGCGAGCCGCGCGGCGACGTCGGGATCTACGAGCTGGATGAAGCGTCGGTCCCGCGGATCCTCGCGCGGTTCCACCCGCGGATCCTGGTGGTCACGAATCTGTTTCGTGACCAGCTCGACCGGTATTTCGAGATCGATGCCCTGGCCCGCCACCTCGCCGCCGCGATCGCGCTGCTGCCGGACACCACCACCCTGGTGCTGAACGCCGATGACCCGATCGTGGCATACCTTGGGAATGCGCATCGCGGCGCGATCGTCCACTTCGGGGTGGATGATCCGGCGATCGGCGGCAGGGCGGCGCAGGGGATCAGCGATGCCACCCGCTGCCCGCGCTGCCACGGTCCGCTCGCGTACACCCGCGTCGTCCTGGCGCATGTCGGCGACTGGTCCTGCGCGCAGTGCGGCCTCGCGCGTCCCCGGCGGGACCTGGCCGCGGCGCGGATCGGCCTTGGTCCGACCACGACGGAGCTGCGGCTCGTCGGGAGCGTTGGGACGGTGCTCGATCCGATCGTCGTGCCCGTCCCCGGTGCCTACAACGCCTACAACGCCCTGGCCGCGCTTGCCGCGGCGCGGGCCCTGGATATCGCGCTGCCGACGGCGACGAGAGCGCTCGCGGGCTACCGGCCCGCCTTCGGCCGCCTCGAGGCGATCACCGCCGAGGGACGCTCGCTCCGTCTGGTGCTGGTGAAGAACCCGGCCGGCTTCAATGCCGCGATCGGCGCGCTGCTCGAGACCGGACGCCGGCCGCGCATCCTCGCCGCCCTGAATGACCGGGATGCCGATTCGCGGGACGTGTCCTGGATCTGGGACGCCGACTTCGAGGCGCTCGCGCCGACGATCACCCATGCCGTGGTCACCGGCCTTCGCGCGCGCGACATGGCGCTCCGGCTGAAATACGCCGGCGTCCCGGCCGAACGGGTGGTTGTGGTCGATGGCTGGGCGGCGGCGATCCGCCGCGCGATCGACCTGACCCCGGCCGGTGAGGAGATCGTCGTGCTCGCCACCTACACCGCGTTGCTCGCGATCCGCGACGCGCTGGCGCGGCTCGGCCACGTCACGCAGTTCTGGGAGGATTGAAGGCCGATGGAGCTGCGCATCGCCCACCTCTACCCCGACCTCATGTCGATCTACGGCGACCGGGGCAATGTGCTCGCCCTCGCGCAACGTTCGCGCTGGCGCGGCATCGATGTGGCGGTCCGCGCGCAAACGCTCGGCGACCGGTTCGATCCCGATTGGGCCGACGTCTGGTTCTTCGGCGGCGGCCAGGATCAGGGTCAGGACCTCGTTGGCGCCGATCTCGCCGGGCCGAATGGCGCGGCGCTCCGGCGGTCGATCGCGGGCGGGGCGGCGGCGTTCGCGGTGTGCGGTGGCTATCAGCTCCTCGGACGCGAGTACGTGCCCGAGGAGGGCCCCCCGATCCCCGGGCTCGGCGTGCTCGATGTGACCACGCGCGCGGGAAAGGAGCGGTTCGTGGGGAACCTCCTCGCCACCAGCGGCGCCGATACCCTCATCGGCTTCGAGAATCACAGCGGCCGGACCTACCTCGGTCCCGCGGCGACGCCGCTGGGGCGGGTCGTCGTGGGTCATGGAAACAACGGCGAGGACCGGACCGAGGGCGCGGTGCAGGGCCGGCTCATCGGCTGCTACTGCCATGGATCGGCGCTGCCGAAGAACCCCTGGCTCGCCGATCGGCTCATCCGCTGGGGGCTGGCGCGGCGGTACGGCGACCTCGCGCTGGCGCCCCTCGACGACACCGTGGAGCTCGCCGCGCGCGACAGCGCGGCGGAGGTCGCCCGCAGCCGATAGACCCTGCTCGGCTGCGCGCGGCAAAGCCCGTTTCGCGCCTGATGCCGGCATCGGTACCGGGGTACCGGCGCACGGTCCTCTATGGCGCTCCGCCGATCCGCGGTGAAGTGCGCGGGTGCTCGGAACGCTCCTTCGCGCGATCTGCGTGGCTGCGGTCATCCTTCCGGCCGCCAGCGCGTTCCCAGCCGCGGGCGACGACGGACCGCCGCGTGCCGATGGCCCGGCGGTCCGTCCGGCCCGGACGGTCCTGCGTGCGCTCGAGCTCCCGCGGCTCGCGCCGACTTGCGATCCCGGGGTCGGCGGCCGCGAGGTCATCGTGCTTGTCGCGGGCATCGGCTCGACGAGCTCGGATCCCACCTGGGACGCGCTCATCGCGCGACTGCGGTCGGACCCGTGCTACGAGCTACGCCGGTTCGGTTCCGATCCGGCGTATCCGTACGACACCGTCGGCCGTCTCGTGAGCAACGCCGACGCGCTGACCGCCCAGGTCCGGGATCTCGCGACCCGGTATCGCGCGGTCCATCTCGTCGCGCATTCGATGGGCGGAGCGGTCGTCGATACCGCGATCGCCCGCGGACTTTCGGCCAACGATGGCTTGCGGACGTACATCGCCCTGGCGTCACCGCACGACGGGTCGACCGCCGCGCGCTTCGCGCAGGTGGTCGCGCGCGATTCGGGCGACGCGCTTCCCGAAGCCCGTGCGGTCGCCTCGGTGCTGCAGGGTCGCGATATCAGTGGACCGGCGACCGCCGACCTCGCCCAGCTCCACGTGCGCCCCGCCTCCGCGGGTATCGCGCGGCTCGATCTCCGGATGGCGAGCGACATCGCGGTCCTCGGGCGCGACGCCGCCGACCCGGGGGTCGAATCGCGGATCCTCGCGCCTCGGGGTGCCGCCGAATGGCTCGACGGCCACGGCGCGATCACCGCGGATCCGCGGGCGCTCGACCTGGTCACCACGACGATCGCCCGTCGCGGCGCACCGCCGGACGCGCGTGGCGCGGAGATCGCCGCGGCCGCGCGCGTCAGCCGCGTCGCCGACGACGTGATCCCCTGGTGCCTCGCGCTCGTCGCGGTCTGCCTGATCGCAGGCTGCTGGGCGGTCCGCCGCACGCCCGCTGCGCCCGTTGCCCGCGCCCTGGCCGACCTCCGGAATGCCTGGCTCGTTCGCCGGTGAAGGGGCAGGGCGGTCAGGCGCTCGTGGAGCTGGCCCTCGTGCTGCCGATCCTGCTCGCGCTCGCGCTCGCGGTCGCCCAGGTCGCCGAGCTCGGCATCGCCCGGCTGGCCCTGGAGCAGGGCGCGGCGGAAGGGGCGCGGATCGGCGCGTTGACCAACGACGACGAGCTCATCCGGTCCAGCGTCGCCGCCGCCGTCGCGCCGCTCGATCCGGCGAGGGTCGCGGTCACGGTCGACCCGACCGCCGCGGAGCGCGGCGCCGAGCCGCGTGGCGGCCTCCTCCGGATCCGGCTGCGGTACGCCATCGCGGCACCGCTCGGATTCATCGGTCTGCCCCAGCTCGTCGTCCGCGGGGACGCGGCCCGACGGATCGAGTGGACCCCCTGAGCGCCTGGTCCGAGAGCCCCTGGTCCGACGAGGGGGGACAGGCGCTCGTGGTGGCCATCCTTGGGGTGGCGATCGCGGCGGCCACCATCGTCGGGCTCCGCGACGCGCAGGAGCGGATCCTCGCCGACGCGCACGTCCGTCGCGCCGGCGAGGCCGCGGCCGAGGCCGCGGGCGCCGCGGTCGCTGACGCGCAGGCCATCCTCGTCGCCGCATCGCGCGACGAGCAGGGGAGGCGGGCGACGGTGGTCGGCCGCGCCGCGCTCGAGGCGTTGGTGTCGGATCCGGCCGTGGCCGACGCGGCGCTCCGTGCGGCGACCGAGCTGGCCCTGGAGAATCACGCCGGGCCGCCGACCGGCCTTCGGATCGGCGACACCGGCCGCGCGCTGGAGATCACCCTGACGCTCGGGCGGCATCGCCAGCGCGTCGCGATCGGATCAGCGTGCTGCCGTCCCTGACCGTCAGCGCCGTCCGCCATCGGGTCTCACGGCGTTCGGCGCTGGTGATCGCCGGCGCCGCGATCCTGGTGGTCGCGGTCATCCTCCGGCCCGCACCGGAGCACGATGGGTTCGCCCGCTCGGCGACGACCGCCGAGTCGCTCGCTCCCGACACCTGGGGCCTCACGTTGCCCGCGTCCTGGCTGGCGACCCCGCTCGTCGGCACGCGTCCCGGTGACCGTCTCGATGTGCTCGCGCTGCGGTCCGGCGATCGGGCGAACGCGACGGCGATCGCCTTCGATCTTCTGGTCGTCTCCGTGGACGACCGCGCGGTCGTGGTCGGGTGCCGGGCCGACGACGCGACCGCGATCGCGCTCGCCCGCGCATCCGGCATGCTGCTCGTTCCGCTGCTCCGCTCCACGAGATGACCGCCGTGGCCGGGAACGGACCGACACGGACGGGGCGCATCGCCGCCGCGGTCTGCGGCACGGCGCTCGAGCCGGTCGCCCGGACCCTCGATCTCGATCGTGACGCGCCGCCGCAGCTCGTCCTGGTGGATCTGCGGGACCCGGACGGCGCCGCCGCGGCGGCGGCGCTGCCGGCCTCGCTGCCACGGGTGGCGGTGGTCACGGCCGAGCAGCGCGACCTGCTCGCGGCGAGCGGCAGTACCGTTCCGACGAGCACCTCGATCGACCCGGCCGTCCTCGGCCCACTCATCGCCGCGGTCAGTCCGCGCCCGACGCGTGGATCGACGCGGATCATCGTGGTGACCGCGGGGCGCGGCGGCGTGGGCCGGACGCTTCTGGCCGCCAACCTTGCCCGCCGCCTCGCGCCGGCGCGCCGGGTCCTGGCCGTCGATCTCGGCGCGTCCGGGGCGCTCGGCTGGTGGCTCGGGGTGACCGCGCACCCGTGGTCCGATCTCCTTCCCCTCGCCGACGAGCTTCGCGGCGAGCACGTCGCGCTTCTCGCCACCGAGGCCGCGCCGCGTCTGACGGTCTTCGGCGGTCCCCCGGACGCGCCGACACCACGGGTCACGACGATCCTCCTCGCGGCCGCCCGCGATCTGGTGGATCTCGTGGTCGTCGACGCGCCTCCGCTCGCCGATCCGGCGACCCGGGCGGCGCTCGCCGAGGCCGATCGCGCGCTCGTGCTCACCTATGACGACGCGGTATCGCGGGCGGTGCTGGGAGCGGCCGCTGTGCCGACCGCGGCCTGGTGCATCGGTGCGCAGGGGCCGGTGGAACGGGCGTTCCGGGTGTTGCCGCGGGACGAGCGGTCGGTCGCGGCCGCGATGACGCACCGCGCGCCGGTCCACGGTCCATTGGGCGCGGCCTATGACGAGCTCGCGGAGCTCCTGGCGATCGACGCCTCGTGAGCGCGACCCAGGACCGTCTCGAGCGGGCGGTCGCCGCCCGCCTTCGGGAGAGCGAGCACGGGCGGCCGCGCGTGGAGCAGCTCGGGACGGTGTTGCGGGAGACCGTCGCGGCCGAGCGCATCGCGTTGTCGTCGGTCGAGCTCGCGGCGGTGGAGCGCTGGCTGGCCGATCGGTTCTTCGGCCTCGGCGAGCTCGCACCGCTTCTGCGCGACGAGCGCGTCACCGAGATCATGGTGAACGGCACACGCGGGGTCTGGGTCGAGCGCGCCGGGCGCATCGAGCCGGTCGCCATCCGCTTCCGCGATCCCGAGGAGATCCTCGTGCTCGTCGAGCGGCTCGTCGCACCGCTCGGCCGGCGGATCGACCTGGCGAACCCGCTCGTCGACGCGCGACTCCCGGACGGGTCCCGGGTCCACGCGGTCATCGCGCCGGTGGCGCTGGACGGGCCGATCCTCACGATCCGCCGCTTCGGTCCCCGGCCGCTGGACCCCGATGACCTCGTCCGCGCCGGCACCGCCTCCGAAGAAGCGATCGCCTTCCTGGTGGCCGCGGTCGCGGCGCGGCGGAGCCTGCTGATCTCCGGAGGGACGTCGAGCGGCAAGACGACGACGCTGAACGCCCTCGCCCACGGGATCGCCCCGGCCGAGCGGGTGGTCACGATCGAGGACGCCGCCGAGCTACGGCTTCCGCAGCCGAACGTCGTCGCGCTCGAGACCCGCCCGGCGAGCGTCGAGGGGACCGGCGCGATCGATATCCGCATGCTCTTGCGCAACGCGCTCCGGCTGCGGCCCGACCGGATCATCGTGGGTGAGGTCCGCGGTGGCGAGGCGCTGGACATGCTGCAGGCCCTGAATACCGGACATCGGGGCTCCCTCACCACGGCGCACGCGAACAGCGCCTACCACGCCCTGCTCCGATTGGAGACGATGGCGCTCATGGGGGGCGTGGACCTCCCGATCGCGGCGATCCGCGAGCAGATCCACCGGGGGATCGAGCTCGTCGTGCATCAGGAGCGCGGTGCCGATGGCCGGCGGCGGATCGTCGAGATCGCCGAGATCGATCCGGACGCCGACGGTCACGTCCTGCGGCCCGTCGCCCTGACGTGCTGACCGGCGCGCTCCTCCTCGTCGGCGGAGCGTTGGTCGCGGTGGGCCTGCTGCCGCGGCCGGCGATCGACCGCCACGCGATTCGCGGCACGCTCGTCGCGCTCCTCCGGACCGACCGGGCGGCACGCGACGCGTTCCCCGGGCTCATCGACGCGGTTGCCGCGGCGCTCGGGGCCGGGTTGTCGCTGGACCGGGCCTTTGCCGAGATCGCGGGAACGCTGCCGCGTGATCTTGAGCGTGCGACGGCCCGGGCCGCCGGAGCGCTGGCCCTCGGCGATCCCGTCGATCGGGCGCTCGCGAGCTACGCCGGCGTCGTCCCGGAGGCGGACCTCGCGCCGTTCGCGGTGGTGCTCGTCGCGTTCACCCGGACCGGTGGCCGGATCGGACGGAGCCTCGGCCGGGTCGCCCGCCTGCTGCGGAGCCGCCTTGCGCTCGATGACGAACGGAGTGCGCTCACCGCGCAGAGCCGGATGTCCGCCGCGGTGCTCCTCGGTCTGGCGCCGCTTGGGGCGATCGCCTTCGCGATCCTCTCCCCGGAGTACCTCGCGACGTTCGGCGGCCGCGGCCGCGGGCTGGCCGCCGCCGCGATCGCCCTCGAGATCGTCGGCGCGCTGTGGCTGCGGCGGCTGACCCGCCCGCCGGCGGGGTCTCCCGAGCTCGCCTCGCTCGTGGACGCGGTCATCGTCGGTCTGGAGGCCGGAATGACGTTCGAGCACGCGCTCGCGGCGCTCGTCGAGCGGGCGCCCCGGGTCGCGCGGCTGCCGGAAGCGCGACGGCTGCTCGCGGACCTTCGCCTCGGCCGCCCGCCCCGATCGGCCTTCGCGGCCTTCGCGGCCGCCGGGCCGCAGGAGGCGCGGATCGCCGGGCTGGTGGAGGCGGCGTCCCGGTTCGGGACCCCGCTGGCCGAGCTCCTCGTCGCCCAGGCCGACGCGTTGCGCGAGGGCGAGCGGCGGCGGGCCGAGGCGCGCGCCCGCCGCCTCCCGGTGCTGCTGCTGTTCCCGCTCACGTTTTGCGTGCTGCCGGCGCTGCTCATCGTGTTCCTGGGGCCGCCGCTGCTCTCGGTCGCCGGGCCGTGATCCGGGCGGCTTGCGTTACCCCAGCAGGAGGCGGAGCGCGACGTCGCCGGCGAGCCCGGCAAGGAGGAGCAGACCGAAACGGCGGTTATGGGCGAACGCGGCGCGCACGAAGTACAGGGGCCAGACGACCGCCGGCCAGTGCTCCGGCCGCTCGGTCGGGCGCGGCCGGGAGAACAGCCCGAGCGCGGTCCGGGCCCGCGGAAGGGCCAGGAACACGATGAGCACGACGGGGCCGACGACGCCGATGGCCACGAGGTACACGACGGTGGCGTACATGAGCACGATCATCGTGCCGAGGATCCAGCGCGAGACCCGCTCGCCGATGAGCACCGGCAGCGTATGGATGCCGCGGGCCCGATCGTCGTCGAGCTTGTCGATGTGCTTGCCGAAGATGACGGTCGTCGCCCCGAGCGCGTACGGAAGGCCGACCAGCGTGACGCCCCAGTCCCATAGGCCGGTGACGATGAAGTACGTGCCGCCGATCATGAGCGGTCCCCAGACGAGCAGGACGGCGACCTCGCCGAGGCCGATGTGCTTGAGCGGCCAGGTATAGAACAGGACGAAGAACGCTCCGGCCGCGAACAGCGCGAGGGCGAATGGCCCGCGCACGGATGCGAGGTAGGCGCCGATCGCGAGCGCGATGAGGCCGCTGAACGCCGCATAGGCGATCAGTCCCCGGGTGGAGAGCAGACCGTGCTCGAGCGCGTGCAGGCCATAGATGGCCCGGAAGTAATTGTTCTTGTCGACGCCCTTGTGGTGGTCGGTGAGGTCATTCACCAGGTTGTTCGTCGCGTGGGCGAGCAGCAGCGCGACCGCCGACAGGACCCAGAGGGGCGCGTCGAAGCGGCCGCCGCGGATCGCGAGCAGGCCCGCGATCGCGACCGAGATGAAGGTGATGACCAGCACCGAGGCCCGGGCCGCGATGAGCCAGCGGGAGACCAGGTCCAGGCGCGACCAGGTGGCCCGGTCGACCCGCTGGATTGCAACCAGTGCCCGTCCCCACATGCCGACGTCCATCTCTGACCGAAAGGATACGAGGCGGCCCACGGACCGGATCGGTCGGCGGCGGTCCATCCCGGTGGTCGCGGCGCCGACTCGCCGCGGTAGCCCGGTTGTCCCGCTCCGCCCCACCCGCGCCGCCCCGGTCCGCCTGGTGGACCGGCTCCGCCTCGGTCCGACCGGCTCCGCGGCTCGTCGGGTCACCGGCGGTGCCATTTCGCGTAGTACGGGACGCCGCCGGGCGTCGGTCCGAGCGGCTCCGCGGCTCGTCGGGTCACCGGCGGGAGGTACCCAGATGGGGGAGTACGTATTTCCCACTTGTCCGGCTACTGTTCCGTCCGGACAGTGAGGTCGGCAGGGGGCCAGAAAGGAGAGACCTGTGGGCATCCAGGCGTTCTTTCATGAGGACGAGGGTCAGGGACTGGTCGAATACGCACTCATCATCGCGGTCATCGCGATCGCGGTCATCGTCGCGATGATCTTTCTCCGCGGTCAGATCCAGAACATCTTCAGTAACATCGGTAACAACCTCACCTAGCCGACACGGGTCGGATCGACCGGGATCCAAAGGCGGCGCTCGCGTGCGGCGAGCGCCGCCTTCTCATCAGCGGAGGGGGCACGCATCGACGCCTTGACGATCGCCGAGGACGCCGTCCTGGTCGGGTTCGTCCTGACGGTCGTCTGGACCGACTGGCGGTCCCGGCGGATCCCGAACGCGGTGACCTATCCGGCAATGGCGCTCGGGGTGGCCCTCGGACTGGCGGAAAGCCTGACCGGGCCGGCCGGTCTCCCCGGCGGGCCGTTCGCCGGGGGGCTGCTCGATCACGTCGCCGGCGTCGTCGTCGGCTTCCTGGTGTCGTACCCGTTCTATGCCGCCGGTGGCCTCAAGGCCGGCGATGGCAAGCTCCTCATGGCGGTCGGTGGCCTCAAAGGAGTGGCATTCCTGCTCCAGGCCGCGTTCTGGGGTGCGCTCACCGGTGGCATCATCGCGCTGGTCTTTATCGTCCTGCGCCGCCTGTCGCGTCCGGCATCGGGCGAGCCGCCGAACACGATGCACGCGCTGATGAAGACCTGGATCCCATACGGGGTCGCCCTTGGCCTCGGTGCGCTCATCGCGCTGGCGTTCCAGCTTCGCCCCATATCATGAACCCGACCGATGGCTGATCCGATCCGCATTCTCGTCGTCGATGACATCGCCGAGACACGCGAGAACCTTGCCAAGCTCATCGGCTTCGAGACGGACATGGTCATCGCCGCCTCGGCCGACGGCGGCCAGCAGGCGGTGGAGCTCGCGAAGCGCGAACGCCCCGACGTGATCCTCATGGACATCAACATGCCGGGGATGGACGGCATCACGGCGACCGAGATCATCGCGAACACCGTCCCGGGATCGCCGATCATCATGATGAGCGTCCAGGGCGAGCAGGACTACCTCCGCCGGTCGATGCTCGCGGGCGCACGCGAATTCCTGGTCAAGCCGTTCTCCGCCGACGAGCTGGTGAATGCCATCCGCCACGTCCACGAGATCGAGAAGGTGAAGCGCGCACGCTACGAGCAGGCCGCTCCGCCAGCGGCCGCCGGTGGCGGAGCGGCGCGGCCCGCCGCCGCGCCCGCGCGGGGAAAGGTCATCACGTTCTTCTCCCCCAAAGGTGGCGTCGGGCGGACCACGATCTCCACGAATCTCGCGGTCGCGCTGCATCAGTCCACGGGGCAGCCGGTCTGCCTGGTCGACGGGAGCCTGCCGTTCGGCGACATCGCCGTGATCTTGAACATGAGCCCAAAGGCGAAGACGATCGCCGACCTCGTCGGCGCGTTCGACCAGGTCGACGCGGAGGTCATGGAGAGCGTGCTCGTCTCGCATTCGACGGGGATCAGGGTGCTGCTCGCTCCACCGAACCCGGAGGCCGCCGAGCTCATCACCGGCGCGAACATCAAGAAGGTCCTCGAGACGCTCCGTGAGAGCTATGCGTATGTCATCGTCGACACCTGGCCGTCGTTCCAGGAGCAGGTGCTCACCATGCTCGACGTCGCGGACGTCATCCTCACGCTCATGACCCTCGAGATCACCAGCCTGAAGAACGTCCGGGTGTTCATGGAGATCGTCGAGAAGCTTGGGTACGACGATCAGAAGGTCCAGCTCGTCGCCAACCGCAACGACAGCTCCGGGGGGATCAAGGCGTCCGACGTGGAGAGCAGCCTGGCCCGGAAGATCCCCCATACGATCGTTTCCGACGGGCGGGCCCTGGTCCTCGCCGTGAACCGCGGTGTCCCGTTCGTCATCAGTCATCGCGACAGCCAGGTGGCGAAGGACGTCTTCACCATGGCCGGCAAGCTCTCCGGATCGGACCAGCCGGCGACGGCGGCCGCCCCCGCCAAGGTCGCCCCGAAGCAGGGCCGGCGGCTCTTCGCCCGGTAACCGCCCCCGACCGGCAATTGGCCCGAACAGAGTCCCTTTCGATCCATCCGATCCCGACCGACGGTCGTAGACTCGTCGCAGAGGAGCAGGCGCCGTCTTGGCTCCTCCGCGCCCGGATAACACGCGCCGGAAGGTTGGGTTAAGCGAAGAGATGTCTCTGCTGAAACGCATCGAAGGCGCCCGGCCCGCCGGGACCCCCGACGCCCCGGCCGTCCCGCCCGGTGACGGACGCCCCCCGCAGGACAACGGTCCGCTGTCCCAGAGCGTCGCGCCGGCCCGCGACGGCAACCGCGACCTCCGGGTGCAGATCCAGACGAAGATCATCAATAACCTCGACCCGCGCCTTGACCTCACCGACGTGAAGGCGGTGCGGTCGAACATCGAGGACATGTTCAACCGCTACCTCGACGAGGAAGGCGTGACCATCACCCGGGTCGAGCGGCAACGGATGCTCGACCAGATCGTCGACGAGATCCTCGGCTTCGGACCGATCCAACCGCTGCTGAACGACGATTCGATCACCGAGGTCATGGTGAATGGCCCGTTCCGGGTGTACGTGGAGCGCAAGGGCAAGCTCCAGCTCTCCGATGTGACCTTCCAGAGCGATGAGCACGTCATGCGTGTCATCGAGCGGATCATCGCCCCGATCGGCCGTCGCGTCGATGAGTCGAAGCCGTACGAGGACGCGCGACTGCCGGATGGCTCGCGGGTGAACATCATCATCCCGCCGCTGGCGCTGAACGGGCCCGTCGTGACGATCCGGAAGTTCCCGAAGTACCGGATCCAGGTCCAGGACTACATCAAGTTCGGCACCGCGACCGAGGAGATGATGGAGTTCCTGCGGGCGTGTGTCGAAGCCCGGCTCAACATGTTCATCTCCGGTGGCACCGGCTCGGGAAAGACCACCCTGCTGAACATCATGTCCGGCTTCATCCCGGAGGATGAGCGGATCATCACGATCGAAGACGCCGCCGAACTGCGCCTGGTCCAGGATCATGTCGTCCGACTCGAATCGCGCGCGGCGAACATCGAGGGCAAGGGCGCGGTCACGATCATGGATCTGGTGAAGAACTCGCTCCGGATGCGGCCCGAGCGGATCGTCGTGGGCGAGATCCGTGGCGGCGAGGCGCTCTCGATGCTCCAGGCGATGAACACCGGTCATGACGGCTCGTTGTCGACCGGCCACGCGAACGCGCCGCGCGACATGCTGAGCCGTATCGAGACGATGTGCCTCATGGCCGGGGTGGATCTCCCCTCCCGCGCCATCAAGGAGCAGATCGCGAGCGCGCTCGACGTCATCGTGCAGATCTCGCGCTTGAAGGACGGATCGCGGAAGATCACGCACGTCACCGAGGTGCAGGGCATGGAGGGCGACGCGATCATCCTTCAGGACGTGTTCGTCTTCGAGCAGACCGCCTACGTGGATGGAAAGGTCATCGGCCGGCTGCGCCCGACGGGGATCCGCCCGAAGTTCTCCGAGAAGTTCGAGGCCGCGGGTATCCGCCTGCCGCAGGGCGTGTTCGGGGATATGAGCCAGGGTCTGCGTTGACCCAGTTCGCCCTCCCGGCGGCGCTGTTCGCCGGTGTCCTGCTGTTTTTCTGGGGCGCGTCGACCCTCCTGCGTGGTGGGTCACAGAGCGTCGAGTCGCGGATGGCCCGCTACGCGAGCGGATCCGAGCAGGCGAAGGACAAGCTGAGCGGTCGTGTCCGGAAGAAGAAGGCACCGCGCAAAGAGGTCGACCCGTTCGCGACGCTCTCCGCCGACGTCGAGGACAAGCGCTTCATGACGAAGGTGCAGCGGGACCTCGCGCGCGCCAGCCTCCAGCTTCGGGTCGCCGAGTACTACTACATCCGGATCGGCTTCTCCGTCGGCCTCGGCCTCCTCCTCCTGCTGTTCAAAGACCCGCTCTCGGCGTTCTTCGGTTTCGTCCTCGGGTATTTCTTGCCCCGCGTGTGGGTCGGCCGACGCATCAGCCGCCGGCTGAAGGCGTTCAACAAGCAGTTGGCCGACACGACGAGCCTCCTGTCGAACGCCCTGCGCTCCGGATCCAGCTTCCTTCAGGCGATCGAGCTCGTGTCCCGCGAGGCCGAGCCGCCGATGAGCGAGGAGATGGGCCGGGTCGTGCGGGAGGTGAACCTTGGGCTCGGGATGGAGGAGGCGCTGAACAACCTCGTCCGGCGGATCAAGAGCGACGATGTCGATCTCATGGTGACCGCGATCGGCATCCAGCAGCAGGTCGGTGGGAACCTCGCGGAGATCCTTGACACCATCGCGTTCACGATCCGCGAACGCGTGCGTATCAAGGCCGAGATCAATACCCTCACCGCCCAGGGACGGGTGTCCGGCTACCTCGTGGCGTTCCTTCCGATCGGCCTTGGTGCCGCGCTGAATGCGATCAATCCGGCGTTCATGGAGCCGCTGTTCACCCAGACGATCGGCCGGATCCTCATCGGCGTCGGCGTGGTCATGATGACCATCGGCTTCCTGGCGATCCGCAAGATCACGGATATCAAGGTCTAAGGGACAGATGGAAGCGATCCTCTTCGCCGTTCTCGCCGCCGTTGGGGTGCTCATGGTCTTCGTGTCGTTCCAGCTGGGCCGGCAGCTCGATCCGGTTCAGGCCCGTCTCCACCAGATCGCCGTCCGCCCCCGCAGCCTCGAGGAGCTCGAGCTGCAGCGGCCGATGGCCGATCGGACGATCAAGCCGCTCATCCGTATGCTGTCGACGCTCGTCGGACGGTTCTATCCCGCGAACACGGTACGCGCGCTGACGCTCAGGCTGAAGCGGGCGGGGATGGAGTCGACGAGCACCGAGTTCTTCCTCGGGGTGAAGGGGTTCGCGGCGATCGTCGGCGCGGTCGCGATCTCCGCGCTCGTCAATCTCATGACCGGCGATCCGATCCAGACCCTCGCCGGCGTGGTCGGTGGGCTGGTCTTCGGGTTCATGGCGCCCGATTTCTACCTCGGGAACAGAGCCGGCAAGCGCGCGAACGAGATCCTCGAGTCGCTGCCGGATGCGCTCGATCTGCTCACGATCTCGGTCGAGGCCGGTCTTGGCTTCGACGCCGCGTTGGTGAAGGTCACCGAGAAGCTGAAGGGCTCGCTTTCCGAGGAATTCAAGCGCGCGGCCACGGAGCAGCGCGTTGGGAAGTCGCGCCAGGAAGCGCTCCGCGGGATCATCGAGCGCGTCGATCAGAAGGAGCTGTCGAACTTCATCTCCGCGATCATCCAGGCCGATCAGCTCGGTGTCTCGATGTCCAAGGTCCTTCGGATCCAGTCGGAGCAGATGCGCGGCGAGCGGCGGCAGCGAGCCGAGGCGAAGGCCGCGAAGGCTCCGATCCTCATCATGCTCCCGACGATCGGCTGCATCTTCCCCTCGCTCTTCATCGTCATCCTCGCACCCGCCGCGCTCTCGGCGATGAGCAGCTGCAGTCAGTTCTAGCGGCCGGCGTCTGGCGAACCGCACCCGGGGTCTGACCCTCGCCACCGACTGCCGGACCGCGGACACGTTCGTTTCCCGCGGGATCGGGATCATCCTCCATCGCCGGCTTGCCGCGGGGGAGGCCTTGCGGATCACCCGGACCTCCTCGATCACGATGTTCTTCATGCGCTTTCCGATCCGCCCTTCTGTGGAATCAGTCGGCGCCGCCAACTACGCGGTGGTGCGGGAGTTCGGTTGTTGCGTCAAGGTGCGGGAGTGACCAAGTACGTACGGGTGCTCAACCAGACGCGAGGCACGGTCGTGGCGGAGCGGTGCCGGGTGGCGCGGAGCTACTGGGCGCGCATGGTGGGTCTCATCCCGGTTTCGCACCTGAACCCCGGCGCCGGATTGCTCATTCCTAGGACATCGGCGATCACGATGTGGTTCATGCGCATGTCGATCGACGTCGCGTTCTCAAGGGCGGACGGCACGGTTGTGGCCCTCGCGCGGGAACTCCACCCGTGGCGATTCATGTACTGGGCGCGCGGGGCGAAGGACGCGCTCGAACTGCCGGGAGGTGCGCTAGACGCCAGCGGGACGCAGGTCGGCGACGTGCTCGCGTTCGAGCCGCGAGGCGAGTGACGGCGCGCTAGCCGTCGAGCAGGTAACCCACGAACGCCGCCGGAATCTCCAGGACGGGGCCGGTTAGGTCGATGACCGCGCGGGTCAGGAGGACGCCTTTCTTGAAGCGGGCGTCCAACGTCTGCGCTGCGCGCTTCGTGCCCATGTCGACGTACTTGCCCTCGTACCCGAAGTCCTTGAACTTCGGGCCGACGAAGTCAATCTCCTGACGCGTCGGCGTCGTTTCGTACAGCACGTCCGCGAAGTCTTCGAAGGTTCCAGGTGCTCGCCGCTCGAACTGGCGCGCGATGGTCAGCCCGATGATCTGCTCGCTGATGGTCGACGATTCTGGCGGCGGCGTGGTCGTCGGGGCTTTATGGTGCGCGAGTCGCACGAGGAGCGGGTCGATGAAGTACACCTTGGGACTAGCGCCGACCCTGGGGCTGCCGTCGGAATTCTGAAAGCAGAACCAGCAGACGTAGGCGTCCACTAGGTCCTGAACCAGCGCCTGCGGGGTGTGGTGGCTTCCCGTCCCCATCTCCCGCTGGAGCGCGCGGTAACTGACCGGATTCGTCAGCGCGAGCGCGAGCGCCCGGAGCAGCGTTTGAATCTCCGGGCCGGTAGCGGAACGGATGCGGAGCGCCTCCCCGGTCACGACGTCGCTGAGTGCTGTCATGAATGCATCGGACACGCTGCCTGTCTTGAGTTGGCTATCGACCGCTTGCGGGAAGCCGCCGACGGATATGTACAACTCCCAGAGGGACACGAGTTTGTCGAGCCATGGGACGATGGCGTCGAGGTGCGGGCGCGTGCGGGGCTCGAGCATGTCCTCGACGAGGACCGTCGGAAGGTCCGGGATGATCACGCCGAGCGCAGCGCAGAAGGCGCGGAAGCCCATCGGCAGCAATGTCCGGTTTGCTTCCGCGCCTACTGGCCCGTGCCGGCCCGCGAGGGCTTTGCGCGACTCCTGAAGATCCGCCGCAGACGAGCCGCTCAACACGAGGCAATCGAGACCGAAGTCGGTGTTGTCGCGGAGGTCCTTCACGACGTCCGGCCAGCCGGTTCCGACTCCCGTAACCTCGTCGATGAACCAGTAGCGTGGCTCCTGGCCGTTGGTGAGGACGTCGCGTCCGTTCTTGATGAGGGTCCGGAGTTCATCCGCAGACCGTCCGGAGCAGGCGGCGAAGATGATGCGGCGCGGGTTGACTCCCGTAGCGATGAGCGTCGAGATGGCGCGCTTCAGTTCGACCGTCTTGCCCACGCGTCGCGGGCCGCGCAGCGTGTAGAGGCCGCCGATCTGCAGATCCGGGAGCGGGTTGGGCCGGTAGGAGAACCGAGCGTTCGCGACCCCGTGGAGGTCGTTGTCGCCGGTCTCCCAGGTCTTCGGATCGCGCCACCACGGGTTGCGCTCGACGACGAGTCGGCTGAGTTGGCCCTCGTTCACTGGCGTAAGTATACATTTTGGGCCGTCAAACGCCCAAAAAGGGTACATTG
>JRHI01000222.1_pt1 | contig 64900 bp, 72 predicted proteins | sample 215371 | NCBI WGS metagenome assembly JRHI01 (sample SAMN02929681, study PRJNA255918) | sediment metagenome | biome: cave system; feature: Ice Cave; material: Sediment; isolation source: sediment from deep within a dark volcanic ice cave with no known source of... ...
TTCATGCACGCCGCCAGCGTTAATCCTGAGCCAGGATCAAACTCTCCGAAGAAAGTTTCCACGTATCGAGATCCGGCCGAAGCTGGATCCAGTTTTGACGTGAATCGACGAGGTCCCACGCCAGGACACGTCCTTGCGGACGCGTCCCCAATGGGCCCTTGCGGATAATCGACTCCACTCTTCAATTGTCAAAGTTCACGGCACGTCACACATGTGGTGACGCGTGCCCCCTGGCAGGCGGGCAAGGGTCCGATTATAGATGCCACGTCCCGGCCGTGTCAAGACCGCGAGCGCCGAGGGCGTTCGCGCTGTACTCGACCGGTTCCCACCGTTGGCCGCAGCCCTCGGCAGCGAGGCGGGAGTATAGCGTGTCCGCGGGGTTGCGTGGGGCGGCGGGCCGGGGGCGAAGCGATGATCACCCTGCGACCGCCTCGATCACACCAGCCAGAAGCACCCCACGATGCGTGAGCTCACCTTCCTGACCCCGTCGCCTGGAGTGGCGGGAGGCGCCGGCCCCCCTCCTCGAGGGCCCGCGGCAAGGAGGAGCTCACCCCGGTGCCCCTGCTGGAGATGTTCACCAACGGGATCACCGTCGTGACCTCGCGCACCAGCTCCCGACCGATCATCCCCGATATCCTCGCCGCGGTGGTCGACGGACGCATCCATCCCGAGCGGGTCACCAGCAGCGTGGTCGCATGGGACGACGCCATCGACGCCCTGCTCGAGCTGCCCACCAAGCTGGTGATGGAGCGCTGACCGCCGTCGCCCGGCTCAGATGGCGCGCCGGCCGGTGAAGGCCCGGGCGACGGTGAGCTCGTCGGCGTACTGGACGTTCGAGCCCGCGGGCAGGCCATGGGCCAGGCGCGAGACCATCACCCCGGTCGGAGCGAGGCGCTCGGCGAGGTAGTGGGCGGTGGCCTCGCCCTCGACGTCGGGGTCGGTGGCGACGATCACCTCGGTGACCCCGCCCGCCTCGAGGCGCCGCACCAGCTCCTCGACGCGGAGCTGCCCCGGCCCCACCCCGTCGATCGGCGAGATCGCCCCCTGCAGGACGTGGTAGACACCCTGGAACTCGCCGCTGCGCTCGATGGCGAGCACGTCGAGGGCGTCCTCGACCACGCAGATCGCGGTGGGGTCGCGCCGGCTGCTGGCGCAGATGCCGCAGAGCTCGCCCTCGGCGATGAAGAAGCAGCGCGAGCAGGGGCGCACCGAGCCGCGGAGGTCGGCAAGCGCCGCCGCCAGCCGCTCGACCGACTCGCGAGGCGCGGTGAGGCAGTGGAAGGTGAGCCGCTGGGCGGTCTTGGGTCCGACCCCCGGCAGGCGCCCGAACTCCGCGGCCAGCCTCTCGATGGCCGGGGGGACGAGGCTCAACGGCCCGGCACCCGCGGCCTGCTAGAGCAGCCCGGGGGGAAGGCCCAGACCCGCGGTCAGGCTGCCCATCTGCTGCGAGGCGAGCTCGCGGGAGCGGTCGAGGGCGTCGTTCGCGGCCGCGAGCACCATGTCGGCGAGCAGCTCGGCGCCCTCCTCGAGCACCTCGGGCTCGATGACCACGGCGAGGATTCGCTGGTGGCCGTTGGCGGTCACGGTGATGGCGCCCCCACCGGCGGTCCCGGTCACCTCGACGGTCTCCAGCTCCTCCTGCATCTTGGCCATCTTGGTCTGCATCTGCTGGAGCTGCTTCATCATCTTCTGGTTCTGCACGTGGCGCCTCCGCTTCGGTGGGTCTGGTTCAGTCTACGCGGGGCCGTCGGCGGCGGTGTCGCGGAGCCGGCTGGCGGTGATGCGGCTGCCCGGGAAGGTCGCCAGGACCGCCGTGGTGGCATCGGGGGGGTCGGGCGCGCCCGGGTCGGTCGGCGGCACCGGCGCGCGCGGCGCGTCCGCCCCCGAGAAGACCGCCTCGACCGTGCAGGGGCCCCCGGCGACCTCGGAGATGACCTCGTCCAGGAGCCGTGCCTTCTGCCTCTCCTGGAGCCGCTCCAGGTGGAAGCCGTAGGGCGCGCCCACCACCAGCCGCCCCGGGGTCGCCTCCAGGGGGCGGCAGGAGCGGAGCACCCCGGCGAGCATCGGGTCGCGACGGTTGACGGCGTCGACGATGGTGGTCCAGAGCGCCTGCCAGGCGTCGAGGTCGGCGGGACGCCCGGCCGGCGGCGGCAGCGCGGGCGGCGGCGCCGGGACCGGCGGGTCCGGGGCGGCGGCGGGCGCGGGCTCGGCGGGCGCGACCTCCGCCTCCGGCGCCTGTGGAGGCGGGACCACCTCGGCGGGCGGCGCCGCGGCCGCCTCGGCGGGGGGTGGCATGGCGGGGGCGGCGGCGAGCCGCCGCTCGAGCTTGGCGACGCGGGCGCTGAGCGCGGCCAGGGCGGCGGCGCCGCCGTCTCCCTCCCCGGGGCCGGGCCCGGCGAGGGCGCCGCCGTGGAGCAGGCGGAGCAGGCTCAGCTCCACCTGGAGGCGGGCGTCCACCGGCTGGCGGAGGTTGATCTCGGCGGCGGCGAAGGCGTCGAGCGCATCCACCCAGAGGCCGCGGCGAGCGGTCGAGGCGAGAGCCTGGCAGGCCTCCTCCTCGTCGGCGCCGAGGTCGGCGCCGCCGGCGGCGCCCAGGGCCACCAGCTCGGCGGCGCGCGCCAGCCGGGACAGGTCGCGGAGCAGCTGGCGAGCGTCGGCGCCGGACTCGAAGGCGCGGGCGGTGGCCCGCAGGGTCTCGCCGGCGTCGCCGGCGGCGAGGCTCAGCAGCAGCTCGCGCACGGTGGCGGGGTCGGCGAGCCCCAGCGAGCGGCGCACCGTCTCCAGCCGCAGCGGCCGTTCGCCGGTGCCCAGCGCCTGGTCGAGGAGCGACATCGCGTCGCGCACGCTGCCCTGCCCGGCGCGGGCGAGCAGGTCGAGCGCGGCGGACTCGGCCTCGGCGCCCTCCTGGCCGAGGATGCGGCCGAGGTGGGCGGCGATGTCGGGACGCTCGACACGGCGGAAGTCGAAGCGCTGCACCCGCGAGCGCACCGTCTCCGGCACCTTGTGCGGCTCGGTGGTGGCGAGGATGAAGAGGACGTGGGGCGGCGGCTCCTCCAGGGTCTTGAGGAACGCGTTCCACGCCTCGGTGGTGAGCATGTGGGCCTCGTCGATGATGTAGACCTTCCGGCGCAGCGAGGCGGGGAGGAACTTGACCCGCTCGCGCAGCTCCCGCATCTCGTCGATGCCGCGGTTGCTCGCCGCGTCGATCTCGAGCACGTCGACCGCGCCGCCGCCGAGCACCTCGACGCAGGCGGCGCAGCGGTTGCAGGGCTCGCCGCCGGCGGGCTGGAGGCAGGTGATCGCCCGGGCCAGGATGCGCGCCGTCGAGGTCTTGCCGGTGCCCCGGATGCCCGAGAAGAGGTAGGCGTGGGCGAGCTCGCCGGTCCGCACCTGGTTGCGGAGGGTGTCCGCGACGTGAGCCTGGCCGATGAGGTCGCCGAAGGTCGCCGAACGGTACTTGCGATAGAGGGCGATGCTCACCGGCGGGCGCGGGCTCCTCGGCAGGGTGGGATGGGAATCACCTCCCCCCGGCCAGGGGGGAGGGGTAGTCGCGCACCCCACGTCGATGGCGTGTCGCCGGCGCTCACCCGACGGCCCAGCTCAGGCCAGGTTGGCTGCGGCACCCCCGGGGGACCGCTTACCGCTGCTTCCTTCCGGACCTGACGGGGTTCACAGACCCGGGCTGCGTAGGACCCGATCGTCAACGCCAGCGCGCTCGGAGCAGACCCAACGCCACGCCCCCTCGGTGGGGAATTCGACCCCGCTGTAGCGGATTGCGGGTACAGGGCACCGCTAACTCCCCGTCTAGCGCGACCGCGGTCATTGTACCGGCACGGGGGACCGGCGAGACCGGGGGCGGCGTGGTTTGTCACCGTGGTCGTTAGCAGATCCGCGCGCCGCGCCCGAAGCCGTCGCCGGCGAGGTGGGCCAGACCAGGATCACCCTGGTCCCCTCCCCCACCGCGCTGGTGACGTCGACCGTGGCGCCGTGAGCCTGCACCATGCGCCGCACCAGCGCCAGCCCCATCCCGGTTCCGCCGTACCGACGGGTGGCGGTGTTGTCGACCTGGTAGAAGCGGTCGAAGATGCGCGGGACGTCATCGGCCGGGATGCCGATCCCCTGGTCGGCGATCTCGATGCGCACCTGGCGGCCACGATTGACCGGCGCAAAGGTTGCCTTGACCCGACCATGCCCATCGCTGAACTTCATCGCGTTGTCAACGATCGCGCGCAGAATCTGGATGAGGCGGTCGGCATCCGCGAACACGCTGATGTCCTCGTCACTCTCGACATCGACCGGCACCGGCAGGCCGCCCTTGTAGCGCTCGGCGACGAGTTCGAGCACGGTTTCGAACGCCGCCCGCAACGCCACCATCGTCGGGTTGAGGCCGAGCTGCGCGTCCTCCATGGCGGAGTAGTCAATGATCGTCTCGACGATGTCGTAGAGGTTCTTGGCGGCAACCTGGATATCGCGCACCGCCTCGAGCTTGGGCTGGTCCTCCCATTTCGCCCAGTACATGTCGAGCAGGTCGGACAACCCCAGGATCGCTGTCAGAGGCGTGCGGAGCTCGTGCTGCACGGTCGACAGGAAGTCGGCCTTGAGGGAATCGAGTTCGAGCAGTCGTTGCACTGTCTGTCTTTCCTGCTCGAAGAGGCGGGCGTTCTCCATGGCGACCGCAGCGTTGTTGGCAAGTACAGCCAGAACATCGACGTCGATGTCGCGATGAATCGCAGCGGTGAGCTGGGGGGTGATGACGGCGAGGGCACCGATGACGCTCTCCTGGTAGAACATCGGCACGGCCACAAGGAAGCCATGCTCAGCGTGGTATAGGCGGACCATCGCCCCGCCCAGGACCGCGTCGAGTCCCTCCCAGTCGTCCAGCGGCGGCGCCGTCCCGGCAGTTGCGCTGGCTACCAGCGAGTCGCCGCTGCGCAACGCCAGCACCGATGATGCTGCCCCACCGCCGATCGCCGCCGCGGTATGCGCGACGGCTGCCTGCAGGCGGGTCACGCCCGCCGTGGTGGTGGTCAGGGCGCGGGAGACCTCGGTAACACGCTCCAGGGCACTGTCGAGGCGGTCCCTCGCCTCCTTGATCTCGTACACATAGCCTGCAATCGCCTCCCGCATCCGGTTGACGTTTGCTGCCAACCTGCCCAGTTCATCGTTCGAGCGGACCGGGACGTCGGTGGTGTAGTCACCCCAGGCAATGCGCGCAACGCCGCGCTCGAGCAGCGCGATCGGGCGCTTGACGAACCGGTCGACGAAAAGGATCACGACCAGGACGACGAACAGCAGCACGAAGATCGCGATCAGAGCCAGCACGATGATGTCGGTGCGCTCGTCGCCGGCGAACTGCGCAACCGGGACCTCGACGCCCATGTAACCGGTGAGCTCACCACCGGAGGCACGGACCGGCACGAAGCTCCCCGCCACCGACCCCGTGCCGCCGCCGTTCAGCGGAGCGTCGTAGATCGCGCTGTACGTCGAGCTGGTGGCGGCGGCGGGCGCCGTGGCGATCTGTCCGAGGACGCTGCGCAGCCCGGGGTCGGTGGCCGAGGCCCCGCCGAGGTTCGGCCGCAGCTCGTGGTCGGTGCTCTGCGCCGCGATGAAGGCGGTGGGAAACCCGAACAGCGCCTGGAAGCGGACCAACTGGTACGCGAGCGGCGCAGCGTAGGCCACCGCCCCTACCAAGGTGCCTTTGTCGAGGACGGGCACGGCGACAACGTAAGCAGCGTCGCCCCCGCTGAGGATCTCGATCCCGCAGCCGCCGGGCGTGGGGGCGCCATCGCTGCCCCGGCACTGGCCGTGGGCCAGCGCAGTGCCGATTGCCCCGGGCGCGGCGGTGATTGGCGCCAGCGCAGCAACATTGGGTGAGGCGAGGACGTCGAGCAGCTGCCCGCTGCGATCACTGACCAGAAGCACCTCGCCGGTGAGGTCCACCGACCCGCCGCGCTGGAAGAGGGCTTTGACCGCCGCCGCCGGGTCGGGGGCGGCGAGCGCGGCCTGCAGTGCTGGCTGAGCCGCCAGGCTGGCGGCGCCGCTCAGCGACTCGGCGCCGGTGAACCGGTCGAGCACCTGCGCCATGACCCCGACGCGGTTGTCCGCGTTGCTCTGGGCCGCCGCCCGTGTCTGAGTCGTCCGGCTGAAGATGAGGTAGCCCGCTACCCCGCTGACCACGACCAGCGCCAGCAGGCAGCCACCAGCGATCAGCTTGGCGGCAAAGGAGTTTCGGACTGATCGAATCACGCCACGCCGCCTGGTGAGCGGCTCAGTTCGCACCAGCCGCCGACCGGCTCCTTCTCACCGCCACCATGACGGCTGCCGCGGCGATCACGTCCAGCACGAGGAAGAGTGGCCAGAGGTACGGCGCCTGGCCAAAGGAGATCCCCGCCAACGGGGTCAGATACGCGATGGGTCCTGGCTGCGCCAGTGTGAGGCCGCCCCCGCCGACGTTGGGGGGACCCGCCGCCGGGTCCGGACTGACGCCGCTGAGGCTCGGGTTCGAGACCCCGGGTTGGACGCCGCCGGTTCCGCCCCCGGAGGATCCTCCCCCGGCACCGCCGGCACTGTTTGCGCTCGGGGTCGGGTTGCCGACGACACCGGAGGGGCACACCGGTGGGCAGACGCTTGGCGCCGGCAGTGGAGTTGGGACGCTCACCACGGGCAACGACGGCAGGTTCGGCGTCGGCGTCGGCAGGCAGATGCCCAGGACACAGACCGGGGTGGCGACGGGCGAAACAGGGAGCGACACCAACGGCGGCGTCGGGAGTGAGATCAGGGGCGCGTCGACCGGGTTGAGGCTGCCGCTGGACGCCGTCCCCACGGTGACGATGCCGGCGGCCCCGAACATCGCGAGGGCTGCGGCCGCCAGCAGTCGCGGTACCGATCGGGACAGATGGTGCGGACGTGGGCGGTGCATCCCGGGATTTTATCCGCTCCGCCACCCGGCGACGAATATCGAGACCGGCGACGTCGGCCGTCAGCCAGCGCCCCGCCCCAGACTGACGCGGGGCTCGAGCCCGCGAAGCAGCCGCCGGACGTTCGCCGAGTGCCTGACCACGATGAGCGCGCTCGCCAGACCCGAGAAGACCAGTGGCGCCACATCGCCACCCCGCGCTGCGGCGACCCCTGCCCCCACCGTCCCCGAGCCTGCGGCGGCCAGGGAGGCAACCGACATGGTGCGAGTTGCCGCGAGAGCGCTGAGGCCTCCGGCCAGCGCCCACGCGGATGCTTCTGGCGATACCTCGAGCAGGACCCCGAAGGCGGTGGCGACGCTCTTGCCGCCGCGAAAACCCGCGAAGACCGGCCACGAGTGTCCGACCATCGCCGCGATACCCGCGGTCACGTCCCCGGTGGGACCGGCGTCGAGTGCCCGGGCGCAGCGGACCGCGGCTGCGCCTTTGCCGACGTCAAGTGCGAACGTCGCCGCCGCGGCGCCGGGACCGACCGCGCGGAGCACGTTGGTGGTGCCCATGCTCCCGCTGCCCAGCTCGCGCACGTCCAGTCCGCGGAGGGCGCGACCCACAAGCAGGCCGAACGGGATGGAGCCAATCAGGTACCCGGCCGCGGTCGCAAGCACTTTCCTCACATGCGGTCCTTGTAGATCTCGTTGAACGGGTACCACTGCTCGGGAATCCGCTGGATGCTCCCCTCGAGGATCGTGGCGATCCGCTGCGTCACCGCCTGGTCGTCCTCCTCCTTGCCGGGGGAGAACGACTCATGCAGACGCAGGAAGTAGCCGTCAGCGGTGCGCCAGCATTCGGCGGCGACGATCGGAGCCCCGGTGCGACGGGCCAGGAACGCCGGGCCGGTGCTGAAGTCGACCGGGCCGTTGCAGAACTGCACAGTGGCGGTCGGTCCTCCCTCGGGGATGTCGATGAGCAGCGCCACCATACGGCCTTCGCGGAGAGCGCGGAGCAGGCCTCGCGCCGCGGCCATGGGCGTGAACAGCTCCATGTTCTTGACCTTGCGCGACCACGCCAGCAGCTCGGTGACCCAGGGAGGACCGACGGGCGCCATCACGGTGCTGAGCGGGAATCCCGCCGCCAGCGCAAGGCTGGCGCCGATGTCCCAGCTGCCGAAATGGGCGACGACGAGAACGCCACCCTTGCCGGCGTCACGGGTGCGGTGGAGGACCTCGAGGCCCTCCACGGATCCGTGGTCGAACATGTCGTCGAGGCCGATGGCGTGAATCCAGACCGTGTCAACGATCATCCGCGCGTAGGAGCGGTAGCTGGCCCGAGCCCGGCGCCGCGCCTCCGCCGGCGAGAGTCCGCCCGCGCCCCGGGTGTGCAGCTCAGCGCAGAGGCGGCGCTTGCGCAACGGTTGCAGCGCATACGCGACCGTTCCCGCCGTGTCGGCGATCACGTACCTGCCCGGTCCCATCCCGCGAAGCGCCTTCGCGGCTGCCCCAAATGCCCACGCCAGCACCGCCGGCGGTGCACCGCGCACCACGCTGCGGTCAGCCACCGATCGCCTTGTGCACGGCGGCGGGCAGCGCGCTCACGCCGTCCGGTCCTGCGCCGGGGAACACGATCCGACCCCGCTTCACCAGGTACACAGTGGGCACGGCGGTGACCGCGTATGCCGTCACGGCACTGAAGGTCGGGTCGAGCAGCATCGGATACGAGCACCCCGGGGCGTAGCGCTGAGCAAACCCGCCGATTGTCGGTGCAGATTCCTTGGCCGCGTCGATGGCGAAGACCGGGATGTTTTCCTGGCAGAGCCGGCCGGCGGCATCCTGGCAGTGGGGGCAGCCCGCCTCGAAGAACTCGACGATGTACGGCTGACCGGCCGCCGCCGCCGGCAGGCTGACCGCACCGCCCGCGGCGGACTCCAGTTGGATCGAGGGAGCGGTGCTGCCGAGCGCGAGCAGGCTTGGTTGCGGATGAATGAACGCGAACATCAGGGTCAGAACACGATGCCGGCGGCGAAAACAAGGAAGGCTCGTCGCCATTCCGCAGCGGTGGGCCGCCGGCCGATGCCGAGGTAGCCGGCGGGGGGATCCCTGCGCCCTGGTAGGTCGGGCATCAGTGCAGCGCGGTGGCGCCGCCCCCGGCGATCGAGATCAGGGGCCCGGCGAACGCCGCGAGCAACAACCCCAGCACCGCCACGGTCCACGCCGTGACCCTCGAGACCAGCGGCGTCGTTGTCACGGCGAACGGCGCTTGGTTTTCGTCCTCGGCATACATGACCGACAGCCAGCGGAAGAGCGCGACACCCGCAAGCGTCGCCGCCGCGCCGGCGGCGGCCACCGCCCACCCTGCGCCGGCGTCGAGCGCCGACTCGGCGATGAGCAGTCGGGCGATGAACCCCGCCAGTGGCGGCAGCCCGGCCAGCGCCAGAAGCGCAAGCGCGAGGAAGCCGGCGGTGGTCGGCGACCGGCGGCCCACACCTCGATACGCTTCGATGCCGGTGCCGAGGCCGGCGGCGTCGAAGATGCCGGCGAGCAGCAGCGCGGCCACCAGGGAGACGGCCGCACCCATCAGCGCGTACAGCACGGCCGTTTGCCCCGCGGCGGCTTGGCCCGAGATGCCCTTGGCGGTGGACGCCACCGCGAGCAGGAGGAACCCGGCCTGCACGATCGAGAGGTCGGCGATCAGCCGCCGGATGGTGCTGGCCCGGATCGCGAGGACGCCGCCCGAGAGCATGGCGACGACGGCGAGCACGTCGACCAGCACCGTCCAGCGCGAGCTCCCCGCGCCGAAACCCTCCACCCCGTACCGCGACAGCACGGCAGTCCCCGTGACCACGCCGAGCGCCGACGAGAACCCGGCCATCGGCCCCGGGGCGGCCTCCTGGATGTGTCGGGTCCACGCCTGCAGCGGAGGCGCCCCCACCACGATCAGCAACCCGATCACAACAAGGCAGATGCCGACGACGGCGAGGACCGGGTCCACCCGTGTGCCGTCGACGCGGAAGCCGGTGGCCAGCCTGGACAGGTCGGTGGTGCCGGTCGCGGCATAGACCAGCACCAGGCCGTACACGGCCGTGGCCAGCGCGACGCCGCCACTGAGCACCTGCCTGAAGGCGGCCTCGGCGGTGACGCTCGAGGTCTTCGTCATCGCCGTCAGCAGAACCAGGCAGGCGATCAGCAGCGCAAAGTCCACAGTGAACGCGGCCATCTCGCGCTGAGCCAGGAGCATCGATGACGCCGCCGCGCTCAGCAACAGCAGCGCGCAGAAGGCGCCGGCGCGTGCCACAGCACGGCGCAGGTACGCCTGTGCGCCGAGCACCGTCAGCGCCACGACACCACAGACCAACACAGTCCCGAAGACGTGGAAGCGGTCGATGATCAGGCCGCCCTGGTAGTCCACGCCACCGACGCCGTTGGCGTCGTGCGTCATCGCGGCAAGCTCGAGCATCGACGCCACGAACGCAGCCACGGTCGCGATCAGGGTGACCCAGCGATACAGGGATGCTCGGGTGCCCGGCCGCCCCAGGGCGACGGCTGCGCAGGCCAGGGCGCCACCAGCCAGCATCACCGCCGGCAACAGACCGAGAAGGATCGCAAGGTTGGGGTTCACTGCCCCGCCCCCAGCGACGCCGCGATCCGCGTCAGACCGGTCCCGATCACCGGCACCACCCGGCCGGCGAGCACCCCGAACGCCACCAGGACCACCACCAATGGCCAGAGGTAGCTCAGCTCGAGGGTGGTGGCGTCACGCACCCGGGCGAACTCCTCGCGGATCGGCCCCAGGAACACGCGCTGTGCGGACCAGATCAGCGCCGCGGTCGTCACCGCGGTGCTCGCCATCACGAGGACAGTGGCGTATGGGTGGATGGGGAAGGCGCCGGTGAAGAGCATCAAATCCGCGCTGAACCCGGCCAGGAGTGGCGCGCCCAGCGCTGCCAGGCAGGCGAAGATCCAGAAGGCCCCGAGCCGCGGCGCCTGCGCGCCCAGGCCGCCGAGGCGGTCCAGCGGAAGGCTCCGGGTGCGGCCCTCGATGATCCCGCAGAGAAGCAGCAGGAGGGCGCTGCTCAACCCGCCACCGACAAGCTGAAGGACGGCGCCGTCCAGCGAGATGGTGTTCGGCGCGGAGATCGCCAGCAGCACCAACGACATCTGGCCGACCGTCAGGGCCGCGACCAGACGGCGCAGGTTGCGCTGGGCGAGCGTCAGCAGCACCCCCCAGACTGCGCTCAGCACCGCCAGGACCATCAGCGCCGCTCCGTAGCGCTGCGCCTGCGCGGGAAAGAGCCCAAGCGCAAAGCGCAGCATCGCGTAGCCGGAGAGGCGTACGAGCACTCCGGAGATCACCGCGGCGACTCCCGAGCTGGCGGTGGCGCTGGCCTCGAGCATCGGCGTGTGGAGCGGGACGATCACGAAGCCCAGGCCGAGGCCGGTGAAGACCAGCCAGAACGCTGCGATGCCGACCCTGTCGGCGATCGGGGTGGTCGCCGTGAGCAGGTCGGCGAGATCCGAGCTGTGCTGACCGCTGTGGACGATCACCAGCAGGAACGCCACCAGCAGCAGCGCCGTGCTCACCAGCCAGATCACCCCTGCGCGGATCGCCACCCGCTCCCGGCCGGCCCCGCCGAAGCAGCGGATCAACAGGTAGAGCGGCACCGCCTGCATCGCGAAGAACAGCACGAAGAGCACCAGGTCGGCCGCGCACAGGACCCCGTTGACCGAGGTCTCCGCGAGCAGCAGCAGGCCGCAGTACAGGCGGACCCGTTCCTGCCGCTTCCAGGCCGCAAGGAACACAGACGTGAAGACGAGAGTGCTGAGGGTGAGCATGCAGAGCGTCACCCCGTCCGCGCTCAGGTGGTAGTGGATGGTGAAGGCGAAGTGCGTGATCCACGAGGCGTTCTCCTCATGCAGCTGGTCGGGCGTCGCGGCCACCCCGAGACTGATGGCCTGGAAGAGCGTGATCATGGTCAGCCCCAGCGCGGTGGCCGCCGCCCCCAAGGCGATGGAGCGGATGCGGCTGCGCTGTTCGGGGGTTCGCTCGGGCAGGAAGACGATGACCAGTGCGGCCAGCGTGGTCGCCCAGACCACCGCGCTGAGCAGCACCGAGGGCAGGTCGATCCCGGTGTTGGTGGGAGCCGGGGTTCTGGGGGTGGTGGTGATGGGCGCCGGTGTGACCGCCAGCAGCGCCTGCAGCGCGGCGCTCATTGGATTCGCACCGGGAAATGGCCGGTGACAGCCAGGACGGATGCGGCGAGCAGGATGGCCACGACGGCCAGGGCCGCTGCCGTGGAGACGGCAACCCGCGGTGTGCGCAGCCGGGCGAACCAGCCGCTGAGGAGCGCCGCACTCGCCCCCATTGCGTCGGGAATCGGCTCGAGAAGCTGGGTGTCGACCTCCTCGAGAACCACACCGGCGCGGACGAACCCGGCCGGGACGACCGCGGCGACGCGCTCCCCGGGCGTCGGGCCGGCGAGGAGCGCCGCGAGCCGGGACAGTCGAGCGCGCACCGGGTTGGCGGCTCGGTTGACCGAGGGCGAGAAGAGCCAACGCGCCGCCAGCGCACCTCCGGCACCGAGGATCGCGACCAGCCCGAGCGCCACGAGGTCGAGCGCGAGCCGCTGGCGGGTGGCGCCATAGAAGATGAAGTGGCTGAACGTGAGCCCGGGCACCTGGCGTGAGCCGACGTGGAACGAGCTGACCCCGGGAATTCCGACCAGGGTTGCGACGACGGCCGCGGCGACCGCCACCTGCACCGCTCGCCAGGCCGGCGGGTCCGCCTCCTTCAACCGAGCGCTGTCGAAGCCGCGGCGCCGTACCGGGTCGCCTCCGGCTACGAGGAAGAGGACCCGGAACGCGTACAACGAGGTGAGGGCCACGACCACGAGCACCCCGGCGGCAACGATGACCTCGGTGACCACGCTGTTGCTGCCACCCAGCGGCGTCGTGTTTCGGAATGTCGCCGAGAGCACGCTGTACGTGTTCAGGCTGAGACCGCTGATTCCCGCCGCCCAGATCCCGAGCGCGAGCGTTGTCCGTGGCATTCGCCGCCGGGCGCCCCCGCATTCGGCGATGTCGCGGGTCCGGTAGGCGCGGCTGAGGTTGCCGGCGGCGAGGAAGTACACGACCACCAGGCATGACGCCGTGAACAACGTGAACAGCGCGGGGCTGAACCCGCCCATCCCGAACGTGGCCAGGACCAGGCTCCCCTGGCTGGCAACCGCGAACACCCCGAGCCGGAAGAGGTCGCGCTGAGCCAGTGCCAGCACGGCGGCGCCGACGGCCCCCACGGTGCCCACCAGGGCGATGACGGTGAGGAGATGGGGAGCCTCGATCAGCAGTGGGTAGAGGCGGGCGAGGAGCACGCCGGCGGGAACGAGGGCGGCCAGGCCGAGCAGCGCCAGCCCAGCAACCGGCGCTTCGAGGGCGCCGCTCAGCCAGACGCCGAACGGTCCGACCGCTGAGCGGATCACGGCAGCGACGACGAAGAGGACTGACAGCACCACCAGCGTCCGGGCGCCAACGCCGGCGACACCTCCGAGGTGGCCGAGGTGCCACTGGGCCGCCAGCACCCCAAAGGACAAGGGGTCGGCCGGCGCGCCCGACGGCGGCTTGGAACCGACCGAGACATTGAACTTGGCGAACGTCATCACCAGCCCCAGCAGCAGTGCCAGGTCCGCGATCCTGAGCACGACGAACGTCTGCGTTGAGAGCAATCCGACCCGGAGGCGCTGCCAGTGATGCGCTGCCAGCATCCATGCGGCGACGGCGGTCAGCTCCCAGCCCAGCCAGAACTGGAAGAGGTTGGGGCTGGCGATCATCGCCAGCAGGCCGGCGGTGAGCAGCCCGGCCAGCCAGAAGAACCGGCGGAACCCGGCGTCGCCGCGCAGCGACGACAGGGCGTGCAACTGGGCCGCCAGCGAGAGCAGAAGTATCGAGGCCATGAAGGCGACGCTGAGTGGGTCGACCCGAATTCCCCAGAGCACCAAGAAGTCGCTGGAGAAGAGGCGACTGTCGACGGGCGACGCCAAGGTGGTCGACAGGTCCCAGAACGTTTCGCTGTTCTCGTAGGCAGGGATGACGTGGGTGAGGCGGAAGATCAGCACCACAAGCGCGGCAGCAAACGCGAGACCGGTGAACGTGACTCCCGTCTGCGCGGCGCGGCGCGGGCTCTCGGCGAGGAAGGCCACCCCGACACCCACCAACGGCAGGAGCATGATCGCCCAGGTCAGGTTGAGGATGACGGTCACGTCAGGCGTCCAATTCGTCCAGCTCGTCGAGGTCCGCGGTCTCGGTGCGGCGCCAGAGCAGGGCGGCCACCGCGCCGCCGACGATCAGCTCCGCACACAGGGCTGCCAGCGTGAACAGAGCGAGCGCGTCGCCAAGGCGTGGGGCCGATCCGTCGCCGCTCTCCGCGAAGCCCACCGCGGCGATCACCGGGGCGCTGAACAGCACGCTCAGCGAGGCCAGCGCAGCGACCACGTTCCTGTGCACGGTGACGCCGAACAGCCCGACAGCGAACAGGACAGCACTGAGCACCGCGTAGTGGGCGGGCCCGACATTCACGGGGGGGCACCGCGGCCACCGCCGCGCAGCACCCGCGCCGCCGCGCGACTCTCGCGGCGCAGGCGGCTGCGCTGCTCGCGGAGGCGGCGTTGCTCGGCCAACCGATCGAGCACGCGCTCGTCCTCACCTGTGCGCGCGATCATCAGACCCCCGCCGGCTGCCACCACCGCCAGCACCACGGCGACCCCGAGGCTCACGGGGGTGCGGTAATGCAGCAGCGTCAGCAGGTTGGGTCCCGGGGCGGAGTTGGCGACGTCGTCCACCCTGGTCGCCACCGTCCACACCAGCAGGACGCCGAGGCCGGCGGAGACCGCGGCCGCCAGCTGCCACCCAGTGGCCCGTCCCGGGATGTCGGCGAGCAGCGCCGCGTAGCCGCCGCGCCGGAGCAGCGCGGCGACGATGAACAGGCACAACGCCGGCCCCACCATGGCGATGGCCCCGAGCACGTAGGCTCCGGCGGCGATGAGCATGATGCCGACCAAGACGTCGCTTGCCATCACCGCCAGCAGCACCAGGCGTGTCGACGGAGCCAGCACACTTGCCACGGCGGCAAGCACGATGAGAACGGCGAGAACGTAGAACACCGCGGCGCTCACTCCCCAGTCGATGGCGGGGCTGCAGCGGCGCGGAGGCAAGCGTGCGGGGACGGCGCCTCGCTGGGGAGGCGGCTTCCGGCGCCGAACATCGGCGGCATTGTAGACGCCGAGGCAGCGAGCGGCCCGGTCGTCACAGCCACCACCAGGGGGCCGGCCATGGTTACACGGCGTCGTCGTCCTCGAAGGGCCGATTAACGAGCGGGCGGGGTTTGACGTCAGGGTCGGGGAGTCGCTCGAACAACAACGTGAGGACCAGGCCGAGCAGGGCAAGGACGATGCCGGCGGCCGCCACCGGGTCGAGGCGCACACCCAGGACCGGGACGGTGATGGCGGCGTCCCAGGGCCCGACCGGCGCCCCGTCGACAGCAGTGCGTTGACCGACCACGCCCGCGACGATGAGGAGGCCGGCGGCGGTGCCGATGTGGTGCAGCCAGTTGCCCGTCCGTCCGGCCAGAAACGCCGAGGTGGTGGCGATCAGCGCACCGCCGATGACGGCAACGACCCCGATCACCACCTGGCCGGGGGTCGGCGCCACCGGGACGAGCAGGATCATGAGCTCACGGTGCCGCCGCCGACCACCTCGTCGCCGTCATACAGCACTCCTGCCTGGCCCGGCGCCACCTGGCTGATCGCTGGGTCGCAGGCGAGCACCACCGACCCGCCTACGGTCTCCGCGACGGTCGCCGGCGACGGCGCGGCATGGGAACGCAGCTGCAGTGTCAGCGTGGCATCGCGGCTGGAGGGGACGTCGATCCAATGCACATCGTCAAGCTTCACCACGGATCGCTCCAGCGCCGCGCGCGTCCCCACGGTGACCGTGTTGTTGCCAGCATCGACCGAAACCACATAGAGCGGCGCGGCGTCGGGGCGCAACGGCGCCACCGCGATGCCCGACCTCTGACCCACGGTATAGAACGGGATGCCGCGGTGCTCGCCGACGGTGTTGCCATCGGTGTCGAGGATCGCCCCGGGACGGAAACGGCCCGCCAGCCGCCGCTCCAGGTCGCTGCGAACGGAGTCGCTGATGAAGCAGAGCTCCTGCGAATCCGGCTTCGCCGCCGTGACCAGTCCGAGCTCTGCGGCAGCCCCGCGCACCTCGCGCTTGGAGATGAACGAGCCGAGCGGGAACACCGCACGGTGCAGTTGCCGCTGGTCGAGACGGTGCAGCGCATAGGCCTGGTCCTTGGTCGCGTCGGCTGAGCGGTGCAGCGTCGCCGCCACGCCGCGGCGTCCGGTACGCGCGTAGTGACCGGTTGCCAGGTGCGTGGCGCCTGCCTCGAGCGCGCGGCTGAGCAGCGCGCCGAACTTGATGCTCTGGTTGCATCGCACGCACGGGTTGGGGGTCCGCCCCGCGGCGTACTCGTCGCCAAACATCGATATCACCTCGGCCTGGAACTCCCGCTCGAGGTTCCAGCTGTAGTGCGGGATGCCCAGGGTGGCGGCGACGCGACGGGCGTCCTCGACGGCGTCGATGGAGCAGCAGCCCCGGTCACGGTCGCGTTCGGCGTCGCGCGGCCACATCGCCAGGGTGATGCCGACAGTCCGCAGGCCACGGGCCACGCAACGCGCCGCCGCGACGGACGAGTCGACACCACCGGACATGGCGACGGCGATCACTGCGTCCGGGGGCACCAGGTCGAGGGGATCCCGGGGCAGCTGCGCGCGTGCCCGTTGCGCGGCGCGCGCTGCCGCAACGGGCATCGGCGCGCGTCAGCCGCCGGCGACGGCCGGGACGATCGAGACCTCGTCACGCTCGCCCACTGGGGTTTCCAGTCCCTGGCTGAAGCGGATGTCGGAATCGTTGACGTAGATGTTGATGAACTGGCGGAGCTTTCCGTCCGCGTCGTAGAGGCGGTCGTGGAAACCGGGGTAGCGATTCTCGAGGTCGCCGAGCGCGGCCGACACCGTGTCGCCATCGACGGTCACCTCGGGTTCGCCGCCGACGAGGCGGCGCAGTGGACCCGGAACGCGGATGCGGACAGCCATCGCGCGAGTATACCGGCGGCCGCTCGGAGTTCAGCCACGCTCAAACGGCCGCGGGCAGCTCCACGGTCAGCGGGCTGCGCTCAGCGCGCTGGGCCGCACCCGCGACCAGGTCGTCGAACACCAGCTGCGACCACGACTCCATGCTCAGGTAGTGACGGCGCATGTCGGCGAGGAGCAGGCTCTCCCCCTCGAGCTTGTCGGTCTCGCGCACAGAGGTGGTCGCCGCGCTGGGCTCGACCAGGAAGACCAGCCCGAGGTGCACCCGGGAGACCGGGGTCGTGTCGTCGTTGAGCATCGCCACCAGCCGCGCGGTGGCCGGCGAGGCACACACCACCTCCTCCGCCCACTCCCGCTCCAGCCCGCCGATGACGGGGTCGCCGCCCGCCCCGTCGCCCGGGTTGATGTGGCCGCCGACGCCCAGCGAGTACAGGTGATGGAGGCGCCGCTCGCTGGAGCGCCGCAACCTCCGGGTGAGCAGGTAGGTGCCGTCGTCGGGGTGGTGCACAACGCAGTACGGGATGATCTGTTGCATCGAAGGGTCGTCCTCGACCAGGTGCCTTGGCCGGTACTCGGAGGCGGCGCGGATGGTTCGAAGCACGCGCTCCAACCCGCCGGTGACCAGGCCGTGCCAGGCGCCGTCGGGGAAGATCGTCGTCCGCGGCACGCAGAGAACATCCTCGGGCGAGTGCGGCGGCGCCGCGCGTCGGCGCGCGGGCGTGGCGGGGCGCGCGGCGTGCGCATCGACCGTCGACCTCAAGGTCGTGGAAGTCTACGTTGGCGCGGCCGCACCGGGGCGTGCTGCCACCATGGCCACATGCCCGAGCTGCCCGAGGTCACCGCTCTCGCCGCCGGCCTCGGCGAGCGCATGCACGGCCGGGTGATCGCCGCGGCCCGGCTCCGCTCGGTCGGCGCGCTGAAGACCTACGACCCGCCTCTGCAGGCGCTGGTCGGGTCCGCTGTGGTGGGCTGGTCTCGTCACGGCAAGTTCCTGGACATGTCGGCCGGCGAGCTGCACCTGGTCGTTCACCTCGCCCGAGCGGGGTGGATCCGCTGGAAGGACCGAGTCGCGAAGGCCCCGGTGAGCCTGCGTGGTCCGTTGGCCCTGCAGCTCGAGCTCGAAGGGGGCGCCGGCATCGACATCACCGAGCAGGGCACGGAAAAGCGGCTGGCGCTGTACGTGGTGCGCAACCCGCTGACCGATGTCCCCGGCATCGCCCGCCTCGGCGTCGACGTCCTCGATGCCTCACTCGACAGCGCACGCCTGGGCGAGCTGTTCAACCGGCGGCGCGGGCAGCTCAAGACCGTCCTCGCCGACCAGTCGTTGATCGCCGGGGTGGGCAATGCCTACTCGGACGAGGTGCTTCACGCCGCCGGCCAGTCGCCGTTCCGCCAGGCGGCCGCGCTGAGCGCCGACGAGGTCGCGCGCCTGCATGCCGCGCTGCGGTCGACGATGGCCGACGCGGTTGAGCGCGCCGCCGGGGTCGACATCGGCGAGCTCAAGCCCGACAAGAAGCAGCACCTCCGCGTCCACGGCCGCGCGGGCCAGCCATGCCCAACCTGCGCTGACACGATCCGCGAGGTGTCGCTGTCGACGCGCTCCTTCCAGTACTGCCCAACCTGCCAGACCGACGGCAAAATCCTCGCCGACCGCCGGCTCAGCAAACTGTTGCGCTAGCGCCGCCTTGCCATGGTGAGCCCGTCGGCGATGGGCAGCATCACGGTGTCGACGGCGTCATTGGCGACGAGCCAGTCGTTGAACGCACGGATGTGGGCGGCGTCAGCATCACCGTCAGCGTCGGCCTCGATCACCCTGCCGCTCCAGAGCACGTTGTCCACCAGCATCAGGCCACCGGGACGCAACCGCGGGATCAACTGTTCTGCGTAGTCGCGATATCCTCGCTTGTCGGCGTCGATGAAGGCGATGTCGATCGTTGGCGAGGGATCCAGGCTGCGCAGCGTCTCCGACGCGGGCCCCATCCGCAGGTCGATGCGGTCGTCGAGGCCGGCGGCGGCCCAGTGGCGTCGCCCGATCGCTGTCCATTCCTCACTGACGTCGCAGCAGATCAGCCGACCGTCGTCGGACAGTCCGCGCGCGATGCAGAGAGCCGAGTAGCCGGTGAAGGTTCCGACCTCGACTGCGTTGCGGACGTTCAGCGCCGCAGTCAGCAGGGTGAGGAACGCACCCTGTTCGGGTGCGATCTGCATGCCGCTGATGTCGCCCAACGCCGCCGTCTCCGCGATCAACGACTGCTGCACATCGTCGAGCGGCAGTGAGTGGTCGACGATGTAGCGGTGGATCGCCTCGCTGAGCAGGAAGCTCTTCGGGCTCATCGGCCCTGGACCAGGCGCGAGCTGTGTGTGGCGACGGTTTTCGTACTCTCCTCCAGTGCCGCGCTGTCGAATGATTCTCTGGCCGGCGCCGGCGGACGACGGTGGCCGACGGTGAGGGTAGCCGCTGGGGGCGCCCTCGAGCGCGCGCTCTGGGCGCTGCGCGCGTACGACACCACGGCCCTGGCCACGGTCAGCGCTGCAGGGCCGCACGTGGCCGGCGTGTTCTTCGCCCCGGAGATCGAGAGCGGTCGGATCCGCCTCCTGGCCGCCGTCATCGACGGGTCGCGCAAGGCCGCAGACATCGCCGGCGACCCGAGGGTGGCGTTCGTGTGCTCGCCCGGGAATCCGTCGCGATGGATCCAGGGCTCGGGGTCCGCCCTCAGCCCTGAGCTGGACGACGCGGGCCGGCTCGAGCTCTTCCGCAGGCTGGTCGCCCACGCGCCCGGGGCCAGGCAGTTCGTCGACCACCTGCCCGTGCACCCGGTGATCATCGAGGTGCGCGACCTCAAGGTCGTCGAGGCGATCGGCAACCCGGCCCTGCGGCTCCGCTTCGACTGACGGCCGCCATCGCCCTGCGCACCTGCTTTGTGCTCAGCGCGATCCGCTGACCAGCTCGGCAAGGTCGTCGAAGAACCCGGGATAGGAGACCGCAACGCAGCCGGCGCCGACGATGACCGACTCGCCGTCGTCGGCTGCGACCAGCGCGGCCGCGATCGTCCAGGCCATCGCCAGCCGGTGATCGCCGGCCGCGTCCAGCAGCGCCGGGCTGAGCCGCACCGGTCCGTCGATGACCAGCCCATCGGGGATCTCCTCGACCGTCGCGCCCAGTGCGCGCAGGCCGGTCACCAGCGCCGCGAGGCGATCCGTCTCCTTGTTGCGCAGCTCCCCCGCGCCGTGGATCTCGGTGCGCCCCTCGGCCTGCGTGGCCACCACCGCGATGGCGGGCAGCTCATCGACGCAGCGCGGCACCAGGGTCGGGGGCACGGTGATGCCGTGCAGTGGGGCGCCGGTGACTGTGACGTCGCCGCGCGGCTCCACGTCGGCAGCCATGGGCCCCTCCTCCACCTCGACGCCGGCCCCCATGGCGGACAGCACGTCGAGGATGCCTGTCCGGCCGGGATTGAGCCCGATGCCGCGGCAGAGCACCCTCCAGCCGGGCCGCGCCGCCGCCAGGGCCAGGAAGAAAGCCGCCGAGCTGATGTCACCGGGGATGGTGATGCCGAAGGGATCGAGCGGCTCGGGGCGCAGGGTGATCGCCTCACCGTCACTGGCCAGGTCGGCGCCGCACGCGTGCAGCAGACGCTCGGTGTGATCGCGCGTCGGCAGCGGCTCATGCACCACGGTGGCCCCCTGCGCGTTGAGCCCGGCGAGGAGGATCGCCGACTTCACCTGGGCGCTGGCCACCGACAGCCGGTGCTCCATGCCCACCGGCGCCGGCGTGCCGACGACGTGCACCGGGGCGTGGCCCGCCGTGGTGGTGACGGCGGCGCCGACGGAGTTCAACGGCCCGGCGACGCGGTCCATCGGGCGGCGGCGCAGCGACGCGTCACCGTCGAGGGTGGCGGTGAGATCGTGCGCCGCGAGCACGCCGGCCATCAGCCGCATCGTCGTGCCCGAGTTGGCGCAGTCGAGGACACCGGCGGGCGAGCGCAGCGTCCTCCCCGGCCCGGCGCCGTCGAGCGATACGCGTCCCGCGTCGAAGGGTCGCACCGCGCCCCCGCAGCTGCGCAGCACCTCGGCGGTTGTGGCGACGTCGGCCGCGGGCGAGAGGTTGCCGATGAAGCTGCGCCCGCGGATCAGCGCGCCGAGAATGAGGGCGCGGTGGCTGATCGACTTGTCGCCGGGCACCGTGGCGGCGCCGTTGAGGTGCGCGATCCCTCCGATGCGCGTCTCGCTCATCGCAGCATCCCGCGCAGGAAGTCCGCGGCGGCGCGCACTCCGTCGTCCGAACGCTGCGCCATGGCGTCGACCAGTGCCGATCCCACCACGGCGGCTTCGCAGTGGCCGCGCAGCGCCAGCAGGTGTTCATGCCGGGACAGACCAAAACCTATGGCCCTCGGCAGCATCGTGTGGGTGCGCACCCGCTCGAGCAGGTCGTACGCCTCGGGGGCGATGCTCCTGCGCGCCCCGGTGATCCCGGTGACGCTGACGCAGTAGACGAACCCGGACGCGCGGTGGCAGCTGCGCGCGAGGCGCTCGTCGGGTGTTGTCGGGGCCACCATGGGGATGAGCGCGAGCCCGTGTGCGGCTGCTTGTCCGTGCGCGTCGTCGGCCTCGTCGCCGGGAAGGTCGGGCACGATCAGCCCGTCGACGCCCGCGGCGGCGGCGGCGGCGCAGAACCGATCGAGCCCGATGCTGAGCACCGGGTTGACGTAGGTCATCAGCGCCAGCGGCACGGTGACCCCGGCGGCGCGCGCGGCTGCCGCCTGTTCGATGGCGAGTCGGGCGGTCATGCCGTTGCGCAGCGCCTGCCGGCCGGCCCGTTGGATGACGGGGCCATCCGCGAGTGGATCACTGAAGGGGATGCCGATCTCGGCGGCCGCGCAGCCGGCCTCCTGGGCGACGAGGAGCACCGCGACCGTGTCGTCGAGGCGCGGAAAGCCCGCCACAACGTAAGGGATCAGCGCGGGCAGCCCGTCCGCAGCGGCGGTGAGGGCTGCGCGCAGTCGCTCACCCGGCGCCATTGTCACGATCCCCGTCATGGGCGCGGACGGTGTCGATGTCCTTGTCCCCACGTCCTGACAGGCACACCACGACCGCCGCCTCGGCGGGCATTCCGGCGGCGAGCCGCTCGGCCTCGTGCAGCGCGTGGCTCGACTCCAGCGCGGGGATGATGCCCTCGAGGCGGCACAGCCGATGGAAGGCGGCCAGGGCCTGCTCGTCGTCCGCGCACGCGTAGCGCACTCGCCCGCTGTCGCGCAGCGCGCTGTGCTCGGGCCCGACGCCGGGATAGTCGAGGCCGGCGCTGATGGAGTGAGCCGTGAGCACCTGGCCGTTCTCATCCTGCATCAGGTAGCTGTGCGACCCGTGAAGCACCCCGGGGCGGCCCCGGTTGAGCGGGGCGGCGTGCTCGCCACTGTCCACCCCGTGGCCGCCCGCTTCGACCCCGACCAATTGCACACCATCGTCGTCGAGGAACGCAGCGAACATGCCGATGGCATTGCTGCCGCCGCCCACACACGCCACCGCCGCCGCCGGCAGGGTGCCCAGCCGGGCCAGGCACTCGGCCCGGGTCTCGTCGCCGATGACGCGCTGGAGGCTGCGCACCAGGGTTGGATAGGGATGGGGGCCAACGCTGCTGCCGATCACGTAGTGGGTGTCACGGATGTTGGTCACCCAGTCGCGAATCGCCTCGTTGGTGGCGTCCTTGAGCGTTCCGGCGCCGCTGTCCACCGGTACCACCACCGCCCCGAGCAGGCGCATCCGGTAGACGTTGACCGCCTGGCGGCGCATGTCCTCGCGACCCATGTACACAGTGCACTGCAGCCCGGCGCGGGCACACGCTGTGGCGGTCGCGACTCCGTGCTGACCGGCGCCGGTCTCGGCGATGATCCGCCGCTTGCCGATCCGCTCCGCGAGCAGCACCTGTCCGAGCGCGTTGTTGATCTTGTGCGCGCCGGTGTGGAGCAGGTCCTCACGCTTCAGCCAGATCTGCGCCCCGCCGGCGGCGGCGCTGAGCCGCGACGCATAGGTCATCGGCGTCGGCCGACCCGCGCAGTCGTGGAGCAGGGTGCGCAGCTCCTCCTGGTACGCCGCGTCGCCGGCGGCGTCCTCCATGGCTCGCACCAGCTGGTCGAGCGCGGGCACCACGGTCTCGGGGACGTAGGCGCCGCCGTACCCGCCGAACCGGCCCGACGGGCCGGTCACCACCCGGCTCCCGACAGCACTGCCGGCGCCGCGCCGCGAGCCGCCGCCACGAACGCCGCCACCAGCTGGGGATCCTTGACGCCGGGAGCCGACTCGAGTCCGCTCGACGCATCGACGCCGGCCGGGCGCACCGTGGCGACGGCCGCCGCGACGTTGGCCGGTGTGAGGCCGCCGGCGAGGATCACGGCGCGATGCTGCGCCAGCGCTGCGGCGGCGACCTCGTCGACGCGCCTCCCGGTGCCCCCGGGGAGGTCGCCGTCGCCGGGGGGAGCCGAGTCCAGCAGCACCAGACCGTCCGGCCACCAGGGGTCGACGAACGCCGCCCTCGGGTCATGGACATTGATGGCGCGGATGATCGGGACCGACGACTCCCACGCCAGCGACGGGGGCACCTCTCCGTGCACCTGCACTGCGGCGAGCCCGTACCGCTCCGCGGCCTCGTCACAGGCCGACGCCGACGGAGCGACCATGACGCCGACCAAACCGGCCCGGCCGTGAACCTGGTGACGCACGGCGCGCGCGGCGGCATCGTCTGCGTGGCGCGGGCTGGCGCCCACAAACACAAGCCCCAGCCAGTCCGCTCCGGCCGCTACGGCGACCTCGGCGATCTCCGGCGTGCGCACGCCGCATACCTTGACGATCACGCCCGTCTCCGCGCGGCTGCCGCCGACGTGGCCGCGGCGCGGACCAGCTCGGCGAGGAGATCACCCGGGTCGGGGTGGCGCATCAGCGTCTCACCGACCAGCACCGCGTCGGCCCCCTCCCCCACCAGCCGGGCCACGTCACTAGCGTCGCGGACGCCAGACTCGGCGACGGTGACGACGCCCGCCGGGATGCGCGCGCGCAGACGCGCAAAGGTGTCCAAATCGGTGGCCAGCGTGGTCAGGTCGCGGTTGTTGATGCCGATACAGACCGCGCCGGCGGCGAGCGCCCGGTCGAGGTCTTGGTCGGTGTGCACCTCGACGAGCGCACCGGCACCGCACCGGCGCGAGGTGTCGAGTGCCTCCTCGAGCGCGTCACCTTCGAGGATCGTCGCAATCAACAGCACCCAGTCGGCGCCGGCCACACGGGCCTCGGCGACCTGCACCGGCGAGACCACGAAGTCCTTGCGCAGGACGGGCATCTCCACCGCGGCGCGGACGGCGCGAAGGTCGTCGAGTGAGCCTCCGAAGTCGGGCCCGTCGGTGAGCACGGACACGGCGGCCGCTCCGGCTCCCTCGTACGCCGTGGCAACCGCGATGGCGTCGAGGTCAGGACGCAGCAGGCCACCACTTGGTGAACGCCGCTTGATCTCTGCGATCACAGTGCCACCGGCGAGGATGCGCTCGATCGCGGGTGCATGCTCCAGGTTGGCTGCGTGCGCGTACATGGCGGCGCGGCCGCAGTTGATGGACGCCGCCTCGGCGTGCTTGCGGACGACGATCTGCGCCAGGGCGCCGAGCTGGTTCACCGGGGCACGCCCGCCGCGCCGGTGCGCACCGTTGCCAGCAGGTTGGCAAGCAGGGCACGACCCAGCGGCGTTCCGATCGATTCGGGGTGGAACTGCACTCCCTCGACCGCATCGTGCCGGTGCCGGAGGCCCATGACGGTTCCGTCCGCTGTCCAGGCCGTGACCGCGAGGTCTGACGGAACGGACGCCTGTTCTGCGATCAGCGAGTGATACCGCGTGGCGCGCAGTGGGGAGGGCAACCGCGCGAAGACTCCGGCGCCGTCGTGGAAGACGTCACTGCACTTGCCGTGCATGAGCACGCCGGCATTGACAACGCTGCCACCGTAGGCAATCGCGATTGCCTGGTGCCCGAGGCAGACACCGAGCACCGGGATGGCCGCGGCGGCGGCGGCGCGCACCAGTTCGACGCAGATGCCGGCATTCTCGGGGCGGCCCGGCCCCGGTGACATGACGATCGCCTGCGGCTGGGCGGCCACGACCTCGGCAGCCGTGGCCGCGTCGTTGCGCATGACCTCGGTTGCGGCGCCGAGCTCGCCGAGGTACTGCACCAGGTTGTAGGTGAACGAGTCGTAGTTGTCGACCACCAGCACACAACCGCGCAAGGCAGCGGCCTGGTATGCGCTCATAGCGCATTCACGCGGTTGACGGCGAGGAGTGCTGCGCTGAGCTTGTTGTCGATCTCGCGGGCCTCCTCTGCCGGGGTGGAGTCGGCGACTATCCCTGCTGCCGCCTGGAGGTACGCGCGGCCGCCCACCACCACCACGGTGCGCAGCGCGATCGCGGTGTCGAGGGCGCCTCCGCTGCCAATGTAGCCCACCGCCCCCGCATACGGGCCTCGTGCATGCGGCTCGAGCGCCGAGATGATCTCCATGGCGCGGATCTTGGGCGCCCCGGTGACCGTGCCGGCCGGGAATGTGGCGCGCAGCGCATCGAGCGCGGAGAGTCCCGGCGCAAGTCGTGCGCGGATGCCGCTGACCAGGTGCATGACGTTCGAGTAGCGCTCGACGGTGCCGAGCTCGTGCACCTCGACGCTGCCGGTGGCGGCGACGCGGCCGACGTCGTTGCGGCCGAGGTCGACGAGCATGAGGTGCTCGGCCTGCTCCTTCTCGCTGGTGCGCAATTCCGCCTCCATGGCGGCGTCCTCGGCTTCGCTGTAGCCGCGTCGTCGGGTGCCCGCGATGGGGCGGTAGTCGACGTGGTCGGCGCGTACCCGAACCAGCATCTCTGGAGACGCCCCGACCAAAGTCGCGACGGGACCGCTGACATAGAAGAGGTACGGGGTGGGACTGGAGTCCCGCAGCGCTGTGTACAGCGTGAACGGATGAGCGGACAGTTCGACGCTGAACCGTCGCGAGATCTGCACCTGGAAGATGTCGCCGGCAACGATGTGGTCGAGCGCACGTGAGACGGCGTGCAGAAACTGCCGGCGCGGGAAGCTGGATGCGCCATCGGCGAGCCTCGGACGCGGCAGCGCGACGTATCCGTGTTGCAGCGGCGCGGCGGCCACCGCGCGCGGGTTGTCGATGGCCCCGCGCTGTGGCGGCGCCGCGGTGATGCGCGCGTGCAGCGCGTCGAGTCGCGCACAGGCCCGGGCGTGCGCCACCTCGACATCACCGTCCGCGCGTCGCACCTGCGTGACCAGGAGAATGCGCGCTTGGGCGTGATCGAAGACCGTGAGCGTGCGATAGAGGGCGAAGCCGCTGACCGGCAGCTGCGGGTTTGCAGACCGCGGTGGCGGCAGCGTCTCGTAGCTACCGGCCGACTCGTAGCCGAGGTATCCGACCCAGCCGCCGACGAAGGGTGTGTCGAGCCCGGGGACAGGCGCCACTCGCTCCGCCAGCACCGCTGCCAGGGGCGCGAGCGGGTCGACGCGGTCCACCGGGGCCAGCTCGACTGGGTCGTGCCCCAGGAACGAGAAGCCGTGCATCCCGCCGGGCTCGGTCGCCGACTCGAGGAGGAAGCAGTGACCGTCGACGCCGAGGCGCTGCATCAGGGTAACCGGCGTCTCGTCGCCCGCGGGCACTTCCCTCAGCAACGGGACGACGTCGTGGGTGTCGAGGAGCTTCGTGGTGGTGGGTAGGTCGGGTCGCACGGGCGCAACGGTCATGTTCGTGGTGGCGCGACGACGACCGGCGGCGTTATGCGGACGCGGCGGCCCCGGCGCCGAGGTGGAGCGCGATGCGGTCGATGGCTGACTGCAGGTTCGCCACCGAGTTCGCGTAGCTGAGCCGGACGTGGCCGGCACCGTGCGCCCCGAAGCTGCTCCCGGCCAGGGTGGCCACTCCCATCTCGTCGAGCAGGGCGGTCTGCAGCTCGCGGTCGCTCCAGCCGGTGGCGGTGATGTCGGGGAAGACGTAGAAGGCGCCGGAGGGACGGTGGCAGCTGATGCCGGGGATGCGGTTGAGACCGTCGACGAGAAGGTCGCGGCGCTGGCGGAACTCACTCACCATCGCGTCCACGGCCGCGTCGGACTCCGGCGAGTCGAACGCCTCGATGGCGGCCAGCTGGGTGAAGGCCGCGGCGCAGGACGAGCTGTTGATCATCAGAGTGTCCATCTTGGCTGCGAGGGCGCGCGGCATCGCCCCGAACCCCAGCCGCCAGCCGCACATGGCCCACGCCTTGCTGACACCACCGAGCAACACCGTGCGCTCCGCCATGCCGTCGATGCTGTACAGGGAGACATGCTCGCCGTCGTAGCAGAGACGCTCGTAGATCTCGTCACTCAGCACCATCAGGTCGTGCTCGATCGCCAACTGCGCGATCGCCTCGCAGTCGGCGCGTGTCAGAACGCCCCCGGTGGGGTTGGCCGGGCTGTTGACGATGAGCAACCTGGTGCGGGGCGTGACCAGTGAGCGCAACTCGTCGACGTCGAGCCGGAAGTCATTGCTCTGGCGGATCGGCGCCGACACCGGCACGGCCCCGATGAAGTTGACCAGCGATCGATAGATGGCGTACCCCGGGTCGGGCACGATCACCTCGTCACCGGCTTCGATGGTGGCCAGCAGCAGGAAGGCGAGGATGTTCTTGCTGCCCGGCACCACCACGATGTTCTCGGCCGCGGTGGGCACGCCGGTGCGCTTGGTGACGTACGCCGCGGTGGCGTCGCGGACCGCTGGGATGCCACTGGCCGGTGTGTAGTGGGTGGCGCCGTTGTTGAGCGCGCTGGTGGCGGCGTCGATGATGTTCTGAGGCGTGGCGAAATCGGGCTCGCCGATCTCGAGATGGATGATGTCGCGGCCCTCGGCCTCGAGCCGGCGAGCGTGGGCGAGCACCTCGAACGCGCTCTCGGTACCGAGACGGGACATGCGCTCGGCCCAGCGGAAGTTCACGCTCGCAGCGCCAGCGGCGGCAGGTCACCCAAGTAGGGCTCCGGCTGCACGTCGACGGTCTCCACGCGGGCATGGCTGGGACCGTCGTGGAGCAGCCTCACCAGTTGCTCGACTTCATGCCGGCCGCCTTCGACGACACATTCGAGGCTGCTGTCCGGGCGGTTGGCGACCGTGCCGTGCAGGCCTGCGCCGTGATCGATCACGAAGGCGCGAAAGCCCACCATCTGCACCCTCCCCCGCACGGTCGCGCGCACGCGGACCTGCTCGGACATGATCGCGGAGTATAAGGCGGCCCGGTCAGGCGGCGACGGGCGCCGGCGTCAGGCGACGGATGACCGGCAGCATGTCCCTGGTCGTTGTCATCTTGCTTCCCGCCAGCTCTGACATCAACGCGAGGATGCGGCGCTGGACGGGCGCCTCGTGGTCACGGCCCGGCAGGTACCAGTTGAGCATCCGGCTGATGTACTCCGGGTCCTCGAGCTGGCCGCACACGCTTGGCGAGGTCATCGTGGTGGGATGCTTGGGGGCGTCGTTGGTGCTGCGCAGCATCCACAGCGTCATGCGCAGCACGGCCGGCAACTCGTCCGGCTTGTTGGCGATCGCCTTGCGGAGGTACTTGGCGTAGCAGGCGGCGTGACGCAGCTCGTCGGCGGCGAGGATCTTGAAGATCTTGCGCAGCAGCGGCTCGGGGGCGTTGTGGCTGAAGGCCTGGTACCAATGCGCGAGGCGCTGCTCACCGCAGAAGTGCATGGTCAGCGTCTCGATGGCCGGTCCCTCAGCGAAGGTGAGGCGGAGCCGGGGAAGCTCAGTGACCTCGTCGAAGGTCTCGCCGCACTGCTCGAGGTATTTGCGCAGCACCATGTGGTGCTTCATCTCTTCGTAGAACCAGATCGACACGAAGCTGCAGAAGTCGATGTCCGTGTAGAAATCGCGCAGGAACATCTCGGTGGCGTACAGCGCGCTCAACTCGGTGAGGCAGATCTGCCGGAGGTCGTGGATCCACTGGTCGGTCAGCAGGCTGCGATCGATGGTGGTGAAGTCGATCTCGTCGGCGAAGTTCCAGCGGGCGCGCTCGAGGCGTACAAAGAGGTCGTCGTAGAGCATGTCATGAGTGTCAGGCACCCGTTCCGCCGAAGCCATCGGCCCGCGCCACACAAATTCACATCAATTTTTTGGCCACGGTGTCCATAATGGCCCCGATGTCGAAGACTTTGCCTCCGGCGGCGAGCGTGTCTCCTGACAAATGGGCCGCCACGGCCACATTGCCGCCGGAGATCACCGATCATCTGCTCGCCGAGGTCGACATCATCGCCCGCCGCATGACGCGACGGATCGCCGCCGAGATCAACCTGCCCCCCCAGTTCCGCAGCGTCGGCTATCTCCGCCTCGTCACCGGCGCCTGCCGTGACGCGCTGAGGACCCTGGTACGGCTCCTCCGCGACGGCCGGGGACTGCGCACCGCCGACCTGCAGCGACTCGGCAACATGGGCGCACAGCAGGCGGAGATGGGCGTGCCGCTCGAGGTGCTCCTGGCTGCCTATCGGCTGGCGGCGCGGGTGGTCTGGCGCGAGCTCATCGGCGAGTCCGCCGGGCTGGAGGCGCTTCCTCGAGCCACCGTGATCGCGGTGACCGGCCAGGTGCTCGAATACCTCGACGAGATCAGCGGGGCGGTGGGCTCGGCCTACCTCGAGACCCGCGAGCGCCTGATGCGCCGCCGCGACCTCGATCGCGATCGGCTGCTCCAGCGGCTGGTCGCCGGCGATGCCACCCCCGAGTTTCGCCGCCTCGCCGCCGCCGCCGAGCTCGACCTCCAGCCCCCGTACCACGTGCTCGCCTGCATCGTCGATTCCACTGCGGCCGAGGGGGCGCTGGAGCACGCGCTGCGGGCGCGCAATGTGCTGCTGGTCGCCGATCAGCCCGGGACCTGGATCGCGCTGGTCCCCGGCCGCGATGGCGTCGCGCAGGTTCTCGAGGACACCCAGGGTCACCTCCCCCAACCGGGTGCGGTGCGCTGGGGCATCGGACCGATGGCCGCCAGCCTCGACGAGGTCGCTGAGAGCGCGCGGCGTGCCCGCGAGGCGCTGAACGTCGGTCTGCGGCTCGACCCGTACGCACACGTCTGGGACGACGCGGCGGTCGGCATCTTCGCCACCTTGGCCACCGATCCCGCCGCCATGGCTCGGTACGTGGAACACGTCCTCGGTCCCGTGCTCGCGTTGCCCGCGGTCCGAAGTGGGCCGCTGCTCGACACGCTCGATGCCCTGCTGGCCACCCCGAGCCTCAACCACGCGGCCGGCGCGCTGCACCTCCACCGCCACACCGTCGTGTACCGCACTCGTCGCCTCGCCGAGCTGGGCATCAGCCTCGATGCTTCGTCAGCCCCACACCGCCTCTGGCTGGCGCTCCAGTGCCATCGACTGCTCAACGCTGTGGGGCGATCGTGAGTCGTCTGCCCACCGCCGACGACTTCGCCGTTCTCGGCCTCCGTGCCGGAGCGGGCGACGGCGAGATCCGTGCCGCCTACCGGAAGCTGGCCAAGATCCACCACCCCGACCGCAACCCCGGTGACGCCACCTCGCTTCTGACCTTCCGCCGGATCACGGAGAGCTACGCCGCCCTGCGCGACCACGAACGGCCGGCGGCGAGCCCGGCGCCGAACTCTCCACTCTCGGCTGCGGTTGCCGCCCGGCGACGGGCTTCGTCGCGCCGCGGCACCGGGACGGCCACAACGCAACTCGCCGACATCCCGGTGGGAGGTTCTGTCTGGGTCGACGCGTGCGCGCTCCTGGTTGCGCCCGATCGCTCCGCCGCCCTGCGGCCGGCGGCAAGCAGCGTGCTCTTCCCGACCCCAGAGAACGAGATCCGCGTCGAGCGGAGGGCGGACGGCTTCCACGTGTTCATGCCGCCACAGCCCTCAGCGCGATGGAGGGTGGGCAGCGAGGCAGAGACGGAGGGGCTGGCGGTGGCGGCCGTGTGGGTCGGCGAGCATCCTGACGGCCCACCGGGGTCGCCATCGGCGGCGCGGGTGCCGCTGCGGCTGCTCAGCGGCACCGTCGGGGAGATGGACCTCGGCGACCGCGGCTGGACCTCGGCCGATGCGGTGACTGTCAACGCCGAGGGTGCCTGGAGCGTCGACCTGGCCCACCCGGTGAGCCAGGACCCCCATCGTGAGGTTCGGGTGCGCATCCTTCGCGATGTCGACGGCTTCCGCATTCACAGCGACCTGCCTGCGTCGGAGTGGGCTCCGAGCGCCGGCCAGGGCGACGACGGCGGTGCAGTGGTGGTGGACGCCATGCTGGCCGGGGTCAGGTACCCGCTGCCGCCGGCCTCGGCCTGAGCGGCGGCGCTCATTTGGCGATGAGCGTCTCCCCCTCCGCCTCGCGGGCGAGCATGAAGAGCAGGTCCGAACAGCGATTGAGGTAGCGAAGCACCTCGGTGTTGGCGAGGCCACCCGCGCGCTCCAGGGTCACGGTGCGACGCTCGGCACGCCGGACGAAGGTTCTCGCCAGGTCGATGGCGGCGGCCACGGGGGTGCCGCCGGGGATGACGAAACCCTTGGGCAGCCCGACACGCGCTTCGAGGTCGCCCACCTCGGCATCGAGGGCTTCGACCATGGCGGGACTGACGGTGGCGAAGTGCTTCTCCAGCTTGTGGCGGTCCGCACTGGCGGTGGCCAGCTCGGCGCCGACAGTGAAGAGATCGCGCTGCAGGTCGAGAAGCCGTCTTGCCCGCGATGGATCAGAGCAGAGGGCGCGAGCCAGTCCGAGGGCGGAGATCGCCTCGTCGAGCGCTCCATACGCCTCGGTGTGCAGATCGTCCTTGGGAACGCGGCCTCCGTAGAGCAGGCTGGTCTCGCCGCGGTCCCCGTGGCGGGTGACGATGCTCACACCACGCGGCCGCCATCCGCCGCGGCCTCTGCCATGAGCTTCAGGGCGATGTCCGCGTGACCGCGAGCACGCTCCTCCACCCATTTGCTGGCGGCGATGGTGGCCGTCGTCGCGTCGCCGACAGCGGTGGTGATCTGACGGGTGAGCTGGGCGCGGACGTCGCCCGCGGCGAAGATGCCGGGCACGCTGGTCATCATCGTCATCGGGTCGGTGATGTAGTAGCCGCCCTTGTCGTGGTCGACATGACCGTCGATCAGCGTCGTGTTGGGGATGAACCCGACGAAGATGAACACCCCGCCCACGTCGAGCCGCGACCGCGCGCCGCTGACCGTGTCGCGGAGCTGCAGGTGGCTCACCTTGTGCTCGCCGTTGATCGACTCGACCTCCTTGTTGACCAGGATCTCGATCTTGGGATGGGCGCGCGCCTCCTCGATGAGGATGGGCTGAGCGCGGAACTCCTCGCGGCGGTGGATCAGGCTCACCTTGGTCGCATAGCGGGTCAGGAACACCGCCTCCTCGACGGCGGCGTCGCCGCCTCCGACCACGGCAAGCTCGAGGTCCTGGAAGAAGGCGCCGTCGCACACCGCGCAGTAGGAGACGCCCCTGCCCGCCAGCTCGATCTCACCGGGCACCTCGAGCTTGCGCGGGTTGCCGCCGGCGGTGACGATGACGGCGGGGGCGCGGTATTCGCCGGCGTCGGTCTCGACCACCTTCATCCCATCCGCCTCGATGCGGATGCTCTGCGCTGGCGAGTAGACCATCTCGGTGCCGAAGTGCTCGGCCTGGGCGAGCATGGCGGCGGCAAGCTCACCACCGAGGATGCTCTTGAAGCCGGGGTAGTCCTCGATCAGCTCGGTGTTGAGCAGCTGGCCGCCGGGTGCCTTGGCCTCGATGACCACGGCGCGGATCTTGCTGCGGCCGGCGTACAGCGCGGCGGTCAAGCCCGCCGGACCGGCGCCGATGATGGCGATGTCGTAGTCGTTCACTGTGCCTTCACCGTACCCGATCGCGGGCATGGTGAAGCGGTGGCGCGCTGAGTCACCGGGCGGCGAAGCTCCTCAGCTCGGGGAGCACGCGGCTCAGCGGAATCGCGTATGCCTCGGTGGTCGACTTGCTGGCCAGGGTCAGGATACCCACCACCTGGCCGCTGCTGTCGAGGACCGGACCTCCGCTGTTGCCCGGGTAGATGGTCTGGCCGTCGAGCACCAGCATGTCGTGGTACTCGGTGGTGACCGGGGGCTGCCCCGTGGTGGTGTCGCCGGTGACCGGGACATCCGGCTGCACTGCGGTGGCGGACTCGTCAGTGATGTCGCCATGCCCGGTGGCGTGGCTGCTGGCGATGACCACCACCGGTCGGGGCAGGCCGCTGAGAAGGGTGGCCAGCGGCGTCAGCGGTATGCCGGGAAAGCCGTCACGGCTGCGCACCACCGCGATGTCGAGGTCGCGATCCACGCCGACCACGCTGCCCACGTGGGACGAGCCGTCCCGGCCGCGAATGCGCACCGCCAGCTCGCCCTGGACGACGTGGGCGTTGGTGACGAAGTCGCCCTTGGCGTCGATCAGCCACCCGGTGCCCAGCCCCTCAGCGTTGTTTCCCAGCGCCTCGATGGTCACCGTCCGGCCCAGCTCGGCGCGTGCCAGGTCGTCGATCGAGAGAGCCGGCGGCGGGGCGAGCGTGGTGGCCCTGGGCGGCTGCGCAGCCGTGCGCAGGAGCTCCGTGCGGTTGACGGTCACCAGGAACGTGACGACGCCGACAAGGAGCGCGCAGGCAGCGGAGATGAGCAGGGTGACAGAACGCGTGCTGAGGGGCTGGCGCGGAGGTGACACGACCGCGAATTGTGCGGGACGACCTACACGGTGCCGCGCGGTGGGTCGAGCACGCCGGATTCGGCGAGGCGCCGCACCGCGTGGGCGCGGTGGGAGACGCGATCCTTGGCGTCAGCGCCGGCTTCGCCGAAAGTCACGCCCAGCTCGTCGCTGAGGAAGATGGGGTCATACCCAAAACCGTTGCTGCCGCGGGGCTCCACGATCGTGCCCCGGCACTCGCCGTGCGCGACGACCGGTTCGGCGCCAGGGCGGGACAGCGCCAACGCGCACACGTACCGGGCGTGGCGGTCGTCCGGGGTGCGCCGATCGACCTCGGCGAGCAGCGCCAGCATCCGCTCCCGATCGGTGGTGCGCGGGCCCAGCCAGCGCGCCGACTCGGGGCCGGGCCAGCCGTGCAGAGCGTCGATCTCGATGCCGCTGTCGTCGCCCAGCGTGGGCAGCCCCGATGCCGAGCTGACCGCGGCCGCCTTGGCCAGCGCGTTGTCGGCGTACGTCGGTCCGGGCTCATCGATCTGTGCCGCGAAGCCGACCTGCTCGAGCGACAGAAGCAGCCACGGGAACCGGGCGAACAGCCGCCGGAACTCGATGACCTTGGCGGGGTTGCTGCTGGCCACGACCAGCTCGCGGACCTCGCCCGGATCCCCGGCGGCTCTCACGCTGCGCCGAGCGCCGCCGTCTGGATGGCGAAGAGTGCCTGCATTCCGGTCGCGGCCAGCTCGAGCATGCTGTCCATCTCCGAGCGCGAGAACGGCTCGAGCTCGGCGCTGCCCTGCAGCTCGATGAAGCGACCGTCGCCGCTGCCCACGCAGTTCATGTCGGTGTCGGCCGCGGAATCCTCCAGGTAGTTGAGGTCGAGCCGGGGTTCGCCGGCGATGATGCCTGCGCTCACGGCCGCGACCTGCCAGCGCAGCGGGTCGCGCTTGACCAGCCCCGCGGCGCGCAGCTTGGCGACCGCGAGCGCGAGCGCCACGTAGCCGCCGGTGATCGACGCGGTGCGGGTGCCGCCGTCGGCGACCAGCACGTCACAGTCGATGAAGATGCTGCGCTCGCCGAGCAGAGAGAAGTCCACGGCGGCGCGCAGGCTGCGGCCGATCAGACGCTGGATCTCCTGGACGCGGCCGTCGACGCGCCCCTTGCGCCCGTCGCGCTCAGTCCGCGTCATCGTGCTGCGGGGCAGCATCGAGTACTCCGCTGTGACCCAGCCACGGCCGCTCCCCTTGCGGAACGGAGGCACTCGTTCCTCCACGCTGGCCGCGCAAAGAACCCGGGTGTCGCCGACCGTGATCAGCGCGCTACCTTCGGCGTACGGCAGCGGCCCGAGCTCGATCGAGGTGGGACGCAGCTGGTCAGGTGTTCGGCCATCGGGGCGCATTGGCCACGCAGTGTAGTGACCGCGCCGGCGCCCGCAAATCAGCCGGTCAGCGCTTGAGCGCCTTGTCGAGGATGACGATCGACGCTTCGAAGAAGATGATCAGGGGGATGAACAGCGCCGTGGGCGTGTAGGGATCCGCGCCCGGGGTGACGATCAGCGCCGCGAAGATGATCCCCACCCAGATGACCTTGCGCTTGCGGCGCAGCATTCGCGAAGAGACGATCCCCAGAAGCCCGAGCAAGATGATGACCACCGGAAGCTCGAAGGTGACCCCGAACGCGACGATGAGGATGATCAGGAAGGAGAGGTAGGAGTTGATGTCGGGGAGGTAGACGGCGCTCCCACCGAGGAACGTGGCCAGGAAGTTGAGCCCGATCGGCATCACGAAGTAGGCGAATGCCGCACCGGCGCCGAAGAGCAAGAGCGCTGAGCCAATGAACGGACCGACGAACTTCTTCTCGACCGGTCGGAGCCCCGGTGACACGAAGGTCCACGTCTGCCAGACAAGCACGGGCAGCGCCCCGACCAGGCCAATGATCATGGAGATCTTGATGGGGATGGTCAGCCCCTCCGTGGGGCTGCTGAACACCGCCTGCGAGGTGATGTGGTTGTTGGTCCTGCTCAGCACCGTGGTGAGCGGCCGGAGAAGGAAATCGAGGATGTCGCCATGGAAGACGAAGGCGGCGATGGTGGCGACAAGCCAGGCGATGGAGGAGATGAGCAGGACCCGACGGAGCTCCTCGAGGTGCTCCACGATGGTCATGCGGCGCTCGTCGCCGGCCACTCCCTGCACCTCTCAGCGCCTCCACAGGAAGGCGGTCAACGTCAGACGGCGGTAGTGTGGTCGCCCTCGCCGGCGGCGCGCTCGCCGGCAGGCGGGGCCGCAGCGCCGCCCACGGGCGCGGGCTGCGCGACCGGCGCCGGTGTCACCGGCACGGCGGCACCCGGGGCGGGCTCGGTGGGCGCGCTCGCCGGGGGTGTCCCTGTGGCATCGCCGGACTGCGTGGCCTTGTGGAACTCGTCGCGGGTCTCGGAGGTGGCCTTGCGGAACTCACGGATCCCGCGACCCAGGCCGGAGCCGATGTCGGGCAGCTTGCCGGGACCCCAAACGATCAGGACGATCACCAGCAGGAGGAGGATGTATCCCCAATGGCCGGTGCCAAGGCCTGGCATCGCGATCAACCTCCGTTTGTGTCGCCGGTCGGGATCTCCGTCCGGGGCCTCGTCTGAGGCACCTTCCTACTCTAGCATCGCATCTTGCGGAACCCCGAGGACTCGCTGAGACGCTTGTCCTGGTTACGCAGACGATCGGGCGGCGGATGACATCGCGCGCGAGGTGGTCGGGTGCGCACTGAGCCCGGCGGCGAAGCCCTCGATGGCGCGGTCGATGTCGGCGGTCGTGTGGGCGGTCGAGATGAATCCGGCCTCGAACTGCGAGGGCGGCCAGAGCACGCCCGAAGCCAGCCATGAGGCATGGACGCGCGAGAACGCGGCCGTGTCTGCGTGCGTCGCCTGTGCGTAATCGTCAACGGCGGAGGTGCCGATGAACGGGGTGAGCATGCTGCCGGCTCGGTTCACCGCGCAGGCGACGTCCGCAGCGGCGGCCGCCTCCGCCAGGCCGCCGGCCAGGGCAGCTCCGAGGATCTCGAGCCGCGCGTAGGCGTCACCGTTCTTCAGCTCGTCGAGCACTGCGCACCCCGCGGCCATCGCCAGCGGGTTGCCCGACAGCGTCCCAGCCTGGTAGACGTCGCCGGCCGGGGCAAGCCGCTCCATCAGCGCCCGCGGCCCGCCGAACGCGCCCACCGGCAGGCCGCCGCCGATCACCTTGCCGAGGCAGGTGAGGTCGGGGCGGACGGAGAACAGCGCCTGGGCACCGCCGTAGGCCAGGCGGAAGCCGGTCATGACCTCATCGAAGATGAGCAGGACGCCGGAGCGCGCGGTCACGGCGCGCAGCGTCCTCAGGTATCCCTTGGCAGGGAGCACGCAGCCCATGTTGCCGGCGACCGGCTCGACGATCACCGCGGCGACGCGGTCGCCCTCGCGGTCGAGCACCGCCGCCACCGCCGCGACGTCGTTGTAGGGCACCACGATGGTGTCGGCCACCGCCGCTGCCGGCACCCCGGGCGAGCCGGGCAGGCCGAGGGTGGCCACGCCCGACCCGGCCGTCGCCAGGAACGCGTCAGCATGGCCGTGGTAGCCGCCCGCGCACTTGACCACGCGGTCGCGCCCGGTCACGGCGCGGGCCAGCCGCAGGGCCGACATGGTCGCCTCCGTCCCCGAGTTCACGAAACGGACCATCTCCATCGACGGCATGGCCGCGGTGATCCGCTCCGCCAGCTCGACCTCCACCGCGGTGGTGGTGCCGAACGCGGTGCCGCGCTGGGACTGCGCCTGCAGCGTCGCGGCCACCGCGGGGTGGCCGTGGCCGAGGATGTGCGGCCCGTACGCCAGGATGAAGTCCACGTACTCGACGCCGTCCTCGTCGAAGAGGTGTGCCCCGGCAGCGCGGGCGATCACCGGCGGGTCGCCGCCGACCGCGGTGAACGCGCGCACGGGGCTGCTGACGCCACCAGGCAGCACACGCGCGGCGCGTTCACGCCACTCCGCCGAGGTGATCCGCGATTCCGCGGCGGTCACTGCTGCACGGTGACCGTCACGCTCTGCATCACGTCACCCTGCTTGATGGCCGCGGCGACATCGACGCCCGATGCGACCTTGCCGAGCAGGTTGTAGAGCGGTTGCAGCTTGGTGGTGTCGTCGGCGATGCAGATGAAGAACTGCGAGCCGTTGGTGTTGACGCCGCTGTTGGCCATCGCCACGGCGCCCAGCGCGTACTGCGCGAGGACCGGCTCATCATTGAACTTGTAGCCGGGGCCGCCCTTGCCGGTCCCTTTGGGGTCGCCGCCCTGCACCACAAAGCTGGGCACGACGCGGTGAAACGTGAGGCCGTCGTAGAAGTGGTTGCGCGCCAGGACCACGAAGTTGTTGACGGTCTGGGGCGCCAGGCGGGGCTGGAGGCAGATCACGATGTTGCCTTTGGCGGTCTTGATGGTGGCCTCGTACAGCTTGGTGGGGTCAATCTGCATCGACGGTGGGGCGCTGTACACATGCGGGTCGGTCGGCTCCCCCAGGGGTTGCAACGGCACCCCGAAGCTGACCGCGCTGCAGTCGGCGAACGCGACATCTGTGGGCGATGCGCTGCTGCTCACCGACGTTGACGGCGAGACTGCGCCGGCGGGCGAGTTCACGGAATTGGCTCTGTCGATGAAGACGATGGCCACCACCAGCGCACCGACGAGGAGCGCCCCCGCTGCCAGCGAGAAGGGCAGCCGCGTCGGCGGGGTGGGCGTTCGGTCAGACACGATCTCGTTCCTCCCGGATCCAGCGCGCAGCGCGGCGCGCGTCGTAGCTGATGACGAGGTCGGCGCCGGCGCGACGGATTGCGGTCAACGCTTCGAGCACAGCCGCACGTTCGTCGAACGCCCCCGCCGCAGCGGCGGCGTGGAGCATGGCGTATTCGCCGCTGACGCAGTAGGCGGCCAGAGGCAGGTCGGTGACGTCGCGGACGCGCGCGACCACGTCGAGCGCGGTCAGCGCCGGCTTGACCATGAGCATGTCCGCACCCTCGTCCACGTCGATGAGCGCCTTGCGCACCGCCTCGCGCTGGTTGGCGACGTCCACCTGGTAGCTGCGCCGATCGCCGCTCTGCGGTGTGCAGTCGGCGGCCTCGCGGAACGGTCCGTACATCACCGACGCGAACTTGGCGCTGTACGCCATCACCGCGGTGTCGGCGAATCCGTTATCGTCGAGCGCCTGCCTGATCGCGGCGACCTGACCGTCCATCATCCCGCTGGGGGCGATGATGTCGGCGCCCGCGGCCGCCTGGGCGACGGCGATCCGGCCGTAGAGCTCGATGGTGGAGTCGTTGTCGACACTGCAATCGTCGCGGAGCACCCCGCAATGTCCGTGGTCGGTGTATTCGTCCAGGCAGCAGTCGGCGATGAGCACGGCGTCGCCGTGGCTGTGGCGCAGAGAGCGCAGCGCCCTCTGCACGATGCCGTCCTCGGCCCACGCCTGCGAGCCGATGCCGTCCTTGCGCACGGGAAGGCCGAAGAGGATGACTGCCCCGCAGCCCACGCTGAGCGCGTCGTCGACGGCGGCGGTGAGGGACTCGATGGTCTCCTGCTGCTGGCCGGGCATCGAAGCGATCGGCACCGGCGCGTCGATCCCCTCGCGCACGAAGACCCCCTGGATGAGGTCACCGGGGTGCAGCCGGGTCTCGCGCGCCAGGGCACGCAGACCCGCTGTGCGGCGCAGACGGCGTGGTCGCTCAACTGGGAAGGGCATCGGTAGCTCAGGGTAGCCGCTTGGCGCCGAGGACCTGCACTGTGGCGTCGACAACACCCTGCGCGGTGTGGTGGTCGGCCGTGATCACCGTGGCCCAACCAGCATGTCGTGCCGCCGCGGCGGTGACCGGTCCGATGCACACCGCCGGACACTCCGGCAGGGACGAACCCTCCAGCCCGCGGGTGAAGTTGGCGACGGTGCTGCCGCTGGTGAAGGTGACCGCATCCGGGGAAGTCGCCGACAGGGCGTCAAGCAGCGCCGTTGCCGACCCCGGAGGCAGCACCGAGCGATAGGCGGCGATGACCTCGACACGAGCGCCGGCGGCGCGGAGCACCCGGGCGACGTCGTCGCGACCGCCCGCTGCCGCGACGACGAGGACATCCGTCGCTCCGGGACGCCGCGCGGCCAGCTCCTCGCCCAGCGACTGGGCCGTCTGCCCCGCCGCCACCAGGTCGGGCTCGATCCCACGCGATTGCAGCGCCGCCTGGGTCGCCGGTCCGACCACCCCGATACAGACGCCGTCGAGCGTGCTGCGCTCGACGAGGCTGTCGACGAGGAGGTCGACACCGGTCTGGCTGGTCAGCACCAGCCACGCGCCGGGACGCCCGGCTCGGAGCCGTTGGACGGCGGCGGCAAGGGCGTTCGAACCGAGAAGTTGCTCCGTGGCGATCAAGGGCACGCGAACCACCGTCGCGCCCGCCTGGTCGAGGAGCTGACCGAGGCGGTCACCCTTGGCGGCGCCACGGGTGACCAGCACGGTGCGGCCGGCCAATGGGAAAGCGGCGCTCACCTCAGGGCCGCGGCCACCCCCGCTGCCAGGCCGGCAGCGTCATCTGGGTCGCCGGCGAGCTCGGCGCGCGTCACCGCTCCATCCCTGCCCAGGGCGGCCGAGACCACGAGGCGGTCCCCCTCCAGCCGCGCCCAGACCCCCAGCGGCAGCAGGCAGCCGCCGCCGAGCGCGAGCAGGACGGCGCGCTCGCAGGTCACGGCCAGCTTGGTGGTGGCGTCGCCGGCAGCCGCGCCCACCTCCGCAGCGGCCGAGCCGGAGAGGGCCTCGAGCGCGATCGCCCCCTGCCCGGGAGCCGGCACGAACTGGCGGGGGTCGAGCCTCTCCGAGATCCGGGCCGACAGGCCGAGCCGATCCAAGCCCGCCGAAGCGACCAGCAGGCCGTCCACCTCGCCGGCATCGAGCTTGTGCAGCCGGGTGTCGACATTGCCGCGGATGGGCACGCTGCGCAGCCCCGGCCTGATGGCGGCGAGCAGGGCCGAACGCCGCGCGCTGCTGCTGCCCACGGTGGCTCCATCGTCGAGGAGATCGAGCGGCGAGCCGTCGCGGGTCACCAGCGCGTCGCTGGGATCGGCGCGGCGCAGCATGGCCACGACGTCGAGGCCCTCCGCCAGCGTCGTCGGCAGGTCCTTGGCGCTGTGCACCGCGATGTCGGCGTCACCGTCGAGGATGCACCGTTCGATCTCGGCCGTGAACCAGCCCTGTCCCTCCATCTGGTCGATCGGAGACTGGTTGCGGTCGCCTCCGGTCCTGACCACCACCAGGCGGGCGTCCCGGCTGCCGCCCGCCTCGAGGGCTGTGGCGACCAGCGCGGCCTGCGCCCGTGCCAGCGGGCTGCCCCGCGTTGCCAGGCGCAGCACCGCGACCCCGGCGGCCCCGCTCACGAGGCGGCGAGCCTTTTTCCCCCGTCCGCGTCGTGCTCACCCCGCGCGTCCGCGTCGAGGGCAGCGCCGTCGAGGGCAAACGCGTCGCGTAGGGTCAGGGCCACCGCCGGGTCGTCCGCGAATTCGCGCAGGTAGGTGATCGGCGCGTGCAGGAGCTTGCCGACGATGCTGCGGCTGAGCTGCTGGATGCGATCGACGGTGGTGGCGTCCACCCCGGGCATCCGCGCCAGGGTGCGCGCCACCTCCCGGCGACGCAGCGTCTCCGCCTGGCGCACCAGCGCACCGATGGTCGGCCCGGCAGTGTCGCGCTCCTCGATGACGGTCAGCGCGTGAACCACCTCGGCTTCGATGATCGATGTCGCCTCGGCAAGCGCCGAGAGCCGCCGGCCCTGCAAAACGGCGATGCGCACGGCCATGGCGTCGACATCGATCAGGGTGACCCCCGGCACCGCGGCGGCGGCGGGCTCGACGTCGCGCGGGACCGCGATGTCGATGATGCCCAGCGGCCGGTGGCCGCGCATCACCTGCATCTCGGCGACGTCGGCGGCTGACAGGATCGACGCGGTGCTGTTGGTGCAGGAGACCACGACGTCGATGTCGGCGGCGGCGGCAACAGGGTCGCTCACCGCGACCGCGCCGGTGCCGAGCTCGGCGGCGAGGGCCACCGCGGACTCGCCGCCTCGCGAGACCACCAGCACCCGTGCACCGGCCCGGCTGAGACGGCGGGCGGCGAGCGTGCTCATCGCCCCCGCACCGAGGACGAGGACGCCCCGTGAAGAGAGGTCGCCGGCAATCTCGGCGGCGATCTCCACTGCGGCATCGGCCAGGCTTCCGGCACGGCGGCCGATGCTGGTCTGGGCGCGCACCCGCTTGCCGGCGGTGACCGCGCGGCGCAGCACGTAGTCCAGGCTCGCGTCCAGCGAGCCCGCCTCACGCGCCAACTGGTGGGCATCCCGGAACTGGCCGAGGACCTGGACCTCCCCCACCACCATGCTTTCGAGGCCGCCGGCGACACGCAGCATGTGCCGGATGGCCTCAGCGTCGCGGAGAGCGAAGAGGTGCGCGTCGATGGCCCGGTCGCCAGTTGGGTCGAGGTACTGGGCCAGCCGCGGGCAGACCTCGTCCGCCAGCTCCGTGGTCGGGCAGCTCACATAGAACTCCGTCCGATTGCACGTCGACAGCACGGCCGCGCCGCGGAGGCCGCAGTGGCCGACGAGGTAGCGGAGCAGCGCCGTTGCCTCGGAGGCCGGGACCACCGCACGCTCCCGCACCGCGATGGGCGCGCTCCGGAAGCTGAGCCCGGCGGCGACGAGGTGCATGCGTGGACTCCTGCTGAACGGACGGCTGTGCAGCGCCGGCGGCGAGTGTCCTGGTCCGGGCGAATCGACCTTCCCGAGTATATGGAAGGCCATCACTGACACGGCCCCGCACGCAGTCGGCCGCACCCCGTGTCAGGGGAACCCGGCTACGATCGGGGGATGTTCACGGCGCCCGCCTGATGCCCGGCGAGCCGATTCCCTCCGCGGCCGACGACGACCACCCCGCAGGACGACCCTCCGGCGGTGGCAGCCAGACGCGGCGACCGCGCTACGGCCGCCGGCGGGGACCGATCCCGATGGGTGACAGCTTCGTGCCCCGGCTCGGCCCGTCTGGGGAGGAGCCGTTCGCTGCCATCGACGATGGGGGCGACGACGACCCGGCCGGCCCGGTGGCGCGACCGACGGCCGAGACGCCGATCGCCGATCTCCGATTTGTCGCCCTCGACTGCGAGACCACCGGCCAGTCGCCGCACCGCCTCGTGGAGCTCGGTGCCGTGGCCTTCACCCTGGACCGCCACGTCATGTCCTTCGAGACACTGGTGCACAGCACCGACAGGATCAACCCGTATGCCAGGCGCATCCACGGCATCGGCACGGAGAGCCTGGGCGGAGCGCCCCCGGTCGAGAGGGTGCTGGCCCGCTTCCAGCGCTTCTGCCAGGGTGCGGTGCTCGTCGAACACAGCGCCGATGCTTTCGACACGCGCCTCATCGCCAGCACCATGAAGACCGCGCTGGACGCCGACAACCTCGACACCAGCCGCATGGCCGGAGCGCTGTGGGGCCTGCGCGACACCATCGGTCTCGAGAAGATGTGCACCGAGCTGGGTGTTCATCACCGCCGCCCCCACCACGCCCTGGCGGACGCCGAAGCCACCGCGGGGTGCTTCGTGGAACTGGTCAGGCTGGGTGGCGAGAAGTTTGGCTGGTCCAGCCTCGGTGACCTCCTCGCCGTCGCGCAGCCCCCCCCGCCGCGGCTCATCGAGGTGCCCGGGCGCCGACGCTCGGCGGACGGCGCAGCCGGAGGTGAGGCCGCGCCCGCAGGAACGGGAAGCCGCCGCCGACGCCGCGGAGGACGGCGCCACCACCGTGGTAGGTCGTCCAAGCCGGCCGCTCCACCGGCCGACATCGTCCCGGCGGGTGAATAGCTCTCAGACGGCGAACTCGGCGACCAGGGGATGGTGATCGGACGCGATCGTCGCCTCCCGATCGGGCCAGCGCCGCCCGCCGACCACCTCGCAGCGCCGCAGTCGCGGGGCCATGATCGGGTTGGCGAACACATAGTCGATGCGCGCGGCGGGCATCCAGGTCGCGCACGTGTACCCGCTGGCGCGGGGATGGACGCGCCGGAAGCAATCCACGTAGCCGGCATCGAGCATGCGTGTCACCGTCCAGCGCTCGATGGTCCGGCCGAGCAGCCGGTCGACGGTCGCGTGGCGCGGCAGCAGCGCGGTCAGCGGGTACACCACGAAGGGAAGCGCGGGGATGCCGACGTCCAGCCCGGGGTCGACGCCGGCGCGGAGCCACGCCTCGTCGGCCTCCCCGGCCGAGTCCATCGGTCGCGTCGTGACCAGGCCGTTGGGCTGGCGCACCAGCAGGCGAGCTCGGCGCAGCTCCGCCATCCTTTTGAAGAAGGCCGTGGCCTCGACGGTGTCGCCTGGTGCCAGCGCGTTGAAGTCGCCGACGATGAGGTGGGGCGCGTGACTCGAGTCGCCGATGTCGCCGAGCAGAGCGTCGAGCTCGCGCCGGCGGCGTGCCTCACCCTTGTTGCGCTCACCAAAGCGCGCCGCAAGGTGAACGGTGTGGAGGCGCAACTCGGGCACGTCAGTGCCACCGGTGGCCAGCACGGTTTCAAGGTGGCTGCGCAACATCCTGCCGCGATGGGTGTAGTTGTGCCAGCGTCTGACGGCGAGCCGCGACAGCACCGCGATGTTGATGCCCGTACCATCGCTGGCGGCGCCCACAACCAGGCGCATGCCGAGGTCGCGCGCCAGCTGTTCGGCGAACTTGGGGTTGCTCACCTCCTGGAGCGCGATCACGTCGGCGTGCAGCCGGCGCAGCACGGCGGTGATGTGCGCTTCGCGGCGCGCACCGCCGAGCAGGATGTTGTACGTGACCACGCGCAGGGATCGGATACGGACACGTGCTCTGCTCATGGGGAATCGCACCTACAATGCCACGCGATGGCGGACGCCGGCAGCGTTGGGCGGCTGGGAGCGATCGCCGAGCTGCTGTTTGTGCGCGGTCGTGCCCAGGTGCTTCGGGCCGCCGTTGCCGCGGTGGTGGGCGTGGCCTGTGGTGTGCTGGGCGCGTCCTCGCCGGCCATCCAGTCGCACTTCGCTGCGCAGCCGCCGAGCGGGCGACTGGCCATCTTCCTGGCCAATGGTTCGACGGCCGCAACCGCCTGGACAGGCTGGGCGGCCGCACTCTTCTTCGGCGTCGCGCTGCTGCACCTGCTACGCGGCGCCCCCGAACCACCGGCGGGGCGGGGGTCGGTCGAATCGCTCAGCGTCACCCAGATGCGCGCCGGCCTGGCGCGCGAGTACACAGCCGTGCGCGTCGGGCTCTGCGTGCTCGTCGCGGTGACGCTGACCGACAGCGCGCGCGCGGCGCGGTATGCCGTCGCGGCCGCGACCGGCGACAACCTCGCCCGCATGTCCGTGGAGGCGACGGTCATCGAGGCGGTTGGCCTGGTGGCGGCGACGCTGGTGCTCGTCCTCTGGGCAACCGCCTTCCGCCGCCAGCTCGTGCGCGTTGGCGCGCTCAGCGTCTGAGCCGGCCGGGCGGCGGTCAGCTGGTGCGCTCGACCACGTACTCGCAGACACGCTCGAGCGTGGCCCGCGCATCCGACGGCTCGAAGACGTCGAGCTGCGCGCGCGCCCGCACCGCGAAGTCGTGGGCCTGTGCCTCCGCGGCGGCGATCGCGTCTGAGCCGCGCACCAGGCGGACCACCTCATCGCAGTCGCGGTCGGTCAGCGGATCACGTCCCAGCACCTCGCGCAACGCGGCCCCGGCAGCGGGCTCGCGGAGCGCGAGCATCAGCGGCAGCGTGACCGTGCCCTGGCGCAAATCGGCACCGACCGGCTTCCCGATCTGGTCGGCTGTCGCGGTGTAGTCGAGAACGTCGTCGGCGATCTGGAACGCCATCCCGATGAGGAATCCACACTGGCGGAGCGCCTCGGTGTGTTCCTCGTCGAGGTGGGCAACCACCGCACCGCAATAGCAGCACGTCTCCACCAGCGCCGCGGTCTTGCGCGCGATCTTGCGGTGGTATTCCTCGAGCGTCTGGTCGTAGTCACGGTGACTGGTGAGCTGGAGCAGCTCGCCCATGCAGATGGTCATGACCGTCTTGCTGATCGCCAGGTCGATGCTCGGTTCGCCGATCGACGCGAGCAGGTTCGCGCCCTTGGCGAAGTAGTAGTCGCCGATGATGATCGCCGGGTTGGTCCCCACCGACTCGTGGACGGTGGTGATGCCGCGCCGCGTCCGAGCGTTGTCGATGAGGTCGTCGTGTACCAGGGTTGCGGTGTGGATGAACTCGATCCCCATCGCCAGGTTGAAGGCGTGGTCGCGGTCGGCGTCACCGAGACCGGAGCTGAGCAGGACAAGCGCGGGCCGAAGACGCTTGCCACCGGCGCGGACGATGTGCTCCATCGCTTCGGCCATGGGCCCGAAGTCGGTGGTGACCGACTCCTCGAGGCGGCGCTCGAACTCCACGAGATCGGGCGCGATCGAGGCCAGCAGTTCGTCGACGACGACGCTGCTCACGGAGCCGCTCCCCAGAGGACCGCCTCATCCCACAGCGGCACCAACGTGGGCTCCGGGAGCGCGCCGCGGAAGAGCAGCTCGGCGGTCGTCGCGAAGCGGTGCGGCTCGGCGGTGACCAGCAGCTCCGGTGCAACCTCCTCTGCGCCGTCGGCGGCGAGGCGATTCACCGCGAGGATTCTGACAACCCGGGCGGCGGTGGTCTCGGCGCTGTCCACCACGACCAGGGTCCGCCCGTCAAGTACTCGGTCGATGGTGGGGCGCAGCAACGGGTAATGGGTACAGCCCAGGACGAGCGTGTCGGCGCCCCACCCGGTGATCTCGGTGAGCACATCGCCGAGGATCGCCTCCGCGCTGGGGCCCTCAGCCTGTCCTGCCTCGACGATGTCGACCAGCTCGGGCACGGCGAGGCCAAGCACGCCCACCCCGGGATTGGCCTCCTTGATGGCGTGCACGTACTCCTGGCTGGCGCGAGTGCCCTCGGTGCTGATCACCGCGATCCGGCCGTTGAGCGTCGCCTCCACCGCGGCCTGGGCCCCGGGTGCGATCACCCCGATCACGGGAACGTCGAACCGCTCGCGGGCCGCATTCAGCGCCGCCGCGGTGGCGGTGTTGCAGGCGACCACGACCAGCTTGGTGTCGAGCAAGACGAGGTGCTCGATGATCCGCAGCGCGTACTCACGCACCTCGTGCTGGTAGCGGGGCCCGTAGGGGAAATGAGCGAGGTCGGCGAGGTAGGTCAACCTCTCGCCCGGCAGACGGGTGTGCAGCTGCCGCAGCACGGTGAGGCCGCCGACGCCGGAATCGAAGACCCCGATCGGACGGGTGTCGCTCATCCCGCGAGGATAGTGCTCAGCCGGCGGCTGCCATCGCCGCCGGCTGAGCCGCGGGAATGCGGTTGGTGTCGAGGAGGCGGTCGCGGATCCTCGAGCCGATCCCCGGCGCATTCATGACCGTGATGTGGCCGTACGGGTAATCCCAGCGCTCGACAACCCAGGCGGCGGCAAGGTCGGCAATCGGCTGGGGACCGACGATCATGTCCAGCTCGGGGCAAACCAGGGTGATGTTCGCAGGCGCGGTCAGCGGCACCAGGTTGCGGAGCACCAGTGGAGCCAGCGACCCATCGAGCATGGCGCGAGCCTGGACGCGATCGTCGCCCCAGGCGCCGCCGTTGGTGGGGTTGAGACCGAGGCGGCGGGCCAGCTGGCGCGGCATGTGCTCGAGGAACGTCACCGGCGGATCGCGGAGCGGGGCCACGGCGACAACGGAGTCGAGCCGCAGCTGCGCCGCCAGCAGCGCGGCGATCATGCCGCCGAGGCTGACGCCCATCACGGCGATCGTCGGCGTGACCTCCTGCCGGGCCCAGGCGATGAGGGCGGCTGCGTCCTCCACCGACTGCCGCACGTTGGCGCGGATCCACTCCGGGTCGCTGCCGAAGAAGTCGTCACCGCTGTGCTTCCCGGGCACGCGACGGCGCAGGTGGAACGGCAGGTCGACGAACATGCTGTGCGCGCCCCGGGAGCGAAGCGTTCTCGCCTGGAGGGAATCCCACAGGGGGATCGGCACCGCGTAGCCATGAACGATGAGGACCATCGGCGCGTCCGCCGGGAGGTTGGGGGTGAGGTGCACAGTCGCGATCAGCTTGCTGGCCCCAGGATGCTGGCCGGGCCCCTGGCTTGGTCCCTCGAGGCGGAGCTCCTGGCTGCGCCGGTGATCCCACCGACCGGTGACCGTGATCGGCGCCGGCCGTTTGACGCGGCTGGCATCCCAGAATTCCTGCGCGCTGATCGCGTCGCGCCTCGCGGTGCCGATGGTCTCGTAGCGAAGCGCGCCGAGGCGCCAGAGAACGGCAGAGTCGATTCCCCGGTGCGCCCGGTTTCGGCGCACGGTGCGCTGATCCCCCCTGTCCTCCATCCACATCGCAGTGTCAGAGTACGCGCACGGCTGCATCGGCGCGCCCACGTTGACACTATTCGACACTGTCGTCATGGTCGGGCCATGCGTTCGTACCACGGCAGCACAACACGGGAGGGTGAGTCGTGAAGGGTTTCAGGGACTTCATCGTGCGCGGCAACGTCGCCGCGCTGGCGGTGGCCTTCGTCATCGGGGGGGCGTTCGGGCTCCTTGTGCAGGGCTTCGTCAAGGACTTCATCACACCATTGATCGCCATCCCCGGCAGTGGGCTGAACTTCGCTGACTACTCCTTCACGGTCGGCCACGGCACCTTCCGGTACGGCGACTTCATCGACCTGACGATCGCCTTCCTGGTCGTCGTCGCGGCCATCTACTTCGCGCTCGTGCTGCCCATGCAGAGGCTCGAGGAGCGCCGCGCCGGACCCTCGACGGAGACCATCACTCGTGAGTGCCCCGAGTGCCTCAGCAGCATCCCGAAGGCGGCTCGACGCTGCGCCTTCTGCACCGCGGAGGTGCCCCCGGTCGGAATCGAACCGACACCGTAGCCGGTTTTAAGCCGGCCGCCTCTGCCATTGGGCCACGGGGGCGACCAGAGGGTACCCCGCCGAACCCAGCGATCTTCGTAGACTCGGCGAGCAGATGTTCGGTCGTCGCAGCCCTCCCGACTCCACCTACAGGCGCAGCCAGGCACGCGGCGGGCTGCCGGTCGCGCCCGACGTCGTCGCTCGCGGCCTGGTGATGGGCATCCTTGAGGCCGGTGACGACCCCGGCCAGCGCCGCCGCCTCGGCCAACTTCTCATCGACACCCTCGACGACCTCGCCGGGCTGCCGCCGTGCACGGTGGTGGTGGCGGACCGGGCGCAGGTGCATCAGCACGACGGTCGGCGGCTGCAGAGCAAGACCTACGGCTACTACCGGTGCCGGCTCGTCGAGGGCGCCGTGACCGACGCCCGGATCCGCATCTACCACCGCACCGCGGTCAGGCAGCAGGTGATCTCCGCCAAGGTGTTCCTCAACACCGTGCTGCACGAATGGGTGCACCACTTCGACTTCGCCGGTCTGCGCCTGGCACGCTCGCCGCACACGGCCGGTTTCTACTCGCGGTTGCGAGCCCTAGCCGACGCCCTCGAGGTGGGATTCGTGCTGCCGCCGGAGCCTGAGGACCGCGCCTCGGCCGGCGCAGCCGGCGCGTCCGATGTGCAGCTGGGCTGAGCGAGGCGACGGTGAGAATCGAACTCACGATGGAGGTTTTGCAGACCTCTGCCTTACCACTTGGCTACGTCGCCACGGGCGCCCTGTCGCATCCAGCGTTCAGATGGTAGCGGGCGCAGCGCCATAGGTAGCCAGGCGACCCCCTGCGACAATCCTCGCGTGACCGATACAGCCCTCGAGCTGGCCGCCCGCGCTGCGCGAGTCCTGCCCGGGGGTTCGACGCATGCAGCTCGGACGTACCACCCGCTGCTCTACGTGGTGCGTGCCTCGGGGTCGCACAAGTGGCTGGTCGACGGTCGCGAGCTGGTCGACTACACGATGGGACATGGCGCGCTGCTGCTCGGCCATGCCCACCCCGCCGTTGTCGCCGCCGTCTGCTCCCAGGTCGCGCGCGGCACCCACTACGGGGCGGGTCACCCGCTCGAGGTCGAGTGGGCGGAGCGCATCTGCTCGCTCGTCGAGTCCGTCGACGAGGTGCGGTTCACCGCCTCCGGCACGGAGTCAGTGATGCTCGCGCTGCGCGTCGCGCGAGCCGCCACCGGCCGCGACGTGATCGTCAAGCTCGACGAACACTTCCACGGCTGGTCGGACGCGGTCAGCGTCAACCTCGACACTGGCGTCGCCCACCTTGATCCCGGCGTGCCCGCGGTGCAGCTGCAGGCGTCGCGGGTGATCCGCTCCGGGGATGTCGAGGCGCTCCGTGAAGCCCTCGCGCCCGGCGACGTCGCTGCGGTCATCTTCGAGGGATCCGGAGCGCATTACGGTCGCGTCCCGATGCCGGAAGGCTTCGCGAGCGCGCTAAGAGAGGAATGCGACCGCACCGGCACGCTGCTGATCATCGACGAGGTGGTCACCGGCTTCCGCGTCGCCCCCGGTGGGATGCAGTCGTTGCTCGGCATCCGGCCGGACCTGTCGGTCTTCGGCAAGGTGATGGCGGGCGGACTGCCGGGTGGTGCGCTGGGCGGCCGGCGCGACCTTATGGAGCTGCTGGCCAGCACCATTGCTCACCCCGGCACCTTCAACGCCAACCCGCTGACCGCAGCGGCGGGTATCACCACCCTCGAACTCTGCGCCGACGGCGGCGCCCAGCAGATTGCCGCAGAAGCCGCCCAGCGCCTCGAGGAGGGCTGGGGCGACGTGTTGCAACGGCGCGCGATCGGCGGCATCGTCCGCCGTCTGGCCAGCATCCTCCACATCGAGCTGGCTGATCCCGCGCGCCAGGAGGCGCTCGCCGCGCAACTGCGCGATCAGGGTATCGACCTGCTCCACACCAGCGCGTTCTGTTCAGCAGTGCACAGCGACGACGACATCGCCGTTACGGTCGATGCGCTGGACCGGGTCCTGAGCAACTCTTCGGCATAGCCGGTGGAGCGATGAGGACCGGGCGGATCGAAGCGTTCAGCGACGGCGTCTTCGCCGTGGCAATCACGTTGCTCGTGCTCGATCTGGGCGTTCCCGCCGGCGACACCTCGGTCATCACGGCGCTGGCGGACAAGTGGCCCAGCTTCGCAGCGTTCGCGCTCAGCTTCGTGATCATCGGCATCATCTGGGTCAATCATCATGTGCTGTTCGCCTCAGTGCGCCTCGCCGACCGGCCGCTGCTCTTCATCAACCTCGGACTACTGATGTCTGTGGTTCTGCTGCCATTCTCAACGTCGCTGTTCGCCCGGTACCTAGTCACCGGCGGCGACCAGTCGCGTACCGCCGCGGCGATCTTCAGCGGATCATTGTTGCTGATGGCGCTGTGGTTCAACGCAGCGTACGTGTGGATCGCCTGGCACCCCGAGCTCCACCGAGAGCGCGACCCTCAACCGAAGAGCATGCAGTCGCTGGTGCGGTTCGGGGCCGGCATCGCTGCGTACACCGTCATCCTAGGAATCTCCTTCGTCAGCGCCCTCGCGGTCCTGATCCTCCAGGCGCTGGTCGCCGTCTACTACATCGTGGACCGAGCCGCGATGAGCGCGGCCGAAGCCGACTAGCGGCGCGTGTCCAGCGCTGCGCGGATGCGCTCCAGCCGTTCCGCGATGTCCGCTTCGGCGCCGTGGTCTGTGGGCGTGTAGTAGCAGTGGCCGGCGAGGCTGTCGGGAAGATGCTGCTGGTCGACCACGGCGTCGACCTCGTCATGGGCGTAGCGATAGCCACTGCCGAAGCCCATGCTTCGGTTCAGCGGGGTGGACGCGTTGCGCAGGTGCAGCGGGACGGGAAGATGCAGCGTTTCACGGACGTCCTCCAGCGCGTTGCTGTACGCGCGCATCGCCGAGTTGCTCTTCGGTGCGGTGGCGAGGTAGAGCGTCGCCTCGACCAGCGGCAGGTACCCCTCGGGCATGCCGACGAAATGCGCCGCCTGCTGGGCCGCGACGGCAACCCCGAGCGCGGACGGGTCGGCCAATCCCACGTCCTCGGCGGCAAGGATCACCATGCGCCGCGCGCAGAAGAGGGGATCCTCCCCGGCCTCGAGCATGCGCGCCAGCCAGTACACCGACGCGTCAGGGTCGCTGTCGCGCATCGACTTGATGAACGCCGACGCCAGCCAGTAGTGCTGGTCGCCGGCCCGGTCGTAGAGAAGCGACGGATTCTGCAGAGCCCCCTCGATGGCAGCGGCGTCGACCACAGCCCGGCCGTTGCCGTCACGGGTGGCCGCAACTGCCAGCTCGAGCGCGTCCAGGGCGATCCGCGCGTCACCTCCGCTGAGGCTGATCAGCCGGTCACGGGCGGCGGTGGCGAGCACGACCTCGGTGCCGCCCAGGCCGCGCTCGGGGTCGGCGATCGCTCGTTCGATGAGGGTGCCCAGGGCGACCTCGTCAAGTCCCTCCAGTCGCAGGACCCGAGCTCTGGACAGCAATGCGGCGTTGACCTCGAAGCTGGGGTTCTCGGTGGTGGCGCCGAGAAGGGTCACGTCGCCGCTCTCGACATCGGGAAGCACGGCATCCTGCTGCGCTTTGTTGAAGCGGTGGATCTCGTCGATGAAGAGAACCGTCCGCCGGCCGATCCGGCGCCTCTCCCGGGCCCGCTCCATGATCTTGCGCAGCTCGGCCACTCCCGACGAGACGGCGCTCACCGACTCGAACGCCGCGCCCGACATCGCGGCGAGGATGATCGCCAGTGACGTCTTGCCACTCCCCGGAGGGCCCCAGAGGATCAGCGACGGCAGCTGGTCGCTTTCCAGCGCGCGACGCAGCACGCTCCCCGGCCCAACGACGCGTTCCTGGCCGGCGAACTCGTCCAGGGTGCGCGGCCGCATCCTCCCCGCTAGCGGCGCGGTCGGGTGGCGGGTTCTTGGCACTGACCCGGCGTCAGCGTCAGGTGCCTGCGCGCCAAACAGGTCCGGGTGTGGGTCGGTCATCGCCCAAGCCTAGACGGCGGGTGTCCGGCGGCGATGGCGTACCGTGACCGGGTGTCCCAGCTGATCGGTTTCGCACACCGTGGCGGGGCCAGGCCGCGCCATCTTCAGAACACACTGGCGGCGTTCCGACGATCGCTCGAGATGGGCGCGACCGGAGTCGAGAGCGATGTCGCTCTCACCGCCGACGGCGTTCCGGTACTGATCCATCCCGGGGTGGTGGCGCGTCTGCGGCGTCCCGTCTCCGGCCTGCGCCGCGACCAACTTCCCGCCCACGTCCCATCTGTCGAGGAGGTGTGCCGGGAGGTCGGGTCCCGCCTGGACCTGTCGTTCGACATGGGGGCGCCGGCGGCGGTCAGCCAGGTGGTGGCGATCGCCCGTCGCTACGGCGACCTGTCGCGGCTATGGCTCACCTACTGGCATCTCGACGTGGTCAGACAATGGCGGCGTCGCTATCCGGACATTCGACTCGTGGTCCCCACCTGTGCTGCGCGGCAACGGCGGCGCGCGCACCGTCGCGACACTGCAGGCTGCCGGTGTGGATGCGCTCAACCTCTACCACCGCGGCTGTACCCCGGCGCGCACGGCGATGGTCCACGATGGCGGGCTGCTGCTGTTCGGCTGGGGCGCGCGCACCGGGACTGCGGCGGCGCGAGCACTTCGCGCTGGCGCCGACGGCGTGTTCTGCGATGACACCGCCGGCATGGTGGCAGCGATCACCGCTGAGACGCGGCGGCGCGCGGCCGTCAGCGCAGGATGATGAAGCTCACATTCTCGCGGTATTCGTCAAGCGTGCGCGCGTCCATGTACGACATCGAGCTGCGCAGCCCGGCAAGATAGCGGCGCACCACGTCGTCGACGCCGCCCTTGTACGACACCAGCGTCTCAGTTCCCTCGACGTACCCCGGGTCCTCGGTGCCGGCCTGCTGCTGAACTGAGAAGGAGGCGGCGCCGCGCATGATCTTCACCTTCTTGCCGTCGACGACGATCACGCGGCCCGGCGCTTCGCGGGTGCCGGCCAATGCCGACCCCACCATCACCAGGTCGGCACCGAGGGCGAGCAGCTTGCACATGTCGGCGGGGTGGCGCACACCGCTGTCGCCGATGATGAGCGCGCGGCGGCGCACCTGGGCCGCCTCGGCGACCGCATGCGGCGTCGGCGCGTACACCGCGGTCTCGGTCCGCGTCTCACAGACGCTGCCGCCGGCGATGCCGACCCGGATGGCGTCGGCGCCGCGATCCTCGAGCCACCGGAATGTCTCCGCGCTGGCGACGTTGCCGGCGATGGTGAAGACGTCATCGGCCTGCGTCCGGATCCATTCGATGGCCCTACCCACCTGCTCGTGGGCGCCATTGGCGGTGTCGAGACACACGATCCGGCAGCCCGCGCCGTAGAGCCCGATGAACCGCTCGCGGTGGTCGCCGGTAACGCCGATTGCCGCCGCCACCGCGGTGGGCGCGCCGCCGTGGGATGCCTCGAACTCCGCCACCTGCTCTGCGACAGGCTGGAAGCGATGGAGCACCCCCAGGGCGCCCGCCTTGGCCAGAGCGCTGCACATCTCGGGTCCACAGACGTCGGGCATCGGCGCACCGAGCAGAGGCAAACGCAGGCGGAGCGGCCCCACGGTCACCTCCGGGTTGCCGTCGGCGCGATGAGCGAGCGAGGACGACACCCGCGGCACCAGCGAGAGGTGGTCGTAGTCGAAGGCGACGGGCAGGTCACCGAGCGGATCGGCGTGGGCGCGCAAGAGAGGGCCGACGGTCATGACCGCCCCATGGTACGCGCGGGCTGGTGACGGTCCGGTCGCGATCAGCTCGCCGGCGGTGGGGTCACGACCTCGGCGGTGAAGGACGGCGCGTCCTTGATCACCGAGCGGAGCGCCTGTGCGGCGCCAAGCAGCGCGGCCGACTCAGCGGGGACGACGATCGTGGTGTTGTCGCTGTCGGCGAACTTGGCGAGCGTGTCGAGCTGGAGGATGGCGACCAGGGTCGGGTCGGGCGCCGCGGTCTTGATGGCGCTGTACACCGTGGCAATAGCCTGGGCGCGACCCTCCGCCTCGAGGATGAGGGCCTGTCGCTGGCCCTCAGCCCGGAGGATGTTGGCCTGCCTCTCCCCTTCCGCGTTCTTGATCTGCGCCTGGCGATTGCCGTCGGCGATGTTGACCGCCGACATCTGCTGGCCTTCCGACTGGAGGATGCGGGCGCGCTTCTCCTGGTCGGCCTGCTTCTGCAGCGCCATAGCCTGGAGGATCTGGGCGGGCGGCGTGATGTCGACGATCTCGATGCGACTGATCCGGATCCCCCACTTGTCGGTGACCTGTTCCATCTGCTCCTGCATGCTGGCATTGATGCGCTCGCGCTGGGACAGCGCTTGGTCAAGCGTCACGTTGCCGAAGGCGTTACGAAGGGTGGTGCGTGCCTGCTGGTCGATGGCGACGAAGTAGTTGGAGACGGCGAACAGCGCCGCCTGGGCGTCGACGACCTGGCTGAAGATGGTGGCGTTGACGGCGACGGCGACGTTGTCGGCCGTGATCACCTCCTGCCGGTCGCCCGTTCGCGGTGTCTCGCGCATGTCGACACGGACCAGGCGGTCGATGAAGGGAACGATGAGCGTGACGCCCGGGGGTCGCACCGGTGCGACGTAACGGCCGAAGCGCTGGACGACGCCAACGTAGCCCTGCTGCACCACCTTGATCGCCTGTGCCAGCGCGATGATGATCAGCAGCGCCGCAAACGCGATGACGATGAAGGCGACGACGGTGCCGGTGTCAGTCACGATGTCTCCCCTCCTGAGGGCGCGGTATCACTCGAGGCGCGCTGGTGTGGCTCATTGCACGGGGTGCACGAGAAGCGTGGTCCCGCGCACGGCGACCACGACAACCGGCACCTCGGCGGCCAGGGGTTCGGGGAGGTCGGTCACGGCCAGCCAGCGACTACCGGCGAACAGTGCGTGGCCCGGGTGGTGCTCATCGCCGACAGTGTCGATCGTGACGGCTCGCTGGCCGACGAGCCCGTCGGCGCTGGCCTGGATGCCGAGGAACTTCGGAACCGGGGCCGAGCGGTCAAAGCGCGCGCGGAGCGTTGGTCGGATCAACGACCAGCCGCCGATGCTGATCACTGCGAAGAGCAGCCCCTGCAGCCACAGGCCGCCGCCGAGCAGCGCGCAGATCGCCGCAGCCATGCACCCAAGAGCGACGAAAAGCGCATAGAAGGCAGTGGTGTGTACCTCAATCGCGACGAAGACAACGGCCATCGCCAGCCACAGCGCGAAGAACAGCGAGACGCCGGTCATGCGCTGAGTGTAGGGGTGGCGGGGCGAGTCCGACGGTACGCTAGCGGCCGTCGAGGTTCTGCAGGCGAACGCGGCCGCGCGCCACCGCCTTGTCATCGTCGGCGCGGGTGATGACGACGTCCCAGAGTTGCTGCGTGCCGCCCTGGTGAAAGGCCGTGGCGACGACGTTCAACCGCCCCGAGGTGGTCGGTCGGAGAAAGTCGGTGGCGTTGGCGACTCCCACCGCCATTCGCCCGCTGTCGCGGACGGCCAGCCACGCACCGACGGAGGCGAAGGTTTCCACCACCGAGGCCAGCACGCCCCCGTGGAGGATCCCAAAGGGCTGGTGGTGCCGCGGGCCGACCTCGAACCAGCCGGTGACCCGAGTTGGTCCCATCTCGTCGTAGTGGATGTCGAGCAGGCGGAGGAATTCGCTGGCAGCCACCAGGTCAATGTCGGCGTGTGACGGGGATGCGGCGCCAGGTTCGCTCATGCCGCGGAGCGTAGCCGCCGTCAGGGTGAGGATGTCGTGGTGGCTGTTGCGGAATTATGCTGCCCAGGTGAGTCCTCGCCCCGCGCGGTTCGACTACGACGAGCCGGCCCGGGCGCTGCTGATCGAGTGGGATGACGCCGCCGTCCACCGGATCCCCTTCGACGTCCTGCGCCGCGCCTGCCCGTGTGCCGCGTGTCACGGAGAGCTGGGAAGCGCTGGTCGTTTCATGGTGCGACCCGACCTCGAGCCCGGCGAGGACGACCTCGCCGACATCTCGCTGGTCGGCGCCTATGGGCTCAACGTGGTGTGGAATGACGGCCACAACACCGGCATCTACACGTACGAACGGCTGCGCGAGCTCGGTGAGCTGGCCTCAGCCGAGGCCGGAACGCGGGCGGTAGAGTGACCTCATGTCGATCAGCACCTCCCCCGTCGTCCTGACGGGGCGCGACGCCGGTGTCATCACGCTGACCCTCAACCGTCCCGAGGTCCTCAACGGGCTCACCGATGACGTCCTCGATGCCATCGCCGACGGCTGCCGTGTCGCCGCGACCGACAACGAGCTGCGTGTCGTTGTCATCACCGGTGCGGGCCGCGGCTTCTGCTCGGGCCAGGATCTCCGCGCCGACCTGGAGGGCGGCGACGTCGACGTCCGCAGCCACCTCCACGATCATTACGCACCGATGATCCGCGCCATTCGCGAGCTGGAGAAACCGGTCATCGCGTCGGTCAACGGCGTGGCCGCGGGTGCGGGGATGTCGCTTGCCCTGGCATGCGATTTCCGCATCGTCGCGGAGTCGGCGTCGTTCATCCAGGCATTCGTGCGCATCGGACTGGTGCCCGACGCCGGGAGCAGCTACTTCCTTCCGCGACTGGTGGGAACCGCCAAGGCCCTCGAACTGACGATGCTCGGTGAAACCGTGGACTCCGCCGAGGCGCTGCGCATCGGCCTGGTCAACAGAGTGGTGGAGGACGATGTGCTGGCCCAGGCCACCGCCGAGTTCGCGGCGCGGCTGGCGCGTGGGCCCCGTTCCATGGGGCTCATCAAGTCGTTGATCAGCAAATCAGTCGACAACGACCTCGACGCCCAACTGGCACTCGAGGAGGAGGCACAACTGGCCGCCTTCCAAAGCGCCGACGTCGCCGAGGGCGTCGCCGCCTTTGTGGAGAAGCGGCGGCCGCAGTTCACGGGCCACTGACGCCGGGTGGTCGCGGGGCCTGAGATATACTCGCCAGCCGCGAGCGGGAGTAGCTCAGTGGTAGAGCATTACCTTGCCAAGGTAAGGGTCGCGAGTTCGAGCCTCGTCTCCCGCTCCACTCCCTTCTGAGGGCCCATTCCGAATACGAATGGACCCCGATGGGGTTTCCGGGGGTGCGCCGTGGAACACCATGGATTTCGCCGAGAGTAGCGGTCAAAGAAATCCTAGACGCACTACCTAGGCAAAGTGCGTCTAAACTTGACGGGTGCCCGACTGGCTTCAACCGCTGCCGCGTGGCCGGGTGCGCCCGGCGTCGTCGATTCCCCGCAGCGGGCGGGTCACCTTCGAGCGTGCCGTGGAGCGATTCGCGGAGAACCACGTCTCGGCGAAGAACGGACGTCCATATTCGCGCACCAGCCGCGAGAACATCCGCGGCAACCTTCTCGGTGGCCCCCTTCGCACGTTCCGGGAGCGTGCTGGAGTGGAGTTCATCGACGAGTGGACCGACGCCCAGGCCGCCGAGTACCTGCGCTGGCTTCAATTCGACATGGGCCGGGACTCCGCAACCATCAAGAAGGTGCGCTCTCAGCTCCGCCAGCTGGCGGCGTATTGCGCCGAACATCTGGGCGTCACCGCGGCGGTCGGCGACCAGCTGGAACGGCTGCGTGTGTCGTCCGCTCCGGACGAGCGGAGACCAGAGGATCCGCCACTAACACAGGGCGAGGTCGATTCCCTACTAAAGAAGGCCCCCAGCCCGCGCGACCGACTTATCGTCGCCTTGCTCGTCTACACGGGGATGCGGCCGAGCGAGCTCCTCGCGTTGGAAGAGGACAACGTGCGACTCGATCGCGATCCACCGATCGTCGAGATCCGCGGTTCGGTTCACGACATCGACATGACCAAGACCCAGGCCGGCTTTCGCGACCTGCCGCTCACCATCGGCCAGAAGCTCGTACCGAAGTTGATACGAGCTCACCTCGACGACCGGCACCGGCCGCGCGGTGCCTCGCGATTGTTCTTGCAGGGACGGGAAGATCGTTCTGGCCGCATCAATCCGCTGGAAATGCCCGGCCTTCGCATGATGCTGCGTCGTCTCGAGGACGAGACCGGCATCAAGTGCAACGCCTACCGCTTCCGACACACCTTCTGCACTTGGTGCGCGGACGCCGGGATGCACATGCTCCACCTGCAGCAGCTGCTGGGTCATGCCAGCAGCGACATGGTCGCGTACTACTACCGAGGCAAGACCAGCGACGCGGTCCTCCAAGCGGCCGCCCGCATCCGGTTCTAGCCGTCTACTCCCAGACGACCATCATCGGCTGACGCCGCTCCAGGGTTTCGAAGATCCTGATCGCGGTTGTGTCGCGGACCCGCCGGCCGTGAATCGCGGCGTAGACGGAACCCGGGTCGAGCCGACTAGCGCGAGCGAAGTCCGGGACCGTCCACCCGCGTGCGACGATCGATCGCCGGAGACTGGCACCGACGAACGCGCCCGACGCCGCGTCCCAGAGGCCTCGGGCACTCTCCTGCTCAATCGTATCGATCCGCGGTCCCTCCCCCGCTGCCATGGCCATCGCACTACCTCATGACCCGCATCCGGACCGGTAGATCGGACGCAAGATGGTGCCGGTGGCCGAAAAAACCTCCATGTGTCCGACCCGGACGGCCGATGACGGTTATGAGTGGTAGCGCGGTGCGCATGGAAGCGGCGAGCAACCGCGGCGCACTGCGCCCGAGGGCTGACCGTGGATGCAGAAGTCACAGCCAAGCCGCTACACGTGCCGGGAGACTGGCGGGGACCGGAAACGGTAGGGCACTGGTGGTGCATCGCCTGCGGAAAGTGGGCAGAGTGCAACGACCAAGACCGTTGCCACAGATGCACCGAACGTGAGGCCGCTGCGAGTGACGTTAGACCTCACAGGCCACGCCCCTCGTGATTACTTCCGCCCGAGTGTCAACTCGATTGATGACTCAACCCTAGTTCAGCGAGGGGAACAAGTGGGTCGGAGTAACTGCCGATATCCCACGTTGGCCCAGCTGAGACCGTGGCTGGCCACACGCTTCAGATATCAAGTCCTGCTCGCTGGCGGACCATACGCTCGGCATCATCGACTGACGATCAGGCTCCACAAGGGCAGGAGCGGGCTCGGGAATCTGCACAATCTGGGCAGCCCAGGGGCGGGCGCAGCTCGACCGGCGCTGGGGCGCCGACGCGGCGCGTGAGGTGTGGCAGTCCACGAACTACCGCGTGTGGTTCGGCGGCAGCGTGGAGGTCGATGCTCTACGAGAGCTGGAAGCGCTCAGCGGGACGGTGTGGGAGGAGACCATCAGCGAGCAGCGGCCGGGCTGGTCGGATGGGCTGGTCAGCAGCCAGCGAGACCGTCACGGCCGCCAACGCGGATTGCATCGCGTCCCAGTGTTCACCGCACACGAGCTGCGCACACTGCCCGAGAACCGCGCCGTCCTCTTCGCGCGCAACCCGTGTCCGGTCGAACTGGTGATGCGCCCGTGGTGGGAGCGCCGCGATCTCTCGGGGATGGTGCGCGAGTCGATCCGCGATTTCCAGAGAATGGCGCAGAGGGGATCACCGTCGTGACCGCCGCTGCGGGCGCTAATACACCCCTGTCAGGGGCGGAGGGTCCACTCGCCCCGCGAGTCTCCGGTGACCGTCTCGGCGACCTGGAGAGGAGCGTTGCCGCGCTGGAACAAAGCGTCAAAGCCCTCGCCACTATCGGCGACGTCGGGGGCTCGAATCGGCCCGTCGGCGTTGTTTCAGCCCTGTCGAGCCCCACCAGGGGCCTCTGGTTTCCCGCGGGATGGCGCGCGGGTGGCGATGAGCAGCGCACGCATCAATGGAAGGATCTCGCAGCCTGGGTCGACTGGCTCATCGACGCGTATCGCCTCCCGCCGAGAGCGTGGAAGGCGTGGTGGAAGACACCCGGCGTGTGCGAGGAGCTCGCTGCCCTGCGGGCTTGGCACCGCGAACTCAGCGATCACATCGTCCCCGACCTGGCGGCGCCGGATGAGCCGTGGGATCTGGGGCGGCTGATCGATTGGCACCGAGAAGAGAAGCGAGTTCGCATGGAGCTCGCTCGCAGCCTCGTCGATTGGCACGAGTCGCTGTGGCGCACCGTCTCACGTATTGCCGGCGCCGACCACACGCCCCTTATGCCGCGCGAGACGGAGGCAACCCCGTTGACGGCGACTCGGCACGATGAGGAGGCTACCGAGCGGAGAAGAGAATTCGATCAATGGCTTAGCGACCAGCGATCGGAGTCTGGGTGAGCCACTGACATACCGCCGGTGCCCCGGCCTGGGCGAGGGTCAGATTCCCTGCCGCAACACCCCACACATCGAGTTTGTATGAACTGAAGTTATTCGGGTGAAGGCAGATAATCCACAGGTGGACATAGTCGGGCGTGACGTCCCCGTCGGCGGCCTCGCATCGTCGACGGTGCGAGTCACGATAGTCACCGGCGATTCTGGTGTCGGCAAGACGACGGTTCTACAGGCGGCGCAGGAAATGAGTCGCGGAGAGAACGCGATCGCACCTCCGCCTGTCGCGGTGCGGAACGCTCCAGGAGCCTTGCAGCGCGCGCTCCTGGATTCCCTCGCCCTGGCGGTAGCGGACATAGCATCGGATGCCGGCGCGGCTCAGAGAGTTGGCGCCGCGCTAAAGCGGGCGATTGAACACATTGTCGAAGACAGCCTCAAAGGGCTTGCGAGCGCAGTTGGGCGACAACTCCTGGGCGTCGTTCAGGCCCACGTTGGAGATGCCGCTGCAGAGGCACTGGGAAGAGTCGCCGTCGAGCTGACTACACCAGACGACGCTGCGCTGCTGTCCCGGATCACGAACTCGGCGGACAGCGACGTGGTGGACCTGATCTCACATCTCGCAGCTGAGACTCTCCGCCTGGCTGGCCGCGACTCACTGATCCTCACGCTCGATAATGTGGATCGCCTCGCGCCGGATGACTTGCGGCGGCTTGCGGATCTCGCCACCCACTTGCCAGACGGTGTCCGCGTGCGTGCTGGGTTCGCTACGTGGAGCGGCGGCATGCGGAACGCGGCCGATCAGCTGATGGAAGCAGGAGCGGGTGAGATCTCACTTTCAGGCCTCGGCGTGGAAGAGGTCGCTTGCTACCTCGCCGCGGCCGATCTTTCCAAAGAACTGGCAGCCACCGTGCACAGCGTGACCAACGGGTACCCGTTCTACCTCGAGGATGCGGTCGCATTGCTGCTCGGCAACGGCGCCAACCCTGCAGAACTCTCCATGTTGCAGCCTCGGGATATTCTGGCGCGACGCACCGCCCGGTCGTGGCGCGACCTGGATCCCGGCACCCAGACAGCTGCTTTTCTACTCGCCGGATTTCAGGAACCGTTTGCGGCAGATGCCATCCCTGAGTACCTGGGAATTACGTCAGCGGCTTGGTCAACGATGGAAGCCAGACTGCGGGACGCGGGTGTCTTCACCGGCAAGGATCGATTGTGGTTTCATGAGCTCCGTCACGCTGCATTTGGGACGATATTCTCACCGCAACGCAACGGGCCGAGGCAGCAGACCGGGCCCTACCGTTCTTGGCGGCGGAGGTGGAGAGGGGCCAACTGCTGCCGGAGCGCCTTGTTGAGTACGCTCGCCTGGCGCCACACAGTCCGGGCACCAGGTCAGATCCGAAAGTAGCCGCTGTTCTGGCGGCGTCACGCAACGAGATCGCGATTGCCGCGGCACTGATGGAAATTGTGGAGCCCCGGGGCAACGTGCAGGGGGCCAACGCCGAACACTGCCTCCTTCTCGCGAGGGATGCGTTCGGCGTCACTGACGATCTTCGACCAGCGTTGACTGCGCTCGTCGAGCGGCAACTGGTGGTTGCGGCCTCAAACGACCATGCGATGGTCGTGGTGCCCTTTTGGGGCGGAGTGGAATCTGCCCTCGTGCTGGCTGGACGGGCTGCGGCGGAATTGGGTAGGGCACCAATTCCCAGTGCGGCTACCCGCTTGTTCGAGTCGGCTCTACGGCCCTGGCTGGGTGAGTTTCGACACGCTGGCTACGGCATTGGAACGCCAACGATTGCCGAGCTCTCGGCGATGGCCGAGAGGCTGCAGCAAAGGCAACTGGACGGTAGTTTCCTCATCGGGCCGCGAGGGCCGAATCTGCTGGTGCGGGCTCGTCATGGCCGCTTGCCCTTTTACGCCAGCTTCGCCTTCGACGAGGCGGCTACCCGTGATGAGGCGCTTCGCCAACTCTCGGGGTACAGCGAGCCTATCTTTGGCCTCCCGCTTCGCTGCACGACTGTGCTTCAGCACCCGCTCGCCGTAATTCCCTCGCGTAGGTTTGTGCTCGCCGTTGGGCGTGTTCTAGGTCGCGACCTCATGCCGTTTTCTGTTGCCACTGGGCGGGACGCTTTGCTCACCCCCATCGGGTTCGAGGAAGAGGCGATCTGGCGGGTGGATTTTGTGGCAGCTGTGCGCGCCTTGTGTTCTGACGAGGAGTGCCTCGCATATGGACTGGAAGAATCGCTCGGACTCCTCTTTCATGAGGATGGCGACAGCACAGTTCTAGTCGAGGTGTCGGGTGGGGAGGGCGCGCGACGGATGGGTAGTCGCCCCGAGCTCGCATCACCCTTCGCCCGGTTTCAGGTGGGGGTCGACGCGGGTCTCGTCGGGTCGGAGCGCGTGGGCAAGATCACTTGGCGCGGGGGGCTCCGCAGCACCCAGGGTCCAGTCATCGAAGAGCTGGCGACCCTTGTCCAGCGGGCACGTGCTTTCAATCAGAGCCAGGAGCGTCTTCGGCTCGCGCTTACTGAGGCGAGCCTGGGGCCGACCTTGACCGCGGCGGCAGAGGGTCAACTCGCCGATGCCCAGGCTCTCAGGGGCGTTGTGAGCCACGGCGGAGAAGTTCCCGCGCTCAGCGGTGTGTCTACATGCGTGCTGTTGAAGCTAGATGAGCCGCAGCCACATCTCCTTGCGGGGGCGGAGGCCGCAACTATGACGGCGTCGGCTCCAAACGACCTAGGCCGAGATGAGGTGCTTGTGAGGACCGTCGAAGTGTTTCCTACGTGGGGCGATCGCGACGAGCGCATCGCCTATTTCGAGCCATTGTTCGGTGTCGGCGTCGACGTCTCCCAGAGTACCGGCTGGCGCCACTCAACAGCGCGAAGCGAGCTGGCGAGATTGCTCGGTCACGAGTCGTCGGAGGTCGTGTTCTCGTCCGGTGACGACGATCCGGTCGGCTAGGTCCCGTAGCTATAGCCAATTGCTGACTGGCATTGAGTTGATCCCCCACACGAAAAGTGCAGCCACGTATTCCGAACCGGCTGAACAGGCTGCGGCGGAACGGGTTGTGCTGTCACAGGGGGCGCACAGCAGTCAGGGGCCGGTGTGTCAAAAGAGAAAGTGTTTTGATCGGTCTGCTGCTGGTGGTTCAGGGACTGAATAGCAAAGTACCCGGCCACCAGTACTCCTATGACAGCGACGGTCTTGACGTATACCCAGAACCAATGCCATCGATGGATTTTGGCGGTCTGGACAAGTGGATTCTTGCGGCGGGGAAATTCATGACGTTCGTTTCAGCACATAGTACTTGTTAGTTTCCACTCTTGCTAACCACGCCTTCGTTTTACGGTGTACCCGGTGGCACCGATTCAGCGTCGTGATTGCTGGTGGAACACCAGAACTGTAACGTGTTCGTGCCGAATCGCGCCCGCTTAGAAGCTAGGTTTGCCGCGATGTATGCCTCGCAGGCAGCCCGGCCATGATAGACCGCGCCTACGACACTTGGTCCGAATGGGTGGCAGTTCCCATCGGCACTAGCGAAGCAGCATCCGGGACAGACTGCGTGCAAATACGTGTCGGCCAGCGGGTCGACCGGCTTTACCGGCACTGGCTTCGGTGTGAAGTTGTTGCCGCTGTACGAATCGCCACCCCTAAGAGCAGCAACATTAGTTTGGGTGGTGTGAATGTGGGGGATGAACACGGTGAAGGCGAGCACAGTCACGCCAACGGCAAGCACCCCGAGTAAGACCACGTACGCGGCAGCCGGAAGCACCCCACGCTCACCACGACGACGGTTGTTCGTTTTAGTTTCCACTATTGTGACCAATGCTTTTCTCGCGACGAACCCTACTTTTGTGTGCGCGAATGCCAGTAGGCACTTCGAGCGTGCCGTACGCGTTTGTCCTGTCCGGACCAGCTAGGATTTCTGCTAGCAGGGCGTTGATCTTCGATCGGCAGGGAACGCCGGACCGGCTGAAA
>JRHI01000223.1_pt1 | contig 64852 bp, 64 predicted proteins | sample 215371 | NCBI WGS metagenome assembly JRHI01 (sample SAMN02929681, study PRJNA255918) | sediment metagenome | biome: cave system; feature: Ice Cave; material: Sediment; isolation source: sediment from deep within a dark volcanic ice cave with no known source of... ...
GGCCATCCAGCAAATTACACCATCTTGACGGACGCGACCTAAGCAAAAATGGATCTGCGCCCCGAGAGATGTATTCGCCCGTGAGGTCGCGCGTGAAGTGCCTTGCGATTGGCGACCGACCTGACCCACGGAGGACGCGAATTTTGAATTTGAGTGCACGGATTTTGGATGCGGGAGGTTGCGGCAGCCCACGGATTTCGGGGTGTTGCGTATCACGGATTTCGTAGTCGCGGCTGGTGGGGTGGGGCTTAACAGGGCGGCGGAACGGAGCTCCGTTCACGGGAGGGGATGTTGCGGGAGGGACCGTCCGCCAGCGGCTCCGTATTGGCGCGGAACCGATGAGCCTGCCGACAGTTGGGCTCACGGAGGCGCAAACTTCAACTGTAACACACACGCTTCCACATGCACTGGTGCTCGCAGAAAATGAGCACTGGTCTGCTGCCGTGCTTGATCATGTTGCACGGAGCCTGCGCTTTCGGAGAGCAAGTGGCGAAACCCGAGACGCCGGAAGTAGTCGTCGCCACGGTGGCCGAGCTACTTCGGCGAGACAGGCCGCGTGCAGCCTGATCCCGGATCGCGGCCTCCCTTTGCAGCGTTATTCGACCTCTCTAGGCCAAAAAGTGCACGAGCACAGCGCCAACCCCTAACGGGAAGACGATCCACAGGTGTCAGTTCGGCTCGCATGATCAAGAGCCTCCTGCACACGGGTCTTTCGGGTTGCGGTACTTTGCGGCCCCCTTGCTTGATCAGTCGAAAAGCAACGACAGCAGCCGTCGCCGCTAGATACGAGTTGCGAACGCGCAGAAGCTGGCACATCAAAGCGGCTTTCAAGCGTCACTAATGTCGATAGCAACGAGTTCGCTGCGCGTTGGGGCGTGCTACGTCACGACCACGAAAGAACTGCGCAAAAATGTGCAAATCGATGGTGGCTTAGTCTCTTAACCAGCGCAACCTTCGTCTGAGTTCTTGAGTTGAAAGGGCTGACGCTTCAGAAAGGAGCCAGCCCAATGAAAACGCTGCGCCGAAGGGCACGAAAAAAGTTCCAACTGATCGACTCTATTCGACCTCTCTTTTCAACCCATCGGCAAAGTGGACAGGCGGCTAGCGGTAAATGACGCCCTTGGCACCTGGACTCTTCAGCAAGTCTGCGCCAATGCCACCAAGGTATCGGGGCGAGAATTGGAACAAAGCTACTGAGGTAGGGGTTAGCAATGATATATGGCCGCTGCACTCCTCAGCCCCAAGCCCAAAGCCGCCTCTTGATCTGCTAGGCGTGTGCCTTAGCCGGTCACCACTCCGGGCGATGCCAGTAGTAATCGCGCGGTCCCCAAGCGTCGAAGCCAGCACGGTAGGGGTAAGGCCGCGGGTAGCGCTCGACCACGACAACGCGCCGGTGCACTGACCACTATTAAACTTGGTTGAGGTTCGTGCTCTTCGATCAATTCCAGGAGCTTGGCTATCGTCGCGGAACTCCCTTGGCAGGTGCTGGTTTGGTAATTGCCCAGCGCCTCCGCGAGCGACCGGCACAACCCGCCCACGTACTCGTTCATGTCAATCAACCCTTCGTGGCGCGACACCTACCCCATACTGGTCGCGGAATAGCAGCCCTTCGATGGCGCGCCGCGACTTCCCGTCCTGCAAGAGGAGCAGCAACCACTCGGCCGCGAGGAACTCGCGGATTGACCGATGGTGGAACCGAACCGTCCCATAGATCGGCTCATCGAAGAGGGGTCGGCTCAAGAGCGTTGCGACCTCGCCGTGCGCCCACCCAGCAAGCACCTCCATCGCGATCACCCCCTTCTGGGACGCATCTGATCCAGGCAGCACGATCCTCGATGTCCGCTGGAACGTCGCTGCCGCAGCGAGCAGCCGGGCGCCTTCCCGCGCTTTCATTTCCGTGAGCGAGCGCAGGGTCGCCCTGTTCGGATCGCGCTCTCGTAACTTCTTCTCAACGCTTGCCTTGATCAACTCGAGCCGGCGCCCGATCCGCCTATGCTCCTCCCAGTAGTCGATAAGATCCTGGAGGTCCTGAGGCCGCGACGCGAACTGCTTCGCATCCTTCCTCTCGATCTCATCGATCAAGCCTTCCGCGTTCTCCACCTGCTTCTTTCGCGCGAACTCGAGCATCTGCTCGCGCGAGAGTGACATCAGGGCGACTATCTGTAGTGCGGGCGCTGGTGCACCACTGGATCTCTTGCGCTCGCTGCCGGCGCTATTGCCCTCGTGAGCTGTCTCGGCATCATTGCCGAGCTCCTCCGGCCGGTTCAGCGCCTTGAACGGAAGCTTCTCCGTGACGAGTCTGGCATCCGATACCCATCTCCACTCGTGCAGCCGGCTCGTGATATAGATATGGGCTCGCTGCCCGTGCCCGCTGATAGCTTCCGCGAAGCGCCTCAGGGCCAGATCGAAGTCGCGCGGGTCGGCGAGACGCGCCTCGTCTACCGAGTCGAGGAATATCCAGCCTTCCTCTTGTCCGTTCAGCCACCCGTTGAATTCCGAATGCGTTCCGACGTCGAACGCGAGCGTCAGGTCGGTCGCGACGTGCTCCAGCCTGAGGAAGAAAGCGGCCTTGCCATTAGCGCGCTGGCACTCCGCCGCATGCCGTATTTCCCACGTCTTACCGGCACCGGGCTCCGCAAGGATCACAACGCGGTGCGATCCCTGGAGGTCTGTCCAGTGAAGCGTCGAGGAGCTCCCGATGACTGACTCAGCAGCATCACCATCGCGGAGCTTCAGCTCTGCAGGGATCGCGGCAAAATGCCTATTCAGATCAATAAATTCATCGTTCATGGGGCGGAGCCGAGCGGTAGCACCGGGGCGAAGGGCTGTTGACAACGCTTCGGTCCCTACGCGATTCGCGCCTGGCCGAAGCAGGGGAATCGACTTTAGGGCCGGCAGTTGATCGATTGCAGCCACGCCTCACCTAGCGCAGGAAGACGGGCATTGTGTGGTAGCGATGGCCGCTTCCTCTGCAGAGCGGACGTCACGATTAGTCGAGCGGTGGTCGCGTCCGTCGATCGCCAGCATGTCCGCAAATGTATAGGTGCGACCGACGCGAAGCAGTTGATGGGCTGCTCATTCCTGCTCTATTCGGCTTGAAGCAGACCAAACTGATGTCACGGTCGATATCGCCGCCATCAAATTTGGCGCACGTAATCCAAGGGCAGAGCGGTCGGGAACCTTGCGCATGATGCCGTGTCCTTGATGATCACGGCAGGCTTCGGTTGCGAAACGGACGTGGCTGCTGGATACAGCCGGCATGAGGCTCGCCCCACCGCTTCCGATTGACGCCATCCTGGACGATCTGCGAACGGCCTTGGCTGCGCGCGCATCTGCCGTCCTCGTTGCGCCACCGGGCGCCGGCAAGACGACACGCGTTCCACTCGCTTTGATGAACGAACGCTGGCTCCGGGGTCAAAAGATCCTAGTGCTGGAGCCGCGCCGCATCGCCGCGCGGGCTGCCTCAGAGCGCATGGCGCACTCCTTGTCGGAGGCTGTGGGCGAGCGGATCGGATTGCGGGCGCGGATGGTCTCGAAATCGGGGCCTAAGACACGCATCGAGGTCGTCACCGAGGGCGTCTTCACCCGTATGATCCTTGATGATCCTGAGCTTTCCGGCGTTGGTGCGGTGCTGTTCGACGAGTTCCACGAGCGCTCGCTTGATGCCGACCTGGGGCTTGCCTTCGCGCTCGACTGCCAGCGCGGCTTGCGGGATGACCTGCGTATCCTGCTGATGTCGGCGACGTTAGATGGCACGCGGGTCGCGCAACTCCTCGGCGATGCTCCTGTCATCGCCAGCGAAGGCCGCGCCTTTCCGGTTAACACACGCTATCTCGGCCGCGATGCCAATGCGCGCATCGAGGATCAGATGGCGGACGCGGTGATGCGCGCCTTGCGGGAGGAATCCGGTTCGATCCTCGCGTTCCTACCCGGCCAAAGCGAGATACGGCGCGTCGAGGAGCGGCTGAAGGAGCGCATCAGCGATCCGAGCATCGTGCTTGCCCCGCTTTACGGCGCGATGGACATGAAGGCGCAGGATCTTGCGCTCGAGCCAGCGCCCAGGGGCCTGCGCAAAGTGGTGCTCGCGACCTCGATCGCCGAGACGTCGATCACCATTGAGGGTGTGCGTGTCGTCATCGACAGCGGCCTTGCGCGGGTTCCGCGTTTCGAACCGGACGTCGGCGTGACCCGGCTGGAGACCGTGCGCGTGTCTCGGGCCGCTGCTGATCAGCGCCGGGGCCGCGCCGGCCGTACCGAGCCCGGCGTCTGCTATCGCCTGTGGGATGAGCCGCAAACGCAAAGTCTGCCCGCTTTCGCTGAGCCTGAGATACGCTCCGCCGATCTTGCAGCCTTGTTGCTCGACTGCGCGGAATGGGGAACAGCCGATCCGCGCTCGCTGTCTTGGATCGATCCGCCGTCGACCGCCGCTATCGACGCCGCACGCGAGGAGCTGACGGAGCTGGAAGCGCTCGACGCGGAAGGGCGTATCACAGTCATCGGAAGGCGGCGAAGGTCGCTGCCATTGCCACCCCGGCTTGCCCGCATGGCTATTGCCGCAGCCGAGCTCGGCCACGCGGAGGAGGCTGCCGAGATCGCCGCCGTGATCGTGGAACGCGGACTCGGCGGCAACGATGCCGATCTCGCACATCGGCTGGACGGGTTTCGCCGCGACCGCTCGCGTCGCGCCGGCGACATGCGAAAGCTGGCGGCCGGCTGGGCCCGAATGGCCAGCGCTGGTCGTTCGCCGCAAGGATCTCATGAGGACGTGTCGATCGCGCGTCTGCTGGCACTCGCCTTTCCGGAGCGCATCGGCAAGGCACGTGGTGCACCCGGGCAGTTCCTCCTCGCCAATGGCCGCGGCGCCAACGTCGATGCGACCCATCCTTTGGCGCGATCGCCCTTCCTGGTCGCTGCGCAGCTATCCGGATCAGCGTCGGCGACGCGCATCCTGCTCGCGGCCGCAGCCAATGAAGCGGACATTCTTGCTGCCGCGGGCAAGCGGCTCCGTGAGAGGGATGAGATTGAATTCGATCAAGGCGCAGGCGCACTCAGGTCGCGCCGTGTCCGCCGCCTAGACGCCATCCAGCTCGCAAACGAGCCGCGGGCGGTGATGCCGAGCGAGGAAACCGCGCGCCTACTCGCTGAAAGCATTGCGAAGCTCGGGCTGAGCCGCCTGCCGTGGAACAAGGCGCAAATCCAGCTCCGCGACCGCGTTGGTTTCTTACGCGCGGCCGGAGGAGACGGATGGCCGGACCTGACCGATGCGGCACTCGCCAAGACCGTCGTGGAATGGCTTGCCCCTTTCCTCGCCGGTAAGACGAAGTTGTCTGAGATAGGCGCCGATGACCTCGGGGCGGCGCTCGATGCGCTGTTGCCATGGAACTTGAAGCGTCGCCTGGAGGAGGAGGCTCCAACGCATTTCGAGGCGCCAACGGGCAAACGTCATGCGATCGACTACGAGACGACGGGCGCACCCGCCCTGCACATCCGCGTCCAGGAGCTGTTTGGGCTGACGCAACATCCTTCGATCGCTCACGGTAATCTGCCGCTCACCCTGCATTTGCTCTCGCCCGCATACCGGCCAATTCAGATCACGTGCGACCTTCCGGGCTTCTGGAAGGGATCGTGGGCGGCGGTTAAGGCCGAGATGAAAGGGCACTATCCGCGGCACCCATGGCCCGACGATCCCGCTTCGGCGGCTCCTACCGCACGGGCCAAGCCGCGCGGGACATAATGGGATGCGCAATTTTTCGCGCGGAGAAGCCAACCATGGGCAGGCGTTGGCCAGCGCTGCTACTCGCGCGCCGCCTTTCACGTCTCCTAGTTGAAGCCGCTACTACCTGCTACGATTTAGTGCTACTAGTGTGGCCGTAGCGGTTCGGAAAAGCTAAGCAAGATCAAGGCCATGGGACCGCTCCGCTCACGTCCTACCCGCGGAGCCAGCTTCATTCCATCGCCTTGGGACCGTGCCCAGAGCGAGCTGCGATCCGAACCCTCCACGACCCAGCTCGACCAGGCAAGCAGGCCGACGGCGAGCGCCATCAGCGCCGTCGCAGCCCATCCCAGAAGCGTCACCCATCGCGGGAGATCGAGGGACAGCCTGGCGCGAGCGCTCGAACTCAGAACCATCGTCGCGGCCATGATCGGCACCGCGACGATCCCGTTGATGACGGCGGTCCAGAACAGCATGGCGACTGGGTCGATGCTGCTCACGCTGAGCCCGGCGCCGGCGAGTGTCGCGGCGCCGACGATGGCGTAGAAGCCGAGCGCGCGACCGGCCGGCAGCTCGAGGCTCCCGCGCACGCCGAACGCGTCGGCGACGGCATAGGCGGCCGATCCCGCGAGCACCGGCACTGCGAGCAGGCCGGTGCCGATGATCCCGGCCGCGAACAGGGCGAAGGTCAAGTCTCCGGCAATCGGGCGCAGGGCTTCTGCGGCCTGCGAAGCCGTCTCGATCTTGGTGATGCCGCTGGCATGCAGCGTCGCAGCCGTCGTCACAATGATGAAGAAGGCGATGAGATTGGAGAAGGCCATCCCGATCCACGTATCGAACGAGATGCGGGAGAAGAAATCCGCTTGCGAAAGCGCCGATGCGGAGTGGCGGCCGCGGTGACTGAGGCGCGATTCCTCGGCCTCCTGCGAGGCCTGCCAGAAGAACAGGTAGGGACTGATTGTCGTGCCGAAGATGGCGACGATCACGAGGAGCTGCTGATGATCCAAGGAGACCGTGGGGAGCAAAAGCGCGCCGAGGACACTGCCCCACGGAATGTGGAGGCTGAAGGCCGCCGCCACGTACACGAGCAGCACCGAGGTCAGCAGCTTCAAATATCCCGCGTAGCGGTGATAGGGGACGACCACCTCCGCGACGAGGCAGGTGACGCCGAACAGCAACGCGTAGAGCAGTGCCGATCCGCCGACGGCGAGACGCAGGGCTTCGCCCATGGCCGCGAGGTCGGCCGCGATGTTGATGGTGTTGGCAATCACCAGCAGCAGGACGAGCGCATAGAGCACGAGCGGCGAAAGCTCGCGCTTGATGTTGCGGGCAAGCCCACTACCCGTCTGCCAGCCGATGCAGGCGCTGATGATCTGGATCGCAACCATGAACGGGAGCGTGAGGAACATGGTCCAGGCGAGCGCGTAGCCGAATTGCGCACCCGCCTGCGAGTAGGTTGCAATCCCGCTCGGGTCGTCGTCCGCCGCCCCGGTAATCAACCCTGGCCCGAGCGCCTGCCAGAACCTGCGCAGGAGGCCGGCCGGCGGCTCGTATTGTTCCATGTCCTGACGTTACCGCTGGTCGCTGCTGGCCCCTGACGGGTCGAGCGGCCGCATATCGCCCCACGGGCCCGACTCGACCGTTGCATTGGCGGCGGGTTGTGCGTCTGCCGTCTCGCGCGCCTTGACGTAGCGCGCCTCACCGCCGGCGGCTGCGAAGATGAATAGCGCGATCAGCACAAGCATCGGATTGCCCATGATGAAGCCCAAGGCGGCAAACACGAGCGCGAGCCCCTGCCCGACGCGCGCGGCCACTTGCGTCGCACGTCCATAGCCGAGCCAGATCGCCAGCACGGCGCGCAGGACGCGGCCGCCATCCATTGGGAACGCCGGAATGAGGTTGAAGACGAGCAGCACCACGTTTGCCGCAGCGACCTGAGCTAGGAAGCTCTCCTGGAATGCGCCAAAGGACAGCGGCGTTGCGTCGAGCCGCAGCACCACGAGGAGGACGAAGGCGATGGCCGCGTTGACGGCCGGGCCGGCGAGCGCCACCGCGATCTCCTGGCTGGGCTTTTCCGGCATGCGCTCCATGGAGGCGACGCCGCCAATCGGCAGCAGCGTGACGTCGGCCGTGCGGATGCCATAGCGGCGCGCAGCCCAGATGTGCCCGAACTCGTGCAGCACCACACAGGCGAACAGCACAAGGATGAACAGCACGCCATGGGCAGCATTCTGCGGGCCGCCGCGCTGCCATTCGGTCGCGGCGATCCAGGCAAGCAGTGGCAGGAACGTCAGATGCATGCGGACGGCAGTGCCGCCGAGCGTGAAGAGTTTTATCGACCAGCTCATGAAGCCAACGCGGATACCAAGCTCAGTGCCAGGCCATCATATAGGGATGGAAAGCGGTTGCGGCGAGCGCGCGCAAGTGGTGCTGCCACCGCCACCGTCGGAGATATCCTTAAGGGGCGAGCGTCGGCGCGGGCGGCGGCTCGTTAGGGTCGCGGTCCATCTCGGCGATGGTATCGGCAGCTCCATCACGCCCGTAGAGGTCGGGACGGAACGCAACGGTCCCGTCACGCTCGGCCCAGGCGGTAATGTAGGTGAAGAACACCGGGATCGGCCGCGTCAGCGTGATGTCCACCGGCTGGCCTCCGGCGATGATCTGCTGCGCGCGCCCTGCCTCCCAACCCGGCTCGTTGTGGCCGATCCAATCGACCAGATCGAACACGTCCTGGACGCGCACGCAGCCGGCCGAGAAGGCGCGCGACCGCTGGGCAAAGAGCGGCTTCATCGGCGTGTCGTGCATGTAGACGTTCTGGTCGTTGGGCATATCGATGCGCACGAGTCCCAGCGCGTTCTGCGGCCCCGGGTCCTGGCGGAACTTGAGCTTCTGGGCCTGCGCAGAACCCCAGTCGACCGCGGCCGGATTCACCTCCGGGCCGTCGACGCTGGAGAAGACGCGGATCTGCTCCTGCGTGAGGTAGCCCGGCTCTTTCATCACATGGGGGATGAGGTCGAGGTGGGCCACGCTCTCCGGCACGCGCCAGTAGGGAAAGAAGTTGAGCGCGCGGACGGTCGCCTTCACGGAGGGCGACGGGCGCTCGGTGCGCCCGACGATCACGCGGTGGCGCTGCTGGACCTCGTACCTGTCCACCGCCTCGAGCTGGAAAGCCGGAACGTTGACGAGGATGTAGCGGTCGGCGACCGCCTGGGACATCAGCTCGCGGATGCGGCCAAGGTTGAGCCGAAGCTGCGCCAGCCGGTCCTCGGTCGTCATATTGAGCGCGGGGAAGGTCGACTGCTCGACACGGCCGGTGGGACGCAGCCCGTTGCGGCGCTGGAAGCGGCGCACGGCGGCCGACAGCTCCTCGTCGAAGGTGTAATTGTTGTAGGGGGCGGCGCGGCGCTGAAGGTCGCCGCTGATCTGCAAGCGCTTGCGCAGGACCGGTACGCGCTCGTCGTCGTCGCCTTCACGCATCATGCGCCCCAGCGGCACCAGCGGCCAACCGCCGGCGGCGGCGATCGCCTGATAGCGCTGGATAGCGTCCTCCATCGCCGCGATCATCTCGTCGCTGCGCCAGGGCGTGGCGTCGGGGCGCAGATCGTCGAGCGGGTCGGCGGCGGTCTGAGGCCGGTCGCCGCCGTTGTCGTCCCGGCGGCGGTTCGAATAGTCAGGCTGGCCGAAGCCGGTGATACCTTCCCACCAGTTGGCCTGTGCAGCCTGTGCGTAAGCAGGGAGCGCCACCAGTAGCAGCGCAAGGACGAGCCCCATCACACCCGCGGTCCGCCAGTCGCACGCGTTCTCGCGAACGTTGGCAATCTGCGCCCCACCGGGCCGCGCGGGCGCGCGAAATGCCTGCATCGATCCGTCCTGACCGTTGCTCTCGATAACGAGAGCGGAGCTTACGGGCTGGCGGCAGGGCTGCCCAAGCTTCGCCTGACCACCGAACGCCTTCACTGCCCACTGGATATGGCCAAACAAAGACGACAGGGCTGATCCCAGAGTGCCAGACGCCCGCACCAGTGGCAACGAAGTGCCATTCGGTTGCATCGGAGCCTCGAAAGTTTGTGGACCAGACTTAATCCCCAAAGTGATCCCAGCCGGTTCTGGTGAACGCCATGGCGTGAGCACTTCCGTCGTGCACGATCAACCCCTGCCTGCCATCGACGATAGAACCAATGCGCGTGACGGGAGTTCCCGCGGCGGTTGCCGCAGCTTCGAATTTCTCCACCTCGTGTGGCGCAATCGCCGCGAGCACCTCGTAGTCCTCGCCGCCGGTGATGAGGTCGGCCAGAGTCGCGCCACCCGCAGCCACAACCGCACGCGCGGCGGCCGCCAGCGGGACGGCGGTAGCGTCGATCTCGCCACCAACGTTGGAGGCGCGACACAGCCGGCCGAAGTCCTTCACGAGACCGTCCGAAATGTCCATGGCGGCGCGCGCATGGCCGAGCAGCGCCGAGCGCAGGCCGACGGGCGGCTGCGGCAGCCGAAACCTGGCATCGAGATAGGCCTGCGCGGCCGCGTCGAGCCCGCAGCGGTGCGCAAGCGCTGGGTTGCGCACGAGCGCTAGGCCCAGGGTGGCATCGCCGATGGTGCCGGAGACGTAGACGGCGTCGCCGACCGCCGCGGTCGAACGGCGCACCATGCGGCCATTGGGGACGGTCCCGAAGGCGGTGATCGAGACGCTGAGGGGGCCCAGCGTGCGGTCGGTGTCGCCGCCGATGAGCGAGCAACCGAACGCTGCTTGCGCGCGCTGCAGGCCGCCCGCAAAGGCTCCGAGCCAGGCACGTTCGGTTGCGCCGGGAAGCGCGAGCGATAGGACGTAGGCGAGCGGGGTTGCACCTTTGGCTACGAGGTCGGAGACGTTGACCGCGAGCGCCTTCCACGCGATGGCGCCGGGATCCTCCCCCGGGATGAAATGCACGCCCGCGATCAGGCCATCCGTCGTCACGACGAGATCGTGTCCGGGCTCCGGCGTGATCGCCGCGCAGTCGTCCTTCAGGCCAAACGCGCCAGCAAAGCCCGCCGCCAGTGGGGCCCAGAACTCGGCGATGATCGCTTCTTCGCTCTGCAGATCAGCGGGCTTTGCGGTCGTCATGGCCGTTGAACTCACTTGCGCGCAACCGCCGCGCCAGCTTGTCCAGCACGCCGTTCACGACTTTCGGCTCCTCGTCCGAGAAGAACGAGTGCGCCACGTTGATGTACTCGTTGATGACGACGCGGGCGGGAACGTCGGGGCGCTCCATCAGCTCGAACACACCGGCGCGCAGGATCGCGCGCACGATGGCGTCAATGCGGATGAGCCGCCAGCCCTCGGCGAGCTGCTGATCGACGAGCGGATCGATATCGCGCTGACGGCGAACGACGCCGCGCAGCAGCTCGGTGAAGAACACGGCGTCGGCTCCCGAAGCGACCTCGTCGCCGGGGGGCTTGGGGAAGCGGAGGCGTACGAACTCGTCGATCACCGCGTTGAGGTCGGTGCCGGCCATGTCCATCTGGTAGAGTGCCTGCACGGCCGCGACGCGCGCCGCGGTGCGTGGCTGCAGCGCCGTTGCCGCGGCCTGGGGGTGCTCGCTTCCGCTCATACTTCCTGCCTCTCGAACGTATGCACGAGCTCGATGACACTCAGGCACGCGCGCGCCGCGTCTCCGCCCTTACCGTCGGCGCCGCCTTGCGCCCGCGCCATGGCTTGCGCCTCTGTGTCGACGGTGAGGATGCCATTGCCGAGCGGAATGCTGTGGCGGATCGCGACCTCCATCAGCCAGTGATTGGCGTTGTTGCAGACGATGTCGTAGTGCGAGGTCTCGCCCCGGATCACGCAGCCGAGCGCCACCGCGCCGTCCCAGCGGCCGCTCGCGGCGCTGCGCGGGATGAGTCCCGCGGACGCCGCCTGCGCCAGCACCTGCGGGATCTCGAGCGCGCCCGGCACCGTGATTCGGTCGTAGCCCACGCCTTGTGCCTCGAGTGCGGTGATGGCGCCGTTCGCGAGTTCGTCCGAGATGGCGTCGTAGAAGCGCCCCTCGATGATGAGGACGCGCGCCTGCGGGGCGCGACGGTATGTCTTTGCTGCGCTCTGCGCCGGAGGCTTGGTCTTGAGGGCCATGGCGCTCACTCGATCCGTCGCGTGCCGACGACGCGCAGGCCGAAGCCTTCGAGACCTACGTAGACGTGCGCGGGCGAGTTGGTCAGCAGCACCATGTCGCGCACGCCGAGGTCGGTAAGGATCTGGGAGCCGAGGCCGATCTCCACCTGACGGCGCTCGCGCGCGCCATCGGACGTCTTGGGGTCGCGTGAGCGCCGCTCGATCCACTCGGACACGGACTTCGGCCGCAGGTCGCGGATCAGCACGACGACGCCGCGGCCTTCGCGCTCGATTGTGCGCAGTGAAGCATCGATCAGGCGGCTGCCTTCGCCCGCCTCGCGAATGCCGAGCTGGTCCGCGAGCGCGTTAACGGCGTGCACGCGCACGAGAACGGGGCCTGGTGCGGACAGGTCGCCCTTGACGAGCGCCAGGTGCTCGCCCGGCTCGACGGTCGCCTCATAGACGTGGAGATCGAAGGCGCCTGCCGCAGCCGTATTGACGCGCGTGCGGGCAACCGCGCGCACTAGGTGGTCGTTCTTCAGGCGGTAGGCGATCAGGTCCTCGATGGCACCGATCTTGAGGCCGTGGCGCTGTGCGAAGGCGACGAGGTCCGGCATGCGTGCCATGGTGCCATCGTCGTTCATGACCTCGCAGATGACGGCGGCGGGATAGAGCCCAGCAAGGCGCGCCAGATCGACGGAGGCTTCCGTATGCCCGGCGCGGATCAACACGCCGCCCTCGCGCGCGATGAGCGGGAAGACGTGGCCGGGGGAGACGATGTCGGCGGCGCCCTTGGTCGCGTCGATGGCGGTGGCGATGGTGCGCGCGCGGTCGTGCGCGGAGATGCCGGTCGATATGCCTTCGCGCGCCTCGATCGACTGGGTGAAGGCGGTACGGTTGCGCGAGTCGTTCCGGCGCACCATCGCTTCGAGCCCCAGCTCGTGCGCGCGCTGCTGGGTAAGCGACAGGCAGACGAGGCCGCGGCCGAACCGCGCCATGAAATTGATCGCGTCGGGCGTCGCCATCTGCGCGGGGATGACGAGATCGCCCTCGTTCTCGCGCTCCTCCGCGTCGACGAGCACGACCATACGCCCGTTGCGCATATCCTCGAGGATCTCGGGGATGGCGGACAGGCAGCCGCGGCCTTGCGACACTGCGATCGCACCGGCTTCATGCGTCACGGGCGGAACTCCAAGAGCCGCGCGACATAGCGCGCGAACAGGTCGACCTCGAGGTTGACCGATTGTCCGGGGGTTTTGGCCCCCCACGTCGTCACCGTCAAGGTGTGAGGAATTATGTTCACGCCGAAACGGTTGTCGCTCACCTCGTTGACCGTTAACGACACTCCGTCAAGTGCAATCGACCCCTTTGGGGCGATATAGGGGGCGAGGTGATCGGGCACCTCGAAGGAGAAGCGGCGGCTTTCGCCATCGGCGCGGACGTCAAGGATGCGGGCGAGCCCGTCGACGTGGCCCGTCACCACGTGGCCGCCGAGCTCGGCTGCCGCCTGCCGCGGGCGCTCCAGGTTGATGCGGCGCCCGGGGCTCCAGTCGGCAAGCGTCGTCTTGGCCCGCGTCTCGTTGGAGGTGTCGACAGTGAACATGGCTCCCCTGCCGTCGGCTCGCACCGAGGTCAGCGTCAGGCAACATCCGTCGCACGCCATGGAGCCGCCGACCTCGAGCGTCGCAGCAGCGTAGCTCGTCCGGATCGAGAATTGACCGTCCTCGCGCGCCACGACCTCGCCGATGTCGGAGACGATGCCGGTGAACATGAGCTTTCCTCGCTGCCTCTAGGGTTGTTGCGCGCGCCGGCCGAGGCTGCGCCAGTGCCGCCGGAACATCATCCTATCGTCGCCGCCGACGTTACGTTGCTCGAAATGCTCCAAGCTTTCCGTTGCGACGTAGCGTGAAAGGGCCGCTAACCCCTGCTCCAGGTTGAGCGGCGGCGCGCCCGCGGCGCGCGCATGGAACAGCACGGCCTCGTCGACGAGCCCCGCCTGCGAGAACGCGCGCCACGTGTAGGCGCCGCCCTCGACCAGGAGGCGCGTGATGCCGTTGGCGACGAGCGTCTCCATCACCGAGGGGAGCCACAGCTCGCCGCCGATCTCGGGGACGCGAAAGACACGGGCGCCGGCGGCTTCGAGCGCCGCTGCGTCCGTACGCGGCCCGCAGAAGACCCAAAGCGGATGCTCTCGTGTGCTGCGCGCAAGGCGGCTTTGCGACAGCCCATCGAGATTGCGTCCAATCACGATGCGCACGGGCGACCGGTCCTCGAGACCGGGCAACCGGCAAGTCAGCAGTGGATCGTCATCGATGACGGTCTGGCGCCCGACGAGGATTGCATCGGCACGGGCGCGCAGGAGGTGTCCTTGCGCGCGCGCTTCCGCACTCGTCGCCCATACCGGCTGACCGCCGCGCCCGCGCGGCACCTCTCCCTTAGCGTCGAGCGCGAGCTTCACTTGTACAAGTGGACGGCGCTCGGTGACGCGCAGGATGTGGCCGGCAGCCATCCAGTGCGCCTCGCGCGCCATCGGCCCACGTTCCACCGCGATGCCCGCGGCTCGCAGCCGCGATAGCCCGCGGCCGGCAACGCGCGGGTCGGGATCTTCGATGGCGCAGACTACGCGGCCGATGCCGGCTGCGATGATGGCGTCGGCGCACGGCGGCGTGGCGCCGTGATGCGAGCAGGGCTCCAGCGTCACGTATAGGGTCGCCCCGCGCGCCTGCGCCCCCGCGCGGCTCAGGGCTTCCGTCTCCGCGTGCGGACGGCCGCCGCGGGCGGTGACGCCGCGCGCGATCACCTCCCCGGTCGCCTCATCCACGATGACGGCGCCGACGGACGGATTTGGCGCCGTGGCGCCCAGCCCGCGCTGCGCGAGCCGCAGGGCAATCGCCATCATGTGAGCATCAAACCCGGCACCGGCCGCAGGAGCCATGAGAGGTCAGTGCTTCTTGAGCGGCGCCGTCTCGACGACCGGGCTGTCGAACGCGATGCGGTCGATGCCGGACGGGGCGTGCGTCGGCACCGGCTCGCCGGCGATCTCGCTCAGCACCTCCTGGAAATCCGCGGCCTCCCTGAAGTCGCGATAGACCGAAGCGAAGCGCACGTAGGCGACGGGGTCGAGACCGCGCAGCGCCTCCATGACGAGGCCGCCGATGGTGGAGGTCGCGACCTCGGTCTCGCCGGAGCTTTCGAGCTGACGCACGAGGCCGGAGACCATGCGCTCGATCCGCTCGGCGTCGATCGGGCGCTTGCGCAGCGCCACGTCGACGGAGCGCACGAGCTTGTCGCGATCGAAGGGTACCTTGCGGCCCGAGCGCTTGACGACGGTCAGCTCGCGCAACTGCACACGCTCGAAGGTCGTGAAGCGGCCGCCGCAATCGGGGCAGATACGCCGCCGACGGATGGCCGCGTTCTCCTCGGTGGGGCGACTATCCTTCACTTGCGTGTTTCCGCCCGCACAGTAGGGGCAACGCATGAAGTGCCTCCGTTCGGGCCGCCGCGCCGACGCTCAAGGGATGGCGCCACGCCATGAGTATTAGCCGTTGGGGCGTCAGAGACGCAACGAGGTGCCCGCGGATATCCAATGGACACCTGCGGACACCCCGAATTGGCTTGTGCGAAATCAGGTGTAGATCGGGAAGCGCTTGCAGAGCTGGATTGCCTGCGCCTTGACCTTTTGCTCCACCGCGCCGTTGCCGGCCTCGCCGTTCTTGGCGAGCCCGTCCAGCACCTCCGCGATCATGCGGCCGACCTCCTGGAACTCGGCGACGCCGAAGCCGCGCGTGGTGCCGGCGGGCGCGCCGAGGCGGATGCCCGAGGTGACCATCGGCTTCTCCGGATCGAAGGGCACGCCGTTCTTGTTCGTCGTGATGTTGGCGCGCCCCAGCGCCTTCTCCGAGATATTGCCGGTGAGCTTCTTGGGGCGTAGGTCGAGCAGGATCAGGTGCGTGTCGGTGCCGCCGGAGACCAGCGCGAAGCCGGAGTTTACCAACACCTCGCCCATCGCCTTGGCGTTCTCGATCACGTTCTTGGCGTAGACCTTGAAATCGGGCCGCAGCGCCTCGCCGAAGGCGACGGCCTTCGCGGCGATGATGTGCATCAGCGGGCCGCCCTGGATGCCGGGGAAGATCGCCGCGTTGACCTTCTTGGCGATGTCCTCTTCGTTCGTCAGGATCATGCCGCCGCGGGGTCCGCGCAGCGTCTTGTGCGTCGTCGTCGTCACGACGTGCGCGTGCGGGAACGGGCTCGGATGCGCGCCGCCGGCGACGAGGCCGGCGAAGTGCGCCATGTCCACCATCAGGATTGCGCCGACCTCGTTGGCGATGGCGCGGAAGTCGGCGAACTCGATGTGGCGCGGGTAAGCGGAGCCACCGGCGATGATGATGCGCGGCCGGTGCTCGAGCGCGAGCTTGTAGACCTCGTCCATGTTGATGCGGTGCGTGTCGGGCTTCACCATATAGGACACGGCCTTGAACCACTTGCCCGACTGGTTGACAGGCGCACCGTGGGTCAAGTGGCCGCCGGCCGCAAGGCTCAATCCCAGGATGGTGTCGCCCGGCGTGGCAAGAGCGTTGAACACGCCCTGGTTTGCCTGGCTGCCCGAGTGCGGTTGCACGTTGGCGAAGCCGCAGCCGAACAACTTCTTGGCGCGGTCGATTGCGAGCTGCTCGACGATGTCGACGTACTGGCAGCCGCCGTAGTAGCGCTTGCCCGGATACCCTTCCGCGTACTTGTTGGTAAGCACCGTGCCGGCTGCCTCCAGCACCGCCTTGGAGACGATGTTCTCCGAGGCGATGAGCTCGATCTCGTGCTGCTGGCGACCGATCTCCTTGCCGATCGCGTCGGCGACCTCGGCGTCGCCGTCGGCGATGGAGGCGGTGAAAAAGCCGGACTTCTTGGCGGGGGCCTTCATCGTGAACATTTGCTGCTTCCTTGTTGTCGCGCGCGCGAGGAGTTCGGGAATTCGGGAGGGGGTGCTGCCGCAGCCCCGGGAGGCCAATACGCCATAGTAAGGTCGAGCCGCGTCCGGCTCAACCTCTCTGGCAGCACATTGCCGCGGTTCTCGCTACAGCTTTTTTGCCGCTGGTACCGGAAGCGGGCCGGCGTGCCTACTCGGCCGCAAGCCGGACGACCTCGCCGCGCGACAGCGGGCAGGCCTGCCACAGCTCGGTCAGCGAATTGACGAGATGGTCCATCTGCTCATTTGTGTGCACCGGCGAAGGCGTTAGGCGGATGCGCTCGGTGCCGCGCGGCACCGTCGGATAGTTAATCGGCTGCACGTAGATCGCGTAGCGGTCGAGCAGCGTGTCCGTCACCGCTTTGCAGTGCACGGGGTCGCCGACCGTCACCGGAACGATGTGGCTCGTGTTGGGAACGAGCGGCAGGCCGGCATCGGAGAGGCCCCGCTTGAGCGTTTGCGCCCGCTCGTGCAGCCGGGCCCGCTCCGTGCCGCTCGATTTGAGGTGGCGGATGCTGGCCAACGCTCCCGCCGCGATGGCCGGCGCAAGCGAGGTCGTGAAGATGAAGCCTGCCGCGTATGAGCGGATGGCGTCGCAGCAATCGCGGCTCGCGGCGATGTAACCGCCCATGACGCCGAAACCCTTCGCCAGTGTGCCGTTGATAATGTCGACGCGATCCATCACGCCTTCGCGCTCGGCGATGCCGCCACCGCGCGGACCGTAAAGACCGACAGCGTGCACCTCATCGAGGTAGGTTAGTGCGCCGTACTTCTCGGCGAGATCGCATATGGCGACGATCGGCGCGACGTGGCCGTCCATGGAATAGACGCTCTCGAACGCGATCAGCTTCGGCGTCGCGCGGTCGTACTCCTTGAGCTTCGCCTCGAGGTCGGCAAGGTCGTTGTGGCGGAAGATGCGCTTTGGGCCGCCGCCGTGGCGGATGCCGGCGATCATGGAGGCGTGGTTCTTCTCGTCGGAGAAGATCACAAGCCCGGGAAGAAGCTGCGCCAGCGTCGATAGCGTCGCGTCATTGGCGACGTAGGCCGAGGTGAAGAGGAGCGCCGCCTCCTTGCCGTGCAGATCGGCGAGCTCGGCCTCGAGCTGCACGTGATAGTGGCAGGTGCCGGAGATGTTACGCGTGCCGCCGGAGCCGGCGCCGACGGAATCGATCGCCTCGTGCATGGCGGCGATCACGGCCGGGTGTTGACCCATGCCGAGGTAGTCGTTGGAGCACCAAACGATGATGGGACGCGGCTGCCCATCGCCCTTGAAGTGCTCGGCGGCGGGGAACGCGCCTCTGTGACGCTTCAGGTCGGCAAAGACGCGGTACCGTCCTTCCTGGCGGATGGCTTCCAGCGCGTCCCTGAACTTGCGTGCATACTCCATCGAGCGTCTCTCACTCCCCTGCCGGCTCTTTTTTATTAGCATCGTTCTAAAGTGCGTTTCCAGCAATGCATCTATTGTCGCGCCACGGCCCTTTGGTGGCGCACAAGAGTTAAGGGCCGCGCATCTCCCGGCCCTTGATGCCGATCAATCGTTGGGGGCTGGCTTAATATGCCGCAGCGATCTCGCCGACGCCGTCCTTTTGGTACACGTCCGGCCGGAACTGGATCACACCATCCTCCGTCGCCCATGCGGTAACATAGGCAAAAAACAGGGTGATGGGCTTCTTCAGCCGGACCGTCTTGGTCTGGCCGTTCTCCCTCATGGCCTCGACTTGTTCTTTGGTCCAACCCGGCTGGCCTTCGAGCAGCCAGGCGGCGAGCTCCTCGATGTTCTGCACGCGCACGCAGCCCGAGCTTGCCGCGCGGAAATTGCGGCCAAAGAGCGACTCTTTGGGCGAGTCGTGCATGTAGACGGAGCTGGCGCTCGGGAAGTTGATCTTGAGGAACCCAAGCGGGTTCTCCTTCCCCGGCGCCTGGCGGTAGGAGAGCTGCAGCGGCTTTCCAGAGCTCCAGTCGATCTTCTCGGACGCGATCTTCTTGCCGCCCTCGTAGGCATCGATGCCGAACTTCTCCAGCACGTTTTGCCCCTTCGACTGCATATCCTGACCCTTGGGGATCAGGTCCTCCTTGATGACCGTCGGCGGCAATGTCCAAACCGGATTGAAGTTCAAGTCCGTGATGGTGGAGCGCAGCTGCGGCGTGGGCCGGTCCGGTTTTCCGACGACGCCGGAATGTCGGGAGACGACGGTGTTGCTCTGAATGGCCTCGACCTGCGCGGCCGGAATGTTCACCAGCACGTAGCGCTTGCCGGCGATCTTCACGAGGTCGGTGAGGCGCTCAAGGTTCACCTGCAGCTGCTTCAAGCGCACGGCGGCCGGCACGTTGAGGGCGGCGAGCGTGCGCTTGTCCACGATTCCGGTCGGCGCGAGGCCGTTCGAGGCCTGGAAGCGCATCACCGCCTTCTCAAGCTCGCTGTCGAAATAGTTGGGATAGCTCGTCTCATCGCGCAGGTCGCCCGAGGTGGTAAGGCGCCGGCGCAGGAGGCTTACCGCCGGGTGCGTCTGTCCCGGCTCGAGCTGCATGTCGGGGATGGACAGGAAGCCGCCGGCGTCGACGATCTGCGTGTAGCGGTCGATGGCGACCTTGGTCGCCGCCACGTTCGCCTTCGACAGCGTGGGAAAGCCCTTAGGCGGATTGGATTGCCATTCCTTGATGAACTCGCGGTCGTATCCGCCGCCGGTTCGAGCTTCGCCCGGACCCTCGCCCGAGGGCCCGAACTGAATGTCCTGCGCCAATGCAGCGGTGCCTGCCGCACCCAGCGCAAGCGCACCGGCTGCAACGCGCACAATCGACCTAGCCCGTGCTGAGCTTGAACCGGCTCTGTGCATTTTGCTCGAACCCCTCGTCCCCGAGAAGCCGCACCCCATCCTCAATGTGAGGCCGCAAGCCGCCGAAAGGAATAGGCATTCGAGCAGATTGGAAAGGCGAAATCGAGATCGCCGCTAGCGGTACCGGGGGATGATGCCGGGGCGCAACATTTCGCACATGCAAAAGGGGGCCGCGGAGAATGTCCGCGGCCCAGCTCCAACTGGCGTTTTGGTGCGTGTTGTCTCGTGTTGGTCTAGAGGCGGTAGCGAATCTGGTCGGACCAGAAGCGCTCAAGGCGGACAAGCGCCTTGTTAAGCCCGCGGAAATCTTCCTCGGTAACCTCACCGACCGTGCCTACCGAGCCGAGCTGGCGCTGGTAGAGCTTCTTGACGACGTCGCAGGCCTCCATGCCCTTCTCGGTCAGGCTGACTCGCACGCTGCGGCGGTCGGTCTCCGACCGCTTGTAGTGCAGGTAGCCCATGTCCACGAGTTTCTTCAGGTTGTAGGAGACATTCGAGCCGAGATAATAGCCGCGCGTCTTCAACTCGCCGGCGGTGAGCTCGCCCTCTCCGATGTTGTAGAGAAGAAGAGCCTGCACGCTGTTAAGGTCGGCGCCGCCGAGGCGGTCGAACTCATCTTTGATCACGTCGAGCAAGAGGCGGTGCAGCCTCTCGATGAGACGCAATGCTTGGAGATACTCTGAACGGAAGCCTTCGTCCTGAGCTGGCGCGCGATGGCGCGCCACGTCGAGCGCAACACTCATACCACTGCCTCATCCTGTTTGACGCGTCCCGATTTTTTCCGGGTTACACAAACAGATACGGCATAAAACTAAAACTTACCTAAATGCGCATAGTAAAATAATAGTAGTGCTACCCCGCCGGAAGCTCTCGTTCATACTAAGTGGTACAAATCTAAATATTGAACTATCGCTTTCTACACCTTTGCCGACGGGCATTCATACGCGTGCAGCCTGCATCTCCTCCCGCGTCGGCAGCACCATCTCCTGCGCGCCCATGGACGCGAAGTAATCTTCGACCATCGCCGGCGTCACGTCATCGAGCCGCGCGGGCTGCCACCGCGGCGCGTTGTCCTTGTCGATCAGCGCCGCGCGCACGCCCTCGTAGAAATCTTGGCCATCGAGAAACCGGCATGCGAGCCGGTAGTCGACCTGCAGCGTCTGGCGCAGATCGAACGCGCGCGCTTCGCGAATATGCCGGTGCGTGACCTTGAGCGACAGCGGCGAGCGCGACTTCAGGTCGGCGATCACGCCGTCGGCCCACGTGCGGTTTTCGTCATCGATGCCGGCCAACCGGTCGAGGATCTCCTCGACGCTTGCCGCCGAGAAGCAGTGCGCGATGGGCTCCGCATAGCGCTCTAGATCGCGCGGGCCGGGATCGACGTGGCGCACATCCAGCAGCGGATCGACGGGCCAGGTGTCGATGAGGGCCGCCTTGATCTCCTCGAAGTGCTGCGCCGGGATGCAATGCGTGAGCAGCCCCAGCGCGTAGGCGTCCGCCCTCCCGATCGACCGCCCCGTGAGGCCCAGATACATGCCGATCGCGTCGGGGAGCCGCGAAAGCACCCACGCGGCGCCGACGTCGGGAAAGAGCCCGATCGCCGTCTCCGGCATCGCGAACCGGTAGGCCTCGCCCGCCACCCGATGCGTGCCGTATTGCGTGATGCCGACGCCCGATCCCATCACCGGCCCATCGATGAGAGAGATCGTCGGCTTCGAGAAACATTCGTGCAGCCAGTTGAGCGCGTATTCCTCCGCGCACGCGGCGCGTGCCTGTGCCTTATCCTCGCGGCCCAAGCTTACCAGCTCGCGGACGTCCCCACCGGCGCAGAACGCCTTCCCACCTGCAGGCTGAATGACGACGGCGTAGTTTGTCGGCTCACGCGCCAGGCGCGGATAGGTGTCGGCAACCTTGCGGCGCATCGCGACGTTGAGCGCGTTGAGCGCGCGCGGACGGTTGAGCGTGATGAGCGCAAGCGAGCCGCGCCTCTCGACGGAGAGTTCCTCGGAAGCCTCGGAGGGCCGCGCTTGGTCGATGACGTCGTGCTGCAAGAAGGCGCTCCTCGCGAGGCTGGACAAGGCCGCGAGCGACCATGAATTGGACGAATTTGGAGCTATACACCGGCTGACACGCCAATCAAACGTGCGGAGCCGATTCGTGGGTTAACACGGCCTACGCCTGCGCAAGCGAAGGCAATAATCGAAAGGCGGACGATGCTTCGATACGGTCTTCGATACAGTGTGGGGCTTGCCGTGTGCGCGGGGGCGGTCTGTGGGGCGCAGCAGGGCGGCGCGCTGGCGTGGTCCACGTCGGTAAGCCCTGCCTCATCCCCGGTCCTCGTCCTGGCGGCCAAAGACACGAACTCCAGCATCGCGGTATCCAAGACCAAGAAAACAGCCCACCAGCCGCCCGCACCGGCAAGCGAGCCGATCCCGCCGGTCCCGGAGAAGAAAGATGACAAGAACGCCAAGGCGCCCGCAGCCAAGGACGCCGCACCCACGCCAGCCGCGTGGAAGCCGGAGGAGATCGCCGCGGCGCAGGCCCGCTGCACCGCGATCCTGAAGGACCTCGACGCCGTCTCGACGCCAGTGCCCCCGATCCGGGAAGGACAATGCGGCGCCGCCGCGCCGATCCGCCTGACGAGCCTCGGCAAGAACCCGGCCGTCACCTTCTCGCCGCCGGCGCTCGTCGATTGCGAGCTTGCCGGCGCGCTCGCCGGCTGGATCAAGAACGACGTGCAACCGCTTGCCATGAAGCACCTCGGCGCCAAGATCGTCCGCGTCGAGGTGATGAGCGACTACGCCTGCCGCACCTCCGCGGGCCGCGGAGCCAAACACTTGAGCGAGCACGCCTTCGCCAACGCCATCGACATCGGAAGCTTCGTCACCGAGAAGGGGCAGACCGCGAGTGTGCTCGGGGGCTGGGGTACGCCCAAGCGCGAGATCGCCGAGCGGATCGCCGCCGAGAAGGCCAAGGCCGAGAACGAGACGCAAGCACTCGCCGCCGCCGACGCGAAGGCGCAAGAGAATCTGAAGGATCCTGCAGCCAAGCCGGATGACAAGAAGACCGCACCCGTTGCCGTCGCATCGAGCCTCGGAACGCCGGCAGCGGGCGGCGCCAAACGCACCCGCTCCAACGGCGTTGATAAGATCACGATCACGCTGCCGGGCGCGAGCGCGGCCGCGAATGACGAAATCACCAAGCTCGGCGGACCCAAGGCGGCCGGTGCGCGCAAAGCCGATCCCACAAAGCCCGGTCCGACGACTGAGGTCGCGGCCGTCTCGATCGTGGAGAAGCCGCCGGCCCCGCAGGCGCAGTTCCTGCACGCGGCTCACGCCGCCGCCTGCCGCATCTTCGGCACCACGCTCGGACCGGAAGCGAACGCGGACCACCGCAACCATTTCCACGTCGACATGGCCGAACGGAAATACAAAAAAATCTGCGACTAACCCTGATCCGCCGGATGGCCGCGCCGGCCCTTGCCAAAGGGTATTCTTCCGGCGAGTGTGGCCTCCCTCAAGCGGATCCAATCGCATGAAGCCGCGCCGCCCAGCGCCAGACCCCGAGCCGACATCGCGGCACTCAGAGCCGGCCGATCGCACGCTGAATGCCGCTTTTCCCGGCCTGCGCCTGCGACGCACGCGGCGCACCCCGTGGTCGCGCCGGCTCGTCGCCGAGCATCGCCTTTGCGTTGCCGACCTGATCTGGCCAATGTTCGTCATCGAGGGCACAAACAAGCGCGTGCCCGTCGCCACCATGCCGGGCGTCGAGCGGCTTTCGATCGACAACGTCGTCGCGGCGGCCGAGGAGGCAGTGCGCCTCGGCATCCCGGCGGTTGCACTCTTTCCCTACACCGAGCCCAAGCTGCGCTCGGCGGATGCGCGCGAGGCCTTCAACCCGGAGAACCTCGTGTGCCGCGCGACGCGCGCGATCAAAGAGGCTGGGCTCGACCTCGGCGTCATCCTCGACGTGGCGCTCGACCCCTACACCAGCCACGGCCACGACGGGCTCATGCGCGGTGCGGAGATCGCCAACGACGAGACGCTCGAAGCGCTGGTGCGCCAGTCGCTGGTGCAGGCCGACGCCGGCGCCGACATCCTGGCGCCATCCGACATGATGGACGGTCGCGTCGGCGCTATCCGCTCCGCGCTCGAGGGAAGCGGGCACACGAACACGCTGATCATGGCGTACGCCGCCAAGTACGCATCCGCGTTCTACGGGCCGTTTCGCGATGCGGTCGGCTCTTCGGTGACGCTCGCGTCCTCCAAGGCGGTCGGCGACAAGCGCACCTACCAGATGGACCCCGCCAACACCGACGAGGCGCTGCGCGAGGTCGCGCTCGATCTCGCCGAGGGCGCCGACATGGTCATGGTCAAGCCGGGGCTCGCGTATCTCGACATAGTGCAGCGCGTCGCCGAGACGTTCCACGTGCCGACGTTCGCCTACCAGGTATCGGGCGAGTACGCGATGCTGCAGGGCGCGGCCGCGGCTGGCTGGCTCGACGGGGACGCGGTGATGATGGAGAGCCTGCTCGCCTTCAAGCGTGCCGGCGCTGCCGGCGTGCTCACGTACTTTGCTCCGCGCGCGGCAGCACTCATCAACACTTCGCGCTAGCGGCGGACACGGCGGCGCGGCTCGTAGGGGAGCTGATCGGGCGGGGGCGCCTGCGCCCCATCCGCCGGTTGCTGGCCATTCTGCTGCTGCTGCTGTGCGAGCGCGCCCTTGGGTTTCTCGCAGTCGGTGAGCCACACGTCGAACACGGGATGCTCCACGGCGTTGATGCCGGGGCTCTCCGCAAACATCCAACCGGTGAAGATGCGCTTCTGCTGGCCGTCGAGCTGCATCTCGTCGACCTCGACGAAGGACGTCGTTTTCGGCTGCTCCGTCGGCGGGCGCGAGTAGCACACACGCGGCGTCACTTTGAGCGCGCCGAACGTCACCGTCTCGTTGAGGGGAACCTCGAACTTGGACGTGCGCGCCGTTACCTTGTCGAGCGCGGCAAAGACGGCGACGCCATTCTCGATGCGATCGGCTCGCGCGGCTCCCGCAGCGACGGCGAGCGCAGCGGCAATCAGCGCAACGCGCGAAGATAGGGCAAAGCGAGAGCCGGGATGTGCGTTTGGAAAATTCATGCGCTCCAGGTCAATTCCGCCCGCATTCACCGGCCTTCACTGATCGCCGAGTAGGGCCGAAGTTGGACCCTCGCACGCCTCACGACTGCGGCCGCCAGGGCTTGTAGTCGCCGGTAGCCTTGGCGCGCACGCCGCGCCCCAGGATCGAGCCCGGCGGCCGGTAGGCTTCGGGCGTCCCCGTCATGTTCATGAGATGCGGACGCTGCCAGGGGCGCGGCTGGTAGCTCTGCCCCGTCGGCGGCTCGTCTACCGTGTAGTGTAGCCAGCCGTGCCAGTCGGCCGGCACCTTCGAGGCTTCGGCGAAATCGGTGTAGGTGACCCACCGGCGCGGACGACCGAGCGGCCCCACGCCCTTACGCTGTTCGTAATAGGTGTTGCCGAAGTCGTCCTTCCCGACGAGGCGACCCTGCCTGAGGATCGTGAGGCGCGTGCCCCAGGTGTTGCCGCCCCACCAGCTGAAGATCTCGCTAAAAATGCCCATCGCGGCCCCGCCATCTCGCACCTGCGTGAAGGGAATTATCGGAGCGGAGACGGATATGTCCAGTCACGCCTTCAGCGCGGCCGAAGCGCAACACCCGATTTCGCGGAATCGCCATACGCTGATCAGCAAGCTGGTGACCTCGTTCTCGTGATCCACAGCCTCCGAAAGCCGCGGTTTCACCCGGCAGGCATTAGAAATTTGGTCACCAGAACGTCACAAAGCATCCACCGGCTGTCCCGGGGTTTTCCATAGACCATCTACATCTAGTATGGGTGTGATCGACAACATACAAACTCTTTGGCGGAAGACCGCGAATCGGCCAGTTTGAGTAAACGCGATCCGAACGGCCGCGAATGCCCTCCGAGCAAGGGATTTTCGCCCCGGCGCGTGTGGTTCAGTCGAGTGCCGGGCCCTGTCGGCCCAATCCAAGACATTGCGTGAGCAGCGGGCGAGGCTTTGCCGTCTCGCCGCGGGGGAACGTGTGTCTCGTGCGTAGCCCGAGTTGCGTATCGACCACATCTGACAAAGCAAAGAAAATCGGCGCCTCGCTCGTGCCGCGTCCCGGCGCCCCCGAAATCGACTGGGGGACTACACATGAAGATCACGCGGCGTTTCACCGAAGCAGGCAAGTCGCCATACGACAGCATTAAATTCCGCCGCGCGAGGAGCGAGATCAAGAACCCCGACGGCTCAACCGTCTTCCGCCTCGACGGCTTCTTCGTGCCTGAGCACTGGAGCCAAGTCGCAGCCGACATTCTCGCGCAGAAATATTTCCGCAAGGCGGGTGTCGCCCGCCGCCTCAAGAAGCTCGAGGAGACGCAGATCCCCTCGTGGGCGTGGCGGTCCGCGCCCGACGAGCGCGCGCTCTCTGAGCTCCCCCAGCCTGAGCGCTTCGGTGGCGAGACGGATGCCCGCCAGGTCTTCGACCGCCTGGCCGGCACCTGGACCTACTGGGGCCTCAAGGGCGGCTACTTCACGACGGAAGAGGACGCCTGCGCCTTCTTCGACGAGCACCGCTACATGCTGGCGATGCAGATGGGCGCGCCCAACAGCCCGCAGTGGTTCAACACCGGCCTGCACTGGGCGTACGGCATCGACGGCCCCGGCCAGGGCCACCTCTACGTCGACCACGAGACCGGCAAGCTCACGGTATCGGAGTCCGCCTACGAGCATCCCCAGCCGCACGCCTGCTTTATCCAGTCGATCGAGGACGATCTCGTCAACGAGAACGGGATCATGGACCTGTGGGTGCGCGAGGCGCGCCTCTTCAAGTACGGCTCCGGCACCGGCTCCAACTTCTCCAAGCTGCGCGGCGTCGACGAGAAGCTGTCGGGCGGCGGCAAGTCGTCAGGCCTCATGAGCTTCCTCAAGATCGGCGACCGCGCTGCCGGCGCCATCAAGTCGGGCGGCACCACGCGGCGCGCGGCCAAGATGGTCGTCGTCGACGTCGATCACCCCGACATCGAGGAGTACATCAACTGGAAGGTGAAGGAGGAGCAGAAGGTCGCTGCCCTGGTCACCGGCTCCAAGATCTGCCGCAAGCGCCTGCAGGCGATCATGAAGGCCTGCGTCAACTGCGAGGCCGAGGGCGGCGAATCTGAGACCAGCATCCCCAACGAGCGCTGCTTCGATCCCACCAAGAACCCGGCCCTGAAGCGCGCCATCAAAGAAGCGCGCCGCGACGAGGTGCCGAACAACTACATCCTGCGCGTCATCCAGTTCGCGCGCCAGGGCTTCAAGGACATCGAATTCGCGACCTATGACACCGATTGGGATTCGGAGGCCTACCTCACCGTCTCCGGCCAGAACTCCAACAACTCGGTGCGCGTGACGGACGAATTCCTCGAGAGCGTCGAGGGCGACAAGGACTGGCAGCTCGTATCGCGGCTCTCGGGCAAGCCGTGCAGGACCATCAAGGCACGCGATCTGTGGGACCAGATCGGGCACGCCGCCTGGGCCTCTGCCGACCCCGGCATCCAGTTCCACACCACCATCAACGACTGGCACACCTGCCCCAAGAGCGGGCCGATCCGCGCGTCAAACCCGTGCTCGGAGTACATGTTCCTCGACGACACGGCCTGCAACCTCGCCTCGCTCAACCTGATGACGTTCCGCACCGGCTCGGGCGACACGCGCTTCGACATTGGCGACTTCGAGCATGCCTGCCGGCTGTGGACCATCGTGCTCGAGATCTCGGTGCTGATGGCGCAGTTCCCTTCGCGACAGATCGCGGAGTTGTCCTACCGCTATCGCACGCTTGGGCTCGGCTTCGCCAACATCGGCGGCCTGCTCATGGCGTCGGGCATTCCCTATGACTCGGAAGCGGGCCGCGCGATCTGCGGCGCCATCTCCGCCATCATGACCGGCATCTCCTACGCCACCTCGGCCGAGATGGCGCGCGAGCTCGGACCGTTCCCCGGCTATCAGCCCAATGCCCCCGAGATGCTGCGCGTCATCCGCAACCACCGCCGTGCCGCCTACGGCCACAGCGAAGGCTACGACAAGCTCGCCATCGCGCCGGTGCCGCTCGACCATGCGGCCTGCCCCGATGGAGCACTCATCGAGGCGGCGCGCCGCGCCTGGGACCGCGCCATCGCGCTCGGCCAGAGCCACGGCTTCCGCAACGCGCAGGCAACGGTAATTGCGCCGACGGGAACGATTGGGCTCGTCATGGACTGCGACACCACCGGCATCGAGCCCGACTTCGCGCTCGTGAAGTTCAAGAAGCTCGCCGGCGGCGGCTACTTGAAGATCATCAACCAGGCCGTGCCGGCAGCGCTCGCCACTCTCGGCTATCGCGAGAGCGAGATCGCCGAGATTGTCGTCTATGCCGTCGGTCACGGCTCGCTCGGGCAGGCTCCCGCGATCAACCCGACGACGCTCAAGGCCAAGGGCTTCGACGCCCAGGCCATCGCCAAGATCGAAAGCGGGCTTGGCAGCGCCTTCGACATCAAGTTCGTATTCAACCGCTGGACGCTCGGCGACAAGTTCCTGACCGAGACCCTCAAGGTTCCGCCCGACCGCCTCAACGACCCGGCCTTCGACCTCCTCACCTTCCTCGGCTTCTCGAAGAAGAACATCGAGGACGCCAACGAGCACGTGTGCGGGGCGATGACGCTCGAAGGCGCGCTGCACCTGAAGCCCGAGCACCTGCCGGTGTTCGACTGCGCCAACCCGTGCGGACGCAAGGGCAAGCGCTACCTCTCTGTCGAGAGCCACATCCGCATGATGGCGGCATCGCAGCCGTTCATCTCCGGCGCCATCTCCAAGACCATCAACATGCCAAACGACGCCACCGTCGAGGACTGCAAGGAAAGCTACCTGATGTCCTGGCGCCTGGCGCTGAAGGCCAACGCGCTCTACCGCGACGGCTCCAAGCTCAGCCAGCCGCTCAACTCCCAGCTCCTCGCCGATGACGCCGACGAGCAGGAGGAGGTCGCCGAGCAGCTTCACGCTGACAAGCCGTCCACCCTGCGCGCGACTGCCGCTGCGGAGCGCATCGTCGAGAAGATCATCGAGCGCGCAGTGTACGTGAGGCAGCAGGAGCGCGAGAAGCTCCCCAACCGGCGCAAGAGCTACACGCAGAAGGCGACCGTCGGCGGCCACAAGGTCTACCTGCATACGGGCGAATACGAGGACGGCCGGCTCGGCGAGATTTTCATCGACATGCACAAGGAAGGCGCCGCCTTCCGCAGCCTGATGAATAACTTCGCCATCGCCATCTCGCTTGGCCTGCAATACGGCGTGCCGCTGGAAGAGTACGTGGAGGCCTTCACCTTCACGCGCTTCGAGCCGGCGGGCCTCGTGACCGGCAACGAGACGATCAAGAACGCGACCTCCGTGCTCGACTATATCTTCCGCGAGCTGGCGGTCTCCTACCTCGGGCGCAACGACCTCGCGCACGTCGATCCGCGCGAGATCGTGGGCGGCACCGGGCTCGGCTCTTCCGACGCGGCGACGGACGAGGCGCTCGACCTCGACCTGCCCGACAGCGTCAGCAAGGTCGTGTCGAAGGGCCTGATCCGCGGCAACCTGCGCGTCGCGTCGGGCGGCCGGCAGCAGCAGATCGAGACGTCCGTGACACCGCTGCGCGATGAGGCGACGTCGTTCCCCGCCGTGGAGAGCGACACCGCAGTGTTTCCGATGACGGAAGGCGCGACCGCCCTCAAGCCCGAGACCGGGATGCTCTACGCGCGCACCACAATCTCGCGCACGCAGGTATCGGTGAAGGGGCGCGAGGCCGACCGCCGGGCGGAGGCGCGCATCCGCGGCTACGAGGGCGAGGCCTGCCGCGAGTGTGGGAACTTCACGCTCGTGCGCAACGGCACGTGCCTCAAGTGCGATACCTGCGGCGGCACGAGCGGGTGTTCGTGAGGGGGAGAAAGGCAACATGGAATTGCTGCGAGACGTTTTTCGCCGGGCGCAACTGCCATTTGAACGCGGCCTATGGCTACATGATTATCTGCCAACGCCCAGTGACTTGCTTCAAGCGCACGCAGAGCGTCACTGGAGAATGGCGAACGATAACCGGCAGATGCCACCTGTCACGTGGTTGGATGAGAGCCCCAACTGACGTCATCCCGGCCGAGGCCGAAACCCACGACACCCAGCCAAGCGTTCGTCGAGAGTTGCGTGGGTTTCGGCCTGCGCCGGAATGACGAATAGGAAACGGGGACGCACTTGAGCAACGATCCGCTAAAGCGGCTACGGCCGGCACCCGCCAGCGTCTATCTGCTGGCCGAGCACCTCGACGCCGCGCTCGCCGCCGGCGAGGACCTGACCGGCGTGCTCTGCCTCTCGTCGGACACGCCCCCGCGCGAAGAGGCCGAGCTCGTCGAATTCCGCGCCAGCCGCCGCGAGGCCATCGAGAAGATCCGCACCTACGAGCTCGCCCTGCTCGCACGCCTACTCATGGCCCGCGAGTGGGCGGTGACGGTCGCTACCGAGAACGAGCGCTTCCACCCGGTCGCGCGGCTCTACGTGGCCGGCACAGCGACGCTCGTCGATGCGGTGGCCGAATGCGCCGACCTTTCGGGCGAGGACTTCGACACCGGCGACGACCTAACCGCATACATGCGCGGGCGCGGGCTCATCGAGCCGGACGCCGTGGGCCTCTCCGATGCCGCGCCCGTAGCCGCCAACGAGGCCTTCCTTGTCGCCAAGCGCGCGCCGCTTGGCGTGCTGCTCGATCTCGTCGCGAGCTTCCTCGATGCGCTGGAGGCAGAGTTCGAACTCTTCCCGCCGGTCGAAAACGAAAGCGGGCGGGGTTTGAGCCCGCCCGCCTCGCTCAGGATCTGATCGCAATTAGAGGCTGGAAGAAGCCTCCGCGCGGATGCCAGCCGACATGACCTGCTCGGCCGTCCGCTCACGCGGGGCTGCACGGAATACCTGCTCCGAGGAGGCAAGGCGCGGGCGCTCGTAAGCGCGCTCGTTGCGCGAGGGGCGCTCGTAGCGGGCCTGCGCTTTGCGCGAGCGCTGCGGCCTCTCGTCGTCATCGCGAGGCACGGCGCGCTTCTTCGCGGGCTTCTCGTCCTCGTCGTCGTTGGCCGCGATCTGCTTGGGCTCCGCTTTCGGAGCTTCGGGCTTCGCAGCTTCAGCCTTCGCGGCACCGGCCGCAGCGACTTCCGCCTTCGGAGGCTCGACCTTCGCAACTTCGGCCTTTGGAGGCTCGGCCTTCGGGAGCTCGGCAGCGGCAACCTTCGCCTCCGCCCCAGCGCTTTGCTGCTCCGAAGGCGCGGCATCCTCGCCCCACTCGCTCTGCTTCATGTCACGCCGAAGATCGAGAGAGGCAACCGTCTGCACCGCGGGATGCAGCGGGCGCATACTCTGCGTCAGCAGGCCGAGCGAGCCGGTCGTCATCATGGTGTCAGCCGCGGCAAGCGCCATTGTCGCGCGCCCGAGCGCCTGCGGCGCCTCGGCCACGAGCTGCTCGGTGTCATGCGACGTGAACGTGTTGGCGGCGGTAACCGGCGCCATCGGCGAGGCGGAGGAGGCTTGCAGCGCCATCGCTACTGCCATGCCCTGCTCCGCCGCATCGAGCGACGAGTAGCGGCCGATATCGCCCGGAACCGGCAAGTAGGTGCGGTTCTCGACGTACACGGCTTCCTCGGGCTCCGGCGCCTTGATCACGCGCACCTGCAGCTTGCCGATGCCGGCACCTTCGTAGCCCAGCCGGTCGGCCGCGGCGCGCGACAGATCGAGCGTGCGGTCGCCCCAGTAGGGGCCGGCGTTGTTCACGCGCACGACGAGCGCGCGGCCCGTGTCCGGACTCCACACGAGAAGCATCGTGCCGTCGGGATAAATCGGACTTGCGGTGTTGTCGGGACGGTCGGCATAGAAGCGCTCGCCCGATGAGGTGAGCCCGCACGGATTGTAGCGGTCGTGCTTGCAGTCGTCGTAATGGGAGGCGGTGATCGTCTCCTCGACGCCGACCAGCGCCTTCGTCTCGTCGATGGTTTTCACTCGGTGGCAGACACCGTAGTAGCAATACGTCGATCCCGGCGTCTTCGCCTCGGTCGGCGTTGCGAAATTGACGGTCAGGGCCATCGCGGCGAGCGCGGACGCACTCAACCCGATGCACACCAGGCGAACGCGCTCCGCCCGGTTGGTTTTGCTCATCACCATCATCACTCCACGCTGTTTCAAAACATCGGCGTGAACGCCGCGCGAAATTGTTCGTTCCGCGCGGGCGCCCCCCGAATGCGGTGCAACGTGCAGCAGGAAGCGGGGATTAGAAAGGCAGGTCGATGCGACATATCGGTCGCTGCGACGCATGGCCGCTGAATGACTTAGAGAAGTTTGTTCTCTCGCAACATCAACTCGAGCGCGCTCGTCGCGGCGCTGAGCCGCGCGGAATCTGGCGAGCGCAGAACGAGTTGCGTGCTGATGCGCCCGTCGCTGAACGACGGATAACTTCCCATCGTAACATCGGGAAACGTCTTTTGATGCGCGGCGAAGATATCCGCGACCTCGCCCTCTGCGCGATTAAGCTTGATGGTCGTCGTCTGCATCACCGCGCCGGTGTCGAGCTGAGGAGTGATGTCGTCGAGCATCACCTGCATGACCTCCGGCACGCCCGCGAGCACGATCACGTTCTCCACTCTGAAGCCCGGCGCGACCGAGATCGCGTTGCGGATCAGCGACGCCCCGTGCGGGATGCGCGCCATGCGCAGCCGCGCGGGCGTCGGCTCGAGCTTGCGCTTGGCGAAGAACGCATGCAGCAGCGCGAGCGCGCGCTCGTCGTGACCAATGCCGACCCCCAGCGCCTTCGCAACCGCATCCGCCGTGATGTCGTCATGCGTGGGTCCGATGCCGCCGGTGGTGAAGAGGTAGGTGTAGCGCGCGCGCAGCTCGTTCACGGCCCCGACGATCGCGTCCTCCTCGTCGGGCACGACGCGCACCTCCTTGAGGCGGATGCCGACGCGCGTCATGTGCCCGGCGACGTAGTGGATATTCCGGTCGGCCGTACGCCCGGAAAGGATCTCGTCGCCGATCACCAGCAGTGCGGCCGTGACGATCTTTTCCTCGGCCAATGGAACCTCCGTAGCCTCGCGCCGCCAAGGTCTAGCACCGGCAGGGTGGCGCGACGAGACGCCCCGCAGCCAAATTGCCGTTGCGGACGCGCGGGCGCGGCCCCTAGCCTCGCCGCATGCGATTCCCCTCGACCCTTGAGCGCGGTCGGCTCCTCCAGCGCTACAAGCGCTTCCTCGCCGACGTCGCCCTCGACAGCGGCGAGACCGTCACTGCGAGCTGCCCCAACACCGGGTCTATGCTGGGTCTGACAGCGCCCGGCTCGCGCGTGTGGCTATCGCGGAGCGACAGCCAGACGCGCAAGTATGCGCACACGTGGGAGATGGTGGAGGCGGACCTCGGGCATGGCCCCGCTCTCGTCGGCATCAACACCGGGCACCCGAACAAGCTCGTCGCCGAGGCGATCGCTTCGAGCCGCATCAAGACACTCGCCGGCTACGAGACGCTGCGGCGAGAGGTGAGATACGGCGAGGCGAGCCGCATCGACATCCTGCTCGATGACGCGCGCAAGGGGCGTTGCTATGTCGAGGTCAAGAACGTGCATCTGATGCGGCAAGCCGGGCTCGCCGAGTTTCCCGACTGCGTGACCGAACGCGGCGCCAAGCACCTGCGCGAGCTCGCGGCCATGGCGGCCGAAGGCCATCGGGCCGTCATGGTGTTCCTGATCCAGCGCACGGATGCGAAACGCTTCTCGCTCGCGGCCGATCTCGATCCCGGATATGCGGCGGCGTTTCGAGTGGCGAGCGAGGCCGGCGTCGAAGCGATGGCCTTCCGCTGCCGCATGAGCGAAGCCGAGATCGCACTCGACCGGGCCGTGCTGATCGTCGGCTAGGCCACAAATTCGTGAAGCGGCAAGATGCCTGCGCGCTGTAACGCTCTGCCCGCCCGGCCGTATCTAGAGGCAGGACCACCAAGATATCGTGACATTGGAGAAACCCATGCTCACCCGTCGCAATTTCGGCCTTGCCGGCGCCGGCCTCGTGGCCGCCGCGGCAGGCCTGCGGGCAGCCAGAACAGAGGCAAACGAGGAGACGATGGCCACCACGACCGCCAAGCCCTTCGAGATCACCAAGACGCCCGAGGAGTGGCGCAAGATTCTGACACCGGAGCAGTTCCGCGTGCTGCGCGAGGAGGGCACCGAGCGTGCCTTCACGAGCCCGCTCGACAAGACCTACGTCGCCGGCACCTACGACTGCGCCGGTTGTGACCTGCCGCTGTTCTCGTCCGACACCAAGTTCCACAGCGGCACCGGCTGGCCGAGCTTCTTCAAGCCGCTCGACAACGCTGTCGGCACCACGAGCGACACGAGCTTCTTCATGACGCGCACGGAAGTGCACTGCAGGCGCTGCGGCGGGCACCTCGGGCACGTGTTCAACGACGGACCACCACCCACAGGCCTGCGCTACTGCATGAACGGCGTCGCCTTGAAGTTCATCCCCAAGGCGGTCGGATAAAGGCTACCTGACAAGCTGCGGGAAGGTCGACCGCCGGATCGGTTGACAGCATCCGCCCGGCCGTGCACCCGTCGCGGCCGGGCGGAGGTCGTTCTGAGGCATGCTGCAGCGGTTGCGCGACTGGGCACGCGGCATCAAGCGCGACGTGCATGCGCTCTACCTGGCAGCGCGCGATCCGCGCGTGCCGTGGTACGCCAAGGCGGTGGCGCTCGCCGTCGCCGCCTACGCGCTCTCGCCCATCGACCTCATCCCGGACTTCATCCCGGTCATCGGCTATCTCGACGACCTGATCATCGTGCCGCTCGGCATCCTGCTGGCGGTGCGGTTGATCCCGGCCGACGTGCTTGCCGAGCACCGAGCCGCGGCAACCGAGGCAGCCGAGCGGCCCACAAGCCGCACGGCAGCACTTGTCATCGTCGCCATATGGATCGGCCTGGCGTTGGTCGGGCTCGGGCTTACCCTGCGCTACTTCGGGTACTAGCGGCTCAGTTGGTCTGCCGCCGCCCGAACGACACCGCGTAGTCGAGGGAGCGCATGGGCAGGATCTTGTCGTTCTTCGGCGCCTCGATGCCGTCGGCGAGATTGTTGGGATCGAAGATGCCGGCATCGCAGGTCGCATCCGGCTCTTCCGCGGAGATCGAAAGCGTTCCCATCTTCACTTCCTTGCGGCCCTCGGGCCAGTCGGTCGAGGGATCATCCTCATTGTCGCCCGGCTCACCGAGGATGGCGTAGAGGTCGAACTGAGCGGGTCCCTTGGCGAGGCGGTCCTTCAACTCGCCCGCGTAGAAGTCATCGCCCTTCCCTTTGGCCTCGTCATCGGTCAAGCCCGGCTCGCTCTTCACCGGCACGAACTTCCACTTGATGATGTGCTTGTCGCCCTTGGCGTTGGTGAGCGTGAAGGCGTGCACACCGTAGTAGTCGGCGGTTGCGTAGCTCGCCGGTATCGGGCGCCCGTTGAGCCAAGCAGCCTGATGCGTGCTGTTCGGATTCGCCTTGAAGTAGGCCGTGATCTTGTCGGCATCCTGCTTGCCGTCGGGACCCGGCGCCACCGCCTTGAGCAGCTCCACGAACTGCTCCGGCGTCTTGGCGACGAACATGGGCGCCGAGATCCCGAGCAGATCGGTGGTGTTGCCGTTGCCGAGCTCGAAGTGGATGGCGAGGCCCCGTACGTTGTCCTTTTGTGCATCCGATGCGGCGGGGTTGCCGCCGCCGAGCGAGAAGCGGGCTACGACCGGGACAGGCCCGGCGAAATTCAGCGCCTTGGTGAGCGAGGGCGCCTCGGCCGTCCGTGAGAAATTGCCTTTGAGGCAGATGCCCTTGGTGTGCGCCGCGCGCTTGCCCGCATGCGCCCCGAACACGCCATTCAAGGCGTTGACGAGGTCTTCCGGCTGCGCCTCTTCCGCGCCCGCGACAATCGGGGCGGCAAAGAGCGCAAGGGCAAGAGCGGCGGCGCCGCATAGCGATGGTGTCCGCATGGTCAGCTCCGGATGGTTGGTTGGGGGTGGCGGAAGACGGTCTCTGGGCTCGTCTATTCGCTTCGTTTGTCGGACGCGTGTCAACGGCTCGAGTGGCAAATACGGAGTCGCATCCGCGGTGGCCAGGGACCCCCGCTCGCCCTCAAGCAGGGAAATAGTTGCCGTGGAAGCCGAAGGGTATGTGATGGGGGCATTCCGCCTTTGCGATCTCAGCAAGGCTCATCGCATCAAGGACGAGCAGGAACGATTGCGCACGCTGCGCATCGAGCACGACCGAAAGCAGCACACCCTCGCCTTCCCGCGCACGGCCCGGCAAGCCCACGAACACCGGCTCGCCCGGGTAGCAGTGCTCGCGCCACCACGATTGCGTCTCGCCGGTCTCGGTGTCGATCTTGATGATCGAGTCGAGGAAGTCTTTTGGGTCACGCCGTCCCACGCCCCAGACGTGCTGGTAGGGACGCCCCGCGCACAGCTCGTAGTCGATGCGCGGCAGCTCAATCATCGCCTCCGCGACCTCGATCGCGAAGGCATCGCCCGGGCGACTCAGCGGCACGACATACCGGGTCAGGCGCCCGGTCGCATCGATAGGATCGCTCGCCCGCAGCCGCTCAAGGTAGAGCTGATCGATGATGCCGGCATCGCGGTAGGCGATGAGGTCGACGACGATGTTGCCGACATCCTCGAAGGCGTTGACGTGATGGAACGCGAAAATCGGATCGGTCTCGACCGATTTCACTAGGCCGCCGCCATCCTTGTCGAAGACGTGGATGCGCAAGCCCTGCTCGGGCCTCCAGCGGTAGTTGCGGATGAAGGGCGCGAGCTGCAGCTTGAGCCGCAGCGGATCGACGACCAGCGGGAACTCAACCAGCACGAGGTACTGCTCGGTCATGGCGAAGCTGTGCATGTAAGCCGGGCGGTCGACCGGCATCTCGGCGACCACGCACTCCGCGCCGCCGTCGTCGTCGATGGAAAACAGCCGGTAACGGCTCTTCATGCCGAACTCGACGACGTAGCTGAACTGGCACTTGCGCCGAGCGTCGTGGTGGGGATGCGCGATCGAGACGCTGCCGCCGATGGCAGGGCCGTAGCCATAGTCGCCGAGCGTCGCCAGCGTCTCGGCGTCGAAGCGGACGGGCAGCGTCGTCTCGGTGAAGGCAACGGCCGCACCGCCGAGCGGGTTGACGTTGACGTTGCAGTTGTCGGTGAGCAGCATCGGCTCGAAGACCGCGGCCACGCGCTGAAACAGCGTGCGGCAGGGGTCGGTCGCAAACTCCCCGCGCGCGAGCGCGCCTTTGGCGGTAGCCTCCCGATAGGAGTCCGATTGCAGGAAGCGGTTGCGGTAGGAGACGTTGCCATCGGCGAAGCCGAACCGGTGCAGCATGGCGAGACCGTCGAACCAGTGATTGACGGTTTGCCCGCCGAGGTCGTACTTCGCGGGCCCGGTGCGCAGAAGCGCGCCCGACAGCCACGCCGGCATCTCGCCTTGGATCGGCAGACGATCGACGACGACCTCCTGCTCGAGGTCGGCGAAGCCTATCGCATAGGATGCCCGGTCGGAGCCTGCCATGGGCGCCACCTTCAACCCGCGAACGCAAAGAAACCATCAACGCGACAGCGCCGAACCTAGCACAGCCTGCCGCTCAACTTGCCGAAAATTGGATCGATGTGAGGCGGCCGGGCCTGCCGCCTAGTGTCAGCTCGCCGGCTCTTTTCCGTCGCCGTAGCGCAGCACCTTCACTCGCTCCAGCGTGACAAGACCGCTGCCCATGAGCTTCTCGAGCGTGGGCACGAAGGCGTTGATCTTGTCCTCCCCGTCGACGATCTCGATGACGATCGGCAGGTCCTGGGAGAGCCGCAGGATCTTGGTCGTGTGCAAATGGCTCGAACGGCCGAACCCGACCGAACCACGCAGCACCGTCGCGCCGGCGAGCTTCTGCTCGCGCGCGGCCAGCACGATTGCCTCGTAAAGGGGCAGCCTCCCCGCGCGGTCGTCCTCGCCGATAAGGATGCGCAGCAAAACCGCGTCGTTGGGAACCAGCATGAGCTACACCCATTTGATCGCGTTGAAGTGCACGGCAAGCACGTGCCCGAGCCACACGGCGAACAGGCACGCGAAGACGGAAGCGCCAATGTAAAGGCCGKCATACAGCCACTCGCCATCGTTGACGAGGTTGAGCGTCTGCAGGCTGAACGAAGAGAAGGTAGTGTAGCCCCCGAGGAAACCGATCATCACGAACTGTCGGATCGTCTGGTCGACGAACATGCGCCCGTCGGGAGCGGTCAGAGTCGCAAAGATGCCGATGATGAGAGAGCCCAGCACGTTGACGAAAAGCGTTCCCCACGGAAACGTCTCGCCGATGAGCCGCGCCATGACACCGGTGCACCAGTAGCGCGCCATCCCGCCGAGCGCGCTGCCGAGTGCAATCCAAAGATAGAGCTGCAAGCGAATCTCCTGTCTCGTATTCGGCGAGCGATATGGCGCTCGCCGAGCTGCTACGCGGCAGGAGTCATCAGCCCCGTGGAAATCCCGAGCGGGAAGCCCCACGACGGGCGGTTCAGGGGGACTCCATCCCCACCTCTTCACCCGTCATCCATAGGCCCGGCCAAGAGCCCTGTCAACGCGGCAGCGCACGTACAGGTCGGCTCAACTAGTCATTCCGCCGCCTGCTTGTGCGCGGCGAGCACTTGGTCGGCAAGCCGCCCGGTGAGCTCGGCCAGGTGGTCGAACTTCGCGCGGTAAGTGCCGACGCCGGAGGTCGCCGAGCGCAAGTCGACGATGAGGCTCTCCATCTCGGAGGCCGGCATCTGCGCCTGCACCACGTCCCACCCGCTCCAGCCATCGCGCGCATCGAAGCCGAGGATCTGACCGCGCCGCTGCGAGATGATGCCGTTGATGCGCGCGGTCGCTTCGCTCGGCACGGCGATCTCCACCGCCATGATCGGCTCGAGCAGCACAGGCGCGCACTTCGGCATCCCCTCCGTCATGCCGATGCGCGCCGCCTGGCGGAACGCCATGTCGGAGGAATCGACCGTGTGATAGGAGCCGTCGAGTAGCGTCACGGAGACGTCGACCACGGGGAACCCCAGCGGCCCGTGGCTGAGATAGTCCTTCACGCCGATCTCCACCGACGAGAAGAACTGGCGCGGGACGACGCCGCCTGAGATCTTCTCCACGAACTGGAAGCCGGAGCTGCGCGGCAGCGGCGCGATCTCCAGCACCACGTCACCGAACTGGCCGTGGCCGCCCGACTGCTTCTTGTGCCGCCCGCGGATCTCGGTCGATTTGCGGATGGTCTCCTTGTAGGGGATCATCCGCGGCTGGCGGTCGACGGCGACGCCGTACTTGCGCTGCAGGCGCTCGGAGGAGACGCGCAGGTGCATCTCGCCCTGGCCGAGCAGCAGCATCTGGTGCGTGTCGTGGTTCTGCTCCAGCGACAGCGAGGGATCGTCCTGCACCAGCTTGGCGAGCGCGGTCGTGAGCTTCACCTCGTCCTTGCGGTCTTTCAGCACGAGCCCGATGCCGAACACCGGCTCCAGCACCGGAGGGCCCTTGACCTGCACGACGCCGCCCTTGTCTGAGGTGATCGTCTCGCCCGTCTTGATGCACTCGAGCCGACCGAGCGCAACCGTCTCGCCGGCGTGCGCGGGCCCTCGCTTCAGCGGCTCCTCGCCGCGTAAGGCAAAGACGCCAGCGACGCGCTCCTCCCTCCCGTCGGCGCCGAACACGTTGGTGCCGTCGGCGATGTCGCCGGTCAGCACGCGCACAATCGAAAGCTTGCCGCCATGGGCAGTATGCAGCGTCTTGAACACGTAGGCCGCGGACTTCGCGTTCTCGAGCTTCAGGCGGCGCGCGGTATCGGCGACGACGGGCGCCTCGTGGCGCAGCGCCTTCAGGAGCCGGAATATCCCGTGACCGTCCTGCGCCGAGCCGAGCAGCACCGGGCAGATAAGCCCCTTGCGCAAGTCGTCGGTCAGATCGTGGAAAATCTTGTCGCGCGGCGTCGGCACATCCGACAGGAGCTGCTCCATCAGCTCATCGTCGTGGTCGGCGAGCTGCTCCAGCATGTGGAAGCGCGCCTGCTGCTCGCGCTCCAGCACGCCCGCGGGAAGCTCCACGATCTCCGACGGCGCCTGCGTGCGGTAGACGTAGGCGCGCTCGGAAGCGAGGTCGACGAAGCCGGTGGCGACGTCGTTCTCCCAGATCGGGATCTGGCGCAGCACGAGCGGCTTGGTGCTCGCCGGCTGCAGCACGGGGATCAGCTCGCGCAGCGGAACCTCGGAGGCGTCGATCTTGTTCAGGAAGAGGAAATGCGGAATGCCGCGGTCCTCGAGCTGCTTCAGGATGATCTGCAGCGCCGGGACGCGCTTCGGGTCGGGCTCGCACACGACGACGGCCGCGTCGCACGCGGTCAGCGCAAGCGAGCCTTCATGCTGGAATTCGATGGAGCCGGGGCAGTCGATGAAAGTGAAGGTGTCACCGAGGAAAGTCACGTCGGCGCCGTTGAGGGAGACGCTCATGCCGTGGTCGCGGGCCTCGGGGCTCGCGTCACCGACCGTCGATTTGTCGGCGACGCTGCCGGCCCGCGTGATCGCACCTGTGCGGGCGAGGATGGCTTCGAGCAGCGTGGTCTTGCCGCTTAAATAAGGGCCAACGAGTGCGATGCAGCGGGAACGCCCGCCACCATTGGCCCCTGATCTTGGGCTGTCGGACTGCCCCATTTTTTCCTCCCTTGGCTGGAGGCGCACGCCAGCTAAGGGCCGCGCACCCCGCGCCTCGGTGAGGATCGCGGCTTGGCTTCATGTTCGCGCCGCGCTTCGGCGAGCGCAAGCCCGCTGAAGTACAAAATGCTCGTAACTCCATATAGCGAAGTTGTTCGTGCAATCGCTATTGCATTGCACAAACTTCGCTCGAAGATTGTTTGACGGTTTTGCGAATGCGAAAGCAAAAATACTTGGAACCGGATCGAATTTAACGCATTAATGAACCGGTCGGTTCGCTCGGGGATTCATCGGGGGCGATCGATGGCGGCAAGGATCGCGAGGGGGCTCCGATCCGCAGAACAGAGGCGTGCGATGAGTATGCAGGCGCTGATGTCGGCGGCCCACGCAGCGGGATATGCGATGGCTGCGGAAGATTTGGCCGAATGCCGGCCGGCTCCGGTTCCCCAGGGGCAGAAGAGCACTGCGCTCACGGTGCGCAATTCGAACAGCCTGTGGTCTGAGGTGAAAGACTTCCTACACTTCGACTGGCTGCGCGGGCGCTTCACTTGGCACGGCGGCGCGGCAGCCTAGCCTACAAGCCAAACGATGAGCAGCGCGCCCAGCGCGAGCGCCAATCCGATGCGCCAGTAGAAGCACATCCGGCACGGCCCTGAAGGGTCGACGGACATAAGAAGCTCCGTCATGACGGCGGCCACAGAAGCACAGGGGGCCGCCGTTTTAGCGTAAGTTCCCGCAGAACCGCTGAATGCGCCGGCAGGCTTCTTCTAGAAGCTCGCGCGAGGTTGCATAGGAGACGCGGAACGCAGGCGACCCGGCGAACGCTGCGCCGTGCACGACGGCGACGCCTTCCTCCTCAAGAAGCGTCGTTGCGAAGTCCTCGTCGTTGGCAACGGTCTTGCCGGACTTCGCTGTCTTGCCGATGGCGCCCGTGCAGCTCGGATACACGTAGAACGCGCCCTCTGGCTTCGGGCAGCGCAGACCGCTCGCCTGATTGAGCATCGACACCACGAGATCGCGACGCTCGACGAACTTGGCGTTGTTCGCCGCGATAAAGTCCTGCGGGCCGTCGAGCGCCTCGACCGCCGCCCACTGCGTGATCGAGCACGGATTCGACGTTGACTGCGACTGCAGCTTGCGCATCGCATTGATCAGCGGCTCGGGGCCTCCGGCATAGCCGAGCCTCCAGCCGGTCATGCAGTAGGCCTTCGACAGCCCGTTCATCGTGAGCGTGCGGTCGATGAGCTTGGGCTCGACCTCGGCCGGCGTGTGAAACTTCAAGCCGTCGTAGATCAGGTGCTCGTAGATGTCGTCGCTCAGCACCCAAACGTGCGGATGGCGCAACAGCACATCCGTCAGCGCCTTGATCTGCTCCTTAGTATAGGCGGCGCCCGTCGGGTTCGACGGCGAGTTGAAGATCAGCCACTTGGTCTTCGGCGTGATCGCCGCCTCGAGGCCGGCCCCACTCAGGCGGTAGCCGTCCTCGAGCCGCGTCTCAGCAAATACGGGCTTGGCGCCGGCGAGCATGACGATGTCGGCATACGAGACCCAGCACGGCGAGGGGATCACCACCTCGTCGCCGGGGTTAAGCGTCGCCAGCAGCGCATTGTAGATGACCTGCTTGCCGCCGGTGCCGACCGAGATGTTGGCGGGCTTGTAGTCGAGGCCGTTCTCGCGCTTGAACTTGCGCACGATCGCCGCCTTGAGCTCCGGCGTACCGTCGACGTCGGTGTACTTGGTCTTGCCCTCGGCCAGCGCCTTGACTGCGGCCTGCTTGACGTTTTCGGGCGTGTCGAAGTCGGGCTCGCCGGCGGACAGGCCGATGATGTCGCGACCCGCTGCTGCGAGCTGTCGCGCCTTGGTCGACACGGCAATGGTCGCAGAGGGCTGAATTCTGTTTAAGCTGTCGGCGATGAAGCCCATGGCCATTGGCCCCTTTTCCTGTCCAAAGCGCGTTCGCGGCCCCTACTAACTTTTGCAACGCGCAACATCAATAGCGCCGGCTCTATGCACACGTGCGAGCCCGTGCGCATTTCGTAGTCATCTGCCTCGTCCCGCGTCGTCAGTTACCTGAGGGACACAGCCATCACGCGCTTCACGTTAATCAAAAGAATGCGCGGCAATCGCCACATTCCGGGCTCAACCACGCCACAGAGCGGAGGGAAGCTTGAAGGTGAAAGGCGGCGGTTTGCATCCACACGGGAAGAGGGCTTTAGAAGATGTCCGGCGTCGAGATGACGAAGATCAGGCCTTTGAAAATGGTGCTCCGGACGGTAGCGGATGCACTCTTCGGGCTTGTCCTGTTCGTAGCGTTCGCTTTTGCGGTCGGCGCCTATGAGAGCCGCTCACCCGCGACTCACCGTCTGGGCGGTATCCTTTCGATGAGCTCCAGTGCCGGCGACCTGCTCAAATTCTCCCTCGACGATAGCCCGCTGATCGCGGCCGCCGTCGTCGCCACTGCGGTCCCGGTACCGCATTCCGCCACCGTATCCGGCCTGCGCAGCACCACCCGCGACACTGCGTATGTGCTGCTGGCGGCCATCTTTTCGGCACTCGTTGCGTTCAACCTTGCCTTCTTCAGACACCTTCGCCGCGAGTACGCCTCCCCGCGGTGAGGTGCGTGGAGGAGAGGCTCGGGCTCTGCTGGGAGCCCTTGACGGTCTCTCCTCCACTCCTAACATCTGGTAATGTAGGCTTAAGGTCTGCCAAGTAACCCCTGAAGTCCCTGCTTTTGCGGGGATTTGGCCCGAACCCGGAGCGAATCATGGCGAAACGTCCCTTGCGGCTGACGAACCTGCCGGTTGCAACGTTGGGCATCGTGGCGATCGGGGTCGGCGCAGCGGCCATGACGCTCGGCAGCAGCGACACTGTCGTCGAACGGGGTTTCGAGCGGGCGCTGGCCTCCCGCGCCGAGCAGCCCAACACCATGAAGAATGCCTCCCCCACCGTGGCCGGCAGCGAGCAGTTCTGGCTCACGCACGTCGTCCACGACGCCAGCGCGCCGTTCACCAAGCCCGTCGCCGTGGGCGACCGCGTCACCATCAGCTCGGGCGGCCATGACCAGGTTCTGCATGTGGTCACCGTGGACAAGGTCGACTCCCAGCTCATTCCGATCTCGTCGGAGCGCCCGACCCGGCTTCTGCTCGTTACCTGTCGGGATCAGGCGAGCCCGGAGAGCCGGCCCGTCCGCTTCCTGATCGAAGCCGACGACGCGTTGCCGACGCTGGCCTCGCCCAAGGCAGCCCGCGCCCTCTAAGCCGCTCTGAACTGCCCTTCTACGGGCTGTCACGCCCGCGCAGGATCGCGGGCGTATGCTGTTGCCTGTGACGCCGGGCCTCGTGATATGCTGGCGGCCTCGCGCCACGGAACCGCGCGGGCTGCAAGGCAAGCATCGAGGGGGACTTCGGACATGCGGCTCAACCCACCGGGCATTGCGATCTTCCTTGTGGCGCTGACGCTCGCTCTCCTGGCACTCATCACCAAGATCGGCCTCCTCGGCGTGCCGCACTACCTGCCGCATCAGGAGTTCTGGCTGGCAATCACCGCCTACATCACGCTGATGGTCGGCAACTTGGTGCGCGGGCTCTAGGCTAAGCGCATCCGGCTTATCAGGGGCCGGCTCACCAGGGAATGGGCTTGCGGTCGCGGAAGAAGCCGCCCGAGGGCCCGTCCGCCGGCAGCGTCGCCAGCCACACCGCCGTTTCCGCCCCTTTCTCCACAGTGCGCGTCGCGTTGGGACCGCCCATGTCGGTCCGCACCCAACCCGGGCACATGGCGTTGACCTTGACGTCGCCCGGCCCAAGCTCGGCTGCGGTGAGCCGCGTCAGCGCATTGAGCGCCGCCTTCGACATGCGGTAAGCGGGAAATCCGCTGCCCATGTCAGAGAGTTGCCCCGCACCCGAAGAGAGATTGACCACGCGGCCGTAGCCGCGTTCGTGCATGCCGGGCACGACGGCCTCGATGAGGCGCAGCGGCCCGACGGTGTTGGTGGCGAAGGTCTGCATCACGAGGTCAATCGGCGCCTCGAACACGCTCGCGTCCTCGGGCGAGAAGCCCTCCTTGAGGACGCCGGCATTGTTGACGAGCACGTCGATGCGGGCGAAGCGGCCGAGCACATCGGCGACGCCGGCGCGCACGCTTTCGCCCTCCGTCACGTCGATGGCGACGGCAGGCACGTCCAAGCCCTCGGCGCTCAAACTCGCAGCGGCGGCGTGCCCCTTCGCGAGATCGCGCGCGGCGAGCACTGTTGTCAGGCCGCGGCGCGCGAGCTGCCGCACGATCTCGAGCCCGATGCCGCGGTTGGCGCCGGTGACGAGAGCGATGCGCTTCTCGGCCAAGTCCTTTTGGGCCATGTCAGGCTCCCTTGCCGTGGAAGACGAAGAAGGCTCCGGCCGCGATCAGCGCAAAGCCGATAAACTGGTTGGTGCCGAGCGGCTCCTTCAAATAGAGCGCGGAAAATCCTGCAAACACGATGAGCGTGATGACCTCCTGGATCGTCTTGAGCTGCGCGGCCGCGTAGACCGAGCTGCCCCAACGGTTCGCCGGCACCGCAAGGCAATACTCGAAGAAGGCGATGCCCCAGGAGACGACGATCACGAGCAGCAGCGGCTTATCCTTGAAGCGCAAATGCCCGTACCAGGCGAAAGTCATGAACACGTTGGAGCAGAAGAGCATCAGGATCGGCGTTAGATAGGCTTGCAGGCTTGCAAACGGCATTGCGGTCATTTCCTCGGATGTTGCGGCGGCAGTAAGCCGCAGCGCGGCAGCGCTGTCGAGACTGCAGGTCTGCATTGCAACGCTGTCGACGGAAACACCGTTGCCCTCGCGTTGGTTCTCAAAGCGGCCGCGGTGGGCGGCACAAATCCATTCCACAAATTCCGGAGAACCTGATGTCTCGCGTCCTCACGCCGCAGATTGGCCGCCGGCACGTCGTGCGCGGCATGGCTGCCACCGCCGCGGCAACGCTGCTGCCGGGCATGCTGCCGGCTGCCGCAGCAACCAGCCTCGTCGCCACTCCGGCGCAGACCGAAGGCCCGTTCTATCCAACCGACTGGAGCGGCGACATCGACAACGATCTCGTCGTGGTGAGGGGCGCGGCCGCGCACGCCCAAGGGCAGATCACCCACGTCCTCGGCCGCATCCTCGATGCGTCGGGCGCGCCGATCCCCAATGCGGCGATCGAGATCTGGCAGTGCGACGCGACCGGCATCTACCGGCATCCGCGCGACAGCCACTGGCTGCGCACGCGCGACGCGGGCTTCCAGGGGCGCGGACAGGCGCGCTCGGACGCCAAAGGCTCCTACACATTCCGCACCATCAAGCCGGTCGCCTATCCCGGGCGCACGCCGCACATCCACTTCGCCATAACCGCGCCCGGCCGTACACCCCTCATCACGCAGATGTACGTCGCCGGCGAACCGCTGAACGCGCGCGATGGCATCCTCAACGGCATCGCCGACCGGCGCCAGCGCGACAGCGTCATCGTCAAGCTGGAGCCGGGCGACGGCATCGAGGCGCAGGCGCTCGCCGGCACCTTCGACATCGTGCTCGCCGGCTGAGCCAATCCGGCTACCGGCCCGGGAAGAATGCCGCGCTCACGCTTTCGCGGACGCGCCGAGCTTGCCGGTCAGAAACTGCGCTTCCCCGTTGCCGAACGACCAGTCGGCGTCAGTACTCTCGACGATGCTCACCATCACGTCGCTCGGCGCGATACCGCATTTCTTCTGCAGGGCCGTACACAGGAGTCGGTAGAAGCTCTGCTTCTGCTCCGTCGAGCGCGGGCGGCTCGTCACCGTCACGATGACGACCTTGTCGGTCCGCTCGATCCCGAGCCCCGTGTCCTCGATGCGCAGTCGGCTCGCATCGTGCTCCTGCACGATCTGGTAGCGGTCGCGCACTGGCACGCGGAACGCTTCCAGCATGGCCTCGTGTGCGGCATCGAGTAGGCCCGCGATCTCTTTGTCGGTGCGTCCCTTGATGAGGTCGAAACGTATGAGCGGCATCGAATGCTCCTCGCGTTGGGAGCAAGAGGCGAGCCACGATACTGGCGCCGGGTCAACGGGAGAATTGGCGCATCACCAGATGCCGGGAACCAGCCGGTAGCGCACGCGCGCAGCGTAGGCGTCGTAACCTTCGAGCTCAGCCTTGAGCGTGTTCTCCTCCTTGACGGCGCGCAGGGCGAGGAGCGCAAGCAAGACCGCGGCGACGATGATCCCGTACCAGGAGCCAAGCAGCAACGGCGTGCCGAGGATCATGAGCACCGCGCCGGCATACATCGGATGGCGCACGTAGGCGTAGGGGCCCGTGGAGATCACCTGATGCTTGCGCTCGCTCTGGATCTTCACCACCGGCGCGGCGAAGGTGTTCGTCATCATGACCACGTGGAAGGCGTAGAAGCCGAAGGCGATGCCAAGGGCGCCGACGACCTGCAGCCAGAGCGGCACATCCGACCAGTGGAAGCGCACCGCATCGAGCCCGTTGAGGACGTACTGGCTCATCCACAGCGCAAAGAAGATCGAGATCAGGACTTTGTCCCAGCTCTTCTGCTCCTTCTGGATGGGGCCGCTCATACGCTCGCGCAATAGCGCGGGGTCGTGCTGCCCGATCACAAAGCCGGATAGCAGGCCCAGTCCGCCGAGCTCGGCCAGAAGGATCCAAGCCTGCGGCCAATCGAGCGTCCCCGCCGAGATAAACAAAAGCGCTCCGGTGATCCCCAGCCAGACGACGGTCTGGACCAGCATGCGCTTGATAAGGCTCGAGCTTGCGGCCATCGGCTTTTCCCCAATGCTGACGGACTGGATTACAGGCGGCTTGCGGCGGCTGTTTGATCGGATTGTCACGCACATTTCCCGTTGAGCGTGCCCGCGCGCGACTGGTTGTAGCAGCCTACCTGCGCTAGGAACTCAGTCAGCCGGCGGATCGGTGGGGTCCGCCGGGCGAGACGTAAGGAGCTTTCCATGGCACGCATGACCACGATTGGATTGGGCTGCGCAATTGCGCTTTGCGGCGTGATGGCCGCGACGTCGGCTGAGGCCGGCTGCCGCCGCGCGGGCGGCGAGGCGACGATGATCACCAAGGATCTTGCGGTGTTCATGGCCAACGCCGCGCTCAAGAATTCCATCGCCGACCACGGCGAGCGGCCCAAGGGCGCCGTCGCGGTGAGCTGCAAGGACGACACTTTCACGACGACCTGCCACGCGCGCCGCCAGGCCTGCAAGTAGGCTGCGCAAAGTCCGAGGGGCCCGCTCGCGGTGCTCATTGCCGGCGCTTCTGCGCGTCGGCCATGTGCGTTTGCCTGGCACGAGAGCCTCGCCCGGCTTAGCTCTCAGCCCCGCTTGAAGTCGAAATGCATCGCCTTCACGGGGACCTCGCTCGTGGCGAGCGTGATGGAGACCGTCTGGCTGGCGGCGGAGAATGCGACCGTCATGCTGCCCGCGACGCCGCCGCCGATATTCAAGCGCAGATTGCCGGGGGTGAGCGTGCCGGACGCGTCGCCCGAGGCATTGTAGGTGCGCTCCTCCCAGCTGCCGCTGACCTTGCCGCCGGCGTAGCTCAAGTGGCTTCGCAGCTCGAGTTTGCCCGACGGTCCGGTGCAGCGGAGCGCTGTGGTCAGCGCTTCGCCTTCGCCCGAACTCGTGTAGTAGGCGGTGCAGGCGAGCTTCTCGCTGCGACCATCCTTGAAGTTGAGCGTGCCGCCGCCGACCCAGCTTCCCTTGACGACGTCGAACGGCGTCGGCACCGCGGCCGCCGGGGAGCCCGCCAGCAGTGCCAGAACGAACGCCGCCGTAACCTTTGCCGTGGTTGGAAAGACTACTTTTTGCCGCTTGAGCGCCATCGTAACCCCCTGATGCGATGTGAGAAGCCGTTGCGCGCGGCTGCCGTCTTCCTTTCGCCGCGCGCAGGTCGCGCAGCAGAGTACGTTCCTCGACCCGGGCGCTGTTACCTAGGGAACAGCCTCAAGATCACAACGCCAACATATTGGCGTGTTTATGCCACCGCGCTCAACTAGGGGGAGAGCCGCCGTGAACATCCGCACCGTTGCGCTCGTTGCCGCTGCTGCCGCCGCATTTGCGGGATTGGCGCAGCCTGGCGTCGCTGCCGATCTGGCGAAAGCACAGGCCGGACACTACGCGCTCGATAAGAGCCACGCGAAGGTCGTCTTCTCAATCAACCATCTGGGCTTCTCGACCTATTACGGCTTTTTCACCGATCTCGCCGGCAGCCTCGATCTTGATCCGGCCGCGCCCGCTAAGAGCCCGCTGTCGATCACGATCAACATCAACAAGATGGTCACCACGGACCCCAAGCTCGACGCGAAGCTGAAGTCGGATGCCTTCTTCGACGTGGCGAAATTTCCCAAGGCGACGTTCAAGTCGACGAACATCGAGCTCACCGGAGAGGGCACGGGCAAGCTCACCGGCGACCTCACACTGCACGGAGTGACAAAGCCGGTGACGCTCGACGTTACCTTCAACGGCGCCGGTACGCCGCCAATGACCCAGCTCTACGTCGTCGGCTTCGATGCTGTTGGCACGCTCAAACGCTCCGACTTCGGCATCAAGAACTTCGTCCCGCTCGTGGGCGATGAGGTCAAGCTCGTCATCAGCTGCGAGTTCGATCGTGCGCAACCGCATTGAGACGCCAGGCCGCGCGACGGCCTGCTGCGTTGCGTTCGCGTTGCTGCTCCTGTCGCCCTGCTCCGCGAGAGCCAGCGACTGGAAGATCGTGGCAGGCAAAAGCTGGCTCGGTTTCGTGGGCTCTGCGTCGGGCACGTCCTTCGACGGACGCTTCTCCCGCTGGGATGCCCGCATCACCTTCGATCCCGAAAATCCTGAGGCCGGCCACGTCGCTGTAAGCGTCGACATGGCAAGCGCCGCGACGGGAGACAAGGAAAAGGACCAGACGCTGCCGCAAGCAGCCTGGTTCGACGCGAAGTCGTTCCCGCGCGCCATACTCGAAGTGCAATCGTTCCGGGCGAAAGGCGGACACGATTACGACGCCATCGGCACGCTCGCCCTGCGCAATGTGTCAAAGGCCATCGTCATGCCGACGACGGTCGAAGTGAGCGGCAACACCCTGCACGCCACAGGCCACCTCGATTTGCTGCGCACCGACTACGGCGTAGGCGCGGGCACGGGCGCTCAGTGGGTTGCCCTGGAGGTTGTCGCGGCGTTCGACGTCACGGCCGAGCGGCTACCCTGAGGGCCCGCGGCGGCTACTGGCACTTGACCGACTTCACGCTGTCGAGGCCCCACCACGCATCCATGCCGGCGTGGATCTTCCCGGTCGCCGTCACCGTCTTGCCGACCTTGCAGCTTCCGAGCGCCGCCTTCGCCAGCCCGGTGATGAAGGAGAAGCAATGGTCGGTGCCGCTGTTGTCGAGGGTGATGAAGAGCTGCTTCGCGTTGTCCTCCTGCTGCTCGATCTCCTTGATCTTGGCGGTCATGGTCGCGGGCTCGCCCTCCTTGTCGGCGAGCTCCCCGAAATTGCACTCGCGGGCCGAGAGCGATGTCGACGACAGCGCGCCAACGGCCACTGCAAGGCCAAGGCTCAGGATGCGAACTCTCACGGACACGGACGATCTCCCCTCTGATCCGGCTTCGCCGGCTCGGCGGCATCAAGCAGCCGGCGCGCGATGCCCCCTGTGAAGCGGCGGTGATTTTCCATCACTTGCGCGCCCCGCTGACAAGGGGCGCCGTGTTGATCCCTGTCGATTCTTCGGTCAGCGTGATCTTGACGACTCCCGTCATCGGCTATTCTCGGTTGCTGATCGGGGCGGAGCCGCATGAAGCGCACAGGCATGAAACGAACGTGGAGCTGCTTCGATTGCCAATTCCATGATGCCGAACACGTGTGCTTCATGGCGGATGGCAGCTTCGATCCCGAGCGCCTTGCCAGCATCGCGCTGAAGATCGGCCCTGGAAGGACGAGGCCGCCGCGTCCAAGCCCGACCGCAAGCGCGCCTACGATTGCGTCGACGAATTGTCGACGGCACTAAGGTCGCCGCGCTTTTGGCAAAGCCGATGGCTTGGGCGCACGACCGAACTCGCGCGCTGCACCGATGCTGCGCGTCGCTGATTGGCGCCAATTCGTTATCTCGAATCTCTGGATGCCGCTCGGCGCCCAAACACGCGACTGATGAAGCGGAAAATGGCTACTTTGATTTCTTGCGGCCGCTCGCCTGGCCCTCGTGGCCCGCATCGTGCTTGCCCTGACCTGCCGGCCGCGCTCGGGCGCTCTCCGCGCCCCCGTCTTGGTCAAGAGGAGGCGATTTCCGGCCCTGGTCCTTCTTGCCGAGAGGTACCGTCTCGTCCTCGGTGTGGACGCCTTTGCTGCCGCGACCTTTTCGGTAGTCCACCGGGCGCGCCATCGACCGCTTCCTTTTGTTGTTATAAGCGAGGCGATTGTACCTTGCCTGCGTTAAATCTCAGATGTCCAAGACTTCGCCCGGCTTCATCTTCAACCTTTGGACTTCCTGCAGGGACAACCCACGCCGCGCCACCAGATCGGCGCCGTCCGGCACCCCCGCGTGCATGCGGATCGCGGCCAAGGCACGATGCTGCTCGGCCACCGCAACGTAGTAGGATTTTATGACGGGCTCGTTCCGCGTCCGCTTGTTGGCAGGAAGCGCAAGGTCGGCGAGCCATCCGTGAACGCCACCGAACGGTATAAAAGCTCTTTTGGGCATGGCTCTATGTGGTGCCGAGGGTCTTAACAATCGAGGTCGGCTGCCCAAGTTTGACTTACAGACTGCCCGCGGCGCTGGCAGCCGTGGCCGGACGACCAATAACGGAAGAGCAATCCATATAAGCCGAGTGACCGACACCCCGAGCCCAACTCTCAGTCTCTACGTTGACGCCGACGCCTGCCCGGTCAAGGACGAGGCCGTGCGCGTCGCCGAGCGGCACGGCCTTCCCATCTACTTCGTCTCGAATTCCTGGATGCGGTTGCCCGAAGGCCCTCTCATCCGCCGCGTCGTCGTAAGCGACGGCGCCGACGCGGCGGATGACTGGATCGCCGAGCGCATCGGGCCGCGCGACATCGCGGTAACGGCCGACATCCCGCTCGCCGGCCGCTGCTTGAAGCGCGGAGCCCAGGTCGTCGGGCCCACCGGCAAGCCGTTCACCCAGGAAGGCATCGGCATGGCGCTCGCGATGCGCGAGCTCTCCGCGCACCTGCGGGAGACGGGCGAGAGCAAGGGCTACAACGTCGGTTTCACAAAGGCTGACCGCTCGCGCTTCCTGCAGGCGTTGGAGGAAGCCGTGCAGCGCGCGCTGCGGCGCCCGGCCGACGCTTGAGCCGCGGGGTGCGAATGCCACGAGACATGGCAGCGTCACGCGCCGCCGCGTCCCGAATGCTGCCACGCGAAGGAAGCAATTTGCGCTGTTGCCTTTAAGCTCCGTTATGCGGCCGTTGGGTAGCGTCGCGGGTTGCTTCGGCCGCCCGATGAAAACTTTCCTTCTGAGGTTCATCCATGAAGCCAATGCTCCCGCTCGCAGCTGCCCTCCTGGCTCTCGCGTCTGCTGCCTCCGTCGCCGACCCGGCGGCGCCGGCGCTGCGCACTTCGCCCGATCTCGCCGAAGGGGTGCAGGCGTTTCCGCGGTTGGACGGCGATACCAAGGCCGCCGTTGCAATCAACCGGGCGTTGGATGAAGCGGATGCGCAAGTTGCCGAGGAAGCAAAGAGCTGCGTGGAGGACTCCGACGGCAAAGGAAGCTGGAAGCGCAACGTCGAGGTCACACTGACGAGTGCGCGCTTCGTCAGTTTCCTCGCGCATGACGACTACTATTGCGGAGGCCCCTATCCGGATACCTCCATTCTTGCTCTCGTCTACGATCTCCAAACCGGTGCACCCGTCGACTGGAAGCGGCTCATTCCCGGTGTCTCCGAGCAATCCAACGAGGTGGCCGCTGACGAAACGCCGCTCCAGACCATAAGCTCGCCGGCGCTGCTCGCTCTATTCAACGAAGCATCGGCGCGAAGCGGAGGCGACGGCGACTGCAAGGACGCGCTTTCGGCCGATTCAGACGAGCCTACCCAACTTCTGGTATGGCCCGATGCCAATACGAAAGGGCTCGCCGTAGCCATTCCGGGGCTCCCACATGCGGCAAGGATCTGCGGCGGCCCGCTGACCATTCCCGCGGACAAACTCAAGGCGATGCACGCCGATGTGGGCCTGATCGAGGACATCGAGACGGCGTCTGCGCAAGACAAGGGTGCGCACAAGCGGCTCTGAGGGCCGACCGCCGATCATGCCGGAGTGGACGCAGCCAGCTTGAGCCGCGGGGCGGCGCACGCCATATTCGGCGCATGGCCCGCCCCCCCAAGATCGAGTCCGATACGACCCCCAAACCGCGCGCCTCGCGCGGCAAGTCGGGCAAGCCGCCCGCGCCGCCGGCCGAAACCGCCGCCGGTACGCCGCAGACCCGCGCCTTCGCTGAGGCGGCGCACCCGGCCTTCGATTCTGGCGAGCCACCTCGGCCAACGTTGCCGGCGCTGCGCCAGCAGGGGCCACGGCCACCCATGGCAGGGGAGACGATCTCGCGCTACCTCGACGCGCTGCTGGCCAAGCCCGCCGAGCGCTCGGAGCGAGCCAGGGAGATGCTGCTGCAGCAGCCGATGCTCGCGACGCACCCGCTCGTCTCCGGCAATCAGCCGCTGTTCACGCCGCACCGTCCGCCGCGACCGGAGAAGTCGGAAGGCGGCGTGCGCTTCGAGCTCGTCTCCGAGTACGAGCCCAAGGGAGACCAGCCGACCGCGATCGCCGAGCTCGTCGCCGGAGTGAGCCAGAGCGAGCGCAGCCAGGTGCTGCTCGGCGTAACCGGCTCGGGCAAGACCTACACCATGGCGCAGGTGATCGCGGCAACGCAGCGCCCCGCGCTCGTGCTCGCCCCCAACAAGACGCTCGCCGCGCAGCTCTACGGCGAGTTCAAGAGCTTCTTCCCCGACAACGCGGTCGAGTACTTCGTCTCCTACTACGACTACTACCAGCCCGAAGCCTACGTGCCGCGCACCGACACCTACATCGAGAAGGAAAGCTCGATCAACGAGCAGATCGACCGCATGCGCCACGCCGCGACGCGCGCGCTGCTGGAACGCGACGACGTGATCATCGTCGCGAGCGTGTCGTGTATCTACGGCATCGGCTCGGTCGAGACCTACACGGCGATGACGTTCACGGTGCGCGTGGGCGAGCGGCTGTCGCGCCAGCAGCTCCTCGCCGATCTCGTCGCGCTGCACTACCGCCGCAACGACGACGCCTTCCAGCGTGGCGCCTTCCGCGTGCGCGGCGACACGGTGGAGCTGTTTCCGGCCCACTTGGAGGACCGCGCCTGGCGCATCTCGCTGTTCGGCGACGAGGTCGAAAGCATCACCGAGTTCGATCCGCTCACCGGCGCCAAGACGGACGAGCTGGCGCTGGTCAAGATCTACTCCAACTCGCACTACGTGACGCCGAAGCCGACGCTGCAGCAGGCGATCAAGTCGATCAAAGGTGAGCTGAAGCAGCGGCTGGAGGAGCTCTACGCCACCGGCAAGCTCTTGGAGGCGCAGCGGCTGGAGCAGCGCACCGTCTTCGACATGGAGATGATGGAGGCGACAGGAAGCTGCGCCGGCATCGAGAACTATTCGCGCTATCTCACCGGCCGCAACCCGGGAGAGCCGCCGCCGACGCTGTTTGAGTACCTGCCCGACAACGCGCTCGTATTCGTCGACGAGAGCCACGTCACCGTTCCGCAGATCGGCGGCATGTTCCGCGGCGACTACCGGCGCAAGGCGACGCTCGCCGAGTACGGCTTCCGCCTACCCTCGTGCATGGACAATCGCCCGCTACGCTTCGAAGAATGGGACGCCATGCGCCCGCAGACGGCGTTCGTGTCGGCGACACCCGGCGGCTGGGAGCTGGAGGAGACCGGGGGCGCCTTCGTCGAGCAGGTGATCCGCCCGACGGGCCTCATCGACCCGCCCGTCATCGTGCGCTCGGCCAAGACCCAGGTCGATGACCTCCTGCACGAGGTGCGCGAGGTCTCCCGTGCCGGCTACCGCACACTGGTGACGACGCTGACCAAGCGCATGGCCGAGGACCTCACCGAGTACATGCACGAGGCCGGCATCCGCGTACGCTACATGCATTCCGACATCGAGACGCTGGAGCGCATCGAGATCATCCGCGATTTGCGGCTCGGCGCCTTCGACGTGCTGATCGGCATCAACCTGCTGCGCGAGGGCCTCGACATCCCCGAGTGCGGGCTCGTTGCCATCCTCGACGCCGACAAGGAAGGCTTCCTGCGCTCGGAGACCTCGCTCATCCAGACCATCGGTCGCGCGGCGCGCAACGTTGACGGCCGCGTGATCCTCTATGCCGACCACGAGACCGGCTCCATGCAACGCGCGATTGCGGAAACCGACCGTCGGCGCGAGAAGCAGACGGCCTACAACGCCGCGAACGGCATCACGCCGGAGAGCATCAAACGCAACATCCACGACGTGATGGCCTCTGTGTACGAGCAGGATCACGTGACGGTGGATGCGGGATTGGCGGAGACGCCGCTCGTCGGGCACAACCTGGCGACGGTTCTGGAGGACATGGAGCAGCGCATGCGCGAGGCGGCGGCCGACCTCGAGTTCGAGACGGCGGCGCGGCTGCGCGACGAGATCAAGCGCCTGCGCGAGACGGAGCTGGCGATCTCCGACGATCCGCTGGCGCGGCAGGCGGCGGTCGAGGACCGCGCCGGCGGCTTCGAGGGCGCGCGCAAATACGGCCCGAAGGCGAATTTGCCTTCTACGCCCCCACCCCGGCCCTCCCCCATGAAGGGGGAGGGAGGGAAAAAGGGGCGGGCAAAGACCGACCCATCAGATTTCGCCCCCTCCCCCCTTGAGGGGGAGGGTCAGGGTGGGGGGGCCTCACGCATCGCGACCGAGTACGAGCCGGTGCAGCCGACCTTCGCGCAGACGAGTGCGCGTCCGGCCTCCGGGTCGCGCATCAAGAAGCCGTCGCTCGACGATATGGGCCCCGGCACCGACAGGCCCGTTCCGGCGCGCGCTCCGAACGTCGATCCGCGTGCGAAGGCAGGGACATTCGGCGAGGCGGTGCGCGGGCCGCACAAGCCGACGCTCGACGAGATGGGCCCGCATGCAATGCTCCCGGTGCCGATCGGCGATGGGCCGCGCCCGCCGAAGCCGACGCGCACCGTCGAGGTCCAAACCGAGAAGGAGAAGCGCGGCCGCCGCGGCCGCCCTCGCAAGACCGGCCGGCCGGGGCAGTAGGACGCGGCTAGACCAGCACGGCAATCACGCGGGCTGCGCTGCTGCTATATCCGCAATATAGTCGGCCTGCCCGCCGGGAAGAGACAATCGTCCGCGAGCCGCCACCATTACAGCTCCGCCCCACCCGCGTTACACTCCGCCATGCTCACGCTCTACTCGTACCCATCGCTGTTCGGTGTGGCTGACAACAACGGCTACGGGCTGAAGGTCTACGCCTTCCTCAAACTCGCTGGCGTGCCGTTCGCCCACGAGCACATCTTCGACGCCTCGGCCGCGCCGCGCGGGCAGCTTCCCTACATCGTCGACGACGGCGAGACGATCGGCGACAGCGAGGCGATTATCGCGCACCTCATCCGCAAGAATCGCCTGACCATCGACGCAGCGCTGTCGCCAGCGCAGCGCGACACCGATCTTCTCGTGACGCGCTTGTTCGATGATCTCTACTGGGTGATGTCGTACTCGCGTTGGAAGGACGACCGCTACTTTCCGACGTTCCGCGACGCGTTCAAGCGCGAGCACCCACAACTTACCGACGAGGGCCTCGACAGGGCGCGCGCGTTCAATTTCCAGCGCTACCACTTCCAGGGCATCGGCCGCTATCCGCCGGAGGGTGCCTACGCGCGCGGGATCGCCGATCTCAGTGTGCTAGCGCGCCTCATCCCCGCGAATGGCTATGTGCACGGTGAGGCGCCGTCGAGCATCGACGCCGGCATCTACGGCTTCATCGCCAACATCCACTTCTACGACATTGACACGCCGCTCAAGCGGTGCGCCGCGGCGCATCCAAACCTAGTGCGCCACTGCGAAGCGATTCACGCGGCCGTCAGCAAATAGGCGAGCGCGGCGGTGCCTCTGCAGGATCAGGCCAGCAGCGCCGCCAGCGAGCCGTCCGCGACCATCTTGTCCTTCACCTTCTGCGGAATGGGATAGAGGACGCCTTCGCCCTCGAGGACATGCTTGCCCTCCTTGTCCTCGACCCAGCAGTCGAACACGACGTTCCGGTCGCCCTTCTCCTTGACGAGGGCGACGGCGGTGTAGGGCTCGTTCAATTGCACTGGCGCCAGGAACTTCAGATTCTGGCTGCCCCAGATCGCGCCCAGACCCGGCACGTCCATGCCGAAGATGCCGGAGAACTTGGCGACCGAGATCATCCCGTGCGCGATGCGGTTCTTGAAGATCGTGCCCTTCGCGTAGTCCTCGTTGAAGTGCGCGGGATTGAAGTCGCCGGAGATCTCCCCGAACTTCTGCACGTCGGCGTCGCTGACGGAGTATTTCAGTCGGAACGTGTCGCCCACGTTCAAGTCATTGATGCTCTTGCAAGCACGCGGCAGCGGATTGGTCATCGGGAGAATTCCTTTTCAAGGCGTCCGACGCCCACTCTTTCACGGAACTGTTCGCATGAGCAATCACGGCGCCTCAACGCGCCGCCGCGGCGGTGCCGACGGCCGCCGTCGAGTCGTCGGCGCGCATGATCCCGTAGGTCTTGTCGAGCGTCGCCGCATCCGACGACTTCTCACGTATCGAGTAGAGGTAGTCGTCGACGAACAGATATGGCAGCCCCCTGGGCGCGGCACCGCGTGCCTCCGCCTTCGCCTTCATGGCGTCGAGGCCGGCAGCCAGGTTCTCCATGCAGGTGACGCGCGAGAAGATCATGCCCTTGATGTCTTCGCGCGGGCGGCACACCTCGCCGTAGCCGTCGTAGACCTTGCCGTCCTCGTAGGCCGAATAGTAGAGCGGCTCGCCGCCGCGGCCCCGCGCCTTCTTGCCCTGATGCTGGCTGCCCCAGAAGCAGACCACGTCGCGGCCGGCGATGATCCGGCGCCCGGTATAGACGACCTGGTGGCCCCGTTCGGAGGCGCCAACGTTGTTGTTCCAGAAGATCTTCAGGAAGTCGCCGGGCTTGGCGTAGGTGAGCGCGTCGTCGCGAAAGCTGAAGCCCGTGCCCGTGTGATGCAGTAGGGCAGCGGTGCCAGCGCCGTTGGAGTTGAAGATCCAGAACGCACCCTGGCCGTCGACGAGATGCGTACCGTCGGGCATCAGCGTGGTGGCTTCGAGCGCGCGGATCTCCTCGCCGTTCAAGTTCAGCTTGCGGTTGGCTTGCAGCAGCACCGCGAGGTGCGCGAACACTGAGTAGGTCGCGCTGGTGCAGTGGGACGGGTGGCCGTGGCGCACCAGCATCTCCCAGCGCCCGGCAATCTCGAGCGACGCCACAACCGGCAGCTCCGGATGATCGCGGTCGTAGCCACCGCCCTTCGGCAGATTGTGAACGATGTCGAGGATCATCCGGTTGTAGTCGACGCCGCGGCAGGCAGGGGCGTCCGCCATCTGCGCATACGCCGGCGCGGCGAGGCAAAGTCCCACCGTCGCGACAGCTATGAAACGGCGAATGCGTCGTGTCGCGAAGGACACCGTCCCCATGATGGTAAAGGCTCGCGCTGTTTCCCCCGGGCCCCTAATTGGCCTGAAACTTGAGCCGGAATAGGGCAGCGGCTACGGCATCGTCCCGCGCCGCGGAAAGGCCTATTACTCGGGCGCACCGATAATGTAGCGCGCGATCGCGCTCGGCCGCACACCGGTCTCGCTGCGCGACCAGCCGCGCACCGAAACGCCGGCCTGATGCACGGTCTCGGGGTCGCCCGAGACCAGCGGATGCCACCATTCGAGCCCGCGTCCCTCGGCGATGCGCCGGCAGGCGCAGCTCTTCGGCAGCCACTCGATGTCGCCTACGTTGGCGGCGCTGATCGTCACGCAATCGGGCACGCGCGCCCGGCGGTCGGCGTAGTCACGGCAGCGGCACGTGTGCGTATCGAGGAGCTGGCAGGCGAGCCGAGTGAGGTAGATATCGCCCGTGACCTCCTCCTCGACCTTGATGAGGCAGCACTGGCCGCAGCCGTCGCAGAGGGATTCCCACTCCGCGTTCGTCATCGCTTCGAGCGGCTTCGTGGCCCAGAACGGCGCCTCTACCGTGGCGGGGGGGCCATCCGCAGCGTCATGGTTACTGAGCGGCGGCTTCTCCTTCATGCGCGGCTTCTAACACGCCATCACGCGAGCGCAGGCAGAAGGTTTGCCGCGTCTGTCCATTGAGAGGTGCGCTCGCCTGCAATGTCGGCTAGACAACAGCCGACTTTGCGCCCAACCCGCTCCGCAGGAGGAGAAGAATGCCAGCCTTGCTCTGCCTCAATGCCCTACCTGGACGCGTCCTCCTGGCGCTTGTCCTTTTCGCCGCCACGGCCACGCAGGCATCGGCTCAGACCCAGGGAAAAACCATGACCACTCCATCGGGCCTCCAGATCACGGACACCAAGGTCGGCACCGGCGCCCAGCCGCAAACCGGCCAGACCTGCGTCATGCACTACACCGGCTGGCTCTATGACAACGGCACCAAGGGCGCGAAGTTCGATAGCTCGCTCGACCGCGGCGAGCCGTTCGAGTTCGCCATCGGCCAGGGACAAGTGATCAAAGGCTGGGACGAGGGCGTCGCCACCATGAAAGTCGGCGGCAAGCGCACACTGGTGATCCCGCCGCAGCTCGGCTACGGCGCACGCGGCGCTGGCGGCGTCATCCCGCCCAACGCGACGCTGATCTTTGACGTCGAGCTGCTCGGCGTGAAGTAGGCGCGTGCTCAAGGCTCATTGCCGCACGACTTGAGCTCGAGGCGCAGGCTGCCGTCGGGCTCGCGGCCGGTGACGACAAAGCCGCGGCGGGCGTAGAGCGCCGCGGCGCGCGTGTCGGGCGCGGTCGTCAGCCAGATCGTCCCGCTGCTCTCGCCCTGCAGCCAGCGCACCGCCCGATCGAGCAGCGCGCTCCCGAGCCCGCGACCCTCGTATCCCGGGGCCACGAACAGCGCAAAAATCGAGCGCGTTTCACCGTCGGCGATGGCGAGCGCGACGACGACGCCCTCCTTCTCCGCGACCCAGCCGCGCGCGCGGCCATTGAGTGACGCGGCGACGCTCGCCGGCGTGATGCCCGTGCGCTCAAGCTGCTCGAGCGTCAGCGCGTTCTCGGCGACTGCGGTGCGGACCGCAAAGGCGTCGCCCATGTCGTCCGCAGTCATCGCACGAATGATGTCGTTGCTCACGCAGGTCGATCCCCGTTAAGGTTACCGCTTAATTAATAATTGTTTCTGCACGTTGCGACGACGCGCGATCTGTCATGTTCCCGAGCGACGGCATTGCCGCGCAACCTGATTTGGCTCGCCGTATGCTTAACGCTCAGCTCACATCCAGTATTGTCACGCGCGACCTCCGCATCGACTTTTTTCGCGGCCTCGCGCTCTATATGATCCTCGTCGATCACGTGGTCGGCGACCCCATCGGAAAACTCACTTTCCGAAGCGTCGGCTTCTCCGATGCCGCCGAGCTCTTCGTCTTCTTGTCTGGGATCTCGTGCGCCATAGTCTATTCCGGTCTGCTCGCACGCAGGGGCTGGGGCGGATTGCTTAAAGCGGTCGCGCGACGGGCATGGCACATTTACCTCTTCTATCTGTTGACGTGCATTGCCGTCATTCTCCTGACCAAGATCGCCGCGTCGTTCACCAGCGTGAGCTTCAGCGATGATCCGTTCCTGGTGGTCAACGCCGATCCGATCTCCGCTGTGCAGAGTGCTCTTCTACTGACATCTCCGCCCGCGCTGCCCGGAATTCTAGTTCTCTACTTGATGCTGACGCTCATCGTGATTCCGCTTGTCCTGCTGCTCTCGAGAAGCAGCACCGCCCTGGCTCTAGCGGTGAGCGCTGCCGTTTGGGCGATCGCTCAATACAATCCGAACCTGTCTCCGCATCTGGCAGATCACTCGGTGTTCGACTGGCTGGCGTGGCAGTTGCTTTTCACGATCGGCATGCTCGTTGGGCTCGAACGAGACCGCGCCTGGTCAATTCCGGCCTCGACTTATCGCGCGCTAGTGAGCGCGGCTTGGCTTGTTGTGATCGGCAGCCTGGCATACCGGGCGGTGCTGGTCCTTGCACCCGCATTGCACATCGATGTCGATTGGCTGCGCCTGTCTCCCGCAACGGCCGCGCAAATGAAAGAGAACCTGTCATTGCTGCGGCTCCTGCATTTCTTGAGCGTTGCGTTTCTCGTCGCAAACTACGTCAAGAGCAGCAGTCCGTTCTTTAGGAGCATCGGTGCGCGCCAGGTCATTCAAACCGGCCGACATTCGCTTGAGGTTTACTGCTTGTCCGCTATCTGCAGTGTCATCCTCAACATCATCGTGGTCGTCTATGGACCGGCCTTGCTAGCAAAGCTGTTACTAGACGCGAATGCGATTGCGCTGATCCTGCTAAGCGTGTGGATCCTGGGGGAAGCGCGCCGCAGCCGGAAATCCAAAGAAAAAACTGGCGTCGGCGACCTACTGAGGCCAATCCAAAACTAGGCGCTACGTCCGCCTGCAGCGCGAGAGCATGCCACGGAGCAGCTACTTCAGCCGCTCGGCGGGAGCCGGGCAATCGTGCTGGCAGCCGACGGGATAGCCCCATGCCGGGTAGTACGGCGGCTGGATGTAATACGGGCGCGGCTTGCGCATTTCTGCGGCCGGGCGCCAGTAGTTCGAGTTGTAGTAGGGATAGTACCGCGGCGGATCGTAGACGTACGGGTACCGATCCGGCGCATCCGGGTCGAGGTCGCGGCCGAAAAAGCCGGCCATTGCGGGCGCTTGAGCACCCAAGCCCAGCGTCAGCCCTAACGTCAGCGCGATGCCGGCAAGTGCAGTCGTGATTCGCATGGCGGACCCCCGAAGCGCAATACCTACGCGATTCAAAGTACTACAGGCAATGCGCCACGCGCGACCACAGGCCGACCTGGGTCAAAATAGCCACAGCGCGCCACCCACCGCGGCTGCGGCGAGCAGCACCAGCGGCTCGGTAAGGTTGGCGAACGCGCCAGCGGCGAGCGCCTCGTAGGACAGCCCGGCCCGCTCGATCACGAGATAGGCGCGGTCCCGCTCGTCGAGCTCGTCCATGACGGCGCGGGCATTGGCGAGGTTGCAGACGCCCGCGAACTCGTCCGGCGAGAGGACATATCGCGTGCCCTTCAAGGTTGCACCCGCGTTGAAGCCGGCGTCGCAGGGCACACGGGCAAACCGCCGGACCGTTGCCGGAGACGGAATGACGCTGTGGTGGGCACGCACGAAAGCCCCGTACAACTCGCCGAACGAGGGGTTGCCGGAGCGCGCGATATCGGCGGCGACCCGGTCGCAGCCGCCGCTCCAGATGGCGGACTCGGGATCGTTCTCGCAGGTCATGCGCACGGCATAGCCGCGCGGCAGGTCGAAGCGCCCCTGCGTGTCGCTGAAGGTGACCGCGGCGTAGGCACCCCCGCCGGCGAGGCCGGCGGCCACGAGCGTCCGCCAGTGCTCCCGCAAGAAGTCCTTTACTACTTTGAAGCCGAAGTTCCCGCCCATGGGCGCAAGCTGTCACCGCCGGAGCCGCGAGACAAGGGCGCAGGCTGGCGGCAATGCAGGCAGAAAATCAATGCGGCGGTGCGGCGTTTACTCCGTTCAAGGATATTCCGTAACAAATAGCTGGCGGAATTTGTCCAAATCGCTTGACGGACGCGCAAGGACGAACGATGGCAAATCACCAAGGCTTGCCCCCCATAAGGGTAGATTTACCGCGCCAAAAAAGCGCCTGCCGTCCACGAAGCGTCAGCCGACGGAAGTTTCCCACCTCGCGCGTTGCAGGTGGATAAGGGTCGCCATGGATACCACCAGCCTGCTTCAGGCCATCTACAAGGCCTTTCGCGAGAAACGCCTCGCCGATGCGATCTCGCATCTCGCCGACGACTTCCGCCTCGTCGTGCATCTGCCCGAGGATGCGCTGCCCGGCGGCGACAGGCCACGCAGCAAGGCAGAGGCAGCCCTTTTGTTTCAAGGCTTCATCAACGACTACGACTTTCTCGCGTACGACCAGGGCCCGATTATCGTCACCGGCGACCACGCCACCTCGCAGCCGCAGATCCGTTATCGGCACAAGAAGACGGGCAAGGTGATCGAGACGCGGCTCAACCACACCTGGCATGTCAAGGATGGCAAGGCGCGGACACTCGATGAGCGCCACGACGTTGCGCGCGTGCAAGCGTTCATGAAGAGCCTGAGGGAGTAGCCGGATTCAAAATGGGCTGCGGTTTTACCGCAACCCTTTGCATTGTGGCTGGCCGGGATTGCGCCTGACGCGCATCAGCACTTGCGCAGGTCGGCCGAGAGCTGGCGGAAATAGCTCGAGCGCTGCGGCGATACCGTCACCTGCTGCGCGCACTCGGAGCCGGCTACCGCCATCTTGGCCTGAAAGAACTGCCCGCCAAGGAGCACCTCGAAGCCGTTCGCGGTCACGTCGCCGCGCACGATGCCGCCGACCGAGTTGATCTTGTCCTCCCAGCGCCCGCTGACCTTCGTGCCGTCGATCTCGAGCAGCGTCGCCGCCTCGAGGTTGATGCTCGCGCCCTTGCAGCGCAGGTTCTGCCTCATGCCGGAGCCGGTGGGGGTGGGCAGATAGGTGACTATGCACTTGAAGGTCTCGGGCGAGCCCGACATGGAGGTCATGACCGCATCCCCGGTCCAGCGGCCGGCGAGCCGTGCCACGGGGTCGGTTGCGGGGATCGCGGCGATGTTGGCGGTCGTGGCGGCGCAAAGGCCGGTGGCTGCACCGAGCACGACTTTGACGAGGCGAGAAGTATGCTGCACGAGTTCCCTCCGTAAGCGATGTGCGCCAACGCGCCAATGGACTGCGCCTGCGCCGACCCGGACTTCCCCGTTTACTCTGCTGCTGGCGACACTCTTTACTTTTCGTTGCCGCCTGCGCTCCGGATGCGTTCTGGCCCCCCGCAGTGCTCCAGAGAGACTGGACAGCGATCTGGTCAACTTGTTGTCCGTGGGCGAAAAATGAGCAGGGTGCTGACGAGCTTTGCAGGAGAGCCCGCGACGCCGGGGTCTGCGCGAAAAATCGCGGTGTTCTGCTATGGTTGGTGATAAAGAGCGAAGCGAGGCACGTTAAGACTCTGGCAAGGAAGTGAGCGAGAACAAGGCGAAGGCATGACGAGCGTTCCGGACTTCACCAAGATCGGCCTCGACGGCGGCGCGGCCACCGCGCGCGCTGGCAGCGGTGCGGCCGCCGGTGTCGTCTGGGAGGCACCCGAAGGCATCGCCATCAGGAGTGCCTATACCGCAGCTGACACCGCCGGACTCGACTTCCTCGACACCTTTCCCGGCATCGCGCCGTTCCTGCGCGGCCCCTACCCCGCGATGTACGCACTGCAGCCGTGGACCGTGCGCCAGTACGCGGGCTTCTCCACGGCGGAGGATTCCAACGCTTTCTATCGCCGCAACATCGCGGCCGGGCAGAAGGGCCTCTCCGTCGCCTTCGATCTCGCCACCCACCGCGGCTACGACAGCGATCACCCGCGCGTGCGCGGCGACGTCGGCATGGCCGGCGTGGCGATCGATTCCATCTACGACATGCGCACGCTGTTCTCCGGCATCCCGCTCGAGCAGATGTCGGTGTCGATGACCATGAACGGCGCGGTGCTGCCGGTGCTCGCCCTCTTCATCGTCGCCGGCGAGGAACAGGGCGTGCCGCCGGCCAAGCTGTCGGGCACCATCCAGAACGACATCCTCAAAGAGTTCATGGTGCGCAACACCTACATCTATCCACCCGACCCCTCGATGCGCATCATCTCCGACATCTTCGCGTTCACGTCGCAGAAGATGCCGAAGTTCAACTCCATCTCGATCTCCGGCTATCACATGCAGGAGGCCGGTGCGACGGCGGATCTGGAGCTCGCATACACGCTGGCCGACGGCGTCGAATACGTGCGCGCCGGCGTGGCAGCCGGCCTCGACGTCGATGCGTTTGCGCCGCGGCTCTCGTTCTTCTGGGCGATCGGCATGAACTACTTCATGGAGATCGCCAAGATGCGCGCCGCCCGGCTGCTATGGGCGAAGCTCATCAAGGGGGAGTTCTCGCCGAAGGATGCCAAGTCGCTCGCCTTGCGCACGCACTGCCAGACCAGCGGCTGGAGCCTCACCGCGCAGGATGTGTTCAACAACGTCACGCGCACCGCCATCGCGGCGCTGGCCGCCACGCACGGCGGCACGCAGTCGCTGCACACCAACGCGCTGGACGAGGCGATCGCCCTGCCGACCGATTTCTCCGCCCGCATCGCCCGCAACACCCAGCTCTTCATCCAGCAGGAGACTGGTACCTGCCGCACCATCGATC
>JRHI01000224.1_pt1 | contig 64569 bp, 67 predicted proteins | sample 215371 | NCBI WGS metagenome assembly JRHI01 (sample SAMN02929681, study PRJNA255918) | sediment metagenome | biome: cave system; feature: Ice Cave; material: Sediment; isolation source: sediment from deep within a dark volcanic ice cave with no known source of... ...
ACCTCGTTGACGTGCACCATGAGGTCGAGCAACACGGCCCGCTGCCGCGGCCCCCCGAACGATGGCGGTCGCTCCTTACCATCCACCTCAAGTGGGCCCAACATCCCAAATAGCGGTGCCGTCACCTGGCGTGCCCTCCAGAGCCACCCCCGACCCCTAGGCGGCCGATTGAGCCTACCGCGGATCGGTGGGGTCCAGGTGGCTTCTTCCAACCGTGTTCCAACCAAATCCCACCCTGGCTCAAACCCGGGCTGGCCACTATGCAACGAGCGGTGCTGTCGCATCGGCTCATTGGGCGGTCGGGGAGGGCGATGCAGGATGAAGAGACAGACCAGTACTGATTGCTCGGTCCCCGTTCGTTCCGGGCCGTCTTACTTTCCCGTCGGCGTCGCGACGGGCGCCCACCAGGAAGGGAGGTGGACTGTGACGCTTCGTGGATCAGCCTGGAACTAGAGACCCCTCAGAGGTCCTAGTCACCGCACACCGACCGCTCGTTTTGGCAAAGGCGAAGGCGGTTGGTGACCCAACCATCGGCACATCCGGTGCCGAACTTGAGCGCCGGATGAGCCGATGGCCTTTCTTTCTTTCTTTCCCGGAGGCATCCGTTCCAATCGCCATCGACGAGCGTGTGAGCGCCCGGCGACCGCGTCGGCAGAGTGCGGCCCCCGCCCATCGCCGTCAGCGCCGGGGCCGGCGCGTCGCCCCGCCTTGGGCCGCTCCGACGGTGCAACTCGGACCGCGTTACTGGCGGCTCTGGGGAGCGAGTAGTACCTCCGCACTCGGCGACGGCCTGGCCCTCGTGGCGTTTCCTCTCCTCGCCGCCACGCTCACCGGCGACGCCCGCCTGGTGGCCGGTGTGGCCGTTGCCTCCCGCTTGCCGTGGTTGCTCTTCGGTCTCCCCGCCGGGGCGCTGGCTGATCGCGTGGATCGCCGCCTGCTGTTGGGGGCGGTGGAACTGGCCCGTATGGCCGTCCTGGTGATCCTCGGCGTCACCATCGCCACCGGATCGGTGAGCCTGGTCGCCATCTACGCCGCCGCTTTCGCGCTTGGTGCTCTTGAGACCGCCTTCTCGGCCGCGTCCCAGGCCTGCCTTCCGTCTCTGGTCGGTATCGATCATCTGCCGCGGGCCAACGGCTACCTGTTCGCGGCCCAGGCGACGGGCGAACAGTTCGCCGGACCCGCGCTCGGCGGCCTCCTGTTCGCCGCCGCCGCCGCGCTGCCCTTCGTGCTCGACGGCGTCAGCTTCCTCGCGTCGGCCGCTCTGCTCTGCCTGGCGTTGCCCCGCCGCCGGCGGCGAGTGAGCGCAGCGGCACCCCAGGAGTCGTTCCGTGCGGATCTCGCGTCCGGGCTGCGGTGGTTCATGGGCCACCCGGTCTTGCGCCTTCTGGCCCTGGTGGTCGCCAGCCTGGCCTTCTGTCAGTCGATGGTGCTGGCCATCCTGGTGCTGTACTGCCTGCGGGTGTTGCATCTCGGCCATGCCGGGTTCGGACTGTTCCTGGCGCTCGCGGCGGTAGGCAATGTGGTCGGGGGGCTGTTGGCCGGAAGGATCACCGCCCGGCTGGGCACCGGGCGCGTTGTCTGTGCGGCCGCATTGCTGGCCGCCGCCTCGTACCTCGTCGTCGGCTTGACCTCGGCCCTCGGGATCGCCCTCGTGGCGCTGGCCGCGGAGGCGGTTGCCGTAGCTGTCGGCAATGTAGCGACGTTGTCGCTTCGGCAGTCCGTGATTCCCAGCGAGCTGCTCGGCCGCGTAAGCAACGCCTTCCGCATGTGCATCTTCGGTGTCATTCCCCTGGGCGCTCTGGCCGGCGGCCTGATCGCTCACGCCGCCGGCCTGCACGCTGTATTCGTCGTCGCCGGCGGCCTTCAGCTGGTGGTCATCGCCCTAGTCGGCCCGCGTCTGTTCCACCGGATGGCCGGGCTGACGCCGCCTGCTGAGGAGGTCATCGACCTCGACCAGCTGGATGGGGAGTCCGAGCTGATGATGATGGAGGCGGGTTTGCTCTCGTCCGGCCACGGCGGTCCAGGCACCCCAGTGGGCGGCGCCTAAGGTCTCCCTGCATGACCGGCCTGCTGTTGGCCAGCCTCTCCGTCGGGCTATCCAACTTTGCGGCCGCCATCGGGATCGGCTTGAGCGGGGTCGACGCCCGGACGCGGCTGCGCGTCGGTCTCGCCTTCGGACTGTTCGAGTCGCTCATGCCGGTGATCGGTATCGTGCTCGGTCACGGCCTGTCTGGCTCTGTCGGCCACACGGGCCGCTATGCCGGCGGAGCGTTGCTGGTGGCGACCGGCGCCTACGGCATCATCCAGGGTCGGCGCCAGCCGCGACCGGTAGCGGACCCCGCCGTCGAGACCGATGACGGGCCCGCGCTCGGCCTCAGGACCAGCCGGCTGCTCGTTACGGCCTTTGCCCTCAGTATCGACAACCTGGTGGTGGGCTTTGCCCTGGGCGTGTACCCGGTGCCCGCGATTCTGGCCGGCGCGGTGATTGCAGCCGTGAGCGTCACGCTGTCTCTGATCGGCCTCGAGTTGGGCAGCCGGCTCGGCCGCAACGTCGAGCAATGGGCCGAGGAGGTCGGAGGGGCGGTGCTCATGCTCGTCGGCGTGGCGCTGGGCTTCGGCCTGATCTCGTAGTCCGCCTCGTCTAAACGGGTTCGTCGGTCAGAGCCGGTTCGAGGTGCATCGACGTAGGCAACGGCTCGCCCGCCACCACGGTCAGCCGTTTGGTCGCCCGGGTGAGGGCCACGTAGAGAGCGCGCAGGCCCTGGGCCGCCTCCCGCACCATCCGGGACGGCTCTACCACGACCACCGCATCGAACTCGAGCCCTTTGACCATCTCTACGGCCAGGAGGGTGATCGGCGAGTCCAGGCCGCGCTGGTTCCCTTCGCCGTAGGACAGACCGCCGCCGGCCAGGGCCGCGCCGATGTCGGCGAGCAGGGAGGCGGGTGCGATGACCGCCACGCTGCCGTCACCCACGGCGCCGAGGGCTTCGGCCGCGGCCCGGGCGGCCGTGGCCGGAACCTGGTCGACAGAGCTCTCCATGAGGACAGGTCCGTACCCGACGGAGCGAACGGACTCGGGCGGCTGCAATCCCGGTATCGCCTCCTGCAGCACGCCGGCGGCCACCTGCATGATCTCCGATGGCGTCCGGTAGTTGACCGACAGCTCGAAAACAGAGGCGCCTCGGCGGGTGGGCAGGTGGGCGAGGACCTGATCCCAACCATCCGGGGCCCAGTGACCGGTGGCTTGGGCGACGTCACCGACGACCGTCATGGATCCCGACAGAGAGCGGCGGGCGAGCATCCGCAACTGCATGGGCGACAGGTCCTGGGCTTCGTCGACCACGATGTGCCCGTACGAGCGGAGCCCCTCGTTCACCTCGTCGCCGTCTCCGCCCCCAGCCGTCCGGGCGCGAAGGGGGCCCAGGACCGCCCGTACCTCGTCGATCAAGGGCAGATCCGCCGGCGTCCACGCCACTTCGTCCACCGAGGCCGAGCGAGGCCGCGCCAACCACTCCGACTCCTCGGGCGTAAACGCACCGCGAGCGGCCAGAGCCACCAGCGCCGGAGCGCCAAAGAGATCATGGAGCAGTTGGTGAGCGGTGAGCCTGGGCCACATGCGGTCGATGGCGGCCATCAGTTCGGTTTGGTGGCGAATCTGCCGGCGCAGTTCCTCCGCCGAGAGTTGCTCGTTGTCGGGCGGAGGCTCGTCGCTGTCCCAATCCTCCGAACTCTCCTGGGGTCGAAGGCCGACACGGGCGGCCCGCTCGTCGGCTTGTACGTACTGCTGGTGGAGGTGGCGGTACACGAGCGCTTCGACCTGCCGGCTTCGGGCGTTGTGCAGGCCGGGCCGGCGCTTAACGGCGGTGACCATGGCCGCCGACGTTTCCGCACTCAGGCGCAGCAGGTACGGGCCGAACGGGATGTCCACATCGTTCGGCAAGGGCCTTTGGCGATCGCTGACGGCTCGTGACAAGAGGCGAGCCATGCGGACATCGCCCTTGATCCGGGCCGTCTCCGGAGGGTCGACGCCGGTGGCGCGCGTGTCGGCGACCAGCCCACCGATGCTGAATAACTCGACGCCGGTCTCGCCGAGGGAGGGCAGGACGTGTTCGATATAGCGGAGATAGAGCGGGTTCGGTCCCACGACAAGGACGCCCTGGCGCTCGAGCGGGAACCGGTCGGTGTACAGCAGGTAGGCGGCCCGGTGAAGGGCCACCGCCGTCTTGCCGGTGCCCGGTCCGCCCTGGACGACGAGGACCCCCGGCAACGGCGCACGGATGATCTCGTCCTGCTCACGCTGGACAGTCGCCACGATGTCTCGCATGCGCCCGGATCGGGAACGATCCAGTGCGGCCATGAGCACCGTCGACCCGGCCAGGCCGAGCCCCAGGCCTTCTCCTGCTCCCGGTCCGAACACCTCGTCCTCGATGTCGAGCAACACCCGAGCGTTGGTCAAGAAATGCCGGCGGCGGGCCAGACCCATGGCATGGCGGCCGGTGGCCCGGTAGAACGGCTCGGCGACGGGCGCTCGCCAGTCGACGACCAACGGTTCTTGGTCGTCGTCGGACACCGCCAACCGGCCGATATGAAACGTCTCGCCGCCTTCCTCGTCGATGCGCCCGAAGACGAGGGACTCCTGGCCCAGTTCGAGCTGCTGGAGCCGGGACAGGCTCGTGCGCACGATGACGTCCCGGTCGTTGCGGTCGTGGTGGGTACCGCCACGGCCCTGCCCGAAGGCGTCCTTGAGCCGATCGAGGGCGCTGGCGCGCATGGCGTCCAGGCGTTCATAGGCGTGATCGATGTGCGCCTGCTCGGCCGCGAGGTCGGGATGGGCCATAAAAGGGAATCCTCGAGCATGGTGGCTGACGCGTCGCCGCGCAAGTACAAGGAGAAGACCGTTAGCATCCGATGCATGGCCACCGCTGCGGACGTGCGTGACCTGCTGGCATCGACCACGCTTCCGAGCGAGCTGGTCGACGACCTGCTGGCCGGCGCCTCGGCGACGTGGCTCATGGGTGAACCGGCTGACGTCCTGGCCGCCGACCTTGCCCTCTGCCACCCTCCGCTGGCACCGGAGGAGGTGCGGGCCGCCGTCACCCCGACCGACGGACCGGCCTTGCGGCTCACCGTGGTCACCGCCGACCGCCCCGGCATCCTGGCCGCGCTGGCCGGGGCGTTGCCCGGCCACGGGCTGGCCATCTCGGCGGCCTCGGCGACCACCTTTACCCGGCCCGGTCTGGCCCTCATCCGGCTCTTCGTGGTCGCCACCGGCTCGGAGCCGCTGGCGAAGTCGGATTGGGAGGCAGTAGGCGAGGATCTCCGCTCCGCCGTCGGCCGGCGCAAGCATCGCGACGTTCCGTTCAAACCGGCCTCGCCGGTCGAGGTCACCGCCACGCCCCAGGAATCGGGACGTTCGCTGGTGACGCTCCGGGCGCCCGACCGGGACGGGCTGCTCTGGGCGGTGGCCGCATGGTTCGAGAGCCAGGGGGCCAACTTCGAGGTCATGAAGCTCGACGTCGAGGACACCACGGCGGTCGGCACATTCGTCGTCGTCTGCCCCGAGCTGGATGCCTGCGCGCTGGCCGCCGCCCTGGGGGGAAGCCCCGCCCAATCACTTCCTGGCCGCCTCGCCCGCCTGGCGGCCCGCTCCGTGATGGCCCTCTTCGGCATTGGCGCCGCGGTCGCGGTGCGCAGCCTCCGCGCCGCCCGCCGCCGGTGAGCCAGCCAAGAAAGCAAGACGCCCCGCCCGGGCGGACGGCCCGCTCTCCACGGATGGGCCCCCGCCAAGCAAAGGAGCCCGGGGTTGGGGCCCCGGGCGGGAAAACAAACATCGACTTCCTGCGGGCGTGCCGGTGCGAGCCGGTGGAACGGACTCCGGTGTGGTTCATGCGCCAGGCCGGCCGGTCGCTGCCGGAGTACCGGGCCAGGCGGGGATCGGGAAGCATCCTCGATGCGGTGCGCCAGCCGGAGCTGGCCGCCGAGCTGACGCTGCAACCAGTGCAGCGCTACGGCGTCGACGCAGCCATCCTCTACTCGGACATCGTGGTGCCCGTGGCCGCGGTTGGATTCGGTGTGGACGTCGTGGCCGGAGTGGGGCCGGTCGTCGAGCAACCCTTTGCTGGCCCGAGCGACCTGGCCCGGCTGCGCCCGCTCGTTCCCGAGGAGGACACCCCGTGGGTGCTGGAGGCGGTCCGGATCCTGCGCCACGAGTTGAAAGTTCCCCTCATCGGGTTCGCAGGAGCGCCCTTTACCCTCGCCAGCTACTTGATCGAGGGTGGCCCATCGCGCGTCTACGCCCGGACCAAAGCCATGATGCACGGCGATCCGATCACCTTCGGCCGCCTGCTCGACGCGCTGGCTGAGCTGAGCCTCACATCGTTGCGCTCTCAGGTCGAGGCCGGCGCGTCCGCCGTGCAGCTTTTCGACTCGTGGGCGGGCACGCTGGCGCCGGCGGACTACCGGGATCATGTGGCCCGGCCGACCCGCCTCATCTTCGCCGGTCTCGCCGATCTGGGCGTCCCCAGAATCCACTTCGGGGTGGGCACGGGCGAACTGCTTGACCAGATGGCCGAGGTCGGCGCCGACGTGGTCGGGATCGATTGGCGAGTGCCGCTCGATCGCGCCCGGTCGCGCATCGGCTCCGGGCGGGCCGTGCAGGGCAACCTCGATCCGGCCGCCTGCCTCGGACCGTGGGAGGTGGTCGCTCCCCAAGCCCTGCGGGTCCTGGCCGAGGCCGGGACGGCCCCCGGGCACATCTTCAATCTCGGCCACGGTGTGCTGCCGGAGACGAACCCGGACATCCTGGCCCGGCTGGTGGAACTCGTTCACGGCGAACGCTGATGCGCGTCGTTGTCGTCGGCGGTGGGATCACCGGCCTGGCCGCCGCCTTTCAGCTGGTGCAGACCGGCGGGTCCGAGGTGACCCTGCTCGAGGCCGAGCCGCGGCTGGGCGGAAAGATCCGCACCGAGGAATTCGAGGGGCGAGCCGTCGAGGCCGGTCCCGACGCGTTCCTCGCCCGGGTTCCGGACGCCGTGGACTTGTGTCGTGAGCTGGGCTTGGCGGAGGATCTGGTGGCCCCGGCGGCCAGGCAGGCGTGGCTGTGGAGCCGAGGCCGGCTGCGAGCCCTGCCGGAAGACCTGGTACTCGGGGTGCCGTCCGACCTGGTCGGCCTGCTGCGGTCGCAGATATTGAGCCCGGCCGGGGTGCTTCGAGCGGCCGCCGACCTGGTCCTGCCACCGACCCGCCCGGGCCGGGATGCCTCGGTCGGCTCCCTGGTCGGACGGCGCTTTGGCCACCAAACCGTCGCACGGCTGGTCGATCCCTTGCTTGGCGGCATCCACGCCGGGCGGGCCGATGCCCTCTCCGTCGAGGCCACCGCCCCGCAGTTGGCCTCGGTGGCCAGAAGCCGGCGCAGCTTGCTGCTCGGGCTGCGGGCGCAGCGCCGGTCAAACCCCCCGGCTGATGGCCCCATTTTCCTGGCTCCGAAGGGCGGACTGGTCCGGCTGGTGGATCGGCTGGCGACAGAGGTGGAGAAAGGGGCGAGGATCGCCACCGGATGCGCAGTGACTTCCCTCTCCGCGCCGGACGGGGTGGCCGCCCGGGAGTACCGCTTGGAGACGTCCGACGGTCCCCTCGACGCGGACCGGGTGATCCTGGCGGTGCCGGCGGCCGCGGCCGCGGGGTTGGTGAAATCCCATTCCCCGGCGGCGGCGAGCGAGCTGCGTTCGATCCGGCACGCATCGGTGGCGCTGGCCCTGCTGGCCTACCCGGCCAGCTCCTTTCCCCATCCGTTGCCGGGCAGCGGCGTGCTTGTGCCGCGGACGGAAGGACGGCTGATGACCGCATTGTCCTGCGGATCGGCCAAATGGCCGGACTGGGCCGAGCCCGGCTCAGTCGTGCTGCGCGTATCGGCGGGGCGGGTGGACGACGCCCGGCCCGATGAGCTCGACGACGACGCCCTCATCGGCCAGCTGCACGGCGAGCTGGAGCAACTGCTCGGAGTACGCCACCGCCCGGTCGCCTCCAGAGTGGCTCGATGGCCAGACGCCTTCCCCCAATACGAGGTCGGCCACCAGGACCGTGTCGCTCGTATCGAGCGGGCGCTGCTGGTCGATCTGCCCGGCGTGGTCGTCGCCGGCGCCGCCCTTCGGGGCATCGGTCTGCCGGCTTGCATTGCCCAAGGGCGCTCCGCGGCCGACCGCGTGCTGGAGGTGAAGCAGGAACGGCCTCCATCGGTGACGAACTTTTGAGCGTGGTAAAGCGTGTCGCTGTGCTGGGGAGTTCGGTGGCCGCCCTCGTCATTGGGCTGGCTGCATCGGCTGGAGCGCAAGCCTATGAGGGCAATCCCGGCCCAGGAGGCGGGGGTGGTGGTAGTGGTGCTGGTGCCGCCGGTGGGGGCTCCGGCCCCGTGGTGGCCGGCAACCAGGTCTTCCCCGGCACCAACGCCTCCGCCACCAGAGGTGGATCACCCGCCTTCACCGGCCTGGGATGCTGGTTCTCGTCGCGGTCGCTCTGGCGCTCATTGCCGCCGGCGTCTTGATCTCCAGGGCCAGCCACCGCGCTACTGCTGAGAGGCACTATGGCGGGCGGCACGGTCGTCATTGACGCCGACGTTCTCGGTCGCTCCAGTACGTGGTTCCACCCCTTTGGCGAGGTCGCTCGGTCATCACCATCCATGACCTTTCCTTCGAGCACCACCCCGAGTTCTTCAGCCGCGACGATCGAGTGCTGCTCCGCGGACTGGTGCCCGGCGCGGCCCGGCGGGCGGAGAAGGTCTTTACCGTGTCGAACTTCACGGCCGCCGACCAGATCGAGTGCTACCACCTCCCCGAGGACAAGGTGGTCGTAACTCTCGACGTACTGGTACCGCTCGCCCGCCCCGTCGTACCTCCGGCCAGGCGTACTGATGCGTCAGCACGACCCGAAGTCCGTCGGCCGTCCTCCTCCCCCTCGGCTTGGTGGCCGTCGCCAACGATCCCATCTCTGGGTACTCAACGGAGAAGGCCCGTACTCCTTGCGGCCCGGCCTCTACGCTGTGTGGCCATGCCTGGTGAGCCGGCCACCCTGCCGCGGGGGCTGAGCCCCATGCTGGCCGTCACCGGCCGCCTGCCGCCCGATGATCCGGCCTGGGCCTTCGAGGCCAAATGGGATGGCGTCCGGGCGCTGATCACGGTCGAGGCGGGAGCGGTGACGCTACGAGCGCGCCGGGGCACAGACGTTACCGCCCGCTACCCGGAGCTGGCCGGCCTCGGCGCCGCCCTGCACGGACGCCAGGCCGTCCTCGATGGCGAGGTGGTGGCGAGCGACGACAACGGCCGCCCGAGCTTCGCCCGTCTCCAGACGCGGATGCACGCGACCGACGCCACGACGATCGCCGCTCGGGTCGTCGACACCCCTGTGGTGCTCGCGCTGTTCGATCTGCTGTGGATCGACGGACAGTCCCTTTTGCGCGAGCCGTACCAGGTGCGAAGAGAGAAACTGGTCGGTTTGGACGTCGGCCGCGGTGGCAACTGGCAGATCGGGCCCTCGGCGGTGGGTGCCGGCCAAGCCATGTTCGAGGCCACTCGCGCCCAGGGGCTCGAGGGGGTAGTGGCCAAGCGGGTGGCCTCGGTCTACGAACCGGGCCGACGATCACCCGCATGGGTGAAGGTCAAACATGTCCAGAATCAGGAATTCGTGGTCGGCGGATGGGAAGGCGGCGAGGGTGGCCGGCTCGGCCAGATCGGTTCGCTGGTGCTGGGTTACTACGACGAGGCCGGCCTCCGTTTCGCCGGCAAGGTGGGGAGCGGCCTGACCGGCGCCGATCTCGATCGCCTGACCCGCCTCTTTCGGCCGTTGTCCAGGCCGTCCAGTCCGTTCGCGGACCCGGTGCCACACCCCCGGCTGCATTGGGTCGAACCGAATCTGGTGGTGGCCGTGACGTTCAGCGAGTGGACGCCGGCAGCTACCTTGCGCCATCCGGTCTACAAAGGGGTGAGAGACGACATCGACCCTGACCAGGTCCGCCGCGAGCCGCAGGCCTAGCGCGATGGCCCGTCGCCTGCGTCCGCCGTCGCCGTCTTTTCTCGCCGCGGTTGGGGCTGGAGTCCTGGTGGCGCTGTCCCTCCCGCCCTTCGGCTTCTGGATCCTCGCTCCGATCGGCGTGGCCGTCGTCGCCGCCCTCCTCGCCGGCCGCGGTCACCGAAGCCGGGCAGCCATCGGCTTGGGTTTCGGACTCGGCCAGTACGGGATCGGCATTGTCTGGGTGATCGAGTTCCATGCCGTCGGCTACATCGCCCTGCTCCTGTTGGGGTGCGCTTTCATCGTCGGCGCAACTCTGGCCACGCCTCCGACGGGCGCGCGCCTCGTCGCCCTGCCCGCCGCCTTGATCATCGCCGACTGGCTGAGAGAAACGGTGCCCTTCGGCGGCTTTCCCCTCGGCGGCATGTCGCTCAGCGCCGCGGGCAGCCCACTGGCTCCGGTGGCACGGGTGGGGGGCGTCCTTCTCGTCACCGGTGCCATCGCCCTGCTAGGGACGGCGCTGCACCGATTGACGACCAGAGCCGTCGGGCGGGGCGCAGGCTCGGTGGTGGCCGCCGGTCTGGCCCTGCTGGTCGTGGTGGCTCTGGTCGTCGCCGGTCGGATCGGGCCGGACGGCGGTCCGCCCGGCCGCCCGCTTCGCATCGCCGTGGTCCAGGGCGGCGGCATCCGCGGCTTGCGGGCCGTCCGCAGCGATGCACTCGCCGTCTTCGAACGCCATCTCAACGCCAGCCAGGCCCTGCAGCCTCCCCTCGACGTCGTCCTTTGGCCCGAGGATGTCCTTGACGTGCCCGGCCCGGTCGCGGCAACCGACCAGGCTGCCCAAATCGCCGCGCTGGCCCGGCGCCTCTCCGCCACCGTCATCGTCGGCGTGGTCGAAAACGACGGGCCCGACCACTTCCGCAACGCGGCGGTGGCCTGGGGGCCGGACGGCACGATCGTCGCTCGCTACGACAAGGTGCACCGGGTGCCTTTCGGAGAGTACGTGCCCGGTCGCTTCCTGATCCGGCATCTCGCCGATCTTTCGATCATCCCCCGCGACGCCGTCCCGGGACGCGGCCCCGGCCTCCTTCGCGTCCCCGCCGGGCCCCTTGGCGTGACCATCTCCTACGAGGTCTTCTTTCCGGCCAGCGCCCGCGCCGCCGTGCGGGCTCGGGGGCAGGTCCTCCTCGTCCCCACCAACGCCTCGTCCTACCGGACCGGCCAGGTCCCCGCCCAGGAGGTGGCCGCCGCACAGCTGCGGGCCTGGGAAACGGGCCGGGAGGTGGCCCAGGCCGCCCCGACCGGCTACTCGGCGATCATCGACGGCCGAGGTCACCTACTGGACCGCACCGGCCTCGGCCGCCAGCAGGTGCTGGTGGGCACCGTTCGGCTCCGGAGTGGCCGCACCCTCTATGTCTCGTGGGGGGACGGGTGGCTTCTGGTGGCCGCGTTTGCCGCGCTGGGGATCGCCTGGCGCGACCGGTTGGTCCTTTTGGTCAAGAGTCGTCGCGCCCAGCCCCTTTCCCCTCCCGCTTGACCAGGCGGTCAATGGAAGAGCAGCCTAAGGGGCTCATGGCTCCGCCCCCCGATCGTCTCCGCATCGCCTGGCTCGTCTATCGGGGCAACCCGCACTCCGGTGGCCAGGGTGTTTACACCCGTTACCTCACTCGCGAGCTGCACGCGCTTGGCCACGACGTCACCGTCTTTTCCGGGCAGCCTTATCCGGTGCTCGACGAGGGCGTTGAGTTCGTGGCCATCCCCAGCCTCGACCTCTACCGGGATCCCGACCCTTTCCGTGTCCCGTGGCCCTGGGAGTTCAAGTCGCTCATCGACGTGGCCGAGTTCGGGCTGATGTGCACAGCCGGATTTCCCGAACCGCTCACGTTCAGCTGGCGCATCCGCAAGGAATTGGCCAAGCGGGTCGGTGACTTCGACCTGGTCCACGACAACCAATGCTTCGGCCGCGGCCTGCTCGGTGTCATGGAAGACGGCTGGCCGATGATCGCCACCCTCCACCATCCGATCACCGTTGACCGGGATCTCGACATGGCCCACGCCCGGACCCGGCGCCGGCGATTGTCGCTGCGACGTTGGTACGGGTTCCTCAGCATGCAGATGGAAGTCGCCCGCCAGGTCCCCCGCATCCTGACCGTCTCCGAATCCTCCAAACGGGACATCGTCGCCCAGATGGGAGTAGGCGAGCACCACCTCGAGGTGGTTCCGGTCGGCGTTGATCACCTCCGGTTCCGCCCGCTCCCCGAGATCGAACGGATCCCCGGCCGGCTGATGACCACGGCCAGCGCGGATGTTCCCCTGAAGGGCCTCGTGCCCCTGCTCGAAGCCTTGGCCAAGGTGCGCACCGAACGCCCCGCCGACCTGGTGGTGATCGGCAAGCCCCGTCCCGACAGCCGCGTCCCGGACACGATCGAACGCTTGGGCCTCTCCAAAGCGGTGACGTTCGTGTCCGGGGTCAGCGATGAGCGCATCGTCGAGCTCTACGCCCAGGCCGAGGTGGCGGTAGTCCCGTCGCTGTATGAAGGGTTCTCCCTCCCTGCCGTCGAGGCCATGGCCTGCGGGGTACCCCTGGTCGGCACTACGGGAGGAGCCATCCCCGAGGTGGTCGGGTCCGACGGGCGCACCGCCCTGCTGGTTCCTCCGGGCGACCCCGGTGCCCTGGCCGCCGCCCTCGTGCGCGTCCTCGACGACGCCGACCTGCGCGCCCGCCTGGCCGAGGCCGGGCAGCAACGAGTCCTCGAACGTTTCACCTGGCGGAAGTGCGCCGAGTTGACCGTGGCCAGCTACCGCCGCCTGCTCGCCGAGCGCACCGGCCAGATCGGACCGGCAGGCTGGCCAATGACGACGGCCGCGGCGGGGTTGGGCCCCCTCCAAGCGGAGGAGCCCGCCCCACCGGAGGGTTCTGGGGCCCGGGGCGGGCTGACAAACACAGCCCCAGGCGGGAAGACAAGCACAGCATGCTGACCGTCGACTACGGGCGGTTGGGAGTTCGGCCCGGGGAACGGCTCCTGGATCTGGGCTGCGGCGGCGGCCGCCACGCCTTCGAGGCCATGCGCAGGGGTGGGCACGTCGTGGCGGTGGATGCTGATACGGCCGAGGTGAAGGACGCGGCCGCGCTCCTGTCCGCCCTGGAGGAGTCCGACGAAGCCACCATCACGACCGGCGGATGGGGCCGAGCGGTGACGGGCGACGCCCTCCACCTGCCGTTCGCCAACCGGGCGTTCGACCGCGTGATCGCAGCCGAGGTCCTCGAGCACATTCCCGCCGACCGCTCGGCCATCGCCGAGCTGGCCCGTGTCCTGCGGCCGGGAGGCACCATGGCCGTGACCGTTCCTCGCTGGTTCCCTGAGCTCGCCAACTGGGCGCTCTCGGACGAGTATCACAGCAACCCGGGCGGCCACATCCGCATCTACCGTGCGGGCGTCCTCGTCGAGCGGCTCCGCCGCGCCGGGCTCGTGCCCTACCACCGCCACCATGCCCACGCCTTCCACAGCCCGTACTGGTGGCTGAAGTGTGCCGTCGGCGTCCGCGATGACGGCCATCCCCTTGTTCGTGCCTACCACCGAACCCTGGTGTGGGACATCACCTCGCCCAATCGCGCCGTCCGTCTGGCCGAGCGGGCCCTGAACCCGTGGCTGGGCAAGAGCCTGGTCCTCTACCTCCGGAAGCCGGTGCCATGAGCCTCCTGACCCCGCACGAGATGGAGCTGAGCGCCGGCACCATCGCCGAGATCCAGCTGCCCTCCGGAATGATCCCGTGGTTCCCGGGCGGCCACGCCGACCCGTGGAACCATGTCGAAGCAGCCATGGCCCTCTCGATCACCGGCTGGCGGGCGCAGGCGGAGCGCGCGTTCGACTGGTTGGCCGCCAGCCAGCACGTCGACGGGTCGTGGTGCACGTATTACCTGGCGGAGGGGGTCGAGGAGCCGCGACGCGATCCCAACGTGTGTGCCTACATCGCCACGGGCGCCTGGTACCACTACCTGGTCACCGGGGATATCGGATTTCTCGAATCTCTCTGGCCCGTGGTCGAGCGGGCCATAGCGTTCGTGCTGCGCCTGCAACAGCCCGGCGGCGAGGTGCTCTGGTCGGTCGACCCGGACGGCACACCCGGCCGCTACGCCCTGCTCACCTGCTCGGCGTCGATCTACTTCAGCCTGCGTTGTGCCATCGCCATGGCCGAGGCGCTCGGGCTCGAGCGCCCGGACTGGGAATTGGCCGCCGGCCGGGTGGCGCATGCCGTCGCCCATCGGCCGGACGCCTTCGAGCCCAAGGACCGCTGGGCCATGGACTGGTACTACCCGGTGCTCTGCGGGGCATTGTCGCCCGAGGCCGGCCAGGCGCGCCTCGCCGAGCGCTGGTCGGACTTCGTCCTCGAGGGCGTTGGCATCCGCTGTGTCATGGACCGTCCCTGGGCCACCGCCGCCGAGACGGCCGAGTGCGCCATGGCCCACCTGAACGTCGGTCTGGCCGACCGGGCCCGCCTTCTGCTCGTGTGGTCGCGGCACCTTCGCGACGACGACGGGTCCTACTGGACGGGCTGCGTCCATCCCGAGTGCGTGCATTTCCCGGGCGGAGAGCGGTCCACCTATACCGCCGCCGCCGTCATTCTGGCCACCGATGCCGTCGTCGGCGCCACCGCCACCTCAGGATTCTTCCTTGGCGACGGTCTGCCTTCAGGCCTCGACCTCGAAGAGCCGGTTCGCGAGGCCTAGAGCCGCCTCGTCTGACTCCCGGCGGCGGGACACGTCTCGACGCCGCCGACCGCCCACGACGGTGACGATGAATTCGGTTCAGGCCAAACTTCACGGCCAGGAACAGGCGATCCGCCGCCCGAGGACTTACTTCGCCAGTTCGTGCGGCTTTCCTGCGTCAGTGTGACATTTTTACCGTTTGAGCAGTGACGATTTGTCGGGTTTGGGGATCAAAGGCGGCGGAGGACTTGCAGGCTGCCGCAGGCGGAGACCTCCGCGAAGGCTCCACTCCCCTTCGCCTCACACCACAACTCATAGGGGGGGCGACCGCCGTCGGCCGGATCAGGGAAGACGTCGTGGATGGCGAGGAAGCCGCCGGTGGCGACCAATCCGGCCCAGGCCCGATAGTCGGCCCAGGCCACCTCGGCGCTGTGGCCGCCGTCGATGAAGAGCAACGACAGCGGGGTGGTCCAAAACCGGGCGATGGTCGTCGACGATCCGACCAGGGCAACGACCGATGCTTCCAGCCCGGCCGCTTCGATCGTGTTGCGGAACGCCGGCAACGTGTCCATCCGACCGGTCTCAGGATCGACGAGCGAAGCGTCGTGGTGCTGCCACCCCGCCTGATTCTCCTCCGATCCCCGGTGGTGATCCACAGTGAACAGCACGGTCCCGCCCTCCTGCGCGGCTGCGCCCAGGTAGACCGCCGACTTGCCGCAATACGTCCCGATCTCGAGCAGCGGCCCACGCTCCGATGAGGCGGCCCTGACCCCCGCCTCATAGAGCGCCCACCCCTCGTCGGCGGGCATGAAACCCTTCGCCGCCCTGGCGCAGGCCAGCAACCGATCCTCCACGGCTAAGCGGACGGCCCGGCGGTGTCGTGCTTGTCTGTGAGATCGGCGGAGCCGTGCTTATCAGTGAGATCGGCGGAGCCGTGCTTATCAGTGACTCCTGCGGAGTCGAAGGTCGCCATCTCCCGCAGGATCTTGGCGGCGGCCTGCACGACCGGAAGAGCGAGGCACGCCCCCGAGCCCTCCCCGAGCCGCAGCCCGAGATCGACGAGCGGTTCCAGACCAAGGTGAGCCAACGCGACGGCGGCCCCTGGTTCGGTGGACAGATGTCCGGCCACGCAGTAGCCGACCGCGTCGGGCACGAGCTCGGCCGCTACGAGGAGAGCGGCGCAGGCGATGACCCCGTCGATAAGCACGGGGACCCGAGCGGCCGCCCCACCGATGATGAATCCGGCCAGTGCGGCAATCTCCAGGCCGCCCAACTCGGCGAGAACGTCGATGGGATCGGCCGCTTGGCAGCGGGCCAGGCCGCGCTCCACCACCGCCGTCTTGAGCGCCAGGGTGGCGTCGTCCACGCCCGTCCCGCGACCCGTGACCTCGGCCGCCGGCCGACCGGTGAAGGCGGCGATGAGCGCCGCAGATGGCGTGGTGTTCCCGATGCCCATGTCCCCCGTGACGAGGCATCTGGCCCCGTCGTCGGCGACCAGCAGGGCAGCCACGGCCGCACCCACGTCCAGGGCGCGTCGGGCCTCGTCGCTGGTCATGGCCGGCTCAACGGCCAGGTTGCCGGTGCCCGGCCGTACGCGAGCCCCGATGAGCGTGGGCGCGGAAAGGCCAGGGACGGGACAGGAGACTCCGACGTCGACCACCACCACCTTGGCCCCGGTGTGGCGGGCCAGGACGTTGATCGCCGCCCCGCCGGCGCAGAAGTTGGCGACCATTTGGCCGGTCACCTCCGCCGGCCACAGCGAGACCCCTTCGGCCAGCACGCCGTGATCGGCGGCAAAGATGGCGACAACGGCCGGCTCGGGTACCGGCGGAGGAGAGACCCCCGCGATCGCGGCCAGTTGCGCGCCAAGGGCCTCAAGCCGACCCAGAGCCAACCGGGGTTTGGTCAGTCGGTCGTGGTGCGCAATGGCCTCGGCGAGAGCCGCCAGGTCCACCGGCACCACAGACGCGACGGACCGCTCGAACGCCCCCTCAATGTCCGCCAAGGCCGCCATCACACGTCCACATCGGTCACGAGGGTCTCGCTCTCATGGCCGTGGTGAGCGAAGAGCAGTTTGTTGATGATCACAAACTTGCCGATCCAGAGCACGCCGTACGTGGCCAGGACGACGGCAGCAACCAGCAGACCGCGGCCGTTGTGGGTCCAGTGCCGATCGTCGGCGTAGTTGCCGGCGCCGATGGCGGTCACTTCCGAGAACGCCAAGCCCACGAAAGCCAGGGCCCAAAAAGGCACGACTTCCTTCCAAAGATGGGATTTGCCGGACTTTCCCCACGCCCAGGTGCGGTTGAGCTCGTAGGACGGTACGGTCGCCACCGCCGCCGACGCCAGGTTGGCCCATCCCGGCGAGAGCCCGAGCACCAGCTGGAAGATGACCAGACAGGTCTCCGAGATGATGACCGCGATGACCGAGACGGCGCTGTACTTGAGCAGCTTCTGACCGCCCGGAGATCGCGCCAATGCGATCACGTCGGCTGGGGTGCGAACCACCCCGCGACACTACCGGTCGGTGCCAGGCCAGCGAGAGTCGGCACCCGGCCGCATCACGACCGGTCCAGGCCGTTGGCCTTGGCCACGCCGCCGAGCCAGTGACCGCTCGGCTTGACGATCCGTTGCTGGGACGCCCGGTCGACGGCGATAAGACCGAATGTAGGCCCGTAGCCGTACGCCCACTCGAAGTTGTCCATGGCCGACCAGTACACGTAGCCACGCACATCCAGACCGTCATCGAGACACTGACGGACGCCGGCCAGCGCTCGTTCGACGTAGGCGATGCGGCGCGAGTCGTCGGTGCAGCCAATCCCGTTTTCGGTGACGATGATGGGCACGCCGTCGGTAACCTCCCAGGCCCGGCGCACGGTGGCCTCCAGCGCCTCGGGCCAGAACTCGTAGCCCATCAGCGTGAGCTCTTGTCCGGGCTCCGGGCCGATCGCCCCCGCCGGGCCGATGCGCTCACGGGTATAGGTCTGGACCCCGATGAACTCGTCGGTTCGGGCCGCCTCCAGGAAGACATCCTCGGCCGATTGGCGAATGCGATCCCGCTTTTGCTCGCCGCCGTCCACGGCCTGGTAGTCGGCCATGGACAGCGTCAACCCCACCCGGGCCGAGCCGGGGGCGGAGCGAATGGCGTCACCACCCTTGCGGTGGGCGTCAATCAGGATGTCGTTCACCTTGCGCCGCAGGCCGACGTCACGCTTGCCCGGGGGGAAGGCGCCGACGAGATAGCCGATCATCGCCACCACGTTGGGCTCATTGATGGTGCAGGCGTACGGATGAAGATCGCCGATGGCGTCCGCCGTCCGCGCACAGAACTGCGCGAAGCGATCGGCCGTAGCCGGGTCCTCCCAACCACCATAGGCCTCGACCCAGCGGGGGTTCGTGAAGTGGTGGTAGGTGACCATAGGGGTGAGCCCATGCTCGAGGCAGGCGGCGCACATTCGCCGGTAGTGGTCGAGGGCGGCGCGGGAGTACTCGCCTTCCTCGGGCTCGATCCGGCTCCACTCCACCGAGAATCGGTAGGCGGTGAATCCGAGGGCGCCAAGCAGCGCGATGTCCTCAGGAAACCGATGCCAATGGTCACAGGCATCGCCGCTTGGCTCCACGCAGGGCGACGCCGGGTTGTGTTCCCACGCCCACCAGTTGTTGTTCCAGTTGCCGCCCTCCACCTGGTGGGCGGCCGTCGCCGTTCCCCAGAGGAACCCCTTGGGGAACCCGATGTGCGCCATGGGCCGACCTTAGTGAGTCGCCACCGAACCCCGTACGATGACGCCGGTCCCAGAGGAGGAACGCCAAAGGTGGATCCGGTTGCGACTGCCCATCGGCTGGTCCGCGAAGCGCGCAAGACAGGCCGCCTGACGCGCGCTCGTTTCCAGCACAGCACGGTAGGCGGTGCCCCGGACGAGGACCCATCCCGGGTCGAAGCGCACGTCCGCGAGGCGGGCATCGCCTTTGATCGCTGGGATATCCCTGTCGAGGGGTTCTCGCGCTATCACGACACGGCCGGCTATCCCGACACCTATCTGGGCGGTTGCGGTGGCGGCGATCCGTTCCTTCGGGAGAAGGCCCTCGAGCACTACGCCTCGATGGTGCTTGGTGAGGTCCGCGCCAACACGGTGCTGATTGACGTGGCATCGAACGGTGGTCCCTTTATCGACATCGCCGCCCGCCTCACGGGATGCACGTGCTACGAGCAGGACCTGCAGTTCCCGCCTGGACTCGTCGGCCGGCGGATCGGCGGCAACGCCGCTCACATGGATGTCCCGGACGGCTTCGCCGACGTGCTCACCCTCCACTGCTCGGACGACCACTTCGAGGGGACCGCCGACACCGGCTTCGCCGTCGAAGCGGGCCGGATACTGCGCCCCGTGGCGTCGCCGTGATCCTCCCCTCGTATCTGTCGACCGTGTTCGGCGCCAAGGTTGATCCCGAGTTGCGCCTTGGAGACCTTCGCCTCGATCCGCACGCCACGACGTGGCTGATGCCCAAACTCGCCGTCCGGTTCTCCCGTGTGTACGCCGCCGAACATCTTCGGCGGCGGGTGCTCGACCGCGCCCGGGCGGCCGGGTTGGAGCCAACGGTCCTTAGCGTCACGGATGCCCCGGAGCCGTACGCCGGGGCGTATCTCCATTGGGCCCTGCTCCTGCGTCAGCCCGACGATCCGTGACCGAAGCCCTGGACGCGCTCATCGCCCTCCTCGATCTCGAACCGATCGAGGTCAACATCTTCCGCGGCCCGACTTCGGACGAGAAGCGCCAGCGGGTGTTCGGCGGCCAGGTGGCCGGGCAGGCTCTCGTGGCGGCCGGACGGACGGTGCCCAAGGGCAACGTCCATTCGCTGCACGCCTATTTTCTCCGGCCGGGCGACACCTCCAGGCCGATCCTGTATGAGGTCGACCGGATCCGGGACGGTCGTTCCTTTACCACCAGGCGGGTCGTGGCCATCCAGCACGGCCGCGCCATCTTCCATCTGTCGGCCTCCTTCCACATCGATGAACCGGGTGTCGACCACCACCTGCCGATGCCCGACGCACCCCCGCCGGAGTCTCTCCCCACCCACCAGGAGCGCATGGCGCCCTTCAAGGAACAGCTCGGCGAGTGGTACGACCGGCCTCGCCCCATCGACATTCGCTTCGTTGACGACCCGACCCGGGCGCATCAGCGGGGCCCTCGGTCGCCGCACCAGAAGGTCTGGATGCGCGCCGACGGCCGGCTACCCGACAACCGGCTGCTCCATGCCTGCATCGTGGCTTACGCCTCGGACATGACGCTGCTCGATTCCACCCTGTTGCCGCACAATGTGAGCTGGGACCACGGCTTGAAGATGATGGCCAGCCTGGACCACGCCATGTGGTTCCACCGGCCGTTCCGAGCAGACGAGTGGCTCCTGTACGACCAGCACAGCCCGTCCGCGTCGGGGGCACGGGGCCTGGCGTACGGCGAGATCTACAGCGCCGACGGGCGCCTGGTCGTCTCGGTCGTGCAGGAAGGTCTCATCCGGACTGAGCCCAGCGTGGAGTAACCGAGCGGATCGTCACGGCGTGGCGCTGACGCGCCGGTCGAGCGGCACGTAGGCCCGCTGCTCTGGTCCGACATATAGCTGCCGCGGACGCGTGATCTTCTGGTCCTGCTCCAAGAGCTCGGCCCAGTGGGCCAACCACCCCGCCGTACGGGGGATGGCGAAGAGCACCGTGAACATCTCGATCGGAAAGCCCATGGCCTGGTAGATGAGGCCGGAGTAGAAGTCGACGTTGGGATAGAGCTTGCGGCTGATGAAATAGTCGTCTGAGAGAGCAACCTCCTCCAGCTTCATCGCGATGTCGAGAAGGGGGTTCTTCCCGGTGATCTCGAAGACCTCGTCGGCCACTCCCTTGATGATCTTGGCCCGGGGGTCGTAGTTCTTGTACACGCGGTGACCGAAGCCCTGCAGCCGTTCTCCCCCCTGCTTCACCTCGGCGATGAAGGCGGGGACGTTGTCCATCGAACCGATCTCGGTCAGCATCTTGATGACTTCCTCGTTGGCGCCGCCGTGGCGGGGCCCGTAGAGGGCGGCGGCCGCCGCCGCGCACGCCGAGTACGGATCGGCGTGGGCGGACGCCACCGTGCGTAGCGCGGTGGTGCCACAGTTCTGTTCGTGATCAGCGTGCAGGATGAACAGCACATCAAGGGCGTGGGCCAGCGTGGGATTGGCGTCGAAGCGAGGCTCGGCGATCTTCCACATCATGGAGAGGAAGTTGGCGGCGAAGGACAGCGAGTTGTCCGGGTACACGAAGGGCTGACCGACGCTGAAGCGGTGGCAGGCCGCGGCCAGCGTCGGCATCTTGGCGATGAGGCGCACGATCTGCTTCATGCGGATGTCCGGATCGCTGATGTCCTTGGCTTCGGCATAGAACGTCGACAGGGCCGCGACGGCGGATACGAGCATGCCCATGGGGTGGGCGTCGTAGTGAAAGCCCTCGAGGAACCGCTTTCGCATGTTCTCGTGGATGTAGGTGTGGTATGTGATGTCCTTCAACCACGTGTCGTACTGCGTCTGGTCGGGCAGTTCTCCGTGGATGAGGAGGTAGGCCACCTCGAGGTAGGTGGACTGCTCGGCCAACTGCTCGATCGGGTAGCCCCGGTACCACAACACCCCGGCGTCGCCGTCAAGGTAAGTGATGCTGCTGGCGGTCACGGCGGTCGTCATCAACGCCGGGTCGTAGAACCAGATACCGGGAAGCAATCCCCGCCACGCCGCCGAGTCGATGCCACCATCGACGATCGGGATATCGACCGACTTGCCCGTGCGATTGTCGGTGATGCTGATCGAGTCCGGCACGGTAAGACCTCCGTTGTTTACTTCCCCGGCGATGCTAGTCATCCGAGCCGGGGCGGCTCCCCCTCGCGCCGGCGGACCACCGCCTCTACAGCTCGTAGCGATACACGTTGGTCTCTCTGACCTTGAAGCCAAGCCGGCGATAGAGCCGGTTGGCTGCTTCACGGGTGGGGTTGGAGGTGAGGTCGACCGTCCGCGCCCCGGCCTGTCCGGCCAGCCGCACGGCCTCGTTCGTCAACGCGGCCCCAGCTCCGGTGCCCCGGGCGGCACCGTCAACGACCACGTCCTCGATCCACGCTCTCACCCCGGTGGGGATCCGGAACAGCACGAGCGTCAGCGTCCCGATGATGCTGCCGGTGTCGTCGCGGGCGACGAGGACCGTCATGGCGGCCGAGCCGGCTATCTCTGCCAATTCGGCCCGGCCGGGGGGCGGGGCGCTACGGGAGAGCTGGGGGATCAAGCGGGCGAAGGCGGCAACCACCTCGTCGTCGACCTCATCCACCCGCTCCACGGAGACTGCCACGACCGTCAGACCTTCCTGGTCCAGGCCCAGGTGTACAGGGTGTCCTCGTTCTTGGTGGCCGTCATCTCCAAGCCGACGCGTGCCAACCCCTCTCGCAAGCGCGGAATGGGCACCCTGCTGCCCAAGAACTCTTTGGCATGACGCCCGTAGCGTTCCCCTTTGACGCCGGTCCGTTGCAGGCTGGCATGTACCGACCGGCGGATCGACCGCCACCGCGCGCCGGGGGTGCTATTCCACTGGAAGACCAGCAGACCTCCCGGTTTCAGAACCCGGCCGGCTTCGCCCAGGTAGGACCGGATGACGTCGACCTCCGGGATGTGCTGGAACACGGTGAACGACAAGACAAGGTCGGCACAGTCGTCCGCCAGGGGCTGCAGGCTGGCCTCGTCGCCCAAACAAAACTCGACGCGGGGATCGGTCACCAGGCTGCACGGTCGAGCATCTCCCGGGAGATGTCCAGCCCAACGACTCGGTCGAAACGGTCGGCAAGAGCGAGGCAGATCCGCCCCAATCCGCTGCCGATCTCGACGGCCAGGCCCCGCTCGGCGCGCAGCGGCACGGGGGCGTGGTCGAGGGCCTCGGAGACGATCACCCGGCCGGTCTCGAAGAACCGGTCCCTATCTGGGTTCTCGTAATCGACGCTGGTATCGACATACCATGCCGCGTTCTGGCGGGCGTGCTCGTTCCAGTAGTCGCGCATTCCGCTGGTCTCCGGCTGGGGCAACGCACCGCTCCTGTTCGCCGCTTGTTAAAGCGGGAACGGCCCGCCGTCCCGCCTTGCGTCGGTTACCCGCCGCCTTCGTCCTGGCGATGGTACCCGACGAACTGCGGCAGAAGCAGGGCCGACGGCCACACCGGCGATGGCGGAGAAAGGGCGCCGCTGCCTTGTCGCACGGTTTCCTTCACCCGGCGGCCTTGCCATCCGATGGAAATACTGGTGAACGCGGCAAAATTTCCCGGCGGATGGCAATGAGGCAACCGTGACCTCGCCCCTCCTGGCCTTCCACGGCCAGGCGGTAGAGGCTGCCGAGTATCTGGTGGTCGAGGCCCGGGCGCTGCGCGACGCCACCGACCGCCTGATCGACGTCATCGACGAGCTGATCAAGACCGAGCGCCTTGGGGCCAACGGATGAGTGTCTCCATTCTGCGCGGCCTGATCGACGGAAACTCGCCCGAAGGATCCGCTCCCACCGTCGAGCTCGAGGAGTGGGCCGGGGGTCCTCCGGGGATGCCCTACGTCTGCCGGCGCTGCGAGGTGTACGGCTACCTCGGTCCCGGCGAGGCACTGCAGTGCTGGGCCTGCGAGGCCGGGGACCGCATCGAGCGACGCTGATCGCTCAATCGGCGGGCGACGTCGCCGACTGACAACACGGACACCAGTAGACGCGTCGGCCGGCCAGGAAGGCCGATTGGATCGTCACCTGGCAACGACGGCACGGTCGGCCGGTGCGCCGGTAGACCCAGGCCTGGCCGCTACCGCCGCCGAAGTCCCGCGGTCGCCCGGCGCCCCCGATGTTCGCCCGCATGAGCCTGGAGGCCTCAGCCAACACCGCGTCGACCGTGGTCTCCGCAAGCGCTGACCATGGGCTCCACGGATGGAGCCGGCAAAGAAACAGCGCCTCGCACCGATAGACATTGCCGATACCGGAGACAACCTGCTGATCGAGGAGCAACTCCCCGATGCTCATGTCGGCCGGCCGGAACGCGGCGCGGCGGCGAACGTCACCGAGATCGAAGGGCTCGATAAGCACGTCCGGGCCGAGACGCGACAGGGAGTGATGCCGGCCCTCCTGCGCCGCGGTCAGCAGTTCGACCACCGGCGCCGAGTAGCAGACCGCCACCCGGTCACCCGCCTCGAGGACGACCCGGGCCTGTCGGGCTGGCTTTCGCCAACGCGCTCCGGCTGGATAGACGTACCACGCGCCGTGCATCCCCTGATGGGTGTGCAGGCAGGCTCCGTCGCTGAACCGCATCAAGAGATGCTTGGCCCGCGCCTCGACCGCCTCGACGCGCAGCCCAATCAGCCGCGTCGCGTCCACCCCGGGCACGGTCGCTGACGCGCCGGTGATCTCCCGCCCGCCGAGCCAACGGCGCAGGTTGTCCGCGGTGCGGAAAATGGTGTCGCCTTCCGGCATCAGCCTCCCGCCGAGGCACTAGGCGTAGCGGATCAGTCCCCTCGGACTCGGGACGAAGCCCGCGGTCCGCAGCACCGCCTCTAGCTCCGCCGGGTAGCGATCCAGAGCCAGCCGCGAGAGGCGACCACCATCGAGGAGCTGCCCCAGCACCGCGACCGCCTCCGCCTCCCATCGCCCGTCGCAGGGACGCATAGCCACCAGGCCGCGGCCACCGCGCTCGAGGTACAGCGACGCCAGACCGTCCACCAGGACGACATAGGCCCCGGCCGCCCGCTGGGGTCCTCGCACGGGCCAGGGGATGGCCGCGCCGTACGGATTGGCCGGATCGGTGGCAGCCAGAAGAACGGCCCCAGTCGGGGCGTCCCGCGCCGCCCGCAGGCGATCGACGGCACCGGGAAGGGCGAACTGGGCGCCGCCCAGGCCGGCCACGAAATACCCGCGACGGATGCGTCCGCCCTCCTCCATGGTCCGCAACACGGGATAGACCGAAGCGAATCCGCCTGGAACTCCTTCGGCTCGCACCGCCTCCCTGGTGAGGAGCCCGTGGCGCTCGAGCAGAACTCCGGCCAGCGCCACCGCCGCCTGGTTGGCCGAGGAGCTCGGGGCGGGCTCCTGGGCCACCAGCGTCCAGCGGCCCTGGGTGCGGGGTGAACCGAGAACGGAGAGACTGCCGAGCCGCGGGCGCCGCTTCGCTGCGCTGGTGTGGCGTCCAGACCGCCCGCCGGCGAACGCCCGGACGGCCGCGAACCCGTCGTTGGTGACTTCACCGGCCCACACCAGATCCCAGAGCGCGTCGGTGGTGTGTCGATCGTCGGTGCCGGCCAGGTCGCGGAAGAAGCACGCTCCCCGTCTCGACAGCACCTCGCGGAGCCGCTCGTGCTCCTCCTCCTTTGGCTGCTCGCCGGCCAGTCCAAGTCGGCTCAACAACAGCCCGGCGCGCTCCCGCACGAGCAGCGCCAGCCGGCCATCGTCTCGGCCCAGAGGTCCGGCCCCCACCCACATGACCTGGCCGGACATCAGGAGTTCGTCGAGAAGAGCCGGCGAATACCGGGGAACCCGGCTGGGCAGGATGTCACGCTCGAGGGCGCTGGCCGGCAGGGCCAGACCTTCGAGCTGGAGGATGACCTCGTAGAGCCGGTCAAGTCCTCCCATCCCACCGTCTTCGGGCCGCTTCAACAGGCCATGCCAGGCGGGAAGGAAACGGCCGAGCACGTCGGCCTGCACCGGCTCCACCTCGCGGCGCAGCGCCGCCAGCGATCGCTGCCTTAGGAGGCGCAAGACCTCGGCGTCGCACCACTCCCGTTCGCTTCCGTCGGGACGGAAGGCGCCCCGTTCGAGGCGGCCCTCTTCGGCCAGATGCGTGAGCGCCGCCTCGACCCGCTCGGGGGGCGCCCCCAGCCGGGCCGCGGGTTCATCGGTGGTGAATGGGCCGTGGGTGCGGGCCCATCGCCGGATGATTTGGACCAGCCCATCGGGAACCGGCTCGAGGAAGGCGTCCGGAATACCGACAGGCGGTTGCACGCCGAGGCCGTCGCGGTAGCGGCCGGCGTCCTCGGCGGCGATGAGACGCTCGACGCCGGCGATCCGCACCGCCACCGCTCGGCGCTGACCGATCAGGTCCGGCGCGAAATCCTCGGTGGCCCGGGCCCGCAGCTCCTCGACACTGAGATCGCCGACACGACGCAGAAGATCGTGGGCGGCGTCGGCCGATCGCGCCCAGCGGTGCTCATCCAGACATTGCAGATCGGCCTCGAGTCCGGCGAGGGCGACTGGGTCAAGCAGATCGCGGAGCTCCTCTGAGCCGACCAGCTCGGCCAGCATGCGCCGGTCGAGCGTCAACGCCTGGGCGCGGCGCTCGGCCAGCGGGGCGTCGCCCTCGTACATGAAGCTGGCCACATAGCTGAAGACCAGCGAGCTGGCGAACGGCGAAGGCAGCGCGGTGTCTACCTGCGCCACCCGCACCCGCCGGGACCGGATGTCGGTCATGAGGCCCACGAGGGCAGGCAGGTCGAACACCTCGCGGAGGCATTCCCGATAGGTCTCGAGCAGGATGGGAAACGACCCGTACTTGGACGCCACCGCCAGAAGGTCGGCGGCCCGCTGCCGCTGCTGCCACAACGGTGTCCTCGTTCCCGGACGACGGCGGGGCAACAAAAGGGCCCGGGCGGCGTTTTCGCGAAATCGGGCGGCGAACAGCGCCGAGGCGCCGACTTCGGCGACAACCAGGTCTTCGACCTCGTCGGGATCGAGAACGACCCACTCCGCGGGCGGGGACTCCTCCGCCTCCGGAAGCCGCACGACGATGCCGTCGTCGCTCCAGATCGCCTGCACCTCGATGCCGCGCTGGTCGCGGATCTTGGCTTCGATGCCAAGCGCCCAGGGGGCGTGGACCTGGGCCCCAAACGGGGACAGTACGGCGATCCTCCAATCGCCGAGTTCGTCGCGGAAGCGTTCGACCACGATCTGGCGGTCGGTCGGCAGAAGACCTCCAGTGACCTCCCGCTCCTCGGCCAGGTACGCCCGCAGGTTGCGCACGGCCAGGGGGTCGAGGTCGCAGCGTTCGGCCAGTCGTTCATCGCTCCACTCGCCGACCTCGCGGACGAATGCTCCGACGGCCCGGCCCAGCTCGAAGGGCCGGCCCAGCTGATCGCCGTGCCAGAACGGCATCTTGCCGGGCTGGCCGGGAGCCGGAGTCACGATCACCCGGTCGCGCGTGATCTCTTCGATCCGCCATGTCGTGGCGCCGAGCACGAAGGTCTCCCCCACCCGGCTCTCATAGACCATCTCCTCGTCGAGTTCGCCGACGCGAACGCCGCCGGTGGACTGGCCGTCAGACCCCGGGGTGAGCACCGGAAACAGGCCTCGGTCGGGGATCGTGCCGCCGCTGGTGACGGCCAGCATGCGGGCCCCGGGCCTGGCTGCGATCGTGCCGGCCAGCCGGTCCCACGTGATGCGGGGCCGCAGCTCGGCGAACTCGTCGCTGGGGTAGCGCCCCGACAGCATGTCGAGAACACCTTCCAGCGCCTCCCGAGACAGCTCGGCGAATGGATACGCGCCGGCGACCATGTCGGCCAGATCGTCGACGGAGATCTGACTGCTCACGGCCGTGGCCACCACTTGCTGGGCCAGGACGTCGAGAGGATTGCGCGGCACTCGGGTCTCTTCGATGAGGCCCTGGTGCATCCGTTCGACGACGACCGCCGCGATCAGAAGATCATGACGGAACTTGGGAAAGACCCGGCCTTCGGACGGCGCATCAACCTGATGGCCAGCTCGCCCGATGCGCTGGAGCCCGCTGGCCACCGATGTCGGCGCCTCCACCTGAACGACCAGGTCGATCGCGCCCATGTCGATACCGAGCTCGAGGCTGGACGTGGCGACAACCGCGGCGAGCGTGCCCGACTTCAAGGCGTCCTCGATCTCGAGCCGCTGCTCGCGGGCCACGGAACCGTGATGGGCGCGTACGAGTTCTGCACCCGACGGCGTCGGGCCGGCCAGCTCATTGAGGCGGCCCGCCACCCGCTCGGCCAGGCGTCGCGAGTTCACGAAGAGGAGGGTGGAGCGGTGCGACCGGATGAGATCGAGCAGCAATGGATAGATGGACGGCCAGATCGAGCTGCGCACCTCCGGATCGCCGGCGGCCGCGCCGTACATGGCGAGCGCGTCGTCGGTGGCGGCCGCCCGGCCCAGAGCTCCCATGTCCTCGACCGGCACGACGACGGAGATGTCCAGGGCTTTGCGCATCCCGGCATCGACGATCGTGACCGGACGTGGTTCCCAGTCAGGTGACCCGACTCGGCGCCGCCTGCCGCCCAGCCAGCGAGCCAGCTCCTCGAGCGGACGTTGGGTGGCGGAGAGACCGATGCGCTGCGGCGGTGGCCGACCGCCGGCTGCCATCAACCGTTCGAGTCGCTCGAGGGAGAGAGCCAGGTGGGCACCCCGCTTGGTGCCGGCCACGGCGTGGACCTCGTCAAGGATGACGTACTCCACCGACGCCAGCATCGACGCCGACGAGGAAGTGAGCAAGAGGTAGAGCGACTCCGGGGTGGTCACCAGGATGTCGGGCGGATGGCGGGGCAGCATGCGACGGGCATCGGCCGGCGTGTCCCCGGTGCGCGCCGCGACCCGCAGCGGGGAGACCACTGATCCCGACCGCTCCGCCTCGAGTTCAATGCCCGTGAGCGGAGCGCGGAGATTGCGTTCGACGTCATAGGCGAGGGCCTTGAGCGGCGACACATACAACACCCGGCATCGGGCCCGCTCGTCGGGAAGCGGGACCGAAAACAGACGGTCGAGCGTCCAAAGGAATGCCGCCAGGGTCTTGCCTGACCCGGTCGGGGCGAGGATCAGCGTGTGATCCCGGCGGCCGATGGCGTCCCATCCTCCGACCTGAGCCGCCGTCGGCTTGGCGAACGTGGCCTGAAACCACGCGCGTGTGCTGGGCGAGAATTGCTCGAGTACATCCGCGGTCACCCCCACAGGCTACGAGCCCGCAGCGACAATGTTCAGGGCCCCGGCCCGGCTACCTTTCGGCGACCGTGCCGACCCGGCGGCCCGCCACCGCCATCGGTCTGGTGGCTGTTGCCGGGCTTCTGGCCCTCGGTGGTCTCGCCGCTCGTGACGTCTGGCGCATCCGCGACGACGTGGAGGCCGGCCAGCAGTCCCTCGCCGGGCTCAATCTCCAGCGAGTGGACGCCGAGGGCGGGCTCCCGGCCGTGGCAGCCGACCGCCGCCTCCGGGCCGCCGACCGGCGGGCTCGCACCAGCCTCTGGTTGCGGATGCTCGTGCCGCTGCCGGTGGCCGGGCACCCAGGTCCGCGGTGTTCGTGATCTGACCGCCGTCGCCGCCCGCATTGGCTCGGTGGGACGCCGGTCGCCGACGTCTGTCCAGGCCGATCTCAATGCCAAGGGGTCGGATCCCGCCGCCCGTCTCGCCCTCGTCAAACACGCTGACCAACGAGGTCACCACGCTGCGTTCGCAATTGTGGCGAGCCGGATCGCAACCCCCTCGGGGCTGGCTGCTGACCCCCGCTGGCGTCGGCGCGAAACCGGATGACGTCCCGATTGGCCCACGCCGACCACAAGCTGGCCGATGGTGCGGACCTGCTGGCCAATGCCCGGCGGCTTCCGACGGGACCAAGCGACTACCTGGTGCTGGCGGCCAACAACGCTAGACGCGCGGCGGTGGCGGCACGCCGCTGAGTGCAGGAGTGGCTCGCATCGAGGGCGGGCGAATCAAGCTTGGGCTGTTCCACCAGACGGCCGCGCTCCTCCTCCCCCAAAGCCAGTCCGTGGCCGTTCCCGCCAACCTCCAACAGATCTACGGATTTCTCGGACCCGGCCGGGAGTGGCGCAACACCTCCATGTCGCCGAACTTTCCTGAGGTGGCGGTGGCAACGGCGTGAACAAGCTCGACTGGTATATCGAACCCACCCGCCACCCTCACCACCAAACGAGGCCCTGGGGGCACGACGATCGTTCGCCTGCAGCTCGCCGTCCCAAATCCCGTACCGCGACGTGACGTCCGACCCCATCGAAGGCGACGGGCCGGCCTTTGGCGTCCCGCCCTTCCTTCCACCACGGGTCATCGTCGCCCTCTACCTGCCGGCGGCGGCCTACAACGTGACGTCGGTCGATCCGGCCTTCTTCGCGGCGGCGCCGGACGGCCCGATGAAGGTGACCGCCATGCGTTTCGACATCATGCTTGGCACGACCCGGGCTGGCCGTATCGATCCAGTCTCGCTCCCCGCCCGCCAGCCACGAACTCCTCCTGCTGCCCTCGGGACGGATCCGGCCGATCCGGGTGGTGGTGGCGGGCAAAAGCCGTCGACGACGACCGCCCCGTTCGACTGCACTGGTGACATCCCGGGCGGGAAGTACCGTCTGGCAATGGATTTTGTCCGGTGGGAACGGCATCCGCGGATGCGGCGGCCTGTCCTCATCGCGGCGTTCGAGGGCTGGAACGACGCCGGTGACGCAGCCTCCTCCGCTGTGCGGTTCCTGGTCGAGCGATGGGAAGCGCGACCCTTCGCCACTCTCGACCCCGAAGAGTTCTACGACTTCACCGTCAGCCGCCCCCAGGTTCGCCTGGACGACGCATCGTTACGCCGCATCGAATGGCCAGCCAATCAGTTCTCCGCGGCGGCGGTGCCAGGCACCGGCCGAGACGTCATCTTCCTGGTCGGCGTCGAACCGCAGCTGCGGTGGAGGACGTTCTGCGCCGGCATCGTCGACATCGTTGCCAGTCTGGGGACGGAGCTGGCGGTAACCCTCGGAGCCCTCCTGACCGACGTGCCTCATACTCGCCCGCCTCGCATCACCGGGACCACCGCCACGACCGGTCTGGCCCGCGAGCTGGGGATGGAGGCGTCCAGCTACGAGGGACCGACGGGCATCGTCGGCGCTCTGCACGACGCGCTGAGCAAGTCCGCCGTGGCCTCAGCCAGCCTGTGGGCCACCGTTCCTCACTACGTCCACCAGGTGCCGTCGCCGAAGGCCACCCGGGCACTGGTGGAACGGGTCGCCCTGCTGCTGGAGTCGACGGTCGACACCGGCGATCTCGGCCTGGCCGCCGGGGACTATGAGCGAGAGGTGAGCGAGCGGGTCGACGCCGACCCGGAGATTTCCGCCTATGTCCACGACCTCGAGCAGGCCTACGACCTCGAGCACCGGCCGGTGCCCGGTGTCGACAATCTGGCCGCCGAAGCCGAGCGGTTCCTCCGAGACCAGCGCGACAAATAACCGAAGCGCCCATTTCGCCTTCTGGCACCGGTGGCGGAGTCTGGCCCCACCTGAGGGCCACGCAGGTGACGGCCACGCGCTTGACCTGCTCCTCGCCGCCGCCGGATCGAGCGGATTCACGGCCGTGCCACAGACCGACCTCGACAACGCTCCCCAGGTCGCTCTGGGCCTGGCAGTCTCATCTGGGCCAGCTGGTCGACCCGTCCGCCCACCAACAGCTGTGGATGGCCACGGTCTCGCCGGGTGAGGACGACCACTTCACTCGCCTCGCATACCCCACCGTGCAGTCGCGCCTGAGTGTGACCCGCTACGACCAGACGTGGCAGGCGACCATGTCGACGTCGGCCGACTGGGTGATGGTCACGTCCTGGAACGAGTGGTACGAGGGCACCAATGTTCAGCCCGACAACGTGAACGGCTCACAGGCACTGACCCGGACCGCCGTCCACTGGAGCTCTGTCCTTCACGGCTGATGCGGAGCCAGACGGGGCCAAGGGCGGGCCTGCTCGAAGATGCGGGCCAGCCGCAGCACCACTTCGTCGGCATGTCTCCGGCCGATCACCTGCAACCCGATAGGAAGTCCGTCGGCGGTGAGCCCGGCCGGCAGCGATACGGCCGGGTTCCAGCACAAGTTGGCCAGCATGGTGAAGGGCACCGTCATCCCCGGCTCGACCTCCTGGCCGTTGATCGAGGTGGGAATGGGGCCCTCGGCGGCGAACGCCGGAATGGCCGTAGTCGGGGTGAGGAGCACGTCGACATCGGCGAAGACGGCCGCCATGTCGGCCTGCAGCCGGTCCCGGCGGGCCATGGACCGGGCGATCCGGGGCGCGGTCGATGCCTCCGAGCTGCGCAACATGGCCCGGGTGATGCCGTTGAAGTCATCGGCCCGCTCCGGCCACATGCCCGGCTCGAGGTTCTGCCACAGATCGAGGGTGCCGGCCGACAGCCAGGTCTTGACCGGATCAGTGAGCTGCACGGCCCGATCGACGAGGTGCAGGCCGGCCGCTTCGATCAGTGCCGACGCGGCCGCCTCCGAGGCCGCCCCCACCTCCGGGTCGACGACCGCGTAGCCGAGGTCAGGCGACCAGGCCACTCGTAACCCGGCGACGGTCAGCCCCTCGATAGCTCGCTCGTAACGCATGGTCGCAGCCGGCAAAGACGTGCGGTCGCGATCGTCGGGGCCGGCCGCCACGTCGAGATGGCGAGCCGCGTCGGCGACCGTCGTGGCCAGGCAGCCCACGACCGCGGTCATGGAATCGTGCAAAGGAAGATCGGGGATACGTCCGAAGCTGGCCTTGAATCCCACCAGCCCGGAAAAGGCGGCCGGTATCCGGGTCGAGCCTCCCCCATCGCTCGCCGTGCAGAACGGCACCATGCCCGAGGCGACCGCCGCCGCGGACCCACCACTCGACCCCCCCGGCGTTCTTGCCACGTTCCACGGGTTGCGGGTCGTGCCCCACGCCTTGGTTGAGGTGAAGTGCACCGTGCCGAACTCCGGCGCCGCGGTCTTGCCGACCGGCACGGCTCCGGCGGCGCGCAGCCGGGCCACATGGATGGAATCGGCTTGGACCGGCGGCCGCCCCTTCCACAGGAGGGACCCGAACGAGGTAGGCAGCCCCGCGCAGTCTTCGAGATCTTTGACGCCGAACGGGACGCCGGCCAACGGCCCCGGATCGCGGCCCGCGCTCACCGCGTCGTCGACCGCCATCGCCTCCGATCGGGCCAATTCGGCGTCGACGGCGACGAAGGCGTTCAGCGAGGGATTGGCGCGGTCGATGGCGGCAAGACACTCCTCCAGGACCTCGATGGCCTTCAGCTCCCCGCCGCGTACAGCGTCCGCTACCTCGATGACCGTTCTCATGCGCGCGACCCTACGTGTGCAGCCCGAAGCGCGCCAGGGTGGCGGTCGTGCCAGGGAACAGGCCGGCGAGAACGCCGATGAGGTCGGCCGGGCGGGCGATGCGGTAGGCGAAACGCGCCGCATAGAGGCGGAGCGCGCAGTCGACGGCATCGGGTGCGCCGAGTATTCCCAGCGCCTGGGCCGTTTGCACGTAGACAGACAGGTAGTAAGAGCCGTGTCGCGTCTCCCAGTACGTCATCGGTAAACCGGCCCGGCCCTGACCATCGGGGGGAATGGCGACCCGCCGGAACGTASCGACCGTGCCCTCGTAGCCCTCCTCCGCCCAGGTCGCCAGTCCTTCGTCAAGCCAGGGGTCACGAGCCTGATCGTCGGTCACCAGGGCGTAGAACCATTCGTGCCCGAGTTCGTGACTGGTGGTCCGGCCAATCGTGTTCGGACCCTGCATGACTGCCATCGGGTATTCGATGCCGCCGGTAAGTCCGGGGGTGATGGCCAGCGTGTAGACGGGCCAGGGGTAGCGGCCGAACCGTTGGCTGTAGGACGAGATGACCCGCTCGACTTTGGCCAGATAGCTCTGTGGCGACTCGGGCAGACCGACGGCCACACCGACGGTGATGCTGACGGGTTGGGGGACCGTGATGACGGCCGTGGCCGTCACGAAGTTGCCGACGGAGACGCCGACATCGGGAACGGCCGTAGCCAGCCAGCGACCGTGGCCGTCAGGCACTCCGGTAGCCAGCACCGTGAGGCCGGGCGGGACGGCGATGGTCAGGTCGAAGTCGGCCGCCGGGGAAGTAGCTGTCTCGCCGTGGGCCGTCGTCGGTGGCTCCATCGCCCATCCCACTCCCGGTTCCCACGACAGGATGGGGAAAAAGGAGCCGAGCCGCACGAAGTCGCCGACGCGTGCCAGTCGGTCCGAGACCGGTCCCGCCAGAGTCAGCCGCCACGGAAGGGAGGCGGTCACCGTCGCGCCGGCGGCAATCGCGATGGGCACGATCACGGTCGTTGGATCGGGCCGGCTCACTGCCGTGGCCACTCCTTCAACGCTGATAGGCCCAGGTTCGAGGTGCGCGCCGGCGCCGGCCAGTGCCGGCCCGTTGGGCCACAGCCGGAAGACCAACCGATCGGTGGCCAGGTTGGGCGTGAACCTGACCGTCTCGTCGCCCTCGACCGCATTGTTGGCGAGATCGACGGCGATGTGCAGGATGTAGCGGGGTCGGTCGGCGGCAGGCGCGCCGCGGGTCGGTAAGGCCGGGCAGCCGACGGGCTGAGACACGGGCACGGTGCTTGTAGTGGACGGTGGGGGGGCCGACGCCACCGTGGTCGACACCCCCAGGGACGAGGGAGTCGCCGACTTCTTTTCCCCTACCGCCGAGCACGCCGTCAAGACGGCCAGAGCGATCACGACGCCGCTGAACATTGCTCGTATCCTGGCAGGCCCGTGCTCATCCCAACCTGCGTCTGGCGCGTCAGCCCGGTGATCGTCGTCGCCTTGGATGAGCGTTTTGGCGAGCCCGTCGACGCCTACGTCAATGGTTCTCAGGTCTGGTTGCGGGAGGATGGACCCGGCGGCATCGTGCTCGAGTGGCGGCTCCATCCCGTCGCCGGCTACCGCCGACCACCGTCGGTCGGAACCTACGAGGTGTTCTCGTCCACTGCGCTGGCTCTGGCCACCGGCTCGGACCCCCCTCTTCTCGTCGAGCAGTTGTGGGAGGGCCTGGAAGCATTCGCCGCCTACGGCGACGAGGTCGAGCCCGTACCCCTCGCCGCCGCGTGCACTGAGGTGCTCGGTATCCCGCCCGACGCCAGCGGGGTGGTCGACCACACCCGCATCGGCGACGAGTGGGAACGCTCCAAGGGCAATGTGTCCATCGTCGCCGCCCTCCTGGCCGAGCTCACTTCTCCGTCTTCGGAGTGACCTCCTTGGGCGCACCGTTGCTGTCGACCTGGCCGTTGCCTCGACCTCCGGCCAAGCACGGTGCGCGCCATCTGGAGCCCAGCCACACCGGATGACAGCGCCTGCCGCACCTTGTCGGCGTCTGCCTCCGCGGTCACCTTGGTCCGCGTCGCGTTGCCGGCCGCTTGGAGCTCCGGACGGACTCTTCCAGCCTGACATCTCCCTATTTCTGCGGGGACCGCCCTCCGTCGTGCCGGTATCCCGTCAGTTCATCCTCCCGCCTGCTCCTCCCGCCACACCGGCGCTCGAGGCTCGTCGAAGAGGACCTCCACGGGCTCGCCGCGGATGGCGGCGAAGGCGGTCGGGACCCATCGTTCGGCGCCGGCCAACGGCGAGGGCAGAACATCTTCGCGGAACCAACCGACATCTCTACACTCGAGAGGGTGGGCCGCCAACGTCCCGCCCACCGCCTGACAGTGGAAGACGACGGAGTACAACGGCACGCTGGTGAACCCCAGGCGAAGTCCGTCAAGCACGGCCAGGATCCGCAGAGGCTTGGCGTCGATGCCGGTTTCCTCCCGCACTTCCTTCACCGCCACCTCCGACGCCGAGTAGCCCACGTCGGCCCAGCCCGTCGGATACAGCCAGACCCCCGAATCGCCGCGCTGGACGAGGAGCAGCTCGCCCCGGTCGTTGCCGACCACAGCGCCGACGGCCACCTTGGGGGTGACGTAGCCGGCCACTCCGTCACCGACGAGCGAGAACCACTCCGCCTCGAGCGCCTCGGCCTCCAACTCGTGACCGGCCGATACCCGCATGTCGGCCGCCACCTTCAGCACCTCTTCGAAGCGCTCCCGCTCGTAGAGGCTCTGGGTGAAACCGAGGCCGGTCCGGGCGATGCCCGAGAGCGCCTCACTCCACCGCAGAAGATCACGAGCAGAGACCGCGTCCTCAGGCGCCATCGACCTTGAGGCTTCCGGGGAGGGCGCGACGGGCGGCGATCTGCACGGGATCCCAGGTTGTCCCGAAGGGAGGGGCGTAGGCCAGATCGAGATTCACCAAATCGGAGGCGTTCAACCCGGCGGTGGCCGCCACGGCAATGACATCGATGCGTTTGGCCGCCCCTTCCCGGCCGACGATCTGACCGCCGAGGACGCGTCCCGTGCCGCGCTCCACCACCAGCTTGACCGCCATCGGCGGCGGGTCAGGAAGGTAGTCGGCCTTGCTGGTGCTCTCTACGAACGACGTCAGGACTTCGAAGCCGGCCGCTTCCGCCTCGGCGACATTCAGGCCGGTCCTGGCCACTTCGAGCGAGCACACTTTCACCGCCGCGGTTCCGACCACTCCCGGGAACGTCGCGTAGCCGCCGCCCAGGTTGATCCCTGCCACCCGACCCTGTTTGTTGGCCACCGTGCCGAGGGCCATGTACACCTCTCGACCGGATACGCGATGTGTGGACGTACAGCAGTCCCCGGCCGCGTAGACGCCGCCGTCGGAGGTCTGCTGTCGCCGGTTCACGCGGATGGCTCCCGCCGCGCCGAGCGTGACTCCGGCGTCGCCGACCAGCGCCGAGTTCGGTCCCACCCCCATTCCGAGCACCACCAGGTCGGCGGCCACCGCGTCGCCGGACGAGGTGAGGACCTGACCTGACCCGTGACCGGCCCGTGGCGGCACGAAGGCGGTCACCGCACAGCCACAACGCAGGTCGATGCCCATCTCCTGCATGGCCCCGCCGACCAGCGAACCGATGTCCGCGTCGAGCGACGGCATGACCTCGTCCCCGCGTTCGATAACCGTGACCCTGCACCCGCGCCGTCGAAAGGCCTCGGCCAGTTCGAGTCCGATGTAGCTGCCGCCGACAACCGCCACCTGGCTCACCGACGCCGACTTGGCGTGTTCGAGCAAGTGAGCAGCATCGGTCAGCGTCTGGACGCCGTGGACCAGGTCGCTATCGATGCCAGGCAGCGGCGGCCGAATCGGCGTTGCTCCGGTGGCGACATGCAGCAGGTCGAATCCGAGGTGGTAGGTCCGCTCGTGTTCGTGGTCGCGGACCTCGACCCGGCGAGCGTCGAGGTCGATCGCCTTGCACTCGTGCTGTGTGCGGACATCGATCCGAGATGTGTCCCGGTGCTCCTGGGGGGTCCGAGTCACAAGGTCGTCGAGAGACGCGACCGAGCCGCCGACCAGGTACGGGATGCCGCAGGCCGAATAGCTCGTCCATAGACCCATCTCGAGGGCCACGATCTCCAGGTCGTCGCGTTGGCGGCGGGCGTGAGCGGCCGCAGCCATGCCTCCCGCGTCCCCTCCGATGACCAGCAACCGGTCCGCCATGAACGCGGAAGGCTAGCCACGTCTGTCACCATGGGCGTATGGCTGTAAGAGAAGACTGCCGGCACTACGTCAAGCGTTCCACGGCCGGCGGTGAGGCAATCGAGCGTTGCCGGCTGGACGTGAACACCAGCAATCCGTTTGCCTGCCCGGAAGGCTGCCTGTTCTTCGAGCCGCGCAAAGTGTCCGAGGCGGGCTGGCACCTCCCGGATCGCAGAAAGAAGCGGTAGCGCCGCCTACTGGCCGATGAAAGGCGAGCCGGGGACAGCCAGTTCGGCCCGGTGCCAGGCGATCGTCTTCTCCAAACCGTCCGCCAGCGTATGGCGAGGCTGCCATCCCAGCTCGGATCTGGCCTTGGAGGAATCGGCGCACATGCGGGGGATCTCGGTGGGACGCTCGGGCAGCGCGCCGAACTCCACCTTCACTGGGTCGCCCATCAGCCGAGGATGGTCGACGCCACTTAGCGCATGGCCACCTCCTGCCCGCACCCGACATTGAAGAGCCGGCCTTCTTGTGCCTGGCGTAGTGGCGGCCCGCACGAAGCCATCAGCGATGTCCTCGACGTAGTTGAACTCGCGCGTCTGACGCCCCTGCGTCATGGCGATGTTCTGCCCCCGCAGCGCCTTGGTCATGATCTCGGGGACGACGCGGTCCGGCGTCTGCGCCGGACCGTACGCATTGAACGGGCGCACGAGGACGATTGGCCAGCCGTGACTGCGCTGGAAGAGGCCGCAGTAACGCTAACCCGCGTACTTACTCACGGAGTACGGCGAGATCGGGTTGACCATGGCGTCCTCGCGAAAGGGCGGATCTATGTCACCGTAGACCTCGCTTGTGCTGGTATCTACGAACCGCCGGTATCCCACGTCAACGAGCGCCTGCAGCAGGTTGACGCTGCCCTGCACGTTGGTCTGAATGCACTCATCCACGCGCTGCCACGACTTGCCCACGTAGGTGTGCTCACCGAGGTGGAAGACGTAGTCGGGCTGCGCGGCGCGGGCGAGGACATCCATGGCGCCGCGGTCGAACAGGTCGCCCTCATGCAGGACGATGTCTCCCCGCACGTCGGTCAAGCGAATCGGGAACAGGGAGGACACCACGCTGGTCAGCGCGTGGACCTCTGCACCCTCGGCGACCAAACGGCGGCACAGGTGGGAGCCGACGAAGCCGGCCGCCGCCGTCAGGAGCACTCGAGCATCGCGCAACCCATCCATGGCCGCCTCCCTTCTGCGCAAAGGGCGGTCAGCTCCATAGCGTCCTTGTACGTGTCCATCGACCGCCAGAACGCGGCGTGCCGGAAGGCGTAGAGCTGGCCGGCCGCGCCGAGGGCGGCCAAGGCCTGGCGTTCGAGGTCGTCCCAGATGCCGCGGTCGAGAGCGGCTTGGTCGAGGACGAAGAACCCGGCATTGATCCGGTGGACGGCGAGCACCGGCTTCTCCTGGAACCGTTCGACCTGACCGTCGGCCCGACGCACGATCGTCCCGTATTGGGACGTCAGGGGGACGGGGTCAGCGTGGCCGACCCCGCATGAGCCTGGTGGAAGGCCGCCAGCCGTACAGGTCGACGTCGCCCAGGCCGTCGCCGTAGGTCAGGGGAACGCTCCTTCGAGGAGGTGCCCGCACCCGGCCGCCCGTCCGCCGGTGTTCGTCTCCTCGCCCGTGTCCACCACGGTCACGTCCCACGCCGCCGGAAGGCTCCGGGCGAAGGCCTCGATCATCTCGGCCCGGTAACCGGCCGCCAGCAGGAACCGGATATACCCCTGCGAGGCGCAATGTCCATCACGTGGCGCAGGACCGGCACGCCGGCCACCTCGAGCAACGGCTTGGGCACCTGTATGCGGATAGGCACGCGTGCCCTTGCCGCCACAGACGATCACCGTCTGCACGGCCGTCACGGTACCAATGTCGCTAACTGGGCGAAGAACCGCGACCGCGGCATAACCTCGCCACACCCTGCCGCCGAGGCCGCATCGGCCAGCTGCCGGTCGACGTGGCTCACGAATCCGACCGTGCGCAGCCCGGCTTCGGTGAGCGCGGGGAGGGCCTCGAGCACGCCGGGACGGCCCAGGTCAACGATGACGAGGTCAGCCGGCGGCGCCAGCTCGGCAGGATGGGCGACGAAGACGATCTCTTCGGAGGCCAACGTGGCGGCGACCTTCGAACGATCCATGAGGTCGGGAACATAGGCGACGATCCGCATCATCGCCCGTGCCGTCGCAGGTGCTCCCACGCTTTGGCTGCCCCCCACGTCAGGGCCGGTTCGACGAGGGAGGGGTCGATGTCGGCAAAGGAAGCGGGCGTGAGCCCGTAGAGGTCGCCGGGGAAGGCGCGCTCGTCAAACTCGTCACGTTCGACGGGCGGCACCCCGGCTTGACGGAGGACCTCGGTCGGGTAGCGCACGGCCTGACGAAGGATGGTCAGAGGGGTTCCTCGCTGCTGGTCCACGTCGGTCGCCAGCAAGTCGCGGATCTGCCGCCCAACCTCCTGGCCCGCCTGGCGGCCGGCCTGGGCGGCGGCGGCGCGCTCGTCGGGCTCGGGGCCGCCCTTCCAAGCGGTGAGGATGGTCTCGACGCAATGCTCGACCCAGGCGGGCAGCGCCGCTTCAACCGCATCGGCCAGGGTGGCGGCGTGGCTGTCGATCATCGGGGTCCATGTTGCCCGACTTACGCGCTGGCCCGAAGTGCGGCCTCGATCAGCCCGGCGGGCACGGCGGTGAGCACGCAGGCGAGCACGAGCCGCCCGGTCAGGACTTGGGCCGACGCCGAGCACGGGAGGATGGCGTTGGTCGGTATGCGCAGGCTGATGACGGTAAGCCCGGGCGCGGCCAAGCGCAGTTCATTGTTGATGAGGGACACGACGGCGGTGACCCGAACGCCGTTGAGGGTCGCTTCTAGCCGGCCCGGGGTCATGGTGAGCGGAACGCCGCCCAGAGCCTGGGACAACTCCTGGTCGGTCATCACCGCGCTGACCAGGCCGGAATGGATCCCCAGCAGCCGGACCAGTCGGTCCCGGAGGAGGACGGTGCGATCGAGCTTGACGCCCCGCAATGAGACGTCGATGTGGTCGAATGTGATCCGCCCCTCGGTGACCGGACCGGCGTGGGCGGAGACGCCCTGGACCTCGCCCGCCACGGCCAGCCGACCCACGAAGGGGAAGGAGTCGATGGAAGCCGATACGTTCTGTGCCTCGGGTACGGCGGCGGCGATCCGTTGCTGCAACTGGCCCTCGGCCCAATAGCGGGCGTAGGCATCCCCGCCGGCCAAGCCCGCGGCCAAGAGGATGAGGACGGCGAGGAAGGTTCGCCGAATCAACCGGGCGATCTCTTGTTAGCTCTCGAGCACGTCGCCCAGGCGGTCCACCTGGACGCCGGTCTCCGTGAGCCAAGCGATGGCCTGCTCGACAGCGTGGTCTTCGCCATCGAGCTCGCACACGATCCAGCCCATGTGCTCTTCGACGTTGGCCCGCCGGATGTTCGGCATGACGCCGAACTGCGCCACCATGCGGCCGATCACCGGCTGGCGGACGAGATCCTCGGGGAAGGTCAGCTTCACCCGCTGATACCTCACGGGGTCTCCGATGACGGGTTGAGATTTCCAGACCGAAAACCCTCCAGATCGACGGTCACATAGCGATATCCTGCCCCCCGCACAGCGGCGACCACCGCCTCTCGTTCGGTCACGGCCCGGTCCAGGTCGACCAGGTCGAACTCGATGCGAGCCAGTTCTCCGTAGTGGCGGACGCGGACCTGTCGGAACCCGAGGCGGCGGAGGGCGCTTTCCGCCACCGCCACCGCCGACAGAATGCCCAGGGTCACGGGGGTCCCGTATGGGACGCGCGACGCCAGGCAGGCGGCCGCCGGCTTGTCCCAGGTGCGCAAACCGAGGTGGCGGGACGCCTCCCGCAGCTCGGCTTTCGAGAACCCGGCGTCCACGAGGGGGAAGACGGCGCCCCTCTCGGCGGCGGCTCGCTGCCCGGGGCGGTGGTCGCCGAGGTCGTCGAGGTTGACGCCGAGCACGACTGCCGCTCCGCCCAGTTCGGCGGCGACGGGAGCGATGGCGTCCATCAACGAGGTCTTGCAGTGGTAGCAGCGGTCGGCCTCGTTGGCCACGTACGCAGGGTCGTCCAGCTCACCGGTCGCCAAGCCGACCCAGCGCAGGTCCCACTCCTGGGCCAGGGCCCGGCATTCCTCCAGTTCATCGGGGGCAAGCGACGCGGATACCGCGGTGGCGGCCACGACCCGCTCGGATCCCAGGGTGTCTCGCGCCACCCAGGCGAGGAAGGAGCTGTCCGCTCCGCCGCTGAAGGCGACGACGACCCGATCGAGATTGACCAACGTGCGGCGCAGGAGGTCGAGATCACCCATTGGGGTCACCCGGGGCAGGGATGATCTCGATCCGGATTCGCTTGTTGCCCTTCCCTTTTGACTCTGTCTTGACCACTCGAATGCGGCCGACCTCGCCCGTGGAACGCACGTGCGTGCCTCCGTCGGCCTGCTTGTCCAGGCCCACGATGTCCACCACCCGGATCTCGTCCACCGACTCGGGGATCAGGTTGACCTTGGTGCGGATGAGATCGGCGTCGCTCAGGGCGGCTCCTCTCGGCAGGAACGACACCTCGATCGGCCGGTCCTTGGCCAGCTCGGCGTTCACCAGCTCCTCCACCTGGGGCCCGAGGTGCTCGGGCGTAGGGTCGAGCTCGAAGTCCATGCGCGCCGAGAGTGGCTCCATGCTCCCGCCGGTCACGGGCACGCCCCAGTTCCGCCAGATCACCCCGCTAAGCACGTGGAGGGCAGTGTGGGTGCGCATCAGGGCGTGGCGGCGGGCCCAATTGATCTCCCCGGTGACTTCATCGGCGGCGCTGAGGCCCGATCCGTCCGGATCGATCACGTGCCAGATCGTGGATCCGTCCTTCTCTACCGAGGTCACGGGCACCACCGGACCCCCCGGGGGCCGCAGCAGACCGGTGTCGTGGGGCTGCCCTCCGCCGGCGGCGTAGAAGGCGGTTCGGTCCAGCGCCACCGCTCCATCGTCGCGCACATCGACCACATTTGCGGCGAAGGTCCGAAGATACGCGTCGCGAAGATGGAGCTGATCTGTCACGATCCCCTGATTCTGTCGCGTCTGGTGCATATGCTTCCGCGCAACAGCACCCTAAAGAAGAGGGAGGCATTATGCCCCGAGGAAAGAGCCGGCTCTGGCGGGCCGGGGCCGTAGCTCTGGTCGCGGCGGTCGTGATCACAGCCTGCGGCAGCAGCAAGAAGACGACTACCGCCGGCACCACGGCCGGCGCAGGTACTGGGACAGCCAAGTGCAGTGGTATCAGCCTGGGATTCTTCGGGGCCCTGACCGGCAGTGCCGCCAATCTCGGCATCAACGAGAACAACGGCGCCAAGCTGGCCGTCGACCAGTTCAACAAGGCCAACCCCAACTGCCAGGTCGGGTTCAAAAAGTTCGATTCAGCCGGAGACCCGGCTCAGGCCCCCGCCCTGGCCAATCAGGCGGTCGGAGACGCGAGCCTGGTCGGCCTGGTCGGCCCCGCCTTCTCGGGCGAGTCCAAGGTGGCCGATCCCATCTTTAACCAGGCCGGACTCCCGATCATCACCGCGTCGGCGACCAAGCCGACCCTGTCGACCAACGGCTGGACGATCTTCCACCGGGCCGTCGGCAACGACAACGCCCAGGGACCGGCGGCCGCCAAGTACATCACGGGTGACCTCAAGGCCACCAAGGTGGCCGTGATCGACGACGCCAGCGAATACGGCAAGGGCGTCGCTGACCTCGTCCGGACCACGATCACGTCGGGCGGCGCCACGGTGGCCGCCTCCGAGTCGATCGACCCCGCCGGCACCGACTTCTCATCCACCGTGACGAAGATCAAGGCGGCCAACGCCGACGCGGTGTTCTTCGGCGGCTACTACCAGGCCGCAGGTGTCCTGGTGAAGCAGCTCCGTGACGCTGGGGTCACCGCCAAGTTCGTCGCACCTGACGGCAGCGAGGATCCCGGCTTCGTAACCGCCGCCGGCGCATCGGCCGCCGAAGGTGCGGTCCTCACCGCTCCTGCTGCTCCGATCGCCCAGGTCCAGGGCGGCGCTGATTTCCAGACGGCCTACAAGGCGGCCTCGGGCCAGGATGTCGGCCTGTACTCGGTCGAGGCCTTCGACTCGGCGAACGCCTTCCTGGCCGCCATCTCGGCCGGCAAGGTGACCCGCAAGGACATTAACGACTACCTGAACAACACGCTGAACTACAAGGGCCTGTCGAAGACCCTGAAGTTCGACAGCAAGGGCGAGTTGGCCGGCACCGTGACGATCTACGCCTACCAGGTCACCGGTGGCAAGATCAACGGCCTCAAGGCTCTCAGCTAACGGCAGGTCACGACCGACCGCAATGACGGTGAGCCGGGGGCGCGTCTGCGCCCCCGGTTCTCCTCGACACGGGGGAGGATCCACTGCACTTCGCCGACCTTTACCACCAGTTCTGGCCGCTCACCGTGGACGGCCTGACCATCGGAGCGATCTATGCCCTGGTCGCTCTGGGTTACACGCTGGTCTACGGCGTGCTGCGACTCATCAACTTCGCCCACTCCGAAGTCTTCATGGTCGGGACTTTCGGTGCGCTGTGGGCGACACGCTGGTTTGGCATCAAGATCGGCGCCACGTCAGTGCACCACGGCATCGCCCTCGTGCTGATCCTGATCGGCGTCGGCCTGGTGGCCATGGCCTTCTCCGGCGCGACCGCAGTCCTTCTGGAACGCATCGCTTACCGGCCTCTCCGCAAGCACGGTGCCACCCGGCTGGCGGCGCTGATTTCGGCCATCGGAGCTTCGCTTTTCCTCCAGGAACTGTTCGCCCAGAAATGGTTCGCCCAGCGAGTGCACATCGGCATCCGCACGTTCACACCCTTTCCCCGGATCCTCGCCAAGACCCAGCTGTTCTCCTTCCAGAAGGCCAACTTCCGCACCGACAAGGTGCTGATCTTCATCGCGGCCATCATCATGATGGTCGTGCTCGATCGCTTCGTCGCCGGTACTCGCCTGGGCCGTGGTATTCGGGCCGTTGCCCAGGATGCGGAGACGGCGACCCTGATGGGGGTGAACATCGACCGGGTGATCACGGTGACGTTCCTGCTCGGCGGCATCATGGCCGGGGCGGCCGGGATGCTCTATGTGATCTTCTTCGAGAACACCCTGAATACCATCGGCTTTGTCCTGGGTATCAAGGCCTTCACCGCGGCCGTCCTCGGTGGCATCGGCAATCTGCGAGGAGCCCTCCTCGGCGGCTTCTCGCTCGGCCTGCTCGAAAACTACGGGGCGTCGATCTTCGGCTCGCAATGGAAGGACGTCATCTCCTTCACCATCTTGGTGCTCGTCCTCATGGTCCGGCCCACCGGACTCCTGGGTGAAGCCATTGCCAAGGCGAGGGCGTGATGGCGGTGGCGCGGAGCCTGCGCGTCGTCATCGCTCCCGTGCGGCGAGCGACCGATGTAGCCAGACAGCGGCTGGACGACGCAGGGCGACCGACCCAGATCGGGCTGGTGCTCATCGCCTTGGCGCTTCTCTACATCCTGCCCTTTCTCAAGATCCCGATCCTCAACACCCCCCGGTCCGATTTCGCCAGCGTCCTCTTCTTCCCGGTTGGCATCTACGTCCTGCTGGCCATCGGACTGAACATCGTGGTCGGGCTGGCCGGTCTGCTGGACCTGGGCTACGTTGCCTTCTTCGCCATCGGCGGCTACACGATGGGGCTTCTCGGCGTGAACGCCCACTGGACCTTCTACGAGATACTCCCGGTGGCCGTCCTGGCGTCCATGGCCGCCGGGTTCATCCTGGGAACGCCGACCCTCCGGTTGCGCGGGGATTACCTGGCCATTGTCACGTTGGGTTTCGGGGAAATTATCCGGATCACGGCCCGCAACTCCGACCCGCTGGGTGGCCCGCGTGGCATCTTCGGCATCCCCCACCCGTCCACGACTTTTGGGGTGAAGTTCAGCCTGCTGGATCCCAAGCCGTACTACTGGCTGCTGCTCACCGTCATCGTGGTGATGGTGCTCATGGTCAGGCGGCTGGAGCGAAGCCGGGTAGGACGGGCGTGGACGGCGATCAGGGAAGATGAGGACGCCGCCGAACTCATGGGTGTGCCGACCTTCAAGTTCAAGCTCTGGGCCTTCGCCATTGGCGCCGGAATCGGTGGCATGGCTGGATGCATCTTCGCCACCAAAGTGGTGTCAATCACGCCGGACAACTACACCTTCTCCCTGTCCATCCTGACCCTGGCCTCCGTGGTCCTCGGCGGCGCCGGCAACTTGTTGGGAGTCGTCGTCGGCGCGGTTCTGGTGGCGTATCTGCCAGAGCGCTTCCGGGTCTTCGATGAGGCCAGAGTGATGATCTTCGGTGCCGCGCTCGTGGTGGTGATGATCTTCCGGCCCCAAGGTCTCATCCCCAACCGCCAGCGGGCGTCAGAACTCACCGAGAACACCGGTCAAGGGGGCATGGGAACCCTCGGGGCCGAAGTCGTGGCTCGACCACCGACCGAGGTGAGCGATGCCTGAACCGCTGCTCGTCCTCGACAGCCTGACCATGCGCTTCGGCGGGGTGACTGCGCTTGCCGACGTATCCATCCACGTCGACGAGGGCGAGATCGCGGCGTTGATCGGACCGAACGGCGCGGGCAAGACGACCGTGTTCAATGTGGTCACGGGGGTGTTCCAGCCGACCCGTGGCAACGTGCTCTTGGAGGGACAGTCGATCATCGGCCTGAAGCGCTACGAGGTCACCAAGGCGGGAATCGCACGGACCTTCCAGAACATCCGCCTGTTCGCCAACATGACGGCCCTCGAGAACGTGATGGTTGGCACCGATGCCCGCCACGACACCAGCGTCCCCGGCGCCGTTCTGCATCTGCCCCGCCATAAGCGCGAGGAGATGCAAGGTGAGGAGCGGGCCAGAGAACTGCTGGAACTGGTCGGGATCCCGGCGCGAGCCGACGACACCGCCAAGAATCTTTCCTATGGCGACCAGCGGAGACTGGAGATCGCCCGGGCTCTCGCTACCGGCCCGCGGTTACTCCTCCTCGACGAGCCCGCGGCCGGATTCAATCCCGCCGAGAAGCGCGCCCTCAATGCCCTCATCCGCAAGGTTCGGGACACCGGCTATACGGTGTTCCTGATCGAACACGACATGGGTCTGGTCATGGAGATCTCGGACCGCATCATGGTCCTGGACTTCGGGGAGAAGATCGCCGAGGGCTCGCCGAGCCAGGTGCAGCGCGACGAGCGCGTCATCGCCGCGTATCTGGGGACGCCGGCCGATGCTTCTTGACCTGCAGGACGTCCACGTCCACTACGGCAAGGTGGAAGCGCTCAAGGGCATCTCCTTCTCCGTCGAACCCCGCGAGATCGTCACCTTGATCGGTGCCAACGGGGCGGGCAAGACCACCACCCTGAAGACCATCTCCGGCGTCCGGCCGGTCACGTCGGGCCACATCATCTTCGAGGGAGAGAACATCGTCGGCGTGCCGCCCCACCGGCTGGTGGAGATGGGCATCTGCCAGTCCCCGGAAGGCCGGGCCATCTTCCCAGGCATGACGGTCCTGGAGAACCTGGAGATGGGGGCGTACGCCCGCACCGGGAAGAACGCGGCCACCGCCGCCGACTTCGATCACGTCTTTCAGCTCTTTCCTCGGCTGGCCGAGCGACGCAAGCAGCCGGGCGGGACCCTCTCGGGAGGCGAGCAACAGATGCTCGCCATCGGCCGGGCGTTGATGGCCAAACCCAAGCTGCTTCTCCTCGACGAGCCGTCGATGGGCCTGGCCCCCATCCTGGTCGCCCAGATTTTCAGCATCATCACAGAGATCAGCCAGGAGGGGATGACCATTCTGCTCGTCGAGCAGAATGCGGCCCAGGCTTTGAAGCGTGCCGATCGCGGCTACGTGATGGAAACCGGCCGCGTGGTCAAGGCCGCCTCCGCCGAGGCCCTGCTCGACGATGAATCCGTTCGAAACGCCTATCTGGGGGGCAATGTCGAGGCGGACGGATAGCTCCGCGGTTCAGCCCGGAACAACCTGGGCCAGTACGTCCTCGATACTCGCCACCATGCCCGTGTAGAAGGTTCCGAACTCGGCGTACTGCGCGGAGGCCTCGTCGAATCGCATGGTGTAGACGACTTCTTTGAGGTCGTCGGGCCGCTCACCAAAAAGGGTGACGCCCCACTCCCAGTCGTCCACCCCGGCGGAACCGGTGATCAGCTGCAGAATCCGCCCGGCGAAGGTTCGTCCCGTCTTGCCGTGGCCATGCATCAGCTCCAAACGCTCCTCGTAGGGCAGCGCATACCAGTTCTGACCGGCGTGGCGGCGCTTCGACATCGGATAGAAGCAGAACGCCGGCTTGCCGGCCGGCGGTAGCTGGGGATGGAGCCGGGCGTCGAGGAGCTCGGCGGGCATGCCCTTGGCGTACTCAGAAATCTCGGTCAAGGAGACGTAGGAATCCACCGCGTCCAGCCCGGCCGCCTGCAGAGCGGTCTGCAGGGCTCGCAGCCGCCACAGGTCGGCGCCGACGGCCATGACGGCCAGATCCGCCTTGTGTCCCAACATGGCCACGGAGACGACCTGGACGTCGGCCGCCTGGGCCGACTTCACCGCGGCCGTCACCGCCTCGACGTCGACCGTCTTGGTTGGCTTGCAAAACAGGTGGAGGACGCCCCATCCGGACGCAGGCAAGAGCGGCTCGATCATCGCTTCAGTCTACGACTGGTGGTGGTACTTCCGGGGTGGCCGGCGACGGCGCTCCCCACACCAGCATCTCGGGCAGTTCTGGTTCCGCGGCGGGAGGGTCATCATCACGATGTCCATTGCCGTTGCTGTCCGGAGCATCAGGCGTGAATGAGGCCGTGAACACGGGCAGCGGCACCTCGACCTTGGCCTTGCGCTTGTGGGCTTCGACCACCCGAGCGTGATAATCCTCGGCCAACCGCAGGAACTCGTCTTGGTGGTAGGGGCGGCCGTCCACGAGCGGGCCCTCACGACCGTCGATGACGGCGATGACGTCGTCACCGGAGAGCGTCTTGTTCGTCTCCAGGGCATGAGCCACGGCCAGAATGGCGGCGCGGTTTTCGGCGATCAGCTCGTTGGTCTGTCGGAGCAGGTCGGACAGGTTGTGCTCGATCCGGCCCCCCAGACTCGATTCGAGCAGTGCGGTCTCATCGTCGTCTTTCTTGCTGCCCGGCTTGCCTCCACCGCCGATCCCGACCTTGTGGGTCACGCCATGAGAGGTCACCGTGCTGCCCATACCCCAATAGCCCTCCATGAGGGTGGCCAGCCTGGTTGCACTCTCCAGGTCTCCCGAGACGCCGCTGGAGTTGTCCCCATCGAAGAAGGCCCGCTCCCCTGCCAACGAGGCGAGACTGACCATGATGTCGGCCTCGTGCTCGGATCGCCAGGACGTGAACTGGTCTTCGGGTTGGATGGACGCCACCATGCCGAGATAGGCGCCCCCCTTCTCGATGGTGGCCAGGTCGATCGCGAGGTGGTGGCGCACGCGGTAGGCCACCACCGCGTGGCAGGCCTCGTGGACGGCCACCGCGTGGCGCTCCCGCTCGATGTACTCGACATCCTCCGGGGGACCAAGATCCTTCAGGTGCTTGGCGTTCACCATGTCCCTCCAGGAGATGGTGTCACGGTCGTTCCTGATGGCGTAGATGAGCGCTTCGTTAACGAGATCCTTGATCGTCGCTCCCGTCGCATATGGCGTCATGGTCGCCAGCTTGTCGATCTGCTCGGGGGTCAAGTCGTGCTTGACCTTGTTGAGGTAGCCCTCGTACGTCTTGATCCGTCCCTGCTTCGACGGATAGCCGACCTTGTAGATCCGGTCGATCCGACCGGGCCGCAGGAGCGCTTCATCCAGGGCTTGGGGCATGTTCGTGGCCATCATCACGAGGATGCGGTATTTGGGCGGAGGCTTGGGACGCATACCCAGCGAGCGGCGCACCACCCGGTTGAAGAACCCTCGCGGTTTGCGCAGGCCAGAGATCTCCGTCAGGAGGGCCTGCAGCATGCCGCCACCGCCCGTCCCGCCCATCATGAAGAAGCCGTCCCTTCGCCGGCCGGGCGCTCCGGGCTCCATCTCCGACGACACTTCGTCCAGCCGCATTCGCTGGACCGTGGCCGGACTCAGATAGGACAGTCCGTGGCAGGCGGGGGTATCGGACCAGGGTGACGCGCCGGACGTTCCGCCGAGCGGCCCGGGGTTCAACGCGCCGCGGTTCCCGAGGGAGTCCGCTTCGTCGAAGAACACAATCACCCCGCCGTACCGCACGGCCAGCTTGCGCAGCTTTCGGAAAACGCCCTTCACGGCCAACGCTCCGAAACCGAACGCGGTGAGGCCACCGGGGTCGACGAACACGTAGGGCTTGCCGGTTTCGCCGGCCACCGCCTCGGCCATCAGCGTCTTGCCGGTGCCCGGCGGGCCCCACAGCAGGATGCCCGAAGGCACGTGGCCTCCCTTGGCCTCAATCGACTCCGGGTCTTCCAGGAAAATGATGTTCTCGCGCACCCGCTCGAGGACGGCGTCCTGCCCCCACACGTCGGTGAATCGGGTCTTGATGTCGTCAGGGAAGTACACCTCGATGCCTTGGCGCCCGGCGTACCAGGCGAGGCCGACGAACTGGATGATGATGACAAAGAACAGCAAGCTGAACTGGAAGAACATCGGCAGACCGCGGATCAGCCGAGCCGGCAACTCGAAGTAAGCCTTCAAGAACGGCCGGTGGAGCAGCTTGCTCAACACCAGACCGAGAACGACCACCAGGAGCACCAGCCGGATGACGCGACCCATCCGGTATCGGGTGTAGTCCCCAATGCGGTTTGTGCGCCGCTCGAGGCCGCCGAAGAAGCGCTTGGTCCAGAAGCGGTGGTAGCCGGGAATGTGTTCGCTGACGAGAAAGTGCAGCTGACGCACTAGCTCGATACCGAACAGGATGATCAACCAGAGGCCGGAATGGGCTTCCTGCCGGATGGCCTGCGAGACAGGCAGGATCGGGTTGGAGCCCACGCTCGCCCACACCAGGATGCCCCATAGGGCGGCCAGGAGGAACAGCAGCTTGCCCCGATCCCACAGCCCGAGCGTCCGGCGGGTCGGCAGTTCGTCCTCACGAGGCCGGCTCCGGTACACCCCAGGTACGGGCACCGGTGCGCTGTTCGGCCACATCTCGGCCTCGGCGTCGATGTCGTTGTCGGCGGTCATGACCCCTCCTTCACCGTCCACGACCGGATGATGGCCTGGATGGTCGAGATGTTGTCGGTGTAGCAGTGGGCCTCGCAGCCGATAGTGAAGACGTAGAGCACCCGCGTGGCACTGTCAACCATCGCCACCTGATCGATGGTCTGCGAGCTCCCGTCCGGCTGCTGGACCGAGTAGACGATCTCGCTGCCATGGAGGCCACCGGGCCGGGTCAGCTCCTGATTCTGGGAGACGATATGCACCGACGGATTCGTTCCGTTGGTTTGGGCGTCGCTCAGGGCCTGGTCGTACTTGACGGCGAAATTCCTGATGGTGCTCAGCGCGAAGTGGTCTCGCTGCGTGTCGTCCAGCACAACCGTCTCCGCCAGACCGGATGGCTGCGCGCCGAGCTGCTTGTCGACATTGTTCAGATTGGGCCGATTGCTCCCATCGAACGGCACGAAGTAGTACTTGTGGGCGGTGTCGAACTGCTTATCGGGCGGCAGGCTGGGCACACCGGCATGCACTAGATAGTCGGTGTGCGTGAAGATATGCCACGACGACGGCACCTTGAAGTAGGTGGTCCCGGTCTTGACGCTGAGGTGCACAGCGGGCCGGTTGGGGATGGTCACCGTGTATTGGAGCGTCGGATGGGTCCGGGCAACGTAGCGGTATGCCCCATTCCCGCATGAGGCCGCCACTACCGCGGTGGCGCCGAGAGCCGCGAAGAAGCGTGCGCTTCCTCCCCGGCCGGGGCCGGGGCGGCGGACCCGAGACTCCGTCACCGGCATCAGTATCGTCGGTTCGAGCCGGAAGGTAAACGCCGACCTCACCGGGAATTGTTATGAATGTCCGAACCATCGTCGCCGGATGCCTCGCGCTTCTCGGCGCCCTGGCTCCGGTCCCGGCTTATGCCAGCGGGCCAGTACCCGTCGTGGTGCGGAACGGGAAAGGGTGGGGACCCGGCGTCGGCATGGCCCAGGACGGCGCCTATTGGATGTCTCGGGCCGGCGCCAGCACAAATCAGATCCTTGGCCATTTCTATCCGGGGGCGGGCCTTGGGCGCGCCAGCGGCACCGTCCAGGTGGTCGTGCTCTCCGGCCGGGGTGCGGACACCGTGGTCGGCTTCCCAGGCGGCGGACAGGTTCGCGACGACCTCGGCCGAAGCCAGTCTCCGGGATTTCCGGTCGCCGTTCCGGCCGGAGGCCAGGTCCGATTGCACACCGACGGGGGCCACGATTCGATCCAACCCCTGAACTTCGCCCAGGTCGCCACGTTCCAGGCCTTCCGATCGGGGGACGCCGCGACGACGAGGCGGCCGTTGTGCCGCGGAAAGGACGCCCCCGCAGGAGCGCCCTTTCCCCGATGTTGAAGAAGTTGAAGAGGCGAGAAGCTTAGAAGTCTTCCATCCCGCCACCGCCGGGCATGGCCGACGACTTCTCTTCCGGCTTGTCCACGATGACCGCCTCGGTGGTAATGAACAGCGCCGCGATGGAAGCCGCGTTCTGCAGCGCAGAGCGCGTCACCTTGGCCGCATCCGGAACCTTCTTGGTGAGGTCCTCATACTCGCCGGTTGCGGCGTTGAGGCCCCATCCACCCTCGAGGCCCTTCACCTTCTCGACCACGACGCCGCCCTCAAGGCCGGCATTGACGGCGATCTGCTTCAACGGCTCCTCCACCGCCCGGGCCACGATGCGAGCACCGGTGGCCTCGTCGCCGTCCAGCTTCTGGGCCCGGTCAAGGACGGCCGCCTGAGACCGGAGGAGGGCCACTCCGCCGCCAGGAACCACGCCCTCCTCCACCGCCGCCTTGGCCGTGGAAACCGCGTCCTCGATGCGGTGCTTCTTCTCCTTCAACTCCACCTCGGTCGCGGCGCCCACCTTGATCACGGCCACCCCGCCGGACAGCTTGGCCAGCCGCTCCTGCAGCTTCTCCCGGTCATAGTCGGAGTCGGTGTTCTCGATTTCCGCCTTGATCTGGTTGATGCGGCCCTTGACGTCAGCCTCGGAGCCGCCCCCTTCGACGATGGTCGTCTCGTCCTTGGTGACGATCACCTTGCGGGCCTTGCCCAGCAGGTCGAGGGTCACGTTCTCCAGCTTGAGGCCGACCTCCTCGGTGACGACCTGGCCGCCGGTGAGGATGGCCATGTCCTGCAGCATCGCCTTGCGGCGCTCCCCGAAGCCCGGGGCCTTGACCGCTACCGACTTGAAGGTGCCGCGGATCTTGTTGACCACCACCGTGGCGAGCGCCTCCCCCTCCACGTCCTCGGCGACCACGACGAGCGGGCGTCCGGACTGCATGACCTTCTCGAGCACGGGCAGCAGGTCGCGCACCGCGCTGATCTTGGAGCCAACCAGCAGGATGTACGGATCCTCGAGCACGGACTCCATGCGCTCGGGGTCGGTGACGAAGTACGGCGAGATATAGCCCTTGTCGAAGCGCATGCCCTCGACCAGGTCGATCTCCAGGCCAAACGTCTGCGACTCCTCGACGGTGATGACCCCGTCCTTGCCAACCTTGTCCATGGCCTCGGCGATCAGTCCGCCGATTTCCTCATCGTTGTTGGCGGAGATGGACGCCACCTGGGCGATCTGCTCCTTGGAGTCGATCTCGATGGAGAACCCGCGCAGGGCCTCCACGGCTGCTTCCACTCCGGCCTCGATGCCCCGCTTCAGGGACATCGGATTGGCTCCCGCGGCCACGTTGCGCAGCCCCTCGTGGACCATGGCCCACGCCAGGACGGTGGCGGTCGTGGTGCCGTCGCCGGCTACATCGTCGGTCTTCTTGGCTACCTCTTTGACGAGCTCGGCCCCAATCTTTTCGTAGGGGTCCTCGAGCTCGATCTCCTTGGCCACCGATACGCCGTCTTTGGTGATAGTGGGGGCGCCCCACTTCTTCTCCAACACGACGTTGCGGCCCTTCGGCCCGAGGGTGACCCGTACGGCGTCGGCCAGTTGGTTCATTCCGGACTCGAGAGCCCGCCGGGCGGTCTCGTCGAAGGCGATCATTTTGGGCATTACGTAGTTCCTCCGAATGGCTCTGCGAACGGCACTGCGAACGGCCTCGTCCTACGGCCCGTTAGCACTCTCTACCTGGGAGTGCTAACAGCAAAGCACGATGGCAGCCACTCTGCAACTAGGCCAAGCCAGCGGCCACCCGGCGGGGTTCGCGGATGCCGGCTCGGGCGCGTGGCTGCACACGGCCGACGGGGCTGGCAGGGACGGCCCGCACCCCAAGGGTTGGGGTCCCCGCCACGCGGAGGAGCCTGCCCCACCGGTGGGATCGGGCCCCAGGCGGGTTAATTACGCCGAGTGAAGGCCGACTCGAGCCGGCTGAGCAGATCCGCCTTCTGGAGCTCGGCGTCGCGGCGGGCGGCCAGCTCGGGCGAGGGTATGGCCATCAGCTCGGCGATGGCCTGCACGAGGCGCTCAGGGTCGAAGGGCTTGGCCACGTACTCGTCGGCGCCGAGCTCCCAGCCCCGGACGTAGTCACGCTCGCCGGTCATGCACGTCAGGATCATCACCCGGGTGTCGGGGGCCAGGCCCTGCTGGCGCTTGGCTCGGAGGACACCGAAGCCGTCCATGCCGGGCATCATGAGGTCGAGAACGAGGCAGTCGGGGGCCCGCTCAGCCATCGCCGCAATCGCGGCGTTGCCATCAGCGGCCTGGCGAACCTCGTACCCCGAGTCCATCAGGGTGAAGGCAAGCATGCCTCGGATATCCGGATCGTCGTCCACCACCAACACTTCGGCCACACGTGCTTGTCGGAAGAACTAGGGCCGAGGTTGAGAAGTGCGGGGAAAAGGGACGAACCGCCCAGGCTCGGGAGGGCTATCCGCCCGCGACAGCGGGGACGATCGAGACGGTCTGGCCGGGCGTCACCTCGGTGTCCAGACCCTGGAGAAACCGGACGTCCTCCTCGGCCACGAAGACGTTCACGAACCGGCGCAGGGCGCCGCCATCGTCGAAGAGACGACCCTGGAATCCAGGGTGCGCCACATCGAGGGCTTTGAGCACTTCTCCGACCGTCGCCCCGTCGAGGTCGACCTCGCTGGCCCCGCCGGCCAGGGACCGCAGCTGGCTCGGTATCCGAACTTTGACGCTCATCAGAGCCCCGCTTCCTCGAGATCGACGGTGGCCGAGAACGCCTCCATGGTGGGGGCAATGGTGGCGGTGGGCCGGCCGTAGTCGGCCACCGCCTCGATGGTCTTCAGGCCGAGACCGGTCACGTACGCCACCACCCGCTCGTCGGGGCGCACCACTCCGGATGCGGCCAACTTGGCCAGGGTGGCGATGGTCACCCCGCCGGCGGTCTCCGCGAAGATGCCCTCCGTTCGCGCCAGCAGCCGGATGCCTTCGATGATCTCGTCGTCGGTGACCGCGGCGATGGCCCCGCCCGAGGACCGCACCGCGTCGAGGGCGTAGCCGCCGTCAGCGGGGTTACCGATGGCGAGCGATTTGGCGATGGTCGATGGTTTCACCGGCCGGACAAAGTCATGGCCCTCGGCGAAGGCGTTGGCCACCGGCGAGCAGCCCGCCGCCTGGGCTCCCGAAATGCGAACCTGGCCGCTGTCCTCAGGCAGCAAGCCCACGTTGACCAGCTCCTTGAATCCCTTGGCGATCTTGGTGAGCTGGCTGCCGGAGGCGATCGGTACAACGACATGGTCGGGCAGTTGCCAGCCCAACTGTTCCGCGACCTCGAAGGCGAGCGTCTTGGATCCCTCGGCGTAGTAGGTACGCACATTGACGTTCACAAACGCCCACGTCGGTTTCTCGCTGGCCAGCTCGGCACAGAGTCGGTTCACGTCGTCGTACGTGCCCTCCACCGCGATCAGGACGCCACCGTAGATCGCCGTTGTGACCACTTTGCCCAGTTCGAGGTCATGGGGGATGAAGACGACGGACTGCATCCCGGCTCGGGCGGCGTGGGCCGCAACCGAGTTGGCCAGGTTGCCGGTCGAAGCACAGGCGGCCACCTTGAATCCGAGCTCGCGGGCCTTCGTCAGCGCCACGGATACCACCCGGTCCTTGAATGACCCGGTGGGGTTCAGGGTGTCGTTCTTGACCCAGAGCTCACCGAGTCCCAACTCGGCGGCGAGACGATCGGCTCGCACAAGCGGGGTGAACCCGGCGCCGAGGTCTACGCCACCGCCACCGGACGCCGGCAACAGATCGGCATATCGCCAGATGGTGTGCGGCCCGGCCGCAATTCGCTCCCGGCTGATGGCGCCGGCGATGGCCTCGTAGTCATAGACGACCTCGAGGGGGCCAAAACACCACTCACACACATGCAGCGCCTCGGCTGGATACGGGCGCGCGCACTCACGGCATCGGAGTCCTTCAACAAACGGCAACCTTCGTCCTCCTACATCATCGATCGGGCATTGGCACCTGGTGCACCTGCCTCGCGGAGGCCACTGGTTGCCGCGGCGTCGTCGGGCCCGTCCCTCGACCGCTCTGGATGGTTGCTCCATGATTGCCGACGCAACCAGCGTTCGTCAAAGCACATCTTCCGATGCGATGATGTGCGTCCCCATGGCCGCCTCGATGGTCCGCACCTTCCACCACCGCCAGTTCGACGTCGACCACCTGCTGGAAGCCAAGCGGGGAAGGCGGGTTTCCGTGTGCCTTCCCGCCCGTGACGAGGAGGCGACGGTAGGGCGCGTCGTCGCGACCATCCGGCGGGAGCTGATCGACCGCCGCCCGCTGGTCGACGAGCTGCTGGTCATCGACGACGGGTCGGTCGACGCCACGGCCGCCGCCGCCCGGGCGGCGGGGGCCAACGTGGTCACGGCCGCGTCGATCCTCGCCGAGCACGACGGTCAAGCCGGCGATGGCGGCAAAGGGGCGGCGCTCTGGAAAGCCCTCTACGCCAGCCGGGGCGATGTCCTGGTGTTCTGCGACGCCGACGTCAAGAACTTCGGGCCGCGCTTCGTCGTCGGCCTCGTCGGCCCGCTGCTCCTCGACGAGGATCTGGCCTTTGTGAAGGGCTTCTACGACCGGCCCCTCGACGGGCGCCCGGGAGAAGGCGGCCGGGTCACGGAACTCGTCGCCCGCCCGCTGATCTCGTTGTTCTTCCCCCACCTGGCGGGCATCGTGCAACCCCTCGCCGGGGAGTGCGCCGGGCGCCGGGACGTGCTGGAACTCCTTCCCTTCGTAGAGGGCTACGGCGTGGACCTCGGGCTCCTGATCGACGTGGTCGAGCGTTTTGGGCTGTCATCGATCGGCCAGACCGACCTCGGCGTCCGAGTCCATCGCAACCGGTCCCTGGACGAGCTGGCCCCCCAGGCCCTGGCCGTGATGCAGACCGCACTGGCCCGCGCCGGCGGTGGGGCGAGCCGGGCGTGGTCGCCGGTTCTTGTGCGGCCCGGCATCGAACCCGTGACGGTGGCGGTCGGCGAGCGCCCGCCCATGGTCGAGGTGCCTGCCTACCGCAAGAGCGCCTGAACCTCGGCCTCGATCAGGCTCACCGTCTCGGCCCGGGCCCGGGCCTGGCCGTACCGGTCGGACAGGGACACCACGAACAGCCCATCCCCCACCCCGGGATCGGCGCCGCCCGCTACCACTACGGTCCTGACTCCGGCCGTCGCCGCCAGCCGGATGACCCCGCCGACGGCCTTTCCCCGGAACGACTGCTCGTCAAGCCACCCTTCGCCGGTGATGACCAGATCGGCGCCCTCGACCCGCTCCTCCAGGTCGATGGCATCGGCGACCAGGTCGAAGCCGGGAACCAGCTGAGCGCCCAGCGCGGCCAAACCGCCAGCCAGGCCCCCGGCCGCGCCCGAACCGTCGATGCCGGTGACATCGATCCCGTAATCCTCCTGGTACACCTGAGCCAGCCGTTCAAGCCGGCGGGTCAGCAGCGCTACCTGCGCGGGCGTCGCCCCTTTTTGGGGCGCGAAGACCGGTGCCGCGTCGACAAACCGTGTCGTCACGTCGCAGGCGACGATCAGCTCGACACCGCGCAGGCGGGCATGGGGCGACAGCACCCGCAGACAACCCAGACCGCCGTCGGTCGTCGCCGAGCCGCCGACGCCGACCAAGACTCGCCGCGCGCCGGCGGACACGGCCGCGGTAATCAGTTCCCCGGTGCCGGCGGTGCTGGCCCGCAGCGGGTCGTTGCCCTCCGCCCCGCCCGCCAGCACCAGGCCTGAGGCCCGGGCCATCTCCACCACGGCTGTGACGCCGTCGGCCAGCATCGCCCACTCGGCGGTGACGGGCCGGCCAAGGGGTCCCGTCACTTGCTCCGTCCGGCGGCTGCCGCCGAGGGCGTCGAGGAGGCCTTCGCCGCCATCGGCTACGGGTGCCTCGTCGGCGGTCCAGCCCGCGGCGGCCGCGGCGCGGCCGACCGCCGCCGCCACCTCGCCGGCCGTGGCAGTGCCTCGGAACTTGTCGGGTGCGGCGACGAGGTGCGGCACGTCCCGTATCGTGGCACCCCGCATGCCCCCTCCTGATCTCGTGGTCGCATCCAACCGGGGCCCGTTGTCGTTCCGCTTCGCCGATGACGGCAAGTTGGTGACCAAGCGGGGCGGGGGCGGCCTGGTCAACACCCTCGGGCCGGCACTGGCGGGAACAGGTGCCTTGTGGGTCTCGGCCGCGATTAGCGACGCGGACCGGGCCGCGGCCGCGGGCGGAGTGCTGGAAGCCGAAGGGTTCCGCTCGCTGTCGCTCCTAGTCGAAGCCGATGCGTATCGCCGCTACTACGACATCATCGCCAACGGGGTGCTGTGGTTCGTCCATCACAACCTCTATGACACGCCGCGGCGCCCCCGTTTCGACCGTCATGTCCGGGAGGCTTGGGAGGCTTACCGGGCCGTGAACGAGTTGTTCGCCGACGCCCTCGCCGAGCAAAGCGGCGAGCGGGCAACGGTCCTGGTGCACGACTACCACTTGAGCCTGCTCGGATCTCTGTTGGCGCAACGACGGCCTGACTTACGCACGGTCCACTTCCACCACACCCCTTTCGCCGATGCCTATGGAATCCGCATCGTCCCCGACGCGATGGCACGCGAGCTCATGGAGGGCCTGGCCGGATTTCGGTCGTGCGGGTTCCACAGCGCCCGTTGGGCCCACGCGTTCACCTCGTCGTGCGCCGAGGTACTCGGTCCGGACCGAGCGCCTCCCACCTACGTCGCTCCGGCTGCACCCGACCTCGACGACCTGCTCGCCGTTGCAGGTGGCGCCGCCTGTCGCGCCGGCCTGGACAGCCTCGAGGAAGTCGTCGGAGACCGGCGCCTGGTGGTACGGGTGGATCGGATCGAGCCCTCCAAGAACCTGCTGCGCGGCTTTCACGCCTTTGACCTGCTGTTGCGCGAGCATCCCGAATGGCGGGACCGGGTGGTGTTCGCCGCCTTCGTCTACCCCTCCCGCGAGGTACTGCCCGAGTACCAGGCCTACCGCCAGGAGACCGAGGCGCTAGCGGCACACATCAACGCGACGTGGGGCACCAGCGACTGGACGCCGATCGTGCTCGACACCACCGACAACTTCCCGCGCTCGGTAGCCGGGCTGCGCCGTTACGACGTGCTGCTCGTGAACCCGGTCCGGGACGGCCTCAACCTCGTCGCCAAGGAAGGGCCGGTGGTCAACGAGCGCGACGGCGTGCTGATCCTCAGCCGGGAAGCGGGGGTCTTCGACGAGCTCGGCGACGACGCATTGGTCATCAACCCGTTCGACGTGGCCGCCACCGCCGATGCTCTGCACGCGGCCTTGACCATGCCGGCCGACGAACGTCGATCGCGACTGGCCGGGCTACAGGCAGCGGCCTGGCGGCGGCGTCCCCGGGACTGGTTTGACGATCAGGTCCGAGCGGCCGGCAACTAGTCGAGAAGCGCCCCCAGGAAATCGAGGACGCCGTCCGGCCCGTCCACTTGCAGGTCGGACCGCTCCATGAGCACGGCCGGCGCCTCGTCGGAGCGCACCGCCACTTTCAACACGTCGGTCCCCGTGCGCCTCCACTTATCGAGTACGTCGAACGCGGGCAGGTCGCCAATGTCGTCACCAATGAAGCAGACGGGGCTCAGCCCGTGAGCCAGCTGGTACACCACCGTGCCCTTGTCGGCCCGGACCGGAGGCCGCAGCTCCCACGACATGCGGGCCGGGTGCAGGACCAGGCCGGTTCGGTTGGCCTCGGACTGGGCCCAGGTCGCCACCTCAGTCGTCCGCTCCGGATGCGACCGGACGTGCAATGTCACCGACAGGCCTTTGCGCTCGACCGACACGTCCGGCGGGAGTTGTGACTCGGCGGCCGTCGCTGCCTTCTCCACCAGCGTCCGCCAGCGCTCGGCCCCGGGAACGACCGCCACGGCGCCGTCGGCGGACAATCGCTCCAGGCCGTACAGGCCGGAGAGGACCAGCCGGCCCGGCCCGCCATCGATGCCGAGGTGCTCGATGAGGAACGACACGGTCCGGCCCGACACCACCGCCACCACCCCATACCGGTCAGCCAGCCGGTGCAGCACGTCCACCGCGCCCGGCGCCGGTCTGGCATCAGCAGCCTCCACGACGATGTTCGAGACCGTGCCGTCGAAGTCGACGAGCACGGCCGCCCGGTCAGGCGTATCGCGAAACGGGGCGATGAATTCGGATCGACTCATGGTCTGGAAGGTACCCTCGTCCCGTGGTCCACCGTAGGCTCTTCGCTGTCCTCATGGCGACAGCCGCAGCCGGCGCCGCGTCATCGTGCCGTCCGGGCACAGTTCGTATCGCCTTTCGCCCCAAGCCAGGCACACATTATCGGTACCGCTTGGATGTGCGGGCCGTCACCGTCACCCGGCTGGCGGGCCAAGCCCGGCGGACGGCTGACCACCAGGTCATCTCTGTCGATCAGTCCGTACTTGGCACGTACGCCTCCGGCGTACAGGTCGAAGTCGTGCTGCAAGGCTCCTCCGGCCCTCAACGTCGCTTCCTTGTCACCCTCGATCGCTCAGCGCGGCTCAGCGGACTCCAGTTGGTGGACGGACTACCGGCGGCGGTACTGGGCGGCCTCGGGCTGCCCGAGGTGTTTCCGACGGCCGTGGGACCTCCCGACCGGCCGCTTGAGCCTGGCGTCACCTGGTCCATCGACCAGTCCGTCACGACGCCTGGATCACCCGCCGCGCACCTCAAGGGCAGCGGTCGTCTCAGCTCGTTGGGCGTCGTCCATAACCACGCGGTGGCGGTTGTGCAGACCAGCTACACCCTCCCGGTGATGGCCACCGCCGCCACGGTTTCGGACGTGGCCCTGAACGGCGTCGAGCGGACACAAACGACCACTACGCAGCGGCTATCGGACGGCTCGGTCGAAGTGGATCAGGCTCACACCACCGCCACCTTCAACTTTGCCGTCCCGCCAACTTCAGCCGGAGGAACTCCGCAGAGCGGGGAAGTCGACCTGCAGGTCGACTCGGTCACCCGCCGTCTTCCTTCTTAGGGATGCGCCGTCGTGGTTGTCGTCTTGGGAGGCGCGGTCGTCGCCGGAGCCTGGCGGACTGTGGTCTGCGTCGGCAAGGTCGTGGCTGTGCCCGGCGTGGTCGGCGCATTGGCGAGGTCAGGCCCGACCAGGACCAGCAAGCTGGCCGCGTTGAGGTTCACGACCGGAGGACTAGGTGGCATCGGCTGGGCCGCGGTTGGCGGCAAGTGAAGCGCGGCGGCGAGAACGGCCGCTTCGGACGCGTAACCGGGCGCGAAATACACGATTGACGCCGGCTCTTGCACCGTCGTATCCACGGCGGAGAGGGAGTTGTAGCCGAGCGAGTGCACGACGTTGGTGTAGCGCGCCCCTTGGCGCGCCACGCGGGTGCCGTTGGCCACCAGCACCTTGATGTCCTGCGGAGCTCGAGGCGGAGTGGTCGTGGTCGTGAAGGGCCGCGTCGTGGTCGTGGCGCCGTGCTTCGGCGGTTTGGCGGTGGTCGGTGAGCCCACCGTCTTCACGTTGCTGACCGGGGTGGGCACGGTATCGGCCCGATTGAGCAGCACCACGCCCAACCCAACGGCGGCCGCAAGCAGCACCAGGCCTCGCAGGCCGGCGGTGCCCGCTGAGCGACCGAATGATCCGTCGCCCGCGGCATGGGTGCCGCGCTTTACCGCGACGGTGGCTCCCCAGCCGACCGGCCCTCGAAGCGGGCCCGGCGGCGGCGATCACGCAGACGGCGCAGGCGGCGAACCACCAGCGGATCGTAGGCGTCGGCCTCAGGGGTCTCCAGCAGATCGTGGAGAACCTGGTAGTACCGGGTCGGCGACAGGTCGAACCGCACCCGGATGGCGACCTCCTTCGGACCAGGTTCGGTCCACCAGGTTCGCTCGAAGTCGAGGATCGCCTGGTCTCGTTCGGAAAGTGCCATCCGGGCAACCCTGCCACCCCCGGGGGTGAGGATCAAGCACCCTCACCCCGGAGGTGGTCTCAGGGTCTGCTAATTGCCTAACTGCCGGTGATGCCCACCACCGGCAGGGTCAACGGCGTGCCGCCCTCCGAGCCGGCGAACGTCGCGTCGCCGTGCGTGAAGATGCCGCCGTCGGTAGCCACCAGCCGGTAGCCGCCGTCGTCGGTCGTCGCCTGCATGCCGACGATCGGCTTGTTGAGTTTGATGGCGCCTTCCGAGCCGAAGAAGCCGGCGGTCCCGAAGGTGAAGATGCCACCGTCGGATGCGACTTCCCAGTAACCGCCGCCGTCTGAGGTGGCGGCCATGCCGACAATGGGCTTGTTCAGCACGGTGCCACCCTCCGACCCCTGGAATCCGGCGTCGCCGAAGGTGAAGATGCCGCCGTCAGAGGCGACCTCGTAATAACCGAGACCGGTGGGCGTCACCGCCATCCCGACGACCGGTTTGTTGAGGTGGTTGCCGCCCATGGAACCAAGGAAGGTGGCGTCACCAAAGGTAAAGATGCCACCGTCGGAAGCCACTTCGTAGTAGCCGCCTCCGTCAGGTGTCACACCCATCCCGACGATCGGCTTGTTGAGATGCTTACCGCCCATCGATCCCTGGAAGACGGCATCGCCGAAGGTGAAGATGCCACCGTCGGAAGCCACTTCGTAATAGCCCTGCTGATCGGGCGTGGCGGCGGCACCGACGATCGGAGCGTTGAGGGGTTTGCCACCTTGGCTTCCGAGGAAGTCGGTGTTGCCGTGCGTGAAGATGCCGCCGTCTGAGGCGACCGACCGGTAACCCTGGGTGAAGACGGTCCCGAACATGTGGGCGTGAATGTGGCACATGAAGCTGAACGAGCCGTTCTTCGGGAACGTGAACGTGAAGTTGTTCGGCAGGTTTGCGGGCGCAGGCGCGGCTGGATTGGTGATGATCCCGGAACTACCCACTGTCGTGCCGGTGGGGATGGAGGTCGACCCCTGTGGTCCTGGAGTCCACCCGTTCTCCGCCGGTGCGGCGCAGCCGAAGTTCGGCGGCGGACCGGTGAAGGGCGCGGGCGTGTCGGCCAGAGCCCCGTTCTCGCACACGGTCGGTACGGGGTTCGTGGCGTTGACCGGTCCGGGATTGGCCACCGTTGCCGCATCAGGGAACGTCACAGTGTGAATCTCGTTCCCCCCTTGGGTGTTCGTCGTCCAATGCACCGAGTCCCCCGGCTTGACCGGGATGTTGGCGGGCAGCATCTCCAGCACCTCGACGGGCTGGCTCGCCGGCGCCGTACTTGCCGTCGCCGACCATGTGCTGGAGCCATCGGCGTTCATGGTGGCGGTAGTCGTGTTCGCCGCCGTTTCGGCGGCGAGAGCGGCCGTCGTGGACGCGGCAAGCTGCGCCGCCGCATTAGCCGCTACCTTGGCCGCGGAGTCAGCCTGACCGGCCGTAATTGTGATCGTGCCGTGCATCCGGGGATGGATCAGGCACGCATAGTTGTAGGGCGTGGCGCTCGCCGGCACATTGAGCTGGACGATGAAATGGTTCTGTTGGGGAAGACCCGTCGGGACCGCCCCCGAGCTGAGATCGGCCGTACCGTCGTACGCGCACGCAGCGGCCGCGGTGGTCCCGCAGGCTTGGGCGTTGGTCGAAGGAGCGAACACTGCCGGGTTCAGTTGCGGGCCTGCTTCGTCGCCGCCGGCTTCGGGGATGACCAGCGGGTACGCGTTCTGAGGATTGGTCGTCTTGAACAGTGTCACCGTATGGAAGCCGTCGACCGATCCCTGGTTCCACGTAAAGTCGATCGTGTCACCGGTATGGGCCGTCAGGCCGTTGGGGAAGAAGTCGGTGTATTCGAAGTTGTGTCCCGGCGGCGAGGCGTTGTCCACGCCGAGGGTGTACGTCGGCGCAGCCGCCAGACGACGTGGCGCGCTCGCCGCGTGACGGGGGACGACGGACGTTCGTGACGCGCTCGCGGGCGTGGCCGCGGCCAGCGGCAGAAGCAGGGCCGCTGGGAGTATGACCAGCCGCCGACGAAATCGAACCATGGAGCCTCCAAGGTTGCAGGGACGCGGCAGTCTTGCACCACTTGTCCTGTCTCGCCACGGATCCTTGCGCGCCTCTACCCTCTAGGGAATGCCGGTGTGGCGCAGCTGGTAGCGCAGGCGACTTGTAATCGTCAGGTCATCGGTTCGAATCCGATCACCGGCTCGAATAGGTGCTGTTCAGGGGCTTGCGGTCTTCGCTCCGTATGGTTGTCCACAGGCATTGGCAGCCTGATGACAGCCTAATGAGCCAAAGTCCGCTGTCCGGGCTCGTCTACGGGTGTCCGGGCACGCGTGCCGCCGTCATCGCGACAGCTTCGTCAAGTGGACCGCTGGCGATGCTCGGGGCATTCGTTTGTGCAGTCCTGGGCTTACTTGCTGCCGTGCGAGTGGAGCGTCGCGAAGAGGCGCAATCCAGAGCAGGAAGCTTCCATGCTTGAGCTGACGTCACCGACCGGGCAGGGTGAGGCGGCCGCAGTCGCACCCAAGACCAGCAATCCCGACCGGTCAGGTCACTCGCCTTGGCGGTCGTCCTCATCGAGTTCGAACTCGATGCCGTAGGTCAGGGCGCTGCCGTCGAGCCCCACCGGGCGGAGCGTGAGTTGTCGTGTTGCCGGTGTGACCTCGACCGACGCCGCGAAGGACACGTCCCTCCATCCCATCCGTCGTCGTCGCCCTCGTAAGAGCCGCACACGATGCCAAGCTTGACACCTCCTCGCCCAAGCAGGGAGTGCCGTGTTCGCATGGTCTCCAAGCCTGAGTCTGGGAGCGGCAGCGTGCGGGATCGCCGCGCTTGCGAATCCGAACGGTCTGCATCAGTGCGCTGCCTCCTGCTGACCATGCGAACACGGCAGGTTCCGGTCGACGGCCCCTCGGACCGCAGCCCACCGTGGACGGCCTGAGCTAGGAGGAGAGCGCCTCCTGCACCTTGACACTGTCGACGACCTGCTCGAACCGAACGAGCTTGTCGCC
>JRHI01000225.1_pt1 | contig 64552 bp, 52 predicted proteins | sample 215371 | NCBI WGS metagenome assembly JRHI01 (sample SAMN02929681, study PRJNA255918) | sediment metagenome | biome: cave system; feature: Ice Cave; material: Sediment; isolation source: sediment from deep within a dark volcanic ice cave with no known source of... ...
AGAGGACATTCAGATGCAGTTTCCAGCGTCGCTCTCAGTCCAGATGGAAATGTATTCGTCAGTGGGAGCTATGATAAGACTGTGAGCTTGTGGAACGCTAGTACAGGAACGCGATTGCGAACGCTGGTAGAACATTCAGGACCAGTTTCCGCTGTCGCTGTTAGTTCCGATATGATAACTCTGGCAAGCGGGTGTCTTGATAGCACAATTAAGATATGGGATATCCAAACAGGTCAAAGGCGTCGAACATTAGTAGGGCACTCAGGACCAGTTTTTAGTGTCGCGTTTAGCCCAGACGGAAGTATTTTAGTCAGTGGGAGCTATGACAAGACAATCACAATATGGGACTGCTCAACCGGACAAGTTCTTAAAAATTGGAAGGCACATTCCGAACCGGTCTTATGTGTTGCCTTTCATCCCTTTGAAAACCTGATCGCAAGCGGGAGTTTGGATACAACAGTCAAAGTCTGGCAATGGCAAAAAAAGACAACGATACCGTTTACTTCTTATCCCCCTTATAAGGATACGCCCCAACCTTTCCAACCCAATAGCCGTATCCCCTCACGGCGAGTAATCCTTAATAGTCTGGCAACATTAGGGATAGTTAGCGGCAGTATTGCCGTAGGATATCTATTATTAACCAAGGCCATTCCTCTTGTTCCCCGACAAATCAACACTACGACGCCTACTCCTTCTGATAAAGCAATCCTGACCTATCGTGGTCATACAAATGAGGTAAACACAGTAGCATGGTCACAGCAAGGAGAATACGTTGCTTCTGGTAGTGGGGATAATACAGTGCAGGTCTGGAACGCCGTTACTGGTGACAATCTCTACACCTATCGTGGACATACCTCTTTTGTGCATTCAGTAACCTGGGCACCATCTGGGAAGCGTATTGCTTCAGGAAGCTTGGACAAGACTGTGCAAGTATGGGATACACTTACTGGTAATCATACCTTTGTCTATAATGGTCATATAGATTATGTAGATGCTGTAGCATGGTCGCCAGATGGAACACGTATTGCCTCAGGTGCCGATTCGGTACAAGTGTGGAATGCCACATCTGGCACTCGCATTTCCACTTTTTCTAACCAAAGAAGTCACGTGTTCAGCTTGGCGTGGTCGCCAGATGGAACACGTATTGTCTGTGCAGTAGCCTACGACGGGCAGTTGTATGTGTTGGATGCCTCTAATGGAAGACTTCTCCTTACCATCAAGGGGGTGGGAATGGGAGTGGCATGGTCACCAGATGGGCAACTGATTGCTTCAGTGGTAAACAAAACAGTACAATTGTGGAATGCGTCTACAGGTGATCTTGTAGATACATATAGTGGTCATACCGGAAATGTAGATACTGCCGTATGGTCTCCTAACGGAAAATTCATCGCTTCCGGTGGCGCAGCCTATGGGGACGGAGGTGGAATGGTACGAGTATGGAGCCCTAGCACACACACTACCATCTTCACCTATCAAGCCCATGACTCTTATGTACAGTCTATAACGTGGTCACCAGATAGCACACGTATCGCCGCAGCGTGTCGTGATCATGTGGTGCGTATATGGAAGGTGCTCTAGGGAAATAGACAAATCGCAAAAGGAAAGGAAGGAACAAAGTTGGATGATCAATTTGTGACAAGAACCCTATCGAGTAGGCTCCAACCACTCAAACGTCACATTTCTCGGCGAACGGTTTTAGTAGGTATAACAGGATTAGCTGTGGTGAGTGGAAGCCTTACCCTACTATCATGTTCCCAAGACTATCAAGCATCGCCTTTGTCTTCCCCTCTACCTACTCCTACTCTTCCTCCTTTGGGAACCACCCTCTATACTTATCATGGTCATTACTCTATTGTACGATCTGTGACATGGTCACCAGATGGGAAACGTATCGCCTCCGGTGGAAACGATGAGATGATACAGATATGGGATGCTGGCACAGGCGGCAATGCTTTCATCTATAAAGGTCATTCTGGGGCGGTCGAATCTGTGGTATGGTCACCGAGTGGGAAACATATTGCCTCTTCAAGTGCAGATGGGACACTACAGGTATGGGATGCTACTACGGGAAACAAGCTCCAGATATACCAATTCTCTGCTTCAGCTGTGGCTTGGTCACCAGACGGGAGGTATCTTGCCTTCAGTGATTTGGATAAGGTGCAGGTGTGGGATACTACTACAGAAAGCAATATCTTGATTTATCGCGGTCATACGATACGCCAACGTGAACTGGTGTATGGAGTAGCTTGGTCGCCAGATGGGAAACGTATCGCTTCTACGAGTGGTGTTGCTGTTGCTACTAACAACGGTACCAAAAGCGACCAGATGGCACAAGTATGGAATGCTGCTACTGGAGAACATATCTTCACGTATCAAGGCCATTCTGATGCGGTGTTTGGGGTAGCTTGGTCGCCAGATGGGAAACGTATCGCTACCGGAAGTCTTGATAAAACAGTGCAAATCTGGGATGCTACCACTGGAGAAAATGTCCTCACTTATAATGGGCATTCTGGTTCAGTATATGCCGCTGCAGTATATGCCGTATCATGGTCACCAGATGGGAAGTATATCGCTTCTGCTAGCGGCGATAGAACTGCCCAGATATGGGATCCTATTACAGGAAATAATATCTACATTTACCGTGGCCATGATAGTCTAGTCTATACGCTAGCATGGTCTCCTAACGGAAGACATATTGCTACCGGTAGTGGAGATGAGACAGTACAGGTATGGCAAGCAGTATAGTGCAATCTAGGAGACTACTGCAGAATGGGGATAAAGGAACTGCTTGGTCACAAATGCCTTCCTACAATGTTGATTGCCAGAGAATGTGGCCTAGCAAAGTTGTCACATTGGTTAGCTTATGCCCAATCTTTCTTGTTTTGAAAGAGGGGTTTTGCGAAAGATGGACAATAATGTCAGGCGTTCTAAGTGGCAAGGACTTATAGTCAAAAACGTCCATTTTCGATACTCATCCATTCATACCAGAAACACCCTCCCGAACAACTCATATGGGTGTTCATTTGGAAATCAGCGTCTCAAAACTTGCCCTATACGATAAGTTATTGTACTATTATCTCATCATATACAGTCAACAGCAGAACACCACGACGAAAATCGGGCACATTAGAGTGTCAAGAGACAAACAAATGACCGAATTGTGTGAATAAGTCTTTACCAACAAAATGAGCAGGAAACATCTTGATCGACAGGAGTTTCTTAGAGCCAGGTTTCATTCTGCAAGAGCATTATGTGGCCCCTATGAAGGTACGTATCAAAAGCATGCAATGATGTGATAAAATACTTGTAAAATGCACGTTGTTACAAACGTATTCGTACCAAATCCATCCGTTGAGTGCGAATATCGTATGAAAACGTAGGTCGTATTACGAAACGATGATATTTTGGCTATATGAAAGGGGCAACTGGTATGAGCGACTATAAACTGCTCATTAATGGCGAGTTGGTCAATAGTAGTACGGACAAGATGAGCGATGATATCAGTCCCGCTACTGGTGAGGTGATTGCACAGGTTCCCGAAAGCACGCTCGATGATATGAATCGTGCAGTTGTGGCGGCTCGTGCAGCGTATGAAGACGGGCGCTGGTCTGGTCTGCCACACGGCGCTCGTGCCGCTATTTTAGAGAAACTCGCGTCCCTCGTTGAGACAAACGCTGCGGAACTGGCAGAACTGGAGTCAAAAGATACTGGCAAACCGATCAAGTTAGCGCGTGATAGTGATATTCCTTTCGCTGTTGATAATCTGCACTTCTTCGCTGGTGCGGCACGTCACTTGGGGGGAACTGCCTCAAGCGAGTATACAGGTGGGCATACGAGCATTATTCGGCGTGAGCCAATGGGCGTGGTGGCCTCGGTTGCTCCTTGGAACTATCCGTTTATGATGGCGACCTGGAAGCTTGGTCCCGCACTCGCAGCAGGAAACACGGTGATATTTAAGCCCTCGCCAGAAACACCTTTGACCGCACTAAAATTGGGTGAATTAGCCCTGGAAGCTGGTATTCCTGCTGGTGTGCTGAATATTATTGCCGATGGTCCAGAGGTGGCACCTAGTCTGGTAAGCCATAAAGGTGTCAACATGGTCTCCATTACTGGTAGTACACGCAGTGGCAAATATGTGATGCGTGCAGGCGCTGACACTATTAAGCGTGTGCATCTCGAACTAGGTGGAAAAGCTCCTTTCATCGTGTATGCAGATGCCGATATTGAAGCCGCTGCGAATGGTGCTGTGGCTGGTGGCTATGTCAACTGCGGACAGGACTGCACGGCGGCTACGCGCATTTATGTACAGGACAGCGTCTATGATGGCTTCATGCAATCCTTCATGAGCAAGGTCAAGCAGATTCGTGTGGGCGATCCCATGAGCGAGAGCACTGATATGGGATCATTAATCTCAGGCAGACAGCGTGATGCGGTCGAAGGCTATGTTGAGCGGGCATTACGAGCAGGCGCAAACATCCTGACGGGTGGAAAGCGTGCCTCTATTGCGGGTTTTGAGAAGGGTTTCTTCTTTGAGCCGACCGTGATTGCCGAGGATCGCAACGATGCCGAGATTATTCAGAGTGAAGTCTTCGGGCCAGTCGTCGTGGTGAGCCGTTTCAAAACCGAGGCAGAGGTACTGCAAAAGGCCAACGATGTGGTCTATGGACTGGCTGCTTCTGTCTGGACCAAAGACATCTACAAAGCTATGAATGCCAGCCGCGTGCTGCAATTCGGCACTGTGTGGATCAACGATCATCTGCCGCTTACACCTGAGATGCCCCATGGCGGGTATAAAGAGAGTGGTATTGGTAAGGATATGTCGATGTACTCTTTTGAGGAATATACGCAGGTCAAGCATGTGATGATCGAGTTGAGTGGTGAGGCTCGTAAGGGCTGGCACTACACGATCTTTGGTGATGCTGAGTAAATAAATATGCATTGAGAAGTGACAAGGGGCACAAGAATGTTTTTGTCCCTTGCCACATTTATTCGTCACCAAAGTAGTCTAGGTCTATCTTTTTTACGACATATCTTGACTCTTCTGTAACCCCAACGTCGTAGTCCATCATTAACTGTGCAAGCTGTTCGCCATCAATTAATATGATCTTGAGATTATCAATGTTGTTAGCATATTCTCTGGCATGTTGTGAAAAAGTTGATGTGGTAATCATTATTCCCTTACGAGCTTTTTTTCCAATCAATGCTCCTGCAAAACCTTGCACAACCGGTCTAGAAACAGTGTCTTGCCATCTTTTCGCTTGAAGATAAATGGCATCTAACCCTAATTTGTCTTCTTTGATGATGCCGTCTATTCCCCCATCTCCAACCTGACCAACTGCTTGACCTGCTTCTTTGACGGAACCTCCATATCCCATCGTGACGAGTAAATCTACAATGAGCTGTTCGAAAAATTCTGGAGGTTTACTTTTGACCTGTTCAAGTAATTCTTGAGCCAAACTCTTCCGTAAGGTTTGATAACTCGTTTCTAATATCTCTTGGGGAGTCTGGCTTGTCTTTTCAACAATTTCCTGTGATGTTTGAGCGCCCTCTTCTAGCTTATTGTCTCTGCCATTAGCAGTGCGGAACTCCAAGAACTCTGGAAATTGATCGAGGAATTTTATATTGATATATGTAATGTTGTCACGTAGTACCTTCATTCCTCGTTCTGTAATGCGAAATCTTGATCGGCCTGTGCTGGAAACAAGGTTCGCTTTTTGTAAATAAGTACGTGCCCAACCGACGCGGTTATCAAATTTTCGTTGTTTCCCACTTGGAAGTATTTCTTTCCGTGCATTTTCATCAAGACCGAATTGTTGTGCTAATGTATCGATTACTTCTGATAGAGAGTGCTCATTACCATCATTGATGACCTTTAATAACGGTACCATTATGCTTTGAAAATCCGGAATAGCCATATCTGTCCTCCCACTAATATATTTTCAGTGTGGGATAATGTGTTGGTACGTTGTTCGCTATAATACTATAGAACTGAACAAAAAACTATCTTTTTACTATAGAGGATGGCTATATGAAATTCGGCTTATATTGGTCATACGCGACGCGCTCGCTGTTGCGTGGTGGGCAGCGCACAGTGCTGGCTGTATTTTGTGTGGCTGTGGGAGTGATGGCGATTGTGGCACTGCAATTGGTGGGCTTGAGCGTGAATCAGGCGCTGATCGGCAATATTGTGGAGGCGAATGGCGGTGATATTCGTGTCAGTGCTGATCTTGCACCGCTGCGCCAACATGACTTAGCCTTCTTTGATAATTTGAGGGCTAAGGGAAGTATCACGGACTATGCGACGGCTTATAACGCGGGTGGAAGTATTATTCCGGCTTCTGGTAGCGAGGAGCGTTTTGGATTGGTAGCTGTCTCACAGAATTTTCCACTGGTAGGTCAGGCGGATTTTATCGCGCCTTCGACTAATCTAACAATGCAGAATGTGGTAACTGGGCACAACGTGGCAATGAGTACACATGTTTTTCAGGATTTGAAGGCGCACATTGGCAGTACCTATCAGATTAAGACGCTTGATGGACAAGTAGTTCCTGTGACGGTGACTGGAGAATTTCAAGAAGATGGGGCGTTTCGTGGGCCACAGGTGATTATCTCGCGGGAGACCTTAGCCATGACTGTCGGTCCCAGTGGAGATAGACTAACTACTCAGTATGACACTGTGTATATGACTCTGCCACAGGCAAATATCCAGAAGGTTAAGGCACAGGTGAACCAGGCGTTTCCAACGGTGCGTGTATTGACGGCCCCCGATTTGCTCAAGCAACGGCAGACACAGGTTGAGCAGATACAACTTTTCTTGCGCATCGTTGGGTTGCTGGCGCTCTTTATTGGTGGCATTGGCATCATCAATACCATGCAGGTGCTGTTGCGACGTAGACAGGTTGAGATTGCGATGCTCAAAACTACAGGCTATCGACAGGTTGATCTGTATAGTTTATTCGGTTTAGAAGCTGCCCTACTTGGTATTGTTGGTGGCATCCTGGGAACGGGGGCTGGCATTGGCGCAAGTTATCTCGTACGTACTCTGGTCGAGCACACATTCTTGCTGCACCTGCCGATTGTGCTGGATGCTACGACGATTGTGTCCGGAGTCATCATCGGAGTGGCAACAGCGCTGATCTTTGGTTTACTACCGATTGTTGAGGCAAGCCAGATACGCCCGCTTGCCGTGCTACGTGATAGTCAAGAGCAGACAAAAGCCGGTTCGCGCCTTACTACGATTCTATTGTTGCTGCTCCTGTCGCTCTTGTTTGTGGGATTGGCGACGACAATTTTGGGAGATGTGGTGACGGCAGCGCTAGCGGTGTATGGTGGAGCACTGGTCGTGGTGGCACTTGGTCTAGGTTTAGGGATATTGGTGCTGGCAATCTCAAAATTGCCGGTCTATGATCGACCCAGCCCCCGTATCCTGCTCTGGATAGCCTCCGCTCTCGGTGGCGTTATTGTGGCTGCACTCGTATTTGCCGGGTTGTCGTTACTCGGCGATCTTGCACAGGTCTTTGCTGCACGACATGGCAATAGCACACTTGGAGTGTATGTACTCGTTGTCTTAGGTGGTATGGGTATAGTATTACTTGGCGGTGCGCTCGTCTTTTTCCTCGCAACACTGGTAGACGGAATCGTGATGTTCGCGCCGCGCTCGTGGAAAACGCCTGTCATGCTAGCCTATCGCAATATGGGCAGGCAACGCATACGTACCACAACAACATTGACAGCATTGTTCGTGGGCGTTTTTGCCATCGGATTGATTCTGATTCTCGGACAGGGAATTAAGGATACGATTAACAATACCTTGAACACGCTCTTTACACGCAACGTCTTTGTGATCGTCGCGCCCAAACAAAAGGACCTTGTCTCCGCTCAGCTCCCCAACGTTACGGGCATTGATGCCAGCAAAACGATTGTCAACCCTGTGGTGCAACAGCTCTATCCGCTCGTGATAGGGGGACAAGACGTGGGAACGGTGCTCAAGAAGATAAGCAGTAAGGACAAATTGAGCAGTCGTGACGTGTTGAACAGCGTTGGCAGTATTGAGGGGTTTGACCTGCAGCATGGTCATAATAATATTCCAACGATTGTTTTGAAGACGGGCCGAAACCTGACGCTGGCTGACGCAAATACAGCGCATGTTGTGGTGAATTCACAGTTGCAATTGGCGCCGCTACGCTTGCGTGTGGGCGATAGTATCATTGTGCAGAGTACCGATGGCTCGGTTACAAAAGTATTGAGTGTCGTGGGCTTTTATGACGATAGTGATCCATCCGGTAATCCAAATTTCGCGTCGATTCTCGCTGATCAGCAAGTAGTGTTGCAATTGGGAAGAGCGCAAACGCTGGAGGTGTTCTCGCTGAAAATTGACCCTGAGCAGTTGCCCCGTTTCAAGCAGCGTCTTAATACAGCAGTGCCCAGCGCTCTGGTGATCAGTGTCGTCGATATTGACGCGTTAATTAACCAAGTGTTGAACAACGTCATTATCATGCTAACGACGGTTGCTTCATTGGCAATGATTGCTGGGCTGATTATTATTGCTAACGCGGTGGCACTGGCAATGCTAGAGAGACAACGCGAGATCGGCATTTTGAAGTCAGTCGGGTACACCAGTCGGTCTATTCTCGCAACAGTGCTGATTGAGAATGGCCTGATCGGGTTGCTGGGAGCATTAGTGGCGATGCTGCTAGTGGGAGGCGCGATCACTGCGTTAAGCACATTTGTGTTTCAGGTGCCGATTAGTGTTGGTCCCTGGCTCGTTGGTTTGATGGTGGCTGCCACTACACTTGTCACCATGCTGGTTGCCATGCTGGTCTCCTGGAAATCTGTGCGCGTGCGACCGTTGGAGGTGTTGCGGTATGAATAAATGGTGCATGACAAGATTAAGAAGGGGGTAGAAGACCATTACAGCTCTCTTCGCACATCACGTACTATTTGGATGGCATCAACTTTTCCTGTTACATGAGCGCTGATCTTCTCCGATATCTCATGCATATCTTTTAGAAATGCATCAATCTCTTGTTGGTTACTTTTTAGTGATTCACTGACTGGTACCATTCGTGCGATGATTTTGCCTTGATATGTTATTTCGATGCTTTCGTCCCTATCTTGAAGTAGATACAAAACTTCCTTGATGTGCTCTGCCAATTCGTGTATTTCAAGGGTTTTCATGGTAGCCTCTCGTTCGTGTAAGCGTATGATCGTTGTTGATAAAGGAAGTATCTATGGCGTCTGTTCGTGAGAGTGGTCAATGTCACCCAAGTCTCTACTCCCACGAGCGGGCGCCATGAATGGGGCCCCTACGACATTATTGGGCGCCATGAATGGGGCCCCTACAATTGTCCCTTAGTGCAGGTTATCCACCAGTCTGCGGGCGACGTGTAGCCATTCTTCGGGGGTGTCGTCGGGAATGGAGCAGCCGTTGGTGAGAATAAGGCGGCGGCCTTTGGTTTGGGAGACGGACGACATGATCTCGTTCTCTAGCTCGTTTTCGTCGCCGTGTGTGAGTGGGCCGCGCTCCCAGAGACCTCCCATGAGGCATTTGGTGGTGAGGGTCATGGCTTCGCTTAGACTGGGGCCGGTGACGCGATCACTCCAACTGAGGACGGTGACGGGGTAGTCGTTGAACAGGTCGAAATGAATTTCTGCTCCTTCTTGATCGGGCTCGGCGTGGATGTGAACAATGTTGAGCCAGCCATTTTTAGCTCCTGCGAGGGCTTGTAGATCATAGGGGCGACCGAAACGGGTGTATTCTTCACGCGAGAAATCAGAACTGGTAGCACCCATGCAAGAAAAGAAGATACCGCTAGCGCCTGCATCAATCGCTGCTGCCATGAGATCATGCAAGTTAGCGGCAACGATGGCTAAGCCCTGCTCAAACGCTTCGGGAGCACGCCGTGCTTCTGCCTCGGCTTGCGCCATATCACCGCCACCTAAGCCCATATAGCGCAGAAGATAGGTTAAGGGGCTGAAGATCGTGAGGATGATGGGATAGTCTTCACCCAATTTGGCGCGCAGGCTACGAATGCAGATGAGTTGTTGCTGGAAAATAGGCGTATCTAGACCGAGGCGCGGCAAGGTGGAGAGTTGTTCTGCTTGAGGAATAGGAGTGCTTGGCGTAGGATAGGGAAGGTCCGGCATGATTTTGATGATGTCGAGATCAAATTTGGTATAGAAGAATTCGAGTGTTGCCTCTGCCAATTCTTCGCCTGAGCGGACATATCTGAAGTGGTGCCAGAAGCAGAAAGGGACACGATCTACCTGTTCCCCGCGTAGTGCCGCGTGGACTCGCTGGGTGGCCGTCATTGCCTGCGTCATATGTTTGTTGTCTCCCCAAGTGTTTGTTATTATTTACGATCTTCTAGTGATGATGGCTGTTGTGCGATGGGGCCAAGCCCCTGCTCATAGCGCGTGCGATCAAAGTCAGATTGTCGCCGGGCACGTGTATTCATGAGTTCATCGCACCAACGTGCCACGACTGCTCCCAGAAATGCACCACCTGCTAGCATCGCTACTTTCAACAAGGTTGCACCAAATTTTTCCACTGCTCTTCCTTCACTTTCTATCTTTGTGTGAACGGACGACCACAAGGGTCCCACCTCTCATCCTCTCCACTCCCGTCCCTACTCACGCACCCCCCAGGGGACGCTTATGTAGACAGGTCACATAGCCAAATTACCACCATACCTATTATACGATACGATGCCATCGCTTGTTGATACGAAATGCTAGCCATATTGGTGATTTGCTTGCGAAAACGCGTAAATTCCTCGACTCTTGCGTTGAAATCTGCTACTATGTGCAACAATGTAGTGGTATCTGGATCATATTATTTGAGTACTACATTGGGCAATTGTAGATGCGGTAGGGGCCTGATTGATCGCGCCCGTCGTGAGAGTAGTCAATGTTGACAACGAATCAGCGTTCCCAACGACGGGCGCGATCAATCAGGCCCCTACCGCATCTACATAAGAGTTTTTCGGTTTTCACAAAATAGAGAGGCGCGTTCATGGACGAATTGCTGCGACGAATACGAGTTGCACGCGGCGAAGTAGTTGCTGATCTTGTGCTACGTAATGCGAAGCTTATCAATGTGTGTAGCGGAGAATGCTATCCAGCTGATGTGGCGATTGTTGATGGCTATGTGGTTGGTGTGGGCAGTCCTGGTGCAGGCTATACTGGACATGAAGAGCGTGACCTACAAGGACGCTGGCTGGCACCAGGATTGATCGATGGTCATATGCATATTGAAAGTACGATGCTCGTGCTGTCCGAGTTTGCTCGCCTTGTCACCCCACTTGGTGTAACGGCGGTGATGCTGGACCCGCACGAATTTGCGAATGTCATGGGTGTTGACGGCATTCGGTATGTGCTAGAGTCGGGGCGTGGCCTACCACTCTCAGCCTATGTGATGCTCTCCTCCTGTGTGCCTGCCTCCGCTTATGAGAGTCCCTATCATGTCTTGATGGCCGATGATCTACTCCCTCTTTTACAGGATGAACGTGTGTTGGGGTTGGCCGAGATGATGAATATGCCAGGCGTATTACATGGTGATGAGCAAGTGCTAGCGAAGATTGTAGCAACCCGACAAAAAGGGCTGGTTGTTGATGGACATGCACCTGGACTGAAAGAGCGTGATCTCTGCGCATATGCGGCGGCAGGAGTGATGTCTGATCACGAATGTACCACGCTAGAGGAAGCGCGACAACGGATTCGCCTGGGCATGTGGTTAATGATTCGTGAAGGCTCAGCGGCGCGTAATTTGGACACCCTATTGCCGCTAGTCAAAGAACTGCATCCGCCGCGTGTCTTCTTCGTGACTGATGACCGTGATCCACAAGACTTGACGACACGAGGCCATATCGATTCAATGGTGCGGCGTGCTATTGAATTGGGGCTAGACCCTATTGAAGCCATTCGTCTCGCTTCCTATAATACTGCACAATATTTTCGTTTATATGATCGTGGAGCTATTGCTCCCGGCTGTGTGGCTGATCTGGTGGTACTCGATGATCTACAGACATTTCGAGTTGAGTCGGTATATAAAGAAGGCGTGCTGGTAGCTCAAGGTGGGAAACTGCTTGTTGATACTCCTACGAATGAGTTTGTTAGCCAGATGAGCGTCACTGGAACCGTACATATTGGGAATATTACAGAGGCAGACCTGCGTATGCCTGGGCATCCTGGGCCTGTAGAAGTGGTCGGCATTGAGAAGGGACAGATTACGACGAAGCATTTGCAGGAGGAGGCACCTCTACGCAATGGTGAGATCGTCGCAGACCCAGAGCGAGATTTGCTGAAACTGGTAGTGATTGAACGGCATCATGCGAGTGGACGTGTCGGCTTGGGCTTGGTCAAAGGCTTTGGCTTGCAGCGCGGTGCCGTGGCTTCGAGTGTGGCCCATGATGCACACAATCTCGTGATAGCAGGAGCAAATGATCGGGATATTATCCGCGCTGCCCAGGTGTTACAGGAGATCGGCGGAGGGTTTGCTTGCGTGGTCGATGGGGAAGTACGCGCCAGTGTACCACTTCCACTTGGTGGACTCGTATCACCCTTACCTGCACAAGAACTGGTACAACAGCTACGCACACTCGATGCTGTAGCTGCTGAGTTGGGTTGCACATTAGAGCATCCTTGTATGACACTGAGCTTTCTCTCACTCTCAGTCATTCCGTCGCTCAAGCTCACGGACCAGGGATTGATTGATGTCGAAACATTTACACTGTTGCCAATCCAGACTCCATAAAGGCAAGGTACTAATTGCATGCTACCAAATCTCGCTGAATATCATTGGGCCGAACATATCGATGATGCACTGTTATTGCTAGGGCGTCTAGACATAAAGACAGTGCCACTTGCTGGCGGCACCTATTTGCTTGGTTTACATGATGAAAGCATACAGGCAGTGGTTGATCTGCGTGATCTGGGGTTGGTCTATATTACTGAGAATGTACAACATGTCCGTATCGGGGCGATGACTTCATTACAACGGATAGCCGAGGCCCCTGTGTTCAAAGAACTGGCGACTGGCATTCTTGCTCGCTCGGCGCTTGCCTCATCATCGTCTCGTCTTATTCGGAACAGTGCGACGATTGGTGGCACACTCGGTGCAGGAGCAGCTTCACAGGCGGATCTATTGACCACTCTTGTTGCAATGGATGCCTGGGCTATAGTGCGATCCAGCTCAAAAACACAGGTCAACCTGAGCGGGGGAACGGCTGAACGGCCTGGGCTAGCGTTAGCAGGTGTGGTGTTCAAGGGAAAGCAAGAGCGTCGTCTATCCTGTAGCACGTTGAGCACAGAAAAGCGACCTAATGAGTTGATCGTCGAAGTCGTCGTGCCGCGACTGGCGGCAAATGGCGGAGCATCTTTTCTGCGGATTGCCCGTACACCGACAGATGTTGCACTGCTCAATGTGGTAGCATGCGTTGAAATCGAGAATGGTCTGTATCGCAAGGTACATGTAGCCTTTGGTGGCATCAATATGGCACCTGTACGGATGTCTACATTAGAGCAGCAACTCGACGGAAAAGCAGTGCTACAAAATTCCGATGCAGGCAGTCGTCAACAGATGCTCTCAGCCCTCAAAGTGGGTATGAAGGATTTTCTGCCTCCCAATGATCTGCTTGTCAGTAGTAGTTATCGACGTGTTGCGGGTATGCGCTTAGCATATCGTGCTCTTGAGGAGGCAACACGTATTTCGCTCTGGCGTGGAATGATTTCGTCAGAAGCTACTAAAAACCAACTGAGTAGCACAAGAGGGGATGTGTAGAAGATGGAGCTTGAATTACACATTAATGGAGTCGTGACAAGCCTGGATGTGAGAGTCAACGAATCGCTACTGACATTATTGAGGCGCAAGGGCTATCAAAGTGTAAAGCATGGCTGTGAGACGGGAGACTGTGGCGCCTGCACCGTACTGGTGGATGGCGTTGCACGTCCAAGTTGTGTCATGCTCGCAGCACAAGCGGGTGGCTGCACTGTAAGCACCGTCGAGAGCCTAGGAGCGGCGCACAACCTACATCCCTTACAGCAAGCATTTGCGGATACAGGCGCGACACAGTGTGGCTTCTGCACTTCTGGCATGCTACTAGCTGCTATTGCGTTACTACAACAGAGACCAAATCCAACAGAAGCAGAGGTACGCGAGGCCCTTTCTGGCAACCTCTGCCGCTGTACGGGCTATGCTAAACCTGTCCAAGCGGTGTTACGGGCGGCAGCGATTATGCGCGGCGAGACAGTGCAGCCACTCCATCCAGGCAACAAAGGAATGATTTCGCAAGCCACCGCTAAGTTTGCGACGGTAACAACTGATGTTGGGCAGCATGCACCAACAACACTACACGTAGTGGGAAAAGCAGTACAAAGTCGCTCCGCGGTCAAGTTGGTAACGGGGAAAGCCACATTTACAGAAGACGTGTATGTACGTGATAGTCTTCATGGACGGATTCTCACGAGTCCTCATGCTCATGCCATCATTCGTGCAATAGACGTAAGTGAAGCGAAAGCACTGCCGGGGGTACACGCAGTATTGACCTACAAAGATGTACCACGGGTGGCTTATTCGCGTGTAGAACGTCCAGTGCGTGAGAACAGCCTTCGTGATGCCTATTGCCTCGATAAAGTCATGCGTTATGTGGGTGATCGTGTGGCGGTAGTTGCCGCCGAAACGCCAGCAATCGCAGAGCGTGCCTTGCGTCTTATACAGGTGGAGTACGATGTGTTACCGACTGTTCTGGAAGTACGGCAAGCACTAGAGCCACATGCGCAGCGTATTCACGCCGAAGCAGAAGCGGTTGGTATCCCTAATGCTGAACGGAACATCGCTGCCCATATGCGAACTGAGGTTGGCACTATCGAGCGCGGTTTCGCGGAGGCAGAGGTGATCGTTGAAGGTGAATACATCGTGCCTCGCTTCCAATCTACCCCTATCGAGAAGCACGCAGTTATTACCTATTTTGATGAAGATGAGTACCTAGTGATCCGCACGAGTGCGCAGAATCCGCATTATGTACGGAGGACGGTGGCACAGATACTGGGTCTGTCTATCCGTCGTATACGCATGGTAAAAGCACATACAGGTGGCGATTTTGGTGTGAAACAAGAGATGGTGCTTGAGGACATATGCGCATTGTTAACGTTGACCACTCATCGTCCTGTCACCCTCGCCTATTCACGAGCGGAAGAATTTTGCAGCAACATAAGTCATGAGCACATTGTGCGTCTCAAAACGGGAGTAAAACGCGACGGCTCACTAGTGGCGAACCAGATGATTGTGCTTACAACGACAGGCGCATATGCAACACATCCTTTGACAGTGACGGGAGATACCATGACTGAGGTATTAGAACTCTATCCTTGCTCCCACATGCGCGTTGCTGCTGAGGTGCTGTATACCAATTTGCCGCCATCGGGAGCTTTCGGGGGAAATGCAGCTTTACCTTGCTATTTCGCTTTAGAATCTCACATGGACGAAATCGCCAAACGCTTGCATATGGATGCATTAGAACTACGACGTAAGAATTGGGTGCAAACTGGACATACACCCCAATTGATGAGGGGTACGAGTAACGGGAACTCCGCTCTGGAAAGTTGTGGATTAGCGGAATGTCTTCAGGACGTGGAGGAGCGATTACGCTGGAAAGAGACTCGTGGGCACAATGGGTTCCATGAGCAGCGTACACAAAAGGATGATGAACGCTTCCGCTATGGTGTTGGAGTGGCCCTCTCGCGCTATACACCACCAGCAACAGGCATGAGTGGAGCGATTATAAAGCTCAATGAAGATGGGGCTTTTGACATTTTCGTTGGAAGCGGCGGCGGAGAAGCTCCAGAGACGATGTTCGCGCAAATTGCCGCCGAGGTGCTCGGAGTAGACATCGAGGATGTGTATGTGCATGGCTCTGCAACGGATATGGCACCTGTCGAGAGTGGAGCAAGTCCAGCGGCTGTCTTTGCCAACACGAGTGGAGCGATTATACGGGCGGCAGAACAGATACGACGCCAAGTACACATCGTAGCTGGACGCCTCATGAATGCATTGCCGGAGTCACTCAAAATTCAGGCAGGCGTCATTTATGCACCAAACAAACAGACAATGACTGTAGCACAGGTTGCCCAGCATGCACTCTACAACGAACAACGGCAACTCATCACTACTGCTGCATGGAAGAATCAGCATCTCCCAACAGCATTCGCCGTACAAGGAGTCGAGGTAAAGGTAGATACTGATAGTGGAGAAATACATGTGCTCAAAGCGGTGAGCGCAGTCGATGTGGGCCTGCCAATCAACCCACTCTTGATCGAGGGGCAGATCGAAGGGAGTGTGGCACAAGCACTCGGCATTGGAATCTGTGAAGAGGTTCTGTATGATCAGAAAGGGACCCCACAAAGCAGAAACTTGCGGGATTATCACATCTATACAGCTCCTGACATGCCAGAGCTGGACACTTTATTAGTTGAGACGAGTGATACAGCGCTTCCCTTTGGTATGAAGAGTGCTACTGAGGTCGCATTGAATGGCATAGCACCAGCGCTTGCCAATGCAGTTGCTGATGCCATCGGCGTAAGAATACGGCATCTACCCTTGACACCTGAGCGTGTGTTACGTACGCTGCACGCGCAAAATACAAAAAAATAAGCTGTGAGGATGCTACATTTTAGAGGGCAAGCGCATGCGCTTGCCCTCTAAAATGTAGCATCCTCACAGTTTATTACAATCCCTTAACGTTGCTCAGCAAGAATATGCGGATGGGCCACGTTTATTGAAATTGGAAAGGGACGTGATCGGGTTGTATCTATAGATGCACTTATGTAGGAAAAACTTTTTAACCTCCCTTTTGCCTTCTCATTACAATTTATTAACACTATAATTGTATCATAAAGAGGTATTGTTATAGCCCAACAGGAGAAACTATGGAATTAGAACGCAAACTCACTATGCCTGATGTGGGGGGAGTGAAGACCACTGCATATCCATTGAGTTGGCGCCTCAAACGCTGGTTTGCGACGGGACAAGCCTATCTTTATCTTCTTCCTGCATTTATCATTTTAAGTATTTTCGCGTACTCCCCCTCGATCTTCGTCTTTTATATGAGCCTGTTCAGGTGGAACTTCTTAAATCGTGGTACACAACCGTTCATTGGCTTGGGGAATTATCAGTTTCTTTTGCATGACCCCAACTTCTGGCAATCATTGCAGGTGACATTGCTCTACGTGCTCGTATCTGTGCCTTTACATGTTGCAATTGCATTGTTTTTAGCAATTTTGTTGATGTCGGGAATCCGTGCGAAGGCGTTCTGGCGTTTGTTGATCTTTGCACCATTCATTACGCCGCTCGTGGCGACGACAACGATCTGGTATTGGATGTTTGACCCCTATCATGGTTTCTTTGATGGTGTATTACGTGTATTACATCTCCCTGCCATTGATTGGTTGGGTGATCCACATTGGACTCTGGTCAGCATTATTTTCTACACGACATGGAAATCGGTCGGCTTTGGCGTCATTCTGTTTATGGCTGGACTGGCGAACGTTTCGCCTTCGTTAGGTGAAGCGGCACGCGTCGATGGAGCGAGTCCTTTGCAGGTGTTTAGATATGTGACTTGGCCGCTCCTATTGCCGATTACGTTGGTGGTGATGCTGCTGAGCACCATAGATTCCTTCAAAATGTTTCAACCGGTCTTCCTCTTTGTCGGGCCAGAAGGTGGCGCTTCAAATGCTGCACGCACGATGGGCCTGTACCTCTTCTCACAAGCATTCGCGTCAAATACCCATGATGGCCTGGGAGCTGCAATCTCAGTGGTCATTTTCTTGCTTGTTTTTACGATCTCGGTGACACAACTGCTGCTGACACGTAATAATGCTGATGCAGCATATTAGGATGGAGAATGTACATGGCAATTTTTCAAACACAAGCAAAGCAGCTTCGCGTGCAACTGCAGCAACCTTGGAAGATTATTCGTTACGTTGTGGTAGTTTTCGTCGCAATCTGTTCTATCTTCCCTCTGTACTGGATGTTTGTCACGTCGCTACTTAATCAGCACGACGTATATGCGAGTACACCGATCTTCTTCCCCGAATGGGAGTGGTCGAATTATATCCGAGCGTGGAACATGGCTCCGTGGGCACAATATTTTTTGAATAGTGTCTTTATCGCGTGTTGTACGGTGATATTGACTTTGATTACGTCATTGCTAGCGGGCTATGCCTTTGGGGCGATGAAGTTTCCGGGTCGCCAAGCCTTGTTCCTTGCCATCCTGGGCTTGATTATGATCCCTGCTGAAGCCACGCTTATTCCAAGCTATCTCATAGTGTCGTCATTACAATGGATTGATACCTATCAGGCGCAGATCATTCCGTTTAGCGTTAGTATATCAGGTATCTTTCTGTTGCGGCAGTTTTTTCTTTCATTGCCGCCATCGTTATGGGAGGCAGCACAGCTTGATGGATGCTCGCGTCTCGGGTTTCTATGGCGCGTTGCAGCTCCTCTGGCGCGTCCAGCCCTAGCTGTAGTAGCGTTACAGGTATTGATCGGAAGTTGGAACGCTTTCCTGTGGCCCTATTTAGTGACTAGCTCAGATGCATTAAGACCGATTGAGGTTGGTTTACAAGCCTTCACCTCCGCCGATGGTACTGACCCAGGGGGATTAGCCGCGGCTGCGGCATTTACTACACTCCCAATTCTGATTGTCTTTCTGATTGCCCAACGTCAGTTTATCGAAGGCATTTCGGTAGGTAGTACGAAGGGGTAGGAAGTTCATTCTTGTGTATTCACCAGTTTCCACTGGCCGGGCGCTCTTTCATAACGCCTGGATGTGTTCTGATATTATGTGTCTTTTTTGAGACTATTTTTCGAAAAGGAAAGGTATTACATGCGTCGCAATTGGTCGCGTATGACCGCACTCATCGCTCTCACACTGATGCTCATTCTGACGGCCTGTGGTGGCACGTCATCTACGAGCGGAACAAGTCCTAGTTCCAATGCGGTCACAGTCAATTTCTGGGATGCTTTCGCCACTGGTGCAAACAAGGCTGCCGTTGATGCACTGAGTAAGCAGTATATGCAAGCGCACCCGAATGTGACTGTCAAGGTGCAGGCTTATGACTCCTATGCAACACTCAAGACAAAGCTGACAGCAGCAATCGCCGCTGGCAAGCCACCTGCTATTGCCCAGGTCTATGAAGAGTGGGCTACCCAGTTCCAACAGGCAAACTCCATTGTTTCCTTGCAGCCCTTCATCAGCGGCAAGAATGGCTTGAGCCAGAGTGATCTCTCCGACTTCTATCCTAGCTTGCTTACTGATGGAAAGATCAACGGCACACAATACATGTTACCATTCAACAAGAGTGTGATTGTGCTGTACTATAATGTTGATGCATTGCAGAAACTGGGTTTGAACCCACCAACAACACTGCAAGAGATGGAAACTGATCTGACCAAGGCTACTAAGGCAGATGGTTCTCAGTGGGGACTCTCGTACACACCGGACGTTGATTTCTGGTCTATCCTGTACAAAGGATTCGGTGGTACTGACTTTGTTTCCAGTGATGGGAAGACAGCAACATTTGCAAGTACACAGAATGCTGCGTTTGCCAAGAAAGCTCTAAGTGAGCTTGCGCCATTGGTGCAGTCTAAGGCCGTTCATGTGACGACTGGCTTCAACTGGCAGAACGACTTCGTTTCACAAAAGTCCTTGTTTGCGCTCAGCACAATCGCCAGCTATCCATTTCTTAAAACGGGTATTAAGGGCGCGTTTAACTTTAATGAAGCGCCTCTACCTGCTGGTCCCGCCGGTCAATTTACAACGTTGTTTGGGACAAACTTGGCACTCTTCTCTGGTGTTGATGCCAACACACAGGCAGCTGCTTGGGACTTTATGAAGTTTCTCACTGGCCCACAAGCCAATGCGGCCTTTGTGCAACAGACGGGATATATGCCGGTACGCCAATCTGCCTTCAATAGTCCAGCGCTCCAGGATTACTATAGCAAGAATCCTGCGCGTAAGGCTGGTCCTGCTTCGTTGAACTTCGGTTTTGTGGCATCAGTGTTTCCAGCATGGGATCAGTGCCGCGATATTATCTCAAATGCCTTTGTGAGTGTGCTCAAGGGAAGTAGCACAACGGATGCTGCGTTTACGAAGATGACCACTTCGTGTAACTCTGCTCTGGGACAGGGCTAGTTTCAATCCCCTCAAGCGGGCAGGAAAAGACATGGTCAGCCATCGCTCCCTATAGGGGCTAGATTTATCGCACCCATACCTCTGACATCCGAAAAGGTCCAGTGGGTATGCACTAGGTAGTGTAACAAAGCCCAACAAAAAGGTGTTGCCTAATAGGCAACACCTTTTTGTTGGGCTTTGTTACACTACTCCTTTTTTCTCCCCTGGTATAGAGAAATCAGCATACTAGCAAATTGGATGCAAAAAGTATGAGCAATTTTGCACCGTATTTCATGCTAGATCAGTTACTTAATTACACAGAGATGAAATGGCATCTCTTCAGTTCTAGTGAAGGGGGTTCCTATGTTAGAAGCAAAAATGGTTCCGACGAAACAATATAAACATGCTTACAGAGGGCTTACACCGCAGATGCGCAAACGTGTCGATACGAAAATTGGATACCTCAGTGCCAACCCTGCCCATCCTTCTTTGAAACCGCATCGCATGGTACAAGCAAAGGAGGAGGGCATATGGGGATGTTATATTAGCACGACGCGGCGGTTGCTGTATCAGATCAAAGGGGGTATCATTTATCTTCTAGATGTGGGAGGACACAGTATTGTGGACCATGTCCATCTACGCCGCTTTAACAAAAAATAACTCACATTAGCTCATATAACACGAAGTCCTGCTAGCGCTTACGCCAGCGGGACTTCGTGTTATATGAGCTAATGTTGGCCTAATTTCTCCTCGACAAGCCAGTAGGCGTCGGATTTGGATTGAACAGTGCCCTCGGCCTGCGCTTCTGCGATGGCGTCGAGCAATTGACCAATAAGTGGGCTTGGTTGTAGTTGAAAATGATGCATGAGTTCTTGGGCCTCGAGGAGGCGTGGCGGCAGAATGCTCTGGCGCTCACGGATGTAGCGTGTCAGCAGAAGGCGCACCATTGCGAGGTGGCGTGTCCAGAATGTGGTTAATGGCTGTGGGCCCCGCATGGCGAGGTGATCCGCCAGGGAGATCAGTGCAACATGGATGCCAATGGCTCCGAGTTCTACGAAATAGCGACGAATAGCGCGGGGCGTAATATCACCCTGACTGAGTTGTCCGGGACGCATGTGATTTGCGACTATCAGTTGTATCAGGCGACGCTCTTGTGTGCTAACGTTAAGGCGTTTCATAATCTGCTGTGCAAGTGGTACTCCGGCCTGTGGATGACCATAGAAGCGAATACTGCCCTCTTCGTCTACGGTATAGGTGGTTGGCTTGCCAATATCGTGCAAGAGGGCCGCAAGTTTTAGCGCAGGAGTACCAATGGTGGCACGCTGAAAGATACCTTGTTGCTCGGCCTCACTGAGCAATGCTTGTACCTCTACCAGATCATCTTGATCGCCAGAAGTAAGAGGGGATTGACGTATCTCAGGTGGTGCCTGTTGTAGTATGCCTGCTAAGTGTTCGAGTGTGGCAACCGTTTCTAGAGAGTGCTCAAACACATCCCAGTAATGGAGTCCAGGTTGCTGCATCCCACGTGCAGGAATAAATTCGGGTATGAGTGTTGTCAAGAGACCATGGCTGTCGAGGAAATGCAAACGGCTGAGTGCACCTTCTGGCTCAAGAATGGCGTAGTATTCCTCATGAATACGCTCAGGGGCAGCTTCTAACAACAGCCCGGCATTCTGGATAATCAGCCCCTCTGTATGACTATCAGGTGTGAGATGATAACGCATGATGAAGCGGACTGCGCGTAAAAGGCGCAGTGGGTCGCGTTGAAAGATGCCATCATCAACAGCTTTCAGATAACGCCCTGCAAGATCATGTGTTCCGTGCAGTGGATCAATGAGTGAGAGTGGCTCACCATTGGTGATATGCTGAACGATGCTATCGAGGGGAGCAGCGATGGCATTGATAGTGAAGTCACGTTGGCGCAAGTCAGCTTCTAACGCATGCCCATACATAGGAGAGAGATCGAAACTGATTTCCTGCTCTTGATGCTTCACGATGACACGGCTTGCTTTATCATGCAAGTGTGCATAAAAGCCTCCGAGTGCTTCTGCGAGCTTTCGCGCCAGTTTTGGTGCATCTCCATCAATGACGATATCCCAATCTGTACATACTTCATGTAGGAGTATATTGCGCACAGAGCCACCAACCAAGTAGGCTTGTTTCTGCTGCTCACGGAAGTATTGTGCTGTTTGCCGCAACTGATGCAGTACCCAAGGATCTATTTTATGCTCTTCTCTATTCATAATCTACTATTTTTTGCGCCTTATAAAAGTTTGTTCCTTCTTAATACTACCATTCTTGTCTAGCACAACCGTTGTAAGGGCCAGCTTCAGCGCGTCCGCTCGTGCGATTTATCGCAGTGTGACTTCACTCCGTACAATAGGGGGTTTTATACACCCTGCGATAAATCGCAGGCGGACGCGCTGAAGCTGGTCCCTACGACACCTTTCGCCTGCCTATTTCTAGCGGTTCTCAGACAAGGTATATTGATGTAGAGTCTCACGAAGCTGGTCGAGATGGCCTTGACCATGGGCGATGCCAAGCGCATAGAGGCCGACAGCATGCATTGGACCTAAGAGAGGCATCAGCGTTACAGTCACGTCGAGATGAGGCTCGTCGGGCCAAGCATCAAGGAAAGCACGGCACATGCGATGGCTTTCCTGAAGGCGGGCCTGCACCATCTGCATGGTCGCTAGATTCTGCCAGGGCGTTTCATAGCGCAGACGTTCTTTCACTTCCACGCCACGAGCTAACATGGCAGCACCAGCAGCTGATCCTTCAAGAGAAGCAGTCAGATGGGTGATGATATGACTCATGGGCCACCCCTGCTCATTTTGATCTGAAGCGGCAGGATCATGAGGTTTGAAGAGAACAGCAGCATCTGTCGCTTTGGCGAAGATCGATGCAAATGCGTCAAAGAGTTCGTCGGTCATGCTACACAAATCGGCATGCCGAATATTGCGCACAAGGTCTGCATAACTGACTTGACCAGCACGCACTGCCTCTAGGTTGATATCCATAAAATAGGTCCTTTCCTTTCATAACACTAAAATGACAGAATTCAACGCATAATACGACCACGCATTTAGTTTGCATGCCAATTTGTTTGATAGCAAAAAAAGAGCGTATGGTTCGACTTACCGCTCCTCGCAATTCTGTAGCGCTCGCATGAGCAAGCGTATGAAAAAGGCACGTTCATCGGTAGAAAAACCTTCTAAAGCGTGAGCGTTTACCTCCTCCTCAAATATAGCCGTAATCTGTTCGAGCGCTCGACCTTTCTCAGTCAGAAACACACGTTGCACACGTTTGTCACTGAGGTCAGGTTTGCGTTGGATAAGCCCCAGATGAGTCATGCGCTGCACTAGCCCCGTGATGGTCGCTCCATCCAGACCAAGGAGATCTTGCAATTCTACTTGGGATCTCCCCTCTTGCTGCCAGAGTTGCTTGAGCATGGCCCATTGCGACACGGTCACGTCATGGCATTTTAAGCGACGATCCATGTCAAGGGCCAGCGCATGAGCCAATTTATTAATGAGTAATGCGGGACTTTCAGCGAAATCCACGTTAGGGGCCTCCCAATAAGAAGTTTGCATACCAATAATATAACCGATACCGAAAGGAATTGTCAAGGTTTTTTTGCTACAACGGTCATAGTCACTTGCCCTGCTGTGCATTCCCATGTATATTAGGAGTAGAGTATATTTTGGGAGTGTATCCTATGAGCGAATATCAATGTATGCGTGTGTGGCAATTGAAAGCGGGGGCTTCTGTTGATGAGGTAGAGTTTCTGGTGGGTTCGAGCGTATTAGAGACGCAGCGCTGGATTCCGGGCGTGAGGCATTTGCAGCTTTTGCGTTTGCAAAGTGAACGAAAACGGTATGTGATGACGCTAACATTTGTCGATCATGGCTCTTATGTGTATTGGCGACAAGTCGAAGAAGAGGCGCCAGATTACTGGGAACGCTATGCGGCGATTTTGATGCAGTGGGAACAACTATGTGACCTCGTGGCAGAATATACAGGCGAATTGGTACTAAATACAGCAATTGACAACCACGTTCGCTCTAAATAGCAGATATGATTCATGACAAAAATGCGACGAATGGCTAGCTATTGCCCACATAACCTGCTATAGTATAGGCAATTATCAGCAAGCAAGACTACATCATCCCCTTGTATGGTAGGAATAACGATAGATGAGTCAGAATTATGGTGTGTTGCGCGTTGTGCGGGTACGTCCCCCAGCCAACGCCATGGCGCATCTCCAAGATAAATATCCTACAGGTTGGTTGCCGGAAGAACGTTTGGTACACTTGCTCACCCACCGCGAAACGATAATTGGACGGGCATTGAGCAATGACATCGTGCTTATGGACCCAACTGTGTCCCGTGAGCATGCACGTCTTGTAGTGGACGCGTATGGTTGGCATGTAATCAATTTAACTATGCATAACGTTGTACGAGTCAATGGGCATCCTGTGCTGAGTGGTACAAGCGTGCCTATGACATCGCAGGATGTGCTTGTCCTCGGCAGTACAATGTTACAACTAGTCGCACCTCAAGAGCCTATCGCTTCTGTGCAACAGCAACATACGTATTCAGAGGAAGAACCGACACAAAGATTGCCTCTACCTGCTCCTTACCCTGCTCATCCTGCACAAAATCAAAATAAGCAGGAGCAACAACCTTCCCAAGGTCCGGTAGTAGAATGGGGGCGACCTCCCGTACTGAATGGTCACAGCGGATATAGCGTACCACCACAGTTGGGTATTGCTCCCGTGGGGCAACCCATACCGCATGCTCGGCAAGGCGTTTCACATGTGATCACGCCTCTCCCGGTACAGCCTGACCCCGAATTTGTCGCACAACCATGGAACGAGGATGAGGAAGAAAACGCGCTGGGGGCTGGCGTGACCATGCAATTTGCTCTCCCTCAGCGTATGGGTGTGCGTACACGCTGGCTGATTGCGGGTATCGGTATCACGATTTTAATTGTGAGCGCGATCATTACCATCGTGCTCAATAGCCTAGTGGGTATTTCCGCGTTTACGCAATATGGCCTTTCCAATGTGATTGCCGCCTTGACGATTCCACTCATTCCAGCACTAGGTATTAGCTTACTGGTCAATTTTATTGATCGCTATGAGCGCGAACCCTGGTTTTTGCGCCTCGCTGCTTTTTTATGGGGGGCAGTCATCGCTATTCCACCGGCACTCTTCATTGAGCAATATGTAGATGGGCTGATGCAAAATGTGCTCAGGCCAGATGCAAGTAGCCTGATACGCTCAGCCTTTCAGGGATTGAACGCGGGTATTACCGAGGAAACGATAAAGGGACTGGGACTGCTTCTGCTCTTCGTAGTCCTCCGTGACGAGTTTGATAATGTAACAGATGGAATTGTCTATGGAGCGTTAATTGGCGCGGGCTTTGCAATGGTAGAGAACTTTGTCTACTTCGCGCAGAACTCAAAACAATTTCTCGTGCTCTTAATTGTAGGTAGGATTGTCCTCGGCTGGCTGTGTCATTCCACTTTTACGGTGTGCTTTGGAGCCTCGCTAGGATATATTCGTCATACGAGGGTACGTTGGCGACAGATTGTGGTGCCATTGCTAGGCTATCTCTGCGCAGTAGGACTACATAGCGTCTTTGATTTCATTGATTTTTATGCCAGCGCGACGGTACTCGCTTCCCCCAACAATCCAAGTGTTGCGCTGTTCTCGCTGATTGCGATTATTGGCGACTATGTGCCGCCATTTATCGCACAATTAGTAATCCTTTACTTTCTCATAAAGTCGTTGGCGCACGAGGCAGCAGTAATTCGCGAGTTCTTAGCTGCGGAAGTCAGTAGCGGCGTGGTACGGGTTGATGAGTATGCGCTCTTGCAAAACTCGTTTCAACGCACACGAAAAGAGCGACAGGTATTGTGGAAGAGCGGTATAAAGCAGTGGCGGCTGGTGATGGCGTTATATCAGACGGAGATAGGGCTAGCGTTTCGGAAGTGGCATGTGAGTATGGGGGACAAGCCCAAGCTAGGGTTTCGCCAGCCAGAGGATGCGTATCGGCAACGCATTAAGCGTTTGCGCCAGCAAATTGCTAATAATCGATAATATTAAGAGGGAACGACGGACGACCACAAGGGGTCACATCCCTTTACCCATGCCACTGCTTGGCATATTGTTGGGTAAGGGTGAGGTATTGTGTGCCGTAGGTGACACTCGGTTCAATCATGGCGCCCTCAAACCACTCGTTGAACGAGGTAATGGTAATCATATCAGGATTGCTGGCGAGGGCACCCGTCCAGCTTGCCGTATAGGTCACTCCGTTATTGCGGGGTACGATGTATGTGCCTGTACGCCCTGGCACATGTGTGTCATCGTAGCCAGGTAAGACACCTGCGGCCCATATCTTGTGGGTGTGGTTTGTGCTGTTATAGGCATCTATCTTGGCACGGAATCCTTGATCGACTGCGGCCATATCGTTATTCTGAATGCCCCAATAGCCTGCGCTAAAGAGATGAATGCCATCAAAGACGCCGAGCAAGCTCATATCTACACCCTCTGCTGACCAGATCATTTGACTGTTGGGGTCCACTTGGCTACGAATCGCGGCCCATTGCGCTAGTGTACGACCATTGCCGAGAGGGTTCCAGAAGAAGAGCACAGGTTTGCCCTGCCAGTGCAAAAAATGAGGATCATTGACATAGTGCGCAATGATGTAGCGCAAACTCGTGACCATAGTGGTCGTTGCGCTTAGAGCAGGTGCATCACTTTCAAAGTAAAGCGTCGATGCAAAATGGTAGCCTGTTTTGCTCTCTAGCGTGGCAGAGTGTGCAAGCAGTTTGGCAAAGTTACTATCTGTCTGATCGCCAGCGCCCCACCAGGAATTAATGAAGCCAGTAATACCCGCGTTTGCTGCCCAGGCAAGCTGTTGATCGATAGTGCCATCATCGGTAGAGTTGTAGCGCACCGTGGGCAAGTCCGACATAGTGCAGGAGCACCAAGTAGAGGCCTTATACCACATATAATAAAAGGCTAAGAGAGGACGAGTATTATCGACAACGGGTTGAGTCGTTAGCGTTGGACCGCTGGTTACAGTGGCGGGAGGTGTTGTCGGTGTTAATGGTGGATTGGTTGGAGTTGCCGAATGTGTTGGGGATGTCGAGGGTGTTGAGGATGCTCCTGCCTGCTGCGGTGCAATTTGAATGCCTGAACTCTGGGTAGGCGGTGACAGTGTCGGAGTCATCCTATAGCGGGTAATCTGATGGTCCTTCGTCGCTATTGATACTTGAGCACTACTGTTTTGGCACGCCGAAAAAAGCAAGAAAAAACACGCACACAGTAAGAGTGTTTTTAAGATGCTACTTTTGGTCCTGATAACTATCCCCATAAAGTACCTCTCTTGATATGACCTATTCTCGCCGATAACAATATACAGGAATTGGTATAGACATAGTTAGTCATATAGGATATTTGGGTTGATGACGCATACCCTTTTGGCGCTTATTTGCTACTCTCATAAGTCAATTCGTATGTATATGTATATACTTGTAATATCACCCCAAAGTAGCAACGTATACGAGCGAGAAAAGAGGTTTTTCTTGATTGGAAAAAGTCCCGTAAAGCGCAAGAAAGCAGTTCTTAAACCGTTTCTTTTAGAAACATCTTGATACAAAATGACATATTGACCCTTGTGTAAAACATGTTACTATCAACAATATATAGCTGACAAGCAAACACATGATAATTTTAGAGCGTAGTAAGGAATTCATCTATGTCGAAGTTTATGAAAACCGTAGTGTTGAGTATTGTAGTACTCGTCGTCGTAGCGACCATTAGCATATGGTTTGGCCCTAGATTGCTCCAGCCAGTCAAGCATGCCCATGCCGCTACTAATCTTCCGTATAATGCGACAGCGAATGGTCCTTACATCGTGCAAGGAAATAAGATCGTAGGCGTGGATGGTAAACAATATATTTTTCATGGAGTTGGGCGAGATGGCCTAGAGTATAACTGTTCTGGCGAAGGGCCTCTTGATCAGCAGCATCTTGCTTACATGGGGCAAGGGACGAATGCCTCTGGTATAACCTATTGGGGAGCAAATACAGTACGTTTGCCTGTCTCTGAAGGTTTCTGGCTCCATGGTGCGCCCGGCTTCTCTTGTTCATCGCCACAATATCAGTTGACGGTGAAACAAACGGTTGATACGCTGACAGCACTCAAGCTCAATGTCATTCTTGATTTGCAATGGACAGATGCAAGTGGACAATCAGGGCAAGGTGGCGGCCCATGGGCTATGCCAGACGCGGATAGCGTGACCTTCTGGCAACAGGTAGCTCCCATATATAAGAACTACTCGAATGTTCTGTTTGAAGCTTATAATGAACCGCATCCGGCGAGTTGGTCTTGTTGGGCTGCTGCTTGTATGATCAGCAATGATACAAATCCATCAGCGGATTGCCAATGTCCGAAAACTCTCAGCTACCAGAGCGTTGGTATGCAGGCTCTTGTTACCACGATACGCAACACAGGCGCGAATAACATTATCCTAGTGGGGGGTATGAATTGGGGCTTTGATCTGAGCCAGATTGCGACCCATCCCATCACGGGAAACAACATCGTGTATGATACACATCCATATCCTTATGCCGACAAAGTTTCTACTACCTGGGATGCAGCATTTGGAAATATTAGCGCAACCTATCCTGTAATATCTGCCGAGAGTGGCGAGTATGATTGTGGTACCAGTTATGAAAGTCAACTCCTTCCATACTTCGACTCCCACCAGATTGGATGGGTTGCTTGGTCGTGGGTTGCAAAAGGTCCTGGTTATGTATGTAACTATCCACAGCTTGTAACCGACTATGAGGGAACGCCATCTGCTAGTACTGGTCAATACATTTATCAATACCTACACAGTTATGCTCCTTCTACTAGTGCAATGAGTAAGACGTGGTACTTTGCTGAGGGCCGTGTTGGTGCTGGCTTCCAAGAGTACTTAACGCTCAATAATCCTGATGTAGTCAATGATTGCGCTGTGAATCTCAACTATCTACTCGAAGGCGGCAATCCTGCCAGTCGAACCATCACTGTGCCACATGCCACGCGTGTTACAGAGTCGGTAAATGGTGATCTCAGTATTGCCTATAATCAAGCAGCCGGTGTATCTGTCTCGACAATTGCCAGTGTGAATAATACTATTACACCGAGTTGTACAGGTGTGATCGTCGAGCGTCCCATGTACTTCTCCTGGCACGGTATAAATAGTGGTAGTGACGTGATGGGCGCGACGCATCTGGGCACCAACTTCTACTTTGGCGATGTACCAACTGGATCAGGGTATACCTCGTATATCACCATTCTGAACCCACCGGGAGCACAGCCTGCTGCTGTAACTGCGACGTACTACCTTGGTGGAAAAAGCGTGGGCACACAAAGTGTTACCGTCCAGCCAGGAACACGCGGAACACTTGCTCCTAGCACAGCAGGTTTTTCTGCAACACATGTAGCAGCGGTTATAACCTCCACACAACCCGTCATGGTTGAGCGTCCCGATTACTTTAACAATATTAATGCTGGTAATGCTCGTACGCTATCTGGTGCAACCTCAGTGGTGGGTGTGCAGGCATTATCGAATGACTGGCTCTTTGCCGAGGGCTATACTGGGGGCAATTTCCAGGAATACCTAGCTATTGCTAATCTGGATACGAGTGCGAAGGCACCTGCGAACGTCACAATTACGATTGAGTATAGTAATGGTTCGACGCAGACCTATCCAATCACAGTGAACGCGATGGATCAGATAATTTGGAATGTCAACGCGATGGTTCCCACTGGTAACATCTCTGCTGAGGTAACATCAACCGGAGCACAGATTGTGGTTGAGCGTGAAATGTACTTTCAGTACGATCATAAGGTTGTAGTGAATGGTGGTTTCGAGGTGATTACGTCTGGTGGGACTGACGTGATCGGTCAGCCTGGACCTGCGAGCAAGACCAGCTATGCCTTTGCCGAGGGCTTCAGTAGAAATGGCTATAATGAGTGGTTGACTTTGCAGAATCCAACCAATACTGACGAGGTAATGAACATTGTGATGGTGAATGGCTATAGTCGTATCTACAGACCACTGGGAGTTGTGGTGCATGCACATAGTCGCTATACCATAGATATCTCGGCGCTCGTCCTGCAATACATGGTACAGCCCGGCGATGATCATCGAGGTTATGAAGTGTCAATGACGGTGCAAACCACTGTTACAGGTGCTTACTTCGTAGCTGAACGTCCCATGTACTGGAATACTGGCTCCCCCAGTACAGGTGGAACGCTGGGTGGCTCGGATGTGATTGGCTATACGCAAGGAGCGTAGAGTGGAAGAAAGGGCGTGCAGCCAAAAAAACAACTGTCCAGATGAATGCATTCATCTGGACAGTTGTTTTTTTGGCTGCACGCCAGAGGATGATTAGGGCTTTTTGGCGAACGTAGGCGTAGGTGTGATGCCAGGGCTGTGTTGCAAATAGAAAGCTGATCTGGTAGAGTGGATGGAAACGAGCAAAAGAGGACTCATCATGGGAGAACAATCCCCTTTCAAATGGCGTCATTTCCAGAGCGACATCATTCTGCTGTGCATGCGCTGGTATTTGCGCTACCCATTAAGCTATCGGCAAGTGGAAGAAATGATGCTGGAACGTGGACTCTCTGTCGATCATACCACGATTTATCGCTGGGTCCAGCACTACGCCCCTGAACTCGAAAAGCGATGCCGCCCTCATGTAAAAGGAACGACGGATTCCTGGCGTGTGGACGAGACGTACATCAAGGTCAAAAAAGGGTTGTGTTGCAAAAAATCTCGAGGACACGATGGGCGTGTCGTTCCTCTTGTGGTTGTGCTTAGGCAGCCACTCCAAGCAGGCGGGCGATGAAGGTGATCTGATCAGTGATGTCTCCTTTGCCCACCCCTCTGACCTGTCCTTTCCTGATCATGTTCATGACTTCGTATCCTTGCAGCGTTCGTCCTGCCGTTTCCACAGAAAAGAAGCCCATCCCGGGCTTGACCAGCCGTTTGATGAAGCGGTGGTCTTGTTCGACGATGTTGTTGAGGTATTTGACCTGCCTGAGTTCGACCGCTTCGGGACGCGCTCCGTTGGCTTTGAGATCCGCCATGGCCTTGGGATACGCCGCGTTCTTATCGACGTTGATCACCCGAGGAGTCGGTGTGCTGGTGGGGTTGGCTGCAGCCGTGGGCTGAGCCACCTGCTCCTCGATCGGATGGGCTTGAGAAGCGGACCCAGCGGTGGAATGGAGAGCTTTGAGGAAGAAGCTTTTGGCCGCCTCGGCATCGCGCGTCGGGCTCAAGAGAAACTCGAGCGTGTTGCCTTGCGAGTCGACGGCCCGGTAGAGGTACATCCAGATTTTCTTGACTTTGATGTAGGTCTCATCCACCCGCCAGGAGTCGTTGCACGCTTTCAGATGCGGCCGGCAGCGTTGGTCCAGTTCGGGAGCATAGCGCTGCACCCAGCGGTAGATCGTGCTGTGATCGACCAGGAGTCCCCGTTCCCGCATCATTTCCTCCAGGTCGCGATAGCTCAACGAATAACGCAGGTACCAACGGACACACAAGAGAATGATCTCGGTTTCAAAGTGACGCCATTTGAACGGGTTCGGCTGGTTCATGAAAAAACTCCTCTGGTGTTCTTGAATAGAAGCAGAGCTTACCATATCTCCAGCCTTTTTGCAACACAACCGTTGAGAATAGGTTGTGTTTTGAAAAAAGCAGTAGAGATATGAGTAGTATCAGCCAATTTGACAACTGCTAAGGGTTTTACAAACAGGGTGGTAATTATAACCGCCTTATGGCAACAAAGAGTAGTACATTATTACAGTGTAAAAAGGTTGACAAGCGAACTCTGCTTATGTTATAAGTAATGCATCACAAACAAATGAATATGACAGGCGTTGATGAGACGAGTAGCAGTATCCGTTCCATTTAGAGAGCAGACAGTCAGTGGAAAGTCTGTATGGAAGTCACTGTGAAGAAGACCTCTGAGCCGCGAGAAGAAATCGCATGATGCGAAAGTAGAACTCAGCCGGGTGCTCCCGTAATAGAGTGGGGATAGAAATATCTATTTACCGAGGTTGGCATTGTGAGATGCCAACAAATGAAGGTGGTACCACGAGAGCTATGCTCTTCGTCCTTTACTGAAGGGATGAAGGGCTTTTTTATTGGGCGCAATACATCATGCCCCTACAACGTACGCAATAATACACAACTGAATATGTAAAAGCTGTGAAGGGACGAGTAACGGTCTCGTGTTTCATCCAGAGAGCAGGTATATGGTGGAAAGCCTGCATGTCACTACCGTGAAAAAGACCCTGATGCTGCGAGAAGAAATCATGTCATGTGAGAGTAGAACTTTGCTGGGTGCTCCCATTATAGGGCTGGGTATATGTATACCCGACGAGGTTGGTATTGTGAGATGCCAACAAATGAAGGTGGTATCACGAGAGCCGCAATAAACGTAAGAAACATTATGTAACGCGCTCATCGTCCTTCTCCAATTGGAGAAGAATGATGGGCGTTTTTGTTTGCCCATATTACATTGAAGGAGAACAGCAACGATGAACAACTCAACGAATACGACGAATGCAACGCACACAACCAACGCAGCACATGCTGCACAGTGTCCAGAGTGCGAGGCAGAGGTCTCCGTACAGGGCCTTATGGTCGGAGAGATTATTTACTGCCCCGATTGCAGCGCGGAACTAGAGGTATTGAACGTCGAACAACCTGCCGTGGCCCTTGCCCCACAGGTAGAGGAAGACTGGGGAGAATAAGATCATGCGCCTAGCTATTCTGACATCTCGCGTGCGTGTCGAGGAAAAGTTGCTGATTGAGGCGTTGCGTCAACGTCACATCGAGTTCGATGTGATCGATGATGGTGAACTCCTGTTTGACCTAGCAACACCAGGAGCTACTTGGCGCACCTACGATGCCGTACTTTGCCGCAGCGTGAGCCAGTCACGTGGACTAGCAGTGCTACATGTATTGGAACACTGGGGTATTCCCGTTTTCAACTCGGCAGCAACCACGGCAACCTGCAATGACAAACTGCTTACGACACTTGCGCTACTGAGAGCAGGTGTGCCAACGCCACGCACGCTGTTGGCTTTCGATGCGGAGCACGCCGTACAGGGTATTGAGCAGCTTGGCTATCCGGCGGTGCTCAAGCCGGTCACCGGTTCCTGGGGGCGGCTCTTAGCTCGTGTGAATGATCGAGATGCGGCAGAAGCCATACTTGAGCATCAGGAGACGCTTGGTTCCTATCAACATCACACGCATTATATACAGGAATACATCGCCAAGCCACAACGTGATATTCGCGCTTTTGTGGTTGGTGGGCACACAATCTGCGCCATCTATCGCACGAGTACCCATTGGGTCACAAATACGGCACGTGGCGCTGTGACGAGCAATTGCCCTGTCACACCCGAACTGGATGACCTATGTGTACGCGCGGCACAAGCTATCGGCGGTGGTATCCTTGCAGTGGATGTATTAGAGGACGAAGAGCGTGGTTTTCTGGTGAACGAGATCAATGCAACAATGGAGTTTCGTAATAGCATCGCGCCAACGGGTGTCAATATTCCCCACGCCATGCTGGATTATGTGCTGAGTCACGTGCGAGAAGAGGTGACACTATGAGTACTCCGCAACGTATACGAGCGGCCATTGTCGGTGGCTCCGGCTATACCGGTGGCGAGCTAGCACGGCTCCTGCTCTTCCACCCACAGGTGGAGGTGACGCAGATTGCCTCGAGTAGCTATGCCGGACACTATCTGCATAGTGTTCATCCAAACTTACGCAAACTGAGTGCCTTGCGTTTCTGCCACCCCGATGACCTGACGCCATGTGACCTCGTACTACTATGCTTGCCACATGGCGTCTCGGCTGGTCAGCTAGCCCGCTATCAGCAGATCGCCCCACGGATCATCGACTTATCGGCAGATTTTCGCTTACGTTCAGCCAATCTCTATGAGCATTGGTATGGTGAAAGGCATGCTGCACCACAGCTATTGAGGCAGGCAGTCTACGGCTTACCTGAATTACATCGCGCCGAGCTGAACGAGGCAACGCTCGTCAGTGGCACAGGTTGCATGGCGACTGCCGCAATCTTAGGGCTTGCACCTCTCTATCGCGCTGGCTTAGTGGATACAGCTATCCCGCTCGTAGTTGACGCCAAGGTCGGGTCATCGGCAGCGGGGGCAACACCGAACGCTGGTAGCCATCACCCAGAGCGTAGCGGTGCCGTGCGTTCGTTTCAACCAACGGGCCATCGCCACACTGCTGAATTGCTGCAAGAGCTAGGCAATGTGACAGGTAGAGCGGAAGATACTACTGGTTTGCAACAGCGCATCGCGTTCTCAGCAACCTCGGTTGAACTGGTACGCGGCGTGCTCATTACTGCCCAGATTTTCCTCAACGAAACGTTAGATGAGCGCAAGCTGTGGCGCGTATTCCGTGAAGCCTATCAGCATGAACCCTTTATACGCTTGGTGAAAGAGCGTAGCGGTGTGTACCGCTATCCTGAACCCAAGATTGTCGCTGGTAGCAATTTTTGTGATATTGGTTTTGAGCTGGACACAGCACAACAACGCGTAGTTGTGATCGCCGCCCTGGATAATTTGATGAAGGGCGCGGCAGGCAACGCAGTACAGGCGATGAATGCAATGTATGGCTGGGATGAAACCCTGGGTTTGACATTTCCCGGTTTACACCCGGCATAGGGAGAAACATCATGACATTAGTTGTGAAGATTGGCGGTGGCGCAGGTGTCGCTACCACACAGATTGTCCAGGAAATCGCGCAGTATGTCGCACAAGGTCAGCGCGTGGTTCTGCTCCATGGTGGTTCAGACCTGACCAATACATTGGCACGACAACTTGGCCATACTCCACGCATGATTACATCGCCGAGCGGCATGGTGAGCCGCTATACCGATAGCGAGACTCTGCGCATCTATGCAATGGCTTTGGGTCAGATCAACACCGAACTCGTTGCTCTTTTACAGCAACATGGCGTGAACGCGCTTGGATTGAGTGGTGTCGATGGACGCTTGTTAGTCGCCAAACGCAAAGCCGTGCTGCGCTCGGTTAACTCTGATGGGCGTGTGCAACTTATCCGTGACGATTACACAGGACAGATTGAGCAAGTCAATAGTGGATTATTACAATCCCTGCTCTATAACGGCTACATACCAGTGATCGCTCCTTTAGCTTTGAGTTACGAGGGAGAGCGGCTGAACGTAGATGGAGACCGCGCTGCTGCCGCCGTCGCATCCTCGCTCTCCGCCGACACGCTAGCAATCATGACCAACGTTCCTGGACTATTAGCCGACCCGGCAGATTACACAACACTCATATCTCGTATTCCTGCAGAGAGCCTTGAGAGCTACATGTCCTATGCACAAGGACGCATGCGCAAGAAATTGCTCGGCGCACAAGAGGCCTTGCAGGGCGGAGTCTCACGAGTCTGCATCGGCAGTGGTTCGCTGTTATCAGTGCTGAATGGCGCAGGCACGACGATTGAAACGTCACGTATCCTCGTAGGAAGAGGCGTGGCATGACCACAATTATCGAACAAGAGAACAGCTACACAAGTGGCGTATATGGGAAACGTCCCGTCGCCATTGTACGTGGCAGTGGCGCCTCCGTATGGGATGCTGAGGGACGCGAGTATATTGACTGCATCGGTGGTTATGGCGTTGCCAACATTGGACATGGTCGCCCTGAAATCGCCGCTGCCCTCGCAGCCCAAGCGCAACGTATCATCACCTGCCCAGAACTGGTCTATAACGATGTGCGGGCGCAACTGCTTGAACGACTAGTACAGGTGACGCCAGAGGGACTCAATCACGTGTTCCTCTGCAATAGCGGCACCGAAGCAGTTGAAGGCGCACTCAAATTCGCACGCATTGCCACCGGACGCACAGGTATTATTGCCACGTTGCGCAGTTTTCATGGTCGCACTATGGGCGCACTCTCTGCTACATGGGAGCCACATTACCGCGAACCTTTCGCACCGTTGGTACCAGAAATCACCCATATTCGCTACAATGATCTCGCAGCAGCAGAAGCCGCTATCAACGAACAGACGGCAGCAGTCATCATAGAACTGATACAAGGCGAGGGCGGTGTCCACGTCGCCGATGATGAGTATGTGCAACGGCTCGCAACACTTTGCCATGAGCGTGGTGCTTTGCTGATCGTCGATGAAGTCCAGACCGGCTTTGGGCGTACCGGCGCACTCTTCGCCTGCAACCATTACAACCTGCAACCTGACATGCTTTGTCTAGCTAAGTCAATTGCGGGCGGTGTGCCAATGGGCGCGATCTGCCTGGGGGAACGCGTCATGCAAAGCGGGCGCATCGGCAAAGGTGTGCATGGCAGCACCTTCGGCGGTAATCCATTAGCCTGCGCTGCAGCCCTGACCACGCTCGCTATTCTCGAACGCGAAGGACTGTCCGAACGTGCCGCAACCCTCGGAGCCTACATCGTGCAACGCCTACGCGCAATTTCCTCACCACTGATTCGCGAAGTGCGCGGACGCGGCCTACTCATCGGCATAGAACTGACACGTCGCTCACAATCCGTATTAGAGGCCCTACTTGAGCGCGATATTCTTGCCCTGCAAGCTGGCCCCAATGTTGTACGTCTATTGCCTCCATTGGTCATCAGCAATGAACAGGTTGAACGTGTATTAGAGGCCCTCGAACAGATTTTGGGGAGAGGAGGGCGCAATGAATTGCGCCCGTACAATGCCATTGGGACGGTACGGGCGCAATTCATTGCGCCCTCGTCCAACCCTGAAATCATGCTCCTGCACAATATGCTGACTATCCCCAGCTATTCACGGCAGGAAGGAGCATTAGCACGCTATCTAGTTGAACAGGCGCGTAACATGGGTTTGCATGCATACGTTGATGAGGTAGGTAACTTCATTGCTAGCACGCACGAACGGGAGAATGAGCAACAGCCTGTGGTGTTGTTAGGGCATATGGATACGGTGACAGGCAATATTCCTGTCAGGTTTGAGGGTGACACTCTGTACGGACGTGGTGCTGTTGATGCGAAAGGGCCGTTAGCAGCCTTTCTCTGTGCGACTGCACGATTGGCACGTTCTGGCAATGCGCAGACGCCTGTCGTAGTAATCGGCGCGGTCGAAGAGGAGGCGGCAACATCACGGGGAGCACGTGCAGTAGTAGAACGCTATCATCCTAGTGCCTGTGTGATTGGCGAGCCAAGTGGCAGCCAAGCCGTGACAATTGGCTATAAGGGACGCTTGTTAGTTGAGTATCGTCTGGCACGGCCCATGAGCCATAGTGCCGGGGCACAGCAGCATAGTAATGAAGTCGCAGTGGCGTTCTGGGAACGGGTGCGTTTACATGCGGCTAAATGGAATGCCGAGCACGCACCAAATTCTGCGTTCGCTGCTCTCTCGCCTTCGTTACGTAGCATCAATACTAGCACCATTGAGCTTGACGAAGAGGTACAACTGCTGATTGGCTATCGCTTGCCGACTGGCTATGATATCGCCACGCTACGTACACAGCTAGAGCAATGGGCAGCACAAGACAGCGCATTGCTCAGCTTTTTGGGCGAGGAACAAGCTTTTCAGACGACGCGCACCACACCGCTAGCACGCTCGTTCATCGCTGCTTTACGCGCTACAGATGTGCAACCCACCTTTAAGTACAAGACTGGGACGGCAGATATGAATGTGGTTGGGCCATTCTGGGGTCAAAATATTGTCGCCTATGGTCCTGGTGACTCAAGTCTTGACCATACGCCCAATGAGCATATCCGCATTTCTGAATATTGTCATGCTATCGATGTGCTTGAACGCGTTTTGACTAGTCTTGTTGCGGGGACCAACGAATCAACTGCCACGACGGGCGCGATCAATCGGGCCCCTACCACGACGGTGCAACAATCTCATAGTGCTAGCATAGGAAGAGGGATGTAAGATGAGACCACTGACTATTCTTGATACGACGTTGCGCGAAGGTGAGCAGTTTACAGGGGCGTTCTTCACACTAGAGCAGCGTTTAGAGATAGCGCGTCTACTTGATGCGCTTGGTGTGGACTTTCTAGAGGTACCATCTCCTATCGCCTCACCTGAGACGCGGCAAGCGGTACAGGCATTATGCAGTATGCATCTCAATACACGCATTCTAGCTCACGTGCGTTGCGTCGAGGCTGATGTAGAGGCAGCACTAGAAACGCCTGTGTATGGCATCAATCTCTTTTATGGAGCGTCGGCAGAGTTACGTGCTTTTAGTCATGGACGACGGATTGAGCAGATGATCGCTGATGCCGTGCCACTTATTCAGCGTATTCGGGCGGCTGGTCGTTATGTGCGCTTTTCGGCAGAGGATGCCTTCCGCAGTGATCTTGTCGATTTGTTGATGCTCTTTGACGCAGCTGTCGCAGCTGGTGTACAACGCATTGGCTTGCCTGATACGGTCGGCGTTGCAAGGCCACGCCAAGTTGAGCAGATTGTGCGTCTCTGTACCGAACGCTACCCACACGTGGGTATCGAGTTTCATGGGCATAACGATACTGGTTGTGCCATCGCCAATACGGTTGCCGCGATGGACGCGGGCGCGGATTGCCTGGATGTCACGGTTTTGGGCATTGGTGAGCGTAATGGCATTGCATCATTGAGCGGGCTAATCTCGCAATTGTATATTCATCATCCCGAATTGCTGACTACATATGAGCTGACGCAGCTGGCTCCGCTTGATCGCTATGTCGCAGATTGCTTGAATATGCCCATTCCCTTTAACGCGCCTATTACGGCAATGGGAGCATTTACACACCGAGCGGGTGTACACACCAAAGCGGTATTACAGAATCCTCGTGCTTATGAAGTGCTCAACCCTGACGACTTTGGCCTGACACGTCATGTCGATCTAGGTTCACGCTTCACAGGTCGCTACGCTGTTGGACATCGCGCTGCTACATTGGGGCTGCAACTTACGAGCGAGGAAATCTATCGTTTAACACAATCACTTAAAGCACGGGCCGAACGTGGTTCGCTAGCGCAAGAAGAGGTTGATACATTTATTCGTGCCTGGTATCAAGAGGAAGGACAACTCATATGGGAACGCTAACCGAAGAAATTTTTAGTCACAAACTGGGACGCCCTGTCCACGAGGGTGAAACAATCGTCGTAGAGGTTGATCGGGTCATGAGCCACGATACTACCTCACCCCTGGCAATCCAGGCATTTCGCAAGCTCAGCAAGCAGAGCGGTGGGCGTGTCTTCGATGCGAAACGTTCGCACATCGTCTTTGATCACATCATTCCTGCCGCAACCATCGCTGCTGCAACCCTACAACGTGATATTCGCACGTTTGCACGAGAGCAGGACATCACGATTTTGCAAGAGGGTATTTGTCATCAAGTGATGCCGGAGCGTGGTAACGTTGTGCCCGGTGCAGTCATCGTCGGAGCCGATAGCCATACCTGCACCTATGGCGCGTTGGGAGCCTTCGCAACTGGCATGGGTTCCACCGATATTGGTGTGGCCTACGCAACGGGTCGCACATGGTTTCTCGTGCCACCAACCATCAATATTCGTATTACTGGCAACCTGCCCTTTGGCGTCTATGCGAAAGACGTGACATTTGAAATGGTACGTCAAGTGGGAGTTGATGGAGCTAACTATCGCGCCATCGAATACACTGGTGATCTGGTCGAGCGCCTCTCAGTCAGCGAACGCTTTACCTTCTGCAACATGGCTATCGAAATGGGCGGCAAAGCTGGCTTGGTGACACCCGACACGACCACACAAGACTGGCTACGGGGACGTACCGATAGAGCATATCCTATGCTAGCCCCGCACAATCCACATTATGAGCGTGTCTTTGAAATCGATGCATCAAGCCTGCAACCCATGATTGCTTGTCCACCGGATGTGAATAACGTTGTGCCCGTCACACAGGTCGAGTCCGTACAGATCGATCAGGTCTTCTTAGGCACCTGCACCAATGGACGTCTCGATGATCTCGCCATCGCCGCCGGTATTTTGCACGGCAAGACCATTGCTCCAACGACACGCATGGTGGTAGTGCCCGCCTCACGCGAAGTGTATCTCGAAGCGATGCGCCTCGGTTATCTAGAAACCTTTGTACGCGCCGGAGCAACCGTCGAAAATCCCGGCTGTGGCCCTTGCATCGGACGACACCAAGGCGTACTAGCCCCCGGTGAACGCGCCTTAACCACCATGAACCGCAATTTCACTGGACGCATGGGCGACCCCACCGCCGAAATTTATCTTGGTAGCCCGGCAACCGCTGCGGCAACCGCGTTAACAGGCCACATCACCGACCCACGACAATTTTTGTCGGCGGCGTAATTGATGGTGTCCCCCAACGGGCGCAATGAATTGCGCCCGTACAGTGTGAAAGGAACACAATTTCATGAGCCGTATATGGATGCTTGGCGATAATATTAACACCGATGTCATTATTCCGGGGCGCTACAACGTGACGACTGACCGCGCACAGGTGGCACGCTATTGTTTGTGCGAGATTTTGCCAGAGTTCGCGCAACAGGTACAAGCTGGTGATGTGCTGATGGCTGGTCACAATTTCGGTTGTGGCTCCTCACGTGAGCATGCACCATCCTCTATTTTAGGGAATGGTGTAAAAGTTGTGATTGCACGCAGCTTTGCACGTATCTTCTATCGTAATGCGGTCAATATCGGCCTACCTGTGCTCGTGTGTGAAGAGGCTGTACTTGCCAGTGCTGATGGGCAACGTATCGAGGTTGACCTGGAAACTGGTGTCATCCGTAACTTAGACACAGAACAGACCTTCCAGGCCGAGCCGCTCAATCCCTTCGTAGCACGCATCGTGGCCGCAGGCGGCATTATCAATTACATCCAATTAGAAGGAACCCTGCGATGATGCAGCGATCTATAAGCGGACGCGCACCGACGGTCTGCATACTCGGAGGAGATGATGCTGCACCAGAGGTGATACGCCCCACGGTAGAGATATTGCGCTTGCTGGTGCCAGATATCCATTTCGTCGCAGCCATCAGTGGCCGCGAGGCACAAGCACACTATGGGAACGCGTTTCCCGATGAAACTCGTGCTGCTATTGATAATGCAGACTGCACGCTTTTTGGTGCCAGTGGTGGACCAAGCCGCCCGATTTTGTGGTATCTGCGCTGGGGTAAGGAGACCGCCGTCAATATTCGCCCTGTGCGCTGGCTCCCTGGCTACCGTAGTCCCATGCTGCATCCAGAGCGCATCGATTATGTGATTGTGCGCGACAACCTGGAAGGTATGTACCCACCGCGTGAGGGCAACATCGCAGAGCTAGCAACATTGACAAGCAGTAGCACGTGGTGGCAAGCACCTCCTGTCGATGCTCAAGGAGCTTACTCAGTCCGTATATGTACAGACGAACAAGCGCAACGTGTCGCAGACGCTGCCTGTGAGCTAGCGCTACAACGTCAGCAAGCGGGCTACCCTGGACGAGTCACACTCGGCGGTAAATACTCGATTATGCCCCAAACCGACGGACGCTTCCGCACCATCGTGCGCGATACCGTCGCTCGCCATGCCAACTTGAGCTATCAAGAATACCTCGTCGATGACCTAGCGAGACGCATGATTGCCGAACCAGAAACACTCGACGTCGTAGTGTTGAACAACGAGCATGGCGACATCCTCGCCGACGCCGCTGCTGGCAGCATTGGTGGCCTCGGTCTCTCACCGAGTGCCTGCTATGGAGCGAACTATGCCTACTTCGAGCCAGTCCACGGTTCCGCACCTGATATTGCTGGAAAGGGCGTCATTAACCCGACAGCTATGCTATTGTCAGGTGCTATGATGCTCAACTATTTTGGGTATGCCGAACAAGCGCGAAATTTGGAAGCGGCTATAGCGCAAGTTTATCGGGAAGGGACTGCGCTCACGGCGGACCAGGGAGGAAGCGCGAGCACGCAGGAGTTTGTGGAGGGGTTGAGTAGGTTGTTGGTGGGGCAAAGGGTATGATGTCACGAACGGACCAGTAGGGACGGGGGAGGATGAGAGGCGGAGTGGGGACCCTTGTGGTCGTCCGTCGTCGCTACAACATGCACAAAGACCTCCTCTGCATGTCACGAACGGACGACCACAAGGGTCCCCACTCCGCCTCTCATCCTCCCCCGCCCCTACTACAAAAAAGCACACCTCAACAAAATTCCCGTATTTGCATGCTATTTCACGCATGTGCTATAGTGGAGAAGTGTCTATCCATCATTCAATAAGGACAAAAGCTATGGTACTGGAAGACTACTTTGACTTTTTCGCTGAAGATGATATTCGGGTAAAGGGCACCAGGGTAGGTATCGAACAGTGCTCTATAACTTCATTCATCGTCAGCACTGCCAGAAGAGATTGCTGCAACCTATCCTACGCTCACCTTAGAACAGGTTTATGCCACTATCTTATACTACCTCCATAATAAAGATGCCGTCACCGCATATCTGATCGATTGGATCGAGTGGGGAAGAGAGATGAGACGTATTCAGAACGCGAATCCCCCTCCTGCTATTGAGCATCTACGAAAACTTCAATCTGGGAAGCACATTCAAATAGAGGAAGAGGTTTTAAATAGTCCGATTTTGCAAGTAGCAGGGATATTTGCTATTGGGGAGCCTAGGTGGGCAGATAAACATGACGAGTATCTAGCGGAAACGTATATAGATAATCATGCCAACGAAAAATGATTTGTTTGTGAACACGTAGCGAAAACAGAAGAAACAAGGAGGAGATTAATGGCAACAGAGAATACACCCAGTTTTGAACAAAACATCAAGCCGATGTTCCGTCCCATCGACAGACGCTCTATGACCTACGCCTTCGACCTTTGGGACTACAAAAGTGTCTGCACCCATGCTGAGGAGATCCTTGACCGGGTGACAGAGGGCACAATGCCGTGCGATGTGCAATGGTCCGATGAGGAGATCGATCAATTTACGCGCTGGATGGAAGGCGGAATGCCTGCGTAACAGCGCAACGCTTCAGCTCAATCTATGTCACACTTCCGCCAAGTCCTCCGCTAATAATCGGCTCCCTTCTCCGATAAAGACTTGGCTTTTTGAGAGGGCCATCTGCAGCTTATATACTTTGTTCTGAGGACAGAGTTCAAATGCTTTTCTCACTAGAGAGCACATGATTTGCACACAGCTAGGCATATACATGTGAGACCAATAAGGAGGATAGAGAATGAGGCTTGGGCATTACTTGAAACTCGTCTCGATAAGGAATAGTCGTTAGCAGATACCAGTAGCGAAGATAGCGCGGACGAGTCTCAAAAACCTTGGTTTCTTGCGACAAGTATTATTCTATAGTAGAGAGGAAAGGTGTCAGAATGCCATCACCACTACCTCAACCAAAAAAACGCCTTGGACTCGTGACAATACAATTGGTGTTGCGGGTCTTATTCTAACCTTTTTGAGCATAATACTTGCCCTTACTCAGCCAGAAGCTTGAGGATTTCTCGGACTCGATCACTCTCTTTCCTCCACTCAACAAGTAACAAATACTATACCTCAAACAACCTCTACGAAGACACTTGTACGAACAGTTACTCCGATGATAACCGGAACATGGGTTGGAAATATAGGCGGTGGTGTTACAGGTAATTGGCAACTCACTCAATCTGTTGGCTCAATTACTGGAACTGGTAACTCTCATAGTGGACAATTCACAAATACTGAAACTATCAGTGGCTCCATCTCAGGCAATTTGGTCAGCTTAACTATACATATCAACGAGAATAATTGCGATCAACACGATACACTGACTCTAAGCCAAAATATGCAAAATTTGGATGGAACTACAATAGGATGTAATAACAGTAAATATCCTGTTATGTTAGCTAAACAGTAAGACTTCACAGGTATATTTTGAAATGACGACGTTCGCAGTTTTCTTTTATCGTACACATCTTTCAGTTGGCACACGAGTAGTCTCGAAACCGGCCGTTAAATGAGACTCACTGCTCAGCTCTTCAAATGATCACTCCTCCTCTCACATGCCCCTCTTGACGAATCTCAAAACTCATCTCATAATCAGAATCTCAAAAGGTCGCACGGTTGATGGGAAACGTGAGACAAAAAGGGGGGAAGGGTAGCTAAGCAGTTACCAACTTTCATAGTTAGAATGAGAATAAGAGTTAAGCACGCACATCTGTTATGAAGCCTCGCATGTCGCGTGGTTTATTGTGGGTGTATCAAGAGGAGATACCTGATTATGAGCAAAGTCATTGTCTTCATGAATCTGACCCTCGACGGGGTCATGCAGGCGCCGGGACAGCCCGACGAGGACCGTCGCGGCGGCTTTGAGCACGGCGGCTGGGCGAGACCCTACGCCACGATGGAAGCCGCCGAGGAAAGCATGGCCTATACTGGTGCCCTGTTGCTAGGTCGCCGGACCTACGAGGACTTCTATAGCGTCTGGCCCAACCGAACCGACAACCCCTTCACGGCAGTGCTCAACAACACCCAGAAGTATGTTGCGTCAACGACGCTCTCGGAGCCACTCTCGTGGAGCAATTCCACGCTCTTGGGGAGCGACGCTGCGGAAGCCGTGGCTAGGCTCAAGGAGGCGATGGACAAGAATCTCGTGGTACTCGGCAGCGGAGAGCTGGTCCACTCGCTGATGCGACGCAACCTTGTTGACTCCTACGTGTTCCTGATTCACCCGCTGGTTCTGGGATCGGGCCGCCGCCTTTTCATCGACGGCGATACCTTTACCGCTCTCCGACTCGTCAACACCAAGACGACGAGCACCGGCGTCGTGATCGCGACCTACCAGCCAACCGAACCGACGGTGAAGAAGACTACCGACTCCGCCACGAATTGAGAACTAAGTTCGATTTGGCTCAACCGCTGTATGCAAGCCACTGAATAGTTTAGCAATCAAAGAGGTAAATCCCAAGATTCCGTGGGCCGAATCTGGAAAAGTTCGCAACTTGATGTTACTTTCGCGTATGCATCAGGTGGAACATCAATGCCTGCTTGTAATCAAGGACTGTCACTTGCCCATTGGTAATCACCTGATTTGACAGGTCGAGTAGCGTTGACACAACTTGTAGACGCGTCTCATCCCTATACTCTTGCCGCCGGAGCACCTCTAGCAACTGAGAAGGGGTTTGACCCGCAACTTCTAGGCCCGCATGTATAGCTTCGACACGCAACCAGACGATAAGTTGGTGACGCATCTCCTCAAAGATGGCAATATCATCTTCCCCAATGCGCATCGCTGGATTTCCTCGTCCCATAGACGCTAAGCTAGTCACAGAGGACTGCACAGGTGACAGAGAACGTGTTTGAGATTCGGCAGGAGTAATCGACATAGGAGGTGTTGGCAAGATCGGTGTAGGCGCGACGGCTGGTGGCAACGCAGCTGGAGCCACTTTCGCCATCGGCGATTGTGTCTGCACTGATTGCACTGCTTGGATAGGTTGTGCAGATTGTGTGGGTTGCGTAGGTTGCGTGGGTTGTTCTACAGGTGTAACTGGCTTGACAGGTGTAGACGCACCATTGTGTATAGGGTCTGCTGGTCTTGGTTGTTCAATGGGAGCAACTGGTGCAGTTGGCTTGGGAGATGACAGAGGTGTAACGATTGGAGTATCCGCAGATGCCTGCGGTAGGGTTTTGCGCACAGGTGCCTGTGGTGCCGTCGGCGCTGTAGAAGCCGCTGGTGCTACAGGTGTTATAGAAGCTGCCGGAGCAGAGACACGTGGTGGTGGGGGATTCAGTGGTGCTGTCGTTGGCTTTTTATCAGGCAAAGGAGATGTGATGGGCAAAGGTGCAGGTGGCATCGTCACATGCGTATTGCTTTGTGCAGCCGTTTTACCATTCGATGCAGGCACAGTGGCCGGGCCTATCGGTTGTTCCAAAGGGCCTGATGGCCGTGAAGGACGTACAACATGCTGTGCTGGCGCATTCGCAGGACGCTTCTCGGCTGTGTGTCCATCACTAGAGGCAGCTGGCTTCACCTCTCCTCGTACCTCTTGTATCTGCTGCTGTAACAGCAACGTTGAAGACGCAATTTGTTCCCAGCTTGGCTCAACATAGCCCTTCACATCCGTGACAGACCAGGACATTACCGGACGCGGACTTCCAAATGGAGGAACATTAGCATGCCGTTGTCCGGTGATATGATTACGTAATCCCTGCACAATTGAGGTTGCAGACGAGCTAATGAGCATCCGTATATCAGACATACGCCTGCGCCCTTGCTCACCAAAGAAACTGCGATTACGCTGGACAAATTGAATAAAGAGCCGCTCTATTTGGCGTTGGAAATCGGGTGACATCAGATCAACACGGCTCCAAGCAGTAAAATCCACTGAGCTAAGGTAAAGCCAGACCTCTTGACGTTTGGCACGATCAACCGGACGCATACGCAACGATTCAGTGCGATAATCAAAGAAGCGTGGATAGCAGAAACTGGCAATAATTGTTTCCGCCAATTCAGCTTTGAGCCGCGCAACCTCAGCAGGGGGGAGCTGACCAAGATATATACCCACCGCTACAACCTCTTTCGTTTTCTGCTATGTGTTACCATGCGTGCCAGCGTATGCTATCGCTTGATGCCGCTCTGGAACATTAGGGAACAGTAGTTATTGGCATCAGTTCCACTGCATTGGTCCCGTTCGTCGCACTTACTAACCCAGCTGCATTCACAACCTGCAACGGAAATCTGAGCCGTACATCCATTATTGTACTAGATGCTTGCAATACAGGTACAAGAGCTACAGCCACATGTACTAGCCCATTTGGGGTATCTGTGCTCTGTAGGCTAAATGCTCTGCTTACTAGCTTCATCACCATCCCTGGTTTCCAGGCATTCGTCTGGCACCAGTAGACCGACTGAAAATCTGGGCTACCGAGATATTCATGACCAGATTTATCGATCATCACGATCAATGGCTGCAACGGTGCAGAAATTGGCGTATTCACGCGCCAATAGGTGGTCACAATCAGTGTATTCGCACTCACACTCATAGGACTAGGAACGCTTTCGTCCGGAGCATTCGCATTGACATCATAGCCAATCAAATCCATGCTCATCATAGTATCGCTCGGACTGGTAAAATTGACCTGCACTGGATGCGTGACTTGCTGTGGTGATGCAGTCACATATGAACAAAAGCTCTCCGGCAAGTTCGGCAACACATACGCACTATCATTCGATAATGGATGTGCTAACGAGTAAGGTGAGACATCCGGTGGCGGCAAACCTTTTTTCAGCAGCAGATATCCATCCTGAGCAGCTACAATACCATGTTTTCCATCTAACAACAGCGCCTTTGCCTCATAAAGGTAAAAATATGTGCTGTAGTACGGATACACGTCACTCGTCACATCTAAAAAGATGTAGTCAGCACTCTTATCTCCGTAAGGAAACAGGTAGATAGTAGGGCGGTGGCTAATATGGGGTACCAAGCTCGATTGAGCAGAGACCGATGCATCTGGCGGTATCATATCAACAAAGCGCTGTGCCAACGCCTCATGTGCTGTTGTCTGCGGCCACTGAAAACCAACAGAAAATGGCATGCTCCCACCACGTAGGTAATCTATTCTCACTGCACTAACCAGAATATAGAGCGATAACAGCGCCAATAGCCCAATATGCGCAAGCTGTAGAGGACGCCAGCTTCTAGCAGTCCTCGTTGCTAGTACCGCTTCACTCCCTACTCCTTCACTTTGCGTTGCTCGATTCTGTGTACGTAAACGGATTCTTGCTAGCAGTAGCTGCACCAGCCACACGATCAAGACGAATGCCTCTATTGTCGCAAAGATCAGGACAGGCACAATTTCAGCATTGTATTGGAACATGCCGCTATACATTTGCGAATCGCTACTCAGCATATTTAACGCCAGTGTTGGCAATGCTAATATCAGTACCCACGGAGCCAGCACCGCCAAGAAACCTGTAGGTGCAAAGAGCGTGCGCAAATAGGCTAGGTGCCGATATTCGAGAATGTAGTTTTGAATGGTCGCTTTAGGATGGCGCAACAAGGTGTACACAATCTGTAGTGGTCCCTTGCCCAGATAGGTATAGCGTGAAGCCAGCAACAAACGCCCACCAGCATAATAGTGGACAACGGCTTGCCATAGTCCAAACCATAGCAGAGCAATGCCAATAATAAGCAGGCTGGTGCGATAGCGACGCTGAAAGACGATAGACCACAGGCCATACACAATCATAATGACCCACAACTCTTCTTTGCAGGCCATTGCCAATACAGCGAAGACTATTGCCCAGACGGTTCGGCGCGTATACATGAAATAGAGCAAGAACATAACAAAGGCTGCTGTCAATGTGACCGCATGAAAATCAAAGACGACAGCCTGCTGTAATGCTGGATACAACAGATAGAGCAATGCAATAGCCACAGCCGCCAACTCGTTGCGTAGGCGTAGACGGGCCAACCAGAACGCGGGAAATGCGCCACTAGCCACCACTAATGTCTGTATGATAAGGAGTGTCTTAGGGTCAGGTGCAATAAGATAGAAGAGCGCGATGAGAAAAAGAATTGGCTCAAAATGAATCGAGAAACGTGAGATACCATTCAAACTATAGCAGTTCGTATCGCTGATATTGTTACAAATTGTTTGATGTAGCACCTGACCATGTAGCGTGTTCCAGATAGCCTGATCCATAATGCCCAAGTCCTCGGCATGTGTCCGATAGGCATCATGCAAACCCGTCAGATATGCAATGTAAAAGCCAGAGAAGAGCAAGACAGCTAAAGCTACCAATGCGGTTGCCAGCCAAAACAGGCGCGTACGTGGCATTGGCTCTGGCGCTGGATACAAATAGAGGCGATTGAGCAGAATGGAGATGCGCTTGCGCCACGACAATGTGTTATTCAACCGATGTACCTCCCTGTACACCACGTTGTACAGAAGTTTTAGATGGAGTCATATCTATTTCCTGCTTCTCTGCCCCATTATCGGGAGAAGCGATGCCACGGTTTTGCTCCTGTTGCACCTCGCGCATCTGTTTTCCACCGCCGAGATACGCAATACTCACGCATACAAGTTCCGCCAGCGTTGAAACTAAACGTGAAAGAATAGCGAGAATAGCTCCCAATGCTTGGGGCATGGTGGGCAGTGCTAGCGCAAAGAGCACGGTAATCGTCACCTCTCTAAAGCCCAGGCCGCTGGGTGTGATAAAACTGACAAAACCGATAGCCCACGCTATAGCATAGATACCAATACAAATAGGGAGTGCAACCATTGGCAAAGCAGGGTACAGTGCAAGTACTACTACATAAAACGCGCTGCCAGCCACAATCCAGCTGATACACCACGACAACGTCACAAACAAAATATCACGGTATCGCACCGTCAAAACAATGGGTTTCCGCTTCAAGATACGTAGAGTAGTGTTTAAGAGGCCATTAAGTATACGTGGGTGCAAGATAACCAGGAGAACCAGGATGGTTAGCAGACCGCCTCCTATGAGCAAAGGCGCACCATAGACGAGAGAATGCACGGCCCCGGCATCGCTCCAAAAAAGCAGGCTGAGCGCAAAGACAAATGCTCCTGCCGCGATTTTGGTGATCAGTTCAATCGTCATACTGGTGAAGGCGACGGGGCGCGAGACACCATACTTACCCACCCATAGGATACGTGTCAGCACATGCCAGATATTGCCCGGAATATAGCGCACAAACTCAGAAGCAAGATAGATACGAAGAGACGTACGCAGATCAAGTTGCACACCCAGACGCGCCAGTATGCCACGCCAGATGATACCATATGAGAGCACCTGGAGGAGAAAACCAGCGAAAGCTAGTACAATTAACCATGGATTCCATTGGAACGAGTGAGCCATCAATTGCTTCCAATCTTTATCCACATAATAGATAAAGAAGCCCAGAATCACCAGTGGCAGCCCGATCTGAAGTACACGCTTCCCTACTTGTTTCAGTTTTGACCTCTGCATTAATTCAGTTCCTGCCTGATACTATATTCTTCGTCGGGCTGGAAGGCATAGTGACGAATCATCTCGCTTTGCAAACCAGTTAAGATAAATTGCACGCCAAAGATCATGAGCAATATGCCCACAAAGAGCAACGGCTGATTATGAATCGGCTCATGGGTAAAGAAGAAACTACGCACCACCACATACGCATCTACCAGAATACCACCCAGCAAGGTCCAGAAGCCCAGCGGGCCAAAGAGCCGCAATGGAGTACGCAAGAACGTGATCAAGAAGAGCACGTTAAGCAAATCGATGAGGCCACGCGCAAAACGCTTCGCGCCAAACTTCGAGACACCAAACTTGCGTGGATGGTGCCGTACTTTGATCTCGGCAATACGATAGCCACGCCAGTGGGCCATGATAGGTACAAAGCGATGAAACTCACCATACAATTTCAGATGGGGATCATGAATCAGTTCACTGCGATATGCCTTAAAACCGTTGTTAATGTCATGGAGATAGACACCCGTCATCTGGCTCACGAGGCGATTAAAGATACGTGAAGGAAACGTCTTTGAAATGGGGTCCAGACGCGGAAACTTCCAACCTGTGACAAGATCATAGCCCTCGTCCAGTTTCACCAGAAAATTTGGAATCTCTTCGGGGTCGTCCTGCAAATCACCATCCATCGTAAAGACCACTTCTCCACGACAATGACTAAAGCCTGCTACAAGCGCTGGTGTCTTCCCAAAGTTACGACGGAAACGGATCACGCGTACATTATCAGGATAGGCCGTGTGCAGCTTTGTCAGCTCAGCAAATGTCTCATCCGTGCTTCCATCATCCACAAAAATAACTTCATAATGCTTCCCCAGCAGGTCCAATTGTGCCGACAATTTTTCATACAGCAGTGCGACATTTTGCTGCTCATTCATTACAGGCACAACAATTGAAATGGCAATCTCTTGGGAAGATGTGGGAGAAAATGTTAGATCAGATTGTTCAGACGGTGTAAGTTGTACAGGTTGCATAGATGGTATAGGAGTCTCTGTTTGTTGCATGCCGTATGGTCTCCACTCGCTGCCTTAATAAAGGATATATTTTGCCCCTTGCTGCTCAATAGGGCCTATTATAACACACTCATTTTCACGAACTGAACTATATGGTACCATTGCTGTATTCTCAGTTAATAGAACGGACTAGACACCCAAAGAGACACAAAATAAGACTACTGTATGTTCAAGGAGGCGGCGGCGTTATGCTCTACATACATTCTGTTGCAGAATTGCTACACCTACTGCAAACAAACGATCATGTTGTACTACTTGAAAACACCTTAGAAGAGCAGGCAGGAGGGTGGAACGATCTCTTTGTTGAGCCGATTCATATCTTGCAGATACATCGTGTAAGCGAGTTTTTACCTTTACTTGCAGCGATGCAGAGCTATGTCCAGGAAGGCTACTACCTAGCGGGATATTTTGCCTATGAGTGTGGCTACTTTCTCAAGAAACTAGAGATGTTCGATTATAGCGAGGAGCGCTATCCACTCGCTTGGTTTGGAGTATATCGGCGCCGTTATAGAATTGACGCATCTCTACGCATGACTGACTGGCAAGATTTCGGAACGGCGCTGCAACAGGAAGCTACACACGGTATACAAGACTTGCGTTTTGATCTTGATGAAGCAACATATCGGAAGAAGGTCGAGCGCGTGCGTGAGCACATTCGAGCTGGCGACGTGTATCAGATTAATTTGACCGGGCGCTACCATTTTCGTTTTGATGGGACGCCACTGGCCTTGTATACGCGTCTCCGGCAAGTGCAACGCACGCCGTATAGCGCCTATATGCGCATGGGGGAACGCGCTATTTTGTGCTTCTCGCCAGAGTTATTTTTTCGCATGGATGGACAACGCATCGCGGCCCAACCAATGAAGGGTACAGCACTGCGTGGTCGAACGTTGGCCGAAGACGTACAACAGGCCGCGTGGCTACAATCCGATAGCAAGAATCGAGCTGAAAATATCATGATTGTTGACCTCTTGCGCAATGACTTGGGACGAATTTGTACGGTTGGTTCGATCACAGTTCCGCACTTATTGCAGGTCGAGACGTACAACACCGTGTTGCAAATGACTTCGACCATCACAGGCGTATTGGCAAGTGGCAGCAATTATACACACATATTCTCCAGCCTCTTCCCGTGTGGATCAGTGACAGGGGCGCCCAAAATCAAAGCTATGGAGCTTATCAACCAGCTAGAGGAGACACCGCGTGGCATCTATACCGGCTCCATCGGGTATATTGCCCCTGCAACGGTAGATGTACCTAGCCATGCTGTGTTCAACGTCGCCATTCGCACCATTGTGCTTGAACAAGGGCATGGCAGCATGGGAGTCGGCAGCGGAATTGTGTACGACTCCTCCGCTGTCGAAGAAGCTGCTGAATGCTACACCAAAGCGCGTTTCCTAACTATACCGACGAGCACATTTGATATCCTAGAAGCTATCCTCTGGGATGGTGACTATTTGCACCTAGAAAGACATCTCCTGCGTATGGCAGCTTCAGCTCGCTACTTTGGATATTCGTGGCATGAAGAGCGCATACGAACACAACTCACTCAACACAGCAGCAGTATGCAACAAGGCAGCTCTTATAAGGTACGCTTGAAACTACAGCGTCGCGGGGAGCTGGACTGCGAGAGTCTCATGATCCAGAAAGTTGCAGATGAGCCATTGGTAGTGACCTTGAGTACTGAGCAGACGGATTCGCAAGATCGTATGTATTTTCATAAAACGACCTATCGGCCCCTCTATGAGCGTGCTCTACAATTTGCACAAGAGCATGGATACGCTGACGTCATTTTCCTCAACGAAAAGGGTGAGGTGACGGAGGGAGCTGTGAGCAACGTTTTTATCGAGCGTGACGGAAAGTTGCTCACACCACCAGTGCAGTGCGGTTTGCTGGCAGGCATCGCCCGTCAATGTATCCTAGAAGAATACCCTCATGCGCAGGAGGCTGTATTGTTCCTAGACGATCTCCTGTCGGCAGAGAAGATCTATATTTGTAATGCCATTCGTGGCTTACGCCAAGTGCAGGTTATAAGCACGCCATCCTTTCGCTAGAATATTCTTGCCTATTCTTCATGCAATGATGCGAAGAGATCAGGACGGTCAGAGGTAATCGAATCCACTCCTGTCCCGGCGAAACGGCGCATCGCTTCTAGCGTATTCACCGTCCACAGGCCCAGCTTGAAACCTCGTTCGTGTAGGGCACGCGGCAAATCATCGGTAAACAGGTTAGCATCCATATTCACCCACTGTGCGCCCAGGTCTTTCACCAAATTACTCAACACCTCCAGCGCCTGGGGAGCACGAGAGGTCCAAGCATTACTAGAGACCACGGCACCGAGTTGCAATCTGGGTTCCAGTGCTTTGACCTCCGTCAACACATACCAATCAAAAGACATCACCAATACCTGATCGAGCATGCCAGCCGCCCGCACCTCATTGACCACTGTCTCTGCAATACGAGGATAGCGACCATAAACACTATCACGCTTACTCTGTTTGATCTCGATATACACCTGCACACGGTTCCTCGCCAAGTTCAATACCTCGCGCAACGTCGGCATCTGTTGGCGTTCGGGCCAGCCACCAGAGAAATGCGCGGCAGCATTCAAAGAGCGCAGATACGCAAAATCCAGGTCAAGGATGTTTCCCTCACCATCGGTCCGTTGCTCAACGCTATAATCATGAAAGACAATCGCTTGCCCATCACGACTCATATGTATATCCAATTCTATAGCATCAACCGCCAATGTCAGCGCGTTGCGAAAAGCCGCCATGGTATTTTCCGGGGCCAAATGCGACCCGCCCCGATGGGCCACACGTTTAAAACGCTCAACCATACAAATTTTCTCCAAGAGTAGGTGTGATGATAAAAGAATCCTGTCATCATCATATCATGCCATACCTGGAAGGTGATTAACCCCTCAAACGTACAAACGCATCATCTTTTTGTTGTATATTAGGAACATACTATCTGAGAAAGTGAGGCTCACAAAGCATGCCATTAACCGTAGGAATGACAGGAGAAGCCACCACCACCGTCGTCTATGAAAATACCGCCGCATCGGTCGGAGCAGGCGGAGTCAAAGTCTTTGGCACCCCCATGATGATCGCCTTGATGGAAAACGCCTCCTGGCATACCGTCGCCAACGACCTCGACGAAGGCTATGTCACCGTCGGAACCATCGTCAATGTCCGTCACCTAGCTGCAACACCGCTGGGACAACACGTACGAGCCACCGCCGAACTGATCGAAATCGACGGACGGCGCCTCGTCTTCAAAGTCGAAGCCTATGACGAGAAACAAAAAATTGGTGAGGGGCAACACGAACGTGCCATTGTCAATCTCGAACGCTTCCTGAGCAGAATCTGAGGGTAAAAATAGTTTTTCAGGGCACCCGTAAAGGGATGCCCCTATAATGACACGAAGTGGCCGCTAATGCAGCGTTATCATTGTAGGGGCATCCCTTTACGGGTGCCCTGAAAAATGCCAGATTTGGCTTGCTATTTGTCAAGGTATATGCTATACTGAACGTACAGCAAAACAGAGACGCTTTGTGCGAAATTGTTTTGTTAAACCACTTCATTTGGGGATGTCGGGTTTCGACAGACGATCAGATTGAAGAATTGCAGGCCGAGGTGTCGGTAAGCACTCTCGTTAAACAACCGACAAAACAATAGTTGCCAAACCAGCAACTTCCTACGCTCTCGCTGCCTAAGAAACAGTGATGCGTCGTCCGCCCAGCTTGCGCCTATGGGGCTGGAATCGGGCGTCACATACATAGGATGCTATGACGGAGACCGTCTTCTAACCGTCATTTAAGACCAGAGGGCCAGTGCTGACGAATCCTGTCGATGGGAGGCTGAAGCATAAGAAAAAACATCGACTACGCCTGTAGTACATTCTCCGATAGGCCCGTTTGGACGGGGAGTTCAACTCTCCCCCATCTCCACCAACACACTCCCTCAACTGGCTTGTGAAGCCAGTTGAGGGATTTCCTTTGTCCAATAATATCCAATGTTGTACGCTCACGTCAAGCTGTTTTTCCCCGCTTTTTCCTCGACTGAATATGCCCTTTTCTCTGACTGGAAGCTCCGTTATACTAGTTGTATGTCACCGATATGTCGCATGACACTCACTACGCCTTTTTTCGCTGGACAACGTAAGCATATTGTACAATGACCGCATGAATGAGCGAGAGCAACCCCACAACGAAATAGAACGGTTATATGCTGAAGTTCCGCACGAGCTTCAGCAGTACCCCCCACTTTGTGACATGGAAATTTGTTGAGATTGACGGGAAGCTGAAGAAACCACCCTTTTCACCTCAAACAGGTCATTTAGCCAAACCCACAGATGCGAGTACGTGGGGAAGCTTCCAACAAGCTCTGACAGCCTTTCAATCAGGCAGATTTAATGGGATAGGCTTTGTGTTTAGTCCTGATGATCCCTTTGCAGGGACAGACCTTGACCATTGTATTCAACCAGATGGAACCCCAGAAGCATGGGTGTTGCCTATTGTGGTAACGCTCAACTCCTACACCGAATATTCCCCTTCAGGAACAGGATTGCACATCCTCACTCGTGCCACATTGCCAAAAGCAGGAGGCAGACACAAAGAGAACACAGAATTATATGATACTGGCAGATACTTTACCATTACTGCCAACCATCTCGAAGGTACACCACGAACGATTCTCGCACGTCAGCAAGCCATAGAAATTCTCTATGAGTCACTAGCAGTAGCACAACCCCAAGCAACAGAAATGCATCAGAGAGTCGAATATGCCTTAGCGCAAACAAGGCGAGATGATGAGGTGTTAAAGAAAGCAATGGGAGCAAAGAATGGCGCTTCACTTACTGATCTTTTCAATGGGAATAGTGCAGGCTTTCGCTCAAAAAGTGAAGCTGATTTTACCTTAGTGCTTCGACTTCTCTACTGGACCAATGATGATGTGGAACAGACCAAGCGGTTATTCCGACAATCAGGCTTATATGACCCTGAAAAAACAGAGAGTCCACGAGAGGAGAGCACGTATCTTGATGTCACTATCGCTAATGCCCTCAAAAAGCGGAGAACATGATACAGCAATTGCTCTCTTTTTCTCTCACATATTCTTTGGTATACTGCCTCTATCTATGACTGCATATGGTCATGCTTCGCAAAAGCAACACACAACAGCAGCAACGCTCTCGCTCCATGCAAAAGAGGAAAAGATACGATACAGAAAATTTCTGAACATGATTGAGGAGAGGCGCAGAGAACGGTATAAACAGTTTGTGGAGAAGAAACGTCAGCAGCATCTCGCACACACAAGCAACATATAGGCATGTTATATTTGCGTTTTCACTCCCCTCTTGCTATACTACCTCCACGATGAAACAGCAGCCACTCCCCCAGCAGAAATCACAGTCAGAAGACGCATTGTGGATTGAGTATGATCCGTAGCAGGTGCTTTCTATGCTCGATAATGTTGCAGGTACATGGGCAGATATTGATACTGATGCAATGATTGCCCAGGTCTATACTGCTCGTGAAAGGGGTAGTAAACCCACTGCCTAACCTATGGCCTATTTGGTTGACTCCGACTATCTGATTAATGCCCTTGCAGGAAAACCAGAAGCTATCCACACCATCAAACGTCTTGCTCCTTATAAACTTGCCATTAGTATTGTCAGTATCGGAGAAATCTATCATGGCATTTACACCACTGCAAACCCAGAAGCGCATCGCGCAGTATTCCATCAGTTCATTGCTCCTTTTCGTATCTTTACGCTTACCGAGCCAGCAATGGCACTCTTTGGGGAAATTCGCGCACATCTTGCGCGACAAGGGGCTATTATTTCTGACTTCGATATTCTGATTGGTGCTACTGCTGTGTATTATAAACTGACGCTCTTAACCAACAATCTTAGACACTTTGAACGCATTGCTAAGTTTATGCCAGAGCTGAGGATATATAAGCCGAACTAACAATAGCTACCCTTTCCCACCTTTACGGGCAACCTCGCGCCGTTTTTCAGGAGATAGCGTAGCAAAGCCCTTTGGAACTTTTGCTTTACCACCTCTACTTTGTGCAGCTCGTTTACTTTCAGGATTATATTTACTTGATGCAAAGCCTTGTGTACTTTTTTGTGTGGCACCCCTTTCCGTGTTGGCATGAGGAAATTATGATGCCATACCGAATCTTGTGTAATGGCATAAAGCGAGTAAGTGTTCAAACTAGTCCAGACCTCGCTTCGGAGATTTCTGTAATTCACCGTTACACAACAAAAGGGTCCACTATAGTGAACCGATGTTATTGTCTCATCCGTGTTAAATAATAACAACCTGTAGAAGAGGATTACTTGTGAGCAAACCTAAAGGCAAATTAGAAAGCAAGCATATCACAGCAGCAAATGGTTTGTCTATATATACCCGTTTTTCGATAGAACCATTACCCATAGATGCGCCAACACTCGTTCTCGTGCATGGTTTGTCCGTCTCTAGCGGATATATGGTGCCGACTGCGGTGCGTCTAGCTCGGTATTACCACGTCTACCTGCTTGATCTTCCTGGCTTTGGCAGAAGTGCGAAGCCTTCTCACATCCTGAATGTCGCTGAGTTAGCGGATGCCCTGGCAGCCTGGATGCAGACGATGGAAATTTCTTCGGCAACGCTACTGGGCAATTCTATGGGATGTCAAACTATCGTGAACTTTGCCTTGCGCTACCCAGCGTGTATCGAGCGAGCTATCCTAGTGAGCCCAACGATGGACCCGAAAGCTCACACCATCCATCAAGAGGTAGGACGGTTGCTGCAAGATACTCCTTGTGAACCAATCCATTTCTTGCCGATTCTGCTTCGAGAATACTTCCTTGCTGGCATTCCTCGCACCATTCGCACATTGCAGTATGCATTTGAAGACCCAATGGAAGATAATCTTCCTCACGTTCATGTCCCGACCCTCGTTGTACGCGGTTCTCGTGATCCAATTGTGCCCCAGGACTGGGTAGAGAAGGTCAACCATCTCTTACCGAACAGCCGACTCGTCGTGGTCCAAGGGGCAGGCCATGCCGTAAACTTCAATTCCCCTGAAAAACTTGTTGATCTCATTAAAACATTTCTTCAGGAAACTGCCTGATAAAGGTTTGTATTTGTTCGCTCTTAACCGCTAATTATCGGATGCCAAATGTTGGTTCTGCATCAAAAACTACATATACCCCTTAGTTACCTTTATTGACTCAAACGGCTACCAGAATATCAGCAGACTCACTATAAGAGTTAAGCATACTCCTCGTCTCATAAACAGTCCTTTTTGAGACAAGGTATCAATGGTTTCAGTTAAGACATGGAAGAAGCTTGCACATTGTCTCAATACTTATTTCAAAAACAACACTTGGTAGAACCCCACTAATTGGTGAAAAAGTCAGGGGGACTTGAAAAAAGTGACGTCCATCGGCATGATGTGCATATGCAAACAAACACAAAAGAACCGATGAACGCGTCAGAGCAATTTTGCCCGAATCTGGCGTGTAGCGCAAGAGGGCAAACGGGACAAGGCAACATTCGCATTCATGATCGCAAACGTCAACGGTATCGTTGTCGCACGTGTGGGCGGACCTGCGCATGCACGCCGGGGAACCATGTTGGAAGGACTTCGCAAGCCGACCGAGCTGATTGTCATTGTGGTGACCCTGCTCGCAAGTGTCGTCATGCCGCTCAGCGTCTGGAAGCTCTGCACACGGGGATGTATTTGGTGGGATGCACCTACAATTTCTGTTGGCCGCATCACCAATTGAGCACCGCGCAGCATGCTGGCTATCCCTGTACGCCTGCGATGGCTTCAGGGCTGACCGATCATGTGTGGAGCATGATGGAATTGTTGTGCTATCGCATTGCTCCACCTGCTTGGGTCCAACCCAAACGCAGAGGGCGTCCACCGACACGGCCGGTGTCTGATCCTTGCCAACCCAAGCGACCACGAGGACGCCCGCGCAAACGGTCACTGTTGGAGCCGACCGTCTCCAAACGGCCTCGTGGGCGTCCCCGCAAAATCGCTGTCACTTCGGTCACCAGATAGGGGGGTTCTACCAACATCACTCACCAGACACATCAAAAATTCATTCAAATGCTCACAGAGCAGGATGAAAACATCTTTGTCCCAGACAATTGTGTATACGAAAGAGTCAAGCGAGTAATTGACCATCACATTGAACACGCCCAGGAATTAGAGGAATTAACTTGTTCACAAAGAGCTTTGATGGACAAACAGAGCAGAAATTGATTGCAAAGTAATTCAACTCTCCCTCTACATCTCTTTGAGTCAGTCTCTAGCGAAACGACCTCTTCTATGCTATGATAGCTACACTCTTTGACAGAGGAATCGTTGAGCAGGAGGAGTGTATGGCCGTTACCGTTTTCATTTCCTATGCCCACAAAGATCGGGAATTGCGCCAGGAGCTTGATAACCATTTGAGCATGTTGCGCCATCTTCATCTGATTGAAGACTGGTATGATGGGCAAATCGTTCCCGGACAAGAGTGGGAACAAGAGATCATCAGCCGCCTGAACAGCGCTCAGGTCATCCTCTTGCTTATTAGCTCAGATTTCTTAGCTTCTACATTTTGCTATGGGATTGAGATGGGGCGTGCTATTACCCGACATGATGCAGGAGAAGCCTTCGTCATTCCCATCCTCATACGTTCCGTTGTGTGGGAGGGAGCGCCTTTTGCGAAACTCCAAGCGTTGCCAACCAATGCGAAACCCGTTGCAAACTGGTCTGTACAAGATGATGGATGGACCAACGTTGTTGAGGGCATCCAACGAGCCATTGAGCACCGATTTCCCCAACCGCATACGACGCCTCCTTCAAGTCAAGTGAAAACAGCAGAGGGCAGTCACCTCACCTCACCTCGTAATACCTTTTGGAATGTCCCGCTGCGTAACCCGTTCTTTCTCGGTCGTGAGGACGTGTTCACACACCTGCACAGCATTCTTGCACAAACCAGAACCGCCAATTTGACGCAACCACCTGCCATAAACGGCTTTGGAGGCATCGGCAAAACCCAAACCGCTCTTGAGTATGCCTATCGCTACCGAAAGGAGTATGCGCAGGTCTTTTGGGTAAGAGCCGCGACCGTGGAAGAACTTGTCACCGATTATACAGCCATTGCCCACCTGCTTGACCTCCCACAGCAAGACGAGCAAGATCAGACGATCATTGTGCATGCGGTCAGAGCGTGGTTTGAAGCACATTCTGGTTGGTTGCTCATCTATGATAACGCCGACGACCTCTCCCTAGTTGCTGCTCATCTTCCACAAGGAAACACCGGCCACCTTGTGCTCACCACCAGAACGCAGATCATGGCAGGTCTCACCCGCAAGATCGAATTGGACACTATGAGCGGTGACGATGGCGTGCTGTTCCTCTTGCGACGTGCCAATATCATCAGCCTTGCTGCCAATCTTACGACTCTCTCAGAGCAGACACGAGCACTCGCCCAGGAGATCGTCACCGAACTAGGAGGGTTGCCGCTTGCTCTCGATCAAGCAGGAGCCTATATCGAAGAAACGGCAAGCAATCTCTCTGGCTATCTGGCGCTCTTTCGCGAGGAAAAGCACCGCCTCAAGCTTTTACGGCAACGAGGGGGAATTGTCCCAAGTCATCCGCTCTCAGTCAGCGCCACCGTCTCACTCGCTGTTGAGAAGGTGGCAGACCCTCATCCAGCCGCCGCCGCGTTGCTACACTTTTGTGCCTTTCTGGCTCCCGAAGGTATCCCCGAACGCATTTTTACCGAAGGTGCCTCACAGCTAGGTCCTGAGCTTCAATCGGTAGCAGAAGATGCCTACGAATTCGATCAAACGCTCAAAGCGTTACTCACCTACTCGCTCATTCGTCGAGAGACGACCACCACTACCTTGACCATCCATCGCCTCGTGCAAGTTGTCCTCAAAGACAGCATGGATCAGCAAAGCCAACACGTGTGGGCAGAGCGAGTGGTCAAAGCTGTGAATGACGCATTTCCACGAGTTGACCTCGACACCCATGCCGTGTGTCAAAGCCTGCTTCCCCATGCCCAAGTCTGTGCTAGCCTCATCTCACAATGGAGCTTGGATGTTCCTGAAGCAGCTCAGCTTCTCAATCAAACTGGCTCTTATTTACAAGATCGTGTTCAGTATGCTCAGGCGTTGCCCCTCTACGAGCGTGCTCTTGCCATTCGAGAACACGTGCTGGATCCACAGCATCCCGACACCGCGACGAGCCTCAATAATCTGGCTATGCTCTACAAAACGCAAGGCGACTACGCTCAGGCGTTGCCCCTCTACAAGCGTGCCCTTGCCATTCGAGAACACGTGCTGGGTCCACAGCATCCCGACACCGCGACGAGCCTCAATAATCTGGCTGCACTCTACGACACGCAAGGTGACTATGCTCAGGCGTTGCCCCTCTTGCAGCGCGCCCTTGCCATCTACGAGAAAGCGTTGGGTCCACAGCATCCCAATACAAAAGTGATTCGTGCAAACTATGACTTCGTAAAAAGCGCGTATGAGCATGAGTAGTGACGTCACGAACACCCAAGCCAATGATTTTTGACAGTTGAATTGACAGCAGATACGATATATTCTCGGAGTCTTCATGAGACATCAGTAGGCAAAAATGCACCTACTCACGCTCAGTCACCACCGCAAAGCAGGGGAGGCACTTGGCTACAGCCCTCGGTATAGTATACTATGTATACTGTTTTTTATCACTTCATCCATCGGTATATATGGTGACTCAGTAGAACGATACATCAAACTATGAGAGCAAAAGTGAGAGCAAACCAGATCAACATGAGTCATCAGAGGTAGACATCAATGGACAAAATACATTTGTCTCGCGCTCAGAAAGCTTCTCAAGACGGTTCTCAAGGCATCCAAAAGAAGGGGTAAAAGCCGTTCAACTCTCCCCCATCTCCACCACTCAAAGGAGAAGAAGAGATGTTCTCGCTCATTGGCATGTAAGTGCAAAGCCTGCACGAGGCTTTATAAGACCTGCGTCGAAACGGTAATCGGGCGTCCCTGCTCCAACCAGGTATACCAGTCCACACTGACGCCTGCCAATTGGGCCACTTCTGCGCGTCTGAGTCCGGGCGCTCGCCGCCTGCTTCCTCGTGGCAGTCCTACGTCTTCCGGTGCCAGACGAGCCCTCCTGGTGCGCAGAAAATCTCCGAGTTCTTGCAATCGTTGGAACTCCTGCTCACGTACCATCGTTCCCTCTCTCTTTTGTTCCCAGGGTTGTGGGAACGTAGGAGTCTCACTCCTATGATAAACACTCATCTTGTTCTAGTATCCTTTTCAGTATACACTTTCGAGGTGTCGAAAACAATGTTCCCGCGACAAGGACAGTGTATCGATGCGTATGCGTGCAAGGAACGCTTGTCGTCGGGAGAGACACTGGTTCATTACTGGCCAGACTGGCGCACACAGAGTGTGACCACACGACTGCACACCCCAACCCTACGTCTAATACATGGAGGAAATTGCTATGAGAGTTTTCGTTACCGGCGCGACCGGTTTTATCGGCTCCGTCATCGTCCGCGAGTTGATCGAGGCGGGGCATCAGGTCCTCGGTCTCGCTCGCTCAGATGCAGCCGAGGCAATACTCGCCTCTGTCGGCGCGGAGGTGCATCGTGGCGCGCTTGATGATCTTGACAGCCTGCGCAGCGGAGCGGCGGCATCGGATGGTGTGATTCATGCTGCCTTCATGAACGAGGCTATCCGAAGCGGCCCCGCCGCTTTTGCAGAGGCAGGTCAAATGGAGCAGCGTGCCATCGAGGCGATTGGCACAGTACTTGCCGGGTCTGGTCGCCCGTTTGTCGTGACCTCCGGGACTGGTCTTGTGTCGCCAGGTCGTCTTTTGACGGAGGAGGACACGCCGGAAACCAGTTCCGCTGCGGCGGTTCGTATCCCCCGTAATCCAGAAGTGGCGTTGGAGCTTTCCGCACGCGATGTGCGCGTATCGGTCGTGCGGCTTCCACGGTCGGTGCATGGCGAGGGCGACCACGGTTTTGTCCCGGCCCTCGTCAGCATTGCTCGCACGAAGGGCGTGTCGGCGTACCCGGGCGACGGATCGAATCGCTGGCCCGCCGTGCATCGAAAAGATGCGGCCCATCTGTTCCGGTTGGCGCTGGAAAGCGCGAAAGCTGGCTCACGATTTCACGCGGTCGCCGACGAAGGGGTGCCGGTGCGCGAGATCGCAGGCGTCATCGGGCGCCACTTGAGCGTTCCGGTCGTTTCTCTGCCTGTCGAAGAAGCTGGCTCCACTTCGGCTGGCTCGGACTCCTCTTCTCAATGGACTGCCCAGCATCGAGCGCGCTGACCCGTGAGCGGCTGGGGTGGCATCCCGTGCCACCTGGGTTCCTGGCGGATCTCGACCAGGATCACTACTTCAAGGCATGATCCGCATGGTCCGCATATCGTTGACCGTTTTATATGAAGCACCTGTCGGATGCATGAAATGTGCAACACAGATGTGGTCTTTGAGCGTGAAGAATTTGATTTGTGAAAAGGTTAAGGGGCTGCAAGGTTTACTTCACCAAACCCACCATGTCCTGTGGGAAATCGCCGAGATTTGCTCTCTACCATAGTCATGAAAGTGGAAGTACTGTATGGACGCACGAACCGAGATACTATCTGGGTTGAGGTATAGACAATATCACCCAACCTGTCCAAGAGCCAGAATGCGCCGGATTTTGCCACAATAGTCTGCAAGTTTCAAGCAGGCAGTGGTGGCGCCGCCGGTACGACTATTGGATATCGACCCGGGCCTGGAAAAGCTCCATGTAGGATGTGTCCTTCTGGAAGAAGAGGATTAGCGGCAACAGCAGCGACGATCTGTGCTTGAAACTGTCCGCGTAATGTGCCTACGACAGCAGCCGGTGTGGGAGCGTGCCAACCTGCCCACCCTGGGATGAAACTATTGCCTGGCCCCCAGTGAGCATTATTGGCTGGATTGAGTTGGATGTGTGCATGGGCGACCACGAAAATTCGGAAGCCTCCGGTAAGCTGAAACGTGTAAGCATACACTGTGTATCGCCATGCGGATGGTGGCGGTGCGTACGCAACCTGGACATAGTAGCAATGTGCGAAATCTGCAAGCCCGAGTGCAATGGCTGGATTAAACGGCATAGGACCGGGAATGGGAATGGGAGGATGTCCACGCACGCTGCAATACCATGCACAGCAGTTTGAGCAAGTGGGTATGGCAAGTCTGTCCCACAAAGAGCGTGCTCCTTCTCCTGATACCAATTCGCGTACCGACGTACAATTTAGCTCCGGCTTGTATGGCC